>Ga0193731_1000171_pt1 | contig 22982 bp, 17 predicted proteins | sample U1a2metaG_FD_144920 | JGI IMG/M metagenome (GOLD analysis project Ga0193731, IMG submission 144920) | Soil microbial communities from a riparian zone of the East river system, Colorado, United States - U1a2 | ecosystem: Environmental > Terrestrial > Soil > Riparian zone | place: USA: East River...
AACAACGCCAGACTTCCGCCGGCGCAGCCATAACCCTTCATGGCCAGGCCACCGATACCGAGCTTCTTCACTTCCGGCAACAGGTCGAACGGGAATTGATCCTTAACCCAATAGTCGGTGATAATCGGCGCGACCTTGGTTTCCATGAATTCGCGCACGCGTTTGACGACTGCCAGCTCCTCCGCCGGCAAGGTTTCGTAGAGATAGTAGAAGTCACTGTTGGGCGCGGGCAGTGGTTTTTGCGGCTTGACGCCCTTTGCCGTTGCCGGTGATGCAGTAGTTTTTGTAGCAGTAGGTGTGGTGGTTGTAGTTGGCATATTAGATCTCCTTTTCGTTAGGCTGAAAGTTGGACGGACCGGCCGCTGCTCGCTTCTAGAAAGAACAGACGACCATTCGGCTTGTTCGTAGCTGTGGGTTTTGGTTTTGAAATTTGTGTTTCAGTAACTGTTTTCATGCTTTGATTTCCTAGTTCTTTCTCAAGCTTTCGAAGTCGGACATTTCAGAAAATTTGAGATTTCATTGTCGTTGCCTTGCCATTCGCGTTGAGCCTTTTGGCTAGGTTGAGAGTTTAACCGACCAGCTGTCGGTCTGATTGGGAACTGCGGTTAGCTTCGACCCGTTGGAGCGGCAGATCGCCCAACCGAGCACGTAGTCAGCTACCTTCGTTTCCTGAAGCAACGAGAAATGTGTTTGGTCCGGGAATTCTTTGTAATCGGTGTCGGCTTTCGATTCTCGATACAGGTCGAAGTTTGCTTTGATCATTGAGCTCGGCGCGACGCGATCCTGGCTGCCCGCGACCAGGAGCAATGGCGCGCGCGTGTCGTTCCGAAAATTGACTGTGATTGCAGTGTGCCGAGTGAAATTTGCGAATGCTGTTTGCAACAGAACCCGATTCGGAGCCGGCACGGTGTAACGTTTGAAGGCGTCCAGCGATTCCGTTTCCGTCAGCGAGTCTGTAAACGCGCGATGAAATTGCTTCGGAGTTAGCGAAGTAGTCTCGTGACTATTGAAAGAATTGCCGAGAACTGAGAACGCCTGCTTTAACATAGACAACGGCAGTCGAGCAATTCCCTTTACCGGAGCACTGGCGATAGCGACACCAGCTGCGCCCCAGCCGCGGTCGAGAAGAATCTGTGTCACCAAACCGCCGAAGCCATATCCGATGATCATGGGCGGGGTTTCCAGTTCGCCAATAATTTGTTCGTAATGATCGACAACGTCAGTCAGCCCAAGGTTTGCGAAGCTGCTTGGATCGCGTCGCAGTTGTTCAATGTCGCCTTCCATGCCGGGCCAGTTCGCGGCAATGACGCTATAACCTTTGTCCCTGTAATGTCTGGCCCAGTGCTCCCAACTGAGCGCCGTCATCCAAAGACCGTTGATGAGAACAATCGTGGTGACGTTCATTGCGCGAAGCGGGGGGTGCGCGCGACTCGTTCGCCAGGAAACTCGAGCCTGAGTGAGGGACGGAAATTGAATGCGGCCATGCTGTTGATGAGCAGCGGATCGTGCCCGTAGGCGGACTGCCTAACAACTGGCCGCAAAATTCGACGCAACTTCTGAACAAAGACGTTTGCTTTCATGCTAGTCCAAGGCATGCGCTACGAGACCGGCTCCGCGGCGTTCGCGGTGCGTTCGTTTGTGAAGATGTTGCTAAGAAAAATTTTGAATCTGCGCGCGACGCGTCCGCAGCGCCGACTCCAATAACCGAATGCGCCTAACGACAGATCGCCGAGCACCTCCTCGCGAACGGTTTCCGGCGCGAGATTCAGCGCTTGGCAAACGTTTAAGAACGAAAATGGCCAGGAACAATCATCGGACATGACCCAGCGATAAGCATCGAGATAGAATTCCCGCTCGACCGCGCTCGTTGCGCCATGGAACCGTCGCAAATCCAGCGCAGCCTGCTTGAGGATTCCGTCTGCCAAATCTCTCCGGCTCGTCTCGAATTGGTAATCGTCGGCAGCGTTCATGCTATTTTGATTTGGTTCGTTGTTTCTTCCTCAAGCATCCGAAGATCGATATTTCAGAAAATCTCGGATTTCTTGTGCGAATCTTTCCGGGCGGACACTTCTTGTTAGCCGTGATCGTGTCGCCGGCGGGCTCTTGAACTGTCCTGGCCAATCGAAACCGAACAGTAGAATTACCAAGAGGAAGACTATCGGTGTTATGGTCATGGCTTCCTCGATCATCGACAAAAGATCGCCGCGGCCAGGATGCCGAGCAGAACACCGGGCAACGGACTCGAGAGGGCGAACCAGAATGAAACATTCCAGCCTGAGCCTTGGGCGCTTGGATTTGTCTTCATACTATTTTTCTCAAGCGTTCGAAGATCGACATTTCAGAAAACGTGAAGTTTCTTTCGCGATGCTTTGCCGCAGTACAGAGCACGACTGGTCCGCAATGTCCTTTCTCAAGACTCCGACGTTTTATTTGGATGCGAGCGGCGCGAGTCGCTGAACGAGCGCACCAGAACGCCGATCGCTAACGCTCATGAGGTGTTAGTCAGGCTTTCCTTAGGAGGATGCCAAGACTACAACAAAGGCCAGAACATTCCGAGAATCACAGCAGTAACTAACGCGAGAGCGAAGATGTACGAACCTATTTTCGCGCCTGGGGCTACGACATCGAGGTCGCTCAGCAATGCAAGTGTAGCCGCGTCATCGTCGAAAATGAGAATGCGTCGCAGTGTTTGCGATCGGCGGCCGGGATTGGCGGCAACACGATCGCAAAAATACGTCCCGCGGGACAGTGCACTGTGGATTCCTCCTCATGCTATTTTTCTCAAGCAAAGATCGATATTTCACAAGACGCGAATTACTTTCGGCGACTTGTGTCCGGTTTTGCGCCGACAATGCAGCGGAGCGTTAGAGGTATGTCTTTGGAGTTTGGGTTATATCAAACTTCCGTAAAGAGCACGACGACGGAGCGCGACTCGGCAGTATAGGTATAGCCAGGAACCGGCTCTGCCGTCTCCCACTCGACGATGTCGTGCGGGGAGTCGAGGCCGGTATCAATCCAGCGCCGCCATTGATTTTCGCCTGGGCTATCCACTTGCGGCAGTTCGAAATCGAGCGGCTGCCAATAGGCGTTGAAGATCACGTGAAAGAGCAATCTTTCCTCCCGGATTTCAACCGTAAATGCAATGCTATGCGAATTCTCGCCCCAGTCCGGCTGATTAAGTTTGATTCCGTGCCAGACCAAGTTCACTTCACGGAGTAGCTGGCACAAGCTCACGCGCTGGCGCTCGGGCTCCGGGTCTCGCAGAACACGTCGCGCATTGAGCAAGGTGACGAAGCGATGGACATCGGCATGCTTTGCCAGCAACGTCCAGTCGAACCAACTGGTTTCGTTATCCTGGCAATAGGCATTGTTATTCCCACGCTGTGTTCGCCGCACTTCATCACCCATGAGAAGCATGGGCATACCAACCGAAAGCATCGTTGCGGTCAGAAAATTCTTCACTTGCCGGTTTCTGAGCTTCTCCACACCGGGATCATCGGTGGGACCTTCAGCGCCGCAATTCCAGCTTCGGTTGTCGTTCGCTCCGTCACGGTTGTTTTCGCCGTTTGCTTCGTTGTGCTTGCGGTCGTAAGAGACAAGGTCATTCAACGTGAAGCCGTCATGACAGGTCACGAAATTGACACTCTGCTCTGCCTCGCGTTCTTCATGACCATAAATTGCCGGACTACCAAGCAAACGGTCAGCAAAGCGTCCGACAGAACCGTCTTCCCCACGAAAAAAACTGCGAACATCGTCTCGAAACCGCCCGTTCCACTCCTTCCAACTGTCTCCGATAAAACTGCCCACCTGGTAGAGCCCAGCCGCGTCCCAGGCCTCGGCGATGAGCTTTGTCCCTGCGAGCACCGGGTCCGATTCGATGTCCCACAATACGGGCGGATTTGGCATCAATTGTCCTGACTCATCCCGCCCGAGGATCGCCGCCAGATCGAATCGGAAGCCGTCGACATGCATCTCCTCGACCCAATAACGGAGACTGTCCACAATCATCCGGCGGACGATAGGATTGTTCGTATTGAGTGTGTTGCCGGTGCCGCTGTAATTCGCGTAGTAGGAGCGATCTTGTTCGAGAATGTAATAGGTGCTGTTGCACAAACCGCGAAAACTGAGGGTTGGCCCGTTCTGGTTGCCTTCGGCAGTGTGATTGAAGACAACATCGAGAATGACTTCGATACCCGCCCGATGGAGCGCCTTGACCATATCCCGAAAGGCGTCCAGCGGCCCGAGTGGATCCTGTCGCGAGCTGTAGGCTTGGTGCGGCGCAAAGAATGAAACTGGCGAATAGCCCCAGTAGTTTGCCCGCCTGGTCGGGGAATCTTCAGGGTCGAACTGGAACACCGGCATCAATTCGACTGCCGTCACTCCGAGTTCTTTCAGATAGGGAATTTTCTCGATCACGCCGGCAAACGTGCCGCGCTTGTCCTTCGCCACGCCGGAACTCGGATGTCGGGTTAAGCCGCGAACGTGCATTTCGTATACAATGGTTTGAGACGAGGGGCGCTTGAGAGGCGTGTCGCCTTCCCAATCGTAAGCATGCGGATCTACCACCACGCTCTTCATCGCCGTCGCGGCGTTGTCACCTTCCTTTCGGGCAGCCTCGCGACTGTAGTGCTCCGGAACTATTACGCGCCGTCCGTATGGGTCGAGAAGCACTTTGGCAGAATCGAAACGCATTCCACTCCGAGGATCGAATCGTCCATCAACTCGATAACCGTAGAGCTGCCCTGCTTTCACGCCCGGCACGAACACATGCCAGTAGTGATAGGTGCGGCTGGATGCAGGATCGATCCGGATTACACGCGCTGGCCGGGCATCATCGATGCAATCAAACAGGAGCAGTTCGACCGCCGTTGCGTGCTTTGAATAGACGCTAAAATTTGTTCCCTCAGGAGAAAGCGTCGCTCCCAGAGGAGAGCTTCGTCCTTCTTTGGTCTCCTGTGTCACCGTCTGATGTTCGCTGGGGATTCTTTTCCAATTTAAAGGCCGTTCTTGGTCACATTCGAGATTCTAAATCCGACGCGTGCCCGAGTCGTTCGTCATCGGCGTTGACGGCTTTTGTCTGCGTCAGATAAAGCGCAGACCAGAGAAGCATCGAAGCGTGACAGTTCGAGAGCACAAAACGGTCGCGGTTAAGCCAAATGGGGTCCTCGGGATCGAAACGCGTGACCCGGTTCCAGATCGTGTAAATCAGCGGAGCGAGCGCCATTGGTGTACCAGGATGCCCAAATTTGGCCTGCTGTACCGCATCGATCGAGAGAGTGCGGATTGTGTTGAGTGATCTCGTCGTCGGGTCATGATCTTTTCCTCTCCGTTCTTGGCTATTGTTGCTCTCTCTCAAGCGAATCGACTTTCCCTAGGCGCCGCAGGTGTCGAGCAGCTTGACTGAACCGGGCTGCTAGAAAAGTCTGAACGAGATCCCAGGCCACCGCTGGGCCGACAGTTCTGCCGCCCATGCAAAGAATATTCATGTGATCGTCCTCGACACCTTGCCTTGCTGAATAATGGTCGTGAATTAACGCGGCCCGGATGCCTAGAATTTTATTTGCACACACCGACGCGCCGACGCCGCTCCCGCAAACGGCCACTCCACGCTCCACCTCCTGAGAAGCCACCGCTCGTGCAAGCGGAAGGACGTAGTCCGGATAGTCGTCGTCCTCACCAAGCTGATGTGCTCCGAAATCGACGACCTCGTGTCCGGCTCCCTGGAGCTGTTTGACCAGCTGTTCCTTTAAATCAAACCCGCCATGATCGGTGGCAATCCCAATGCGCATGTTTTCTCCTTGGGTAGATTGAAAACCAGCGTTCCAAAAATTCCGTCATTCCCTTCAGGTGTTCACCATCGGGTTCTCCCACCCTCCGGGCGGTAATACTTTCTGGTCGACCTCACTCGGTCCCCAGGTACCGGGTTCGTATTCGTAGACCGGAGTGCCGGCCTTCAGTACCGGATCAACGATGCGCCAGGCCTCTTCCACATAGTCTTCCCGAGCAAACAACGTAGCGTCTCCCGTCATCGCGTCGCCGAGCACACGTTCGTATGCATCCGTCTCCTCTGCGCCAGGATAGCGACTCGCGAGCAATTCCACTTGTTCGCCGATCATCTTCTCCTGCTGATCCATCACCGTCACACCAAAGGCAGCCGTGACGTTAGGACTGACCCGGAATCGGAAGTAGTTGCGGGCACGAGAGCAGGTCGGAAAGACGATGGGTGGCTCGCGCAAGCGCACGACAATCTCAGTGCACGTTACCGGCAACGACTTCCCGGCTCGGATATAGAACGGGACGCCTTGCCAGCGCCAGGAATCCACGTTCAACTGCAAAGCGGAGAAGGTTTCGACTTTCGAATCCGGCGCCACACCGTTTTCCTTGTGGTAGCCACGAAATTGGCCGCGAACAAGATTCTTTGCCTCCAGAGGCTGAATAGCTTTCAGGACCTTAACCTTTTCATCGCGGATGGTTTCACTATCGGTTCTCACTGGTGGCTCCATCGCCAGGTTCGCCAAGATCTGAAACAGGTGATTTTGAACCACGTCCCGAACCGTGCCGGTTTGATCGTAGAACGCGCCACGGCCTTGAACTCCGAAATCTTCCGCCATGGTTATCTGTACGCTCTCGACCTGATTACGGTTCCAGAACGACTCCAAAATTGCATTCTCGAAGCGTAGGAAGACCATGTTTCGCACTGCCCGTTTCCCCAAATAATGATCGATACGGAAGACATGCTCCTCATCGAAAGTGCCGAGCAAAATCTGATTGAGTTTTTGTGCCGAGAGGAGGTCGTGACCGAAGGGTTTTTCAACGATAACACGAGCACCAGCGGTACACCGTGCCTTGGCTAGCTGTTCTACGACCAACCCGAACAGCGCAGGCGGGATCGCGAGATAGTGCGCCGGATTTTGCGCCGGACCAAGCTCATTGCGCAGGGACTGAAACGTTGTCGGATCCTTGTAGTCGCCGTCAACATAATGCAGCAAGGCGCACAGCTTGTCGAAGGCCGCCGGATCGAGTCCTCCCCCGTGTTTCTCGACGCTGTCTCGTGCCCGTGCTCGGAGCTGATCGACATTCCAACCTGCCTTGGCTACTCCGATAACCGGCACATCGAGGTTGCCCCGTTTGATCATCGCATGCAGCGACGGGAATATTTTCTTGTGGGCGAGATCGCCGGTGGCACCGAAAAAGACCAGCGCATCCGAATGGGGAACGCTCATCCGGTGCTCCTCATTTGGTGGATTTTTCCAAGTGGCCCCCGAAACCAAAGCGCATCGCCGAAAGCAGTCTGTCCTGATAATCCGCCTCACCGCGTGAGGCGAACCTTTCATAGAGCGCCGTCGTCAAGACCGGCACCGGCACCCCTTCATCAATCGCCGCCTTGATCGTCCAGCGGCCCTCGCCGGAATCGGAAACCCGACCGGCAAACTTCGTCAATTGCGGGTCCGCAATCAGCGCGCTCGCAGTGAGGTCCAACAGCCACGAGGCGATGACGCTGCCGCGGCGCCACACCTCGGCTACGTCGGCCAGGTTGAGGTTATATTGATAATGCTCCGGGTCCCGCAACGGGGTCGTCTCGGCGTCGGCTTGGCCTTGCTCTCTCCCGACGTTGGCGGATTTCAATACTCCCAACCCTTCGGCGTAGGCGGCCATGATGCCGTATTCGATGCCGTTGTGAACCATCTTAACGAAGTGCCCGGCGCCGTTGGGGCCGCAATGCAGGTAGCCTTGTTCGGCGGTGTCGACCAGTTTCTCCCGCCCCGGCGTGCGCGGAATGTCGCCGACGCCGGGCGCCAGCGTGGCAAAGACAGGGTCCAAGTGTTGCACCACATCCGATTCGCCGCCGATCATCATGCAGTAGCCGCGTTCCAAACCCCAGATACCCCCGCTGGTTCCAACATCGACGTAATGAATTCCTTTGGGCTGCAGTTCCTTGGCGCGGCGGATGTCGTCCACGTAGTAGGAATTGCCGCCATCAATCAGAACGTCGCCAGCTTCCAGCAGGGGCGACAAATCGGCAATGAACTGGTCAACGACAGCGGCTGGAACCATAAGCCAGACTGCGCGAGGTTTGTCGAGTTTCCTTACCAAATCGGCCAGGGAAGTGGCGCCTATCGCCTTTTCTTTGACCAATTCTTTCACAGGCTCCGGCGAACGGTTAAAAACTACGCATTGCTGTCCGCCTCTAATGAGCCGGCGCGCCATGTTTGCGCCCATCCGGCCCAGACCTATCATTCCCAGTTGCATGGTTCTTTTGTTATTCATAGTCGAGTCCTCCTATTCTGCCTTGATCGTAGATGCCTTAAAGATACTCTGAATGGATTTATCCAGCATGGCGTCGAACTCAGCATTGGATTGCTGGGCCGAAAGCCCTTCCGCAAGCGCGCGCGAAAAGCTCGCGACAACGCCGTGATTTCGGCGCAGACGGTTGTTGGCTTCTTCCCGTGAATAGCCGCCCGACAACGCTACTACCCTCACGACTTTTGGATGTTTGACGAAATCAGCATAGAAGTTGTCTTGCTCAGGTAGCGTGAGCTTCAGCATAACTAACTGGTCCGCTGGAAGCTGGTTAAGTTTCTCCAGAATGGCCGTCTTAAGCAAGCCTTCGGCCCTGGCCTTTTCAGGGCAGTGAATGTCAATTTCCGGCTCGACGATCGGCACCAGTTCGGCAGCAATGATCTGCGCAGCTAGGTCGAATTGCTGGTTCACGACGTCCTTGATGCCTGCTGCGTTGGCTTGTTTGATGACCGAGCGCATCTTGGTCCCAAAGATTCGTTTAGAGTTAGCCTTCTCGAGTAGGGCGCCTAGCGCCGGAATCGGCTTCATCACCTGGACCCCGTCCTTCTCAGCCCCAAGACCCTTGTCCACTTTTAGAAACGGCACCACACGTTTTACGTTCCAAAGATAGTCAGCCGTGGGTTGTCCATCGATTTCTCTGTCCATGGTGTTCTCAAATAAGATGGCGCCAATGATTCGCTCCCCAGTGAAACTGGGGCCGGTAATCATACGGCTGCGCATTTGGTGCACGATCGCAAACATCTCGTCCTCATTCGACCATGCGCCTTCTTTGATTCCATAAAGAGCCAGCGCCTTTGGCGTGCTGCCACCACTTTGATCCAGCGCCGCGATGAAGCCGGGATCTGACTTCATCTTCTGCAGTTGTTGTTCGTTCAAGCCGATCGATTTCATAACGTCTCCTTAAATTTTCGATATTGGTGAATCAGGTTATTGGTTGAGCTATCATGGTTAAGCGCAGGTTTCTCCTTGCTCTCTAGTTCCGTGATAATCCGCTGGGCTAATTGCTTGCCTAGCTCGACACCCCACTGGTCGAACGAGTCGATGTTCCAGATCGTCCCCTGTGTAAATACACTGTGCTCGTAGAGGGCGACTAGTTTGCCGAGAGTTTCGGGAGTGAGTCGCTCGGCTAGAATCGTGTTCGATGGGCGGTTACCTTCGAAGACCCGGTGCGGCGCAAGCCAGTCCGGTGTGCCTTCGGCCTTGACTTGTTCCTCCGTCTTGCCGAAGGCCAGCGCCTCGGCCTGCGCAAACACGTTTGCCAAGAGAATGTCGTGGTGACGACCGACTGGATTAAGCGTCTGGTAGAACCCTATGAAGTCACAGGGAATCAGTCGTGTCCCCTGATGGATCAATTGATAAAACGAATGCTGCCCATTGGTTCCCGGCTCACCCCAGTAAACAGGGCCGGTGTCGCAGGAGACTTTGCTTCCATCAAGTGTGACATGTTTTCCATTACTCTCCATTGTCAGCTGTTGGAGATAAGCCGGGAATCGCTTCAGGTATTGCTCGTAGGGAAGAACGGCTACGGTCGCTGCGCCAAAGAAGTCGTTGTACCAAATACTCAATAGCCCCATGAGAACCGGGAGGTTGCGGTCAAAGGGCGTTGTGCGGAAGTGCTCGTCCATCTGGTGAAAGCCATCCAGCATAGCACGAAAGTTATCTGGCCCGATCGCAATCATTGTTGAAAGGCCGATCGCCGAGTCCATCGAATAGCGCCCGCCCACCCAATCCCAGAACTCGAACATATTGGCCGTATCGATCCCAAACTTCGCTACTTCCGAAGCATTGGTCGACACCGCAACAAAATGCCTGGCGACTGCCTTTTCATCACCGTCAAGACCTGCAAGAGACCATTCACGGGCGGTGCGCGCATTTGTCATTGTCTCGAGGGTCGTGAAAGTTTTTGAAGAGATGATGAAAAGTGTTTCTGCTGGCTCGAGGCCGTGAACGACCTCAGCGAAGTCAGTACCATCTACGTTGGAAACAAAGCGAAACGTCATCGCTCGTTCGCTATAATACTTCAACGCTTCATAGGCCATGACCGGCCCGAGATCAGAACCACCGATACCAACGTTGATGACGTTGCGAATGCGTTTGCCAGTGTGGCCTTTCCATATGCCGCTCCGCACGCGATTGGAGAAGTCTGCCATCTTGTCGAGAACGGCATGGACTTGTGGCACAACGTTCTCGCCATCGACGACGATCGATGCCCCTCTCGGTGCGCGCAGCGCCACGTGTAGCACTGCGCGGTTTTCCGTGATGTTGATCTTGTCACCCTGAAACATGGCCTCGATCCGCTCACGCAGTCCCGACTCGTCTGCGAGCTGCACGAGGAGCTTCAAAGTCTCGTCCGTGATGCGATTCTTCGAGTAATCCAAAAATAAACCCACCGCGTCGACGGTCATGCGCTGACCGCGTGTGGGATCATCGGCAAAAAGTTTCCGCAGATGCAGCTGTCGGATATTCTGATAATGAGCGACCAGAGTATTCCATGCGCGACGCTCGGTGACTGGTTTTGTTGTTGGGTTCATCCTTAAGCTTCCTTTCACTTCTTTTTAGTCGTGCTTTGCCCTACTTTTACTGTCCTTCATAGCTTCCAGTGCCTGGCTCTTCTCTCATACATCGACCTCGGAAAAAACATGGGCTTCATAGCGGAGTCTCCACCATTTCGATCGCTGGCTTTGGAACCATGGGCAGCCGGTTCGAACTGCTTGTCAGGTCCTGCAGCAAGTGAAAATCAGCAACCGACAATAATTCTTCGGTGCTGCGCCAGCTCCAGTTGCCTTCGGCACGACCGGGGACGTTCATTCGAGCCTCTGCACCGAGGTTGAGAAGATCTTGTAGAGGAGCGATGGCAAGCGCAGCCGGAGACGACCATGCCAGACGCATCAAGTCCCAGGCAACCTCACGACTATCATGCTGCGGCGAGTTCAGGTAACGCCACAAGTTCTGCCGCTGGTACGGTGGCAACTCTTCGTACCATCCACGAGTTGTCGGATTGTCGTGTGTCCCGGTGTATACGACGGCGTTCGAGGCGTAATTGTGAGGGAGGTACGGGTTATCCGAATTGCCGTCAAAGGCAAATTGCAGGACACGGGTGCCTGGTATCTGAAACTGATCGCGGAGCGCATGAACGTCCGCCGTGATCAATCCCAAGTCCTCGGCAATAAAGGGTAGTCCTCCTAACTCTTTTTCCACCGTGTTGAAGAAATCGGCGCCCGGACCTGGCACCCACTGGCCAGACTGGGCCGTAGGTGATCCAGCCGGAACATGCCATGCCGCTGCAAAGGCGCGGAAGTGATCGAGACGAATCACATCCACGTGCGCGAGCAGCGCGCGCAAACGATCGATGCACCAACGATAGCCAGTTTCTCGCAGCCTGTCCCAGTTGTAGACTGGGTTACCCCAGAGCTGACCCTGCGCGCTGAAATAATCCGGGGGTACGCCCGCCAAAAACTGCGGCCTTCGTTGGTCGTCCAATAGGAATAGGCCCGAGTTGGCCCAAACGTCACTCGAGTCTGGAGAAACAAAGAAGGGCAGGTCGCCGATCAGGCGCACTCCTTTAGCTCTGGCATGTTTCTTAAGCCGCTCCCCCTGGCGAAACAATAGGAATTGAGCAAAACGAACTTGATCAACTTGACTGGCGAGCTCACGGCGAACCTGTGCCAAAGCTTTCGGCACGCGCTGAATTAACTCCGTGGGCCACTCGAGGTAGTAAGCGCCATTGTACCGGATCTTCAGCGCTCGAAAGAGCGCGTAATCCTCCAACCAGTCCCTTTGCTCGTGGCAGAACTGTTCAAATGTCACGCGTAGCTCTGCGGGTCTGGCATTAGTAAAATTGGTCCAAGCTTTCTCGAGCAACCCGTGTTTAAACCGAATAATTGCGTCATAATCGACGGTGGTTCGAGAGAATGAAACTTCCGTGCAGTCACTATAGCGTAACAAGCCATCCTCGATCAGCCAATCTGGGCTGATCAGAAGGCCATTGCCGGCAAAGGATGACAACGCTTGATACGGAGAGTTGCTGTAACCTGTCGGCCCCAAGGGCAACGCCTGCCACCAGCTTTGCCCTGCTTCGTAAAGTTGATCGATCCACGCGATCGCAGCTGGTCCCACATCGCCAATGCCGTACGGCGAGGGCAACGACGTAACGTGCAGAAGCAAGCCAGAGGCACGATAGGACGATGGAAATGGAGGCAGATTCGGACGGCTGTCGTTGCTCATTAGCGCACCTCCTGTTCCTGAAGAGATGAAGCAGGCGATCCTAGCGCATCGGTCACAATTTCCTGAGCTTCCTGCACGATTGCCGCTAAATGACTTTGATCCTTAAAGCTCTCCGCATAAATCTTGTAGATATCCTCTGTGCCTGAAGGCCGAGCCGCGAACCAGCCGCTGTCGGTTACGACCTTGAGGCCGCCGATCGGAGCGCCATTGCCTGGAGCTGAGGTCAGTTTGGCTGTGATCGGCTCGCCGGCCAGGGTGTCATTTGCAATCGCATCAGGCGACAGCTTTTGCAGCCGCGCCTTCTGATCTGGCGTCGCTGGCGCATCGATGCGGGTGTAGTACGGCGCACCGAACTCAGTTGTTAGTTCTTGATATAACTCGCCCGGATCCTTGTTGGTGCGTGCCGTGATTTCCGCTGCTAGCAAGTCCATGATTGGGCCGTCCTTGTCTGTCGTCCAGACGGCACCGTCCTTCCTGAGGAAGCTTGCTCCAGCGCTTTCCTCTCCGCCAAAACAGAGTGAGCCATTAAACAACCCTGGCACAAACCACTTGAAGCCTACCGGCACTTCACAAAGCGAGCGCCCCAGTTTGTTCACTACACGATCAATCATGCTGCTACTGACCAAGGTCTTACCGACCGCGACGTGAGTTTGCCAGTTAGGCCGATGTGTCAACAGATAGCGTATGGCCACAGCGAGGTAGTGATTGGGACTCATCAACCCAGAGGAAGGTGTAACGATGCCGTGGCGGTCGGAGTCTGGATCATTGGCGAAGGCCACGTCATAACGATCCTTAAGCTCCACGAGACGCGCCATCGCATACGGACTCGATGGATCCATACGAATCTGACCATCGTGATCGACAGTCATGAACGAAAAAGTGGGGTCGATCGTCGAGTTCGCGACAGCGATGTTCAGGTTATAGACGGAGTTGATTGGCTCCCAATACGCTTCGGCCGCACCGCCAAGTGGGTCTACACCCAACTTTAGGCCAGCGCTGCGGATGGCGTCCATGTCGATGACGTTTTTCAAATCCTCGACATAAGGCACCACGAAATCTTCCTGGTGCGTTGTGTCAGCTTTGATCGCCGCGGCAAATGGCACGCGTTTGATGCCAGTCCTGTTGCGTAACAGCTCGTTGGCATGGCGCTCGACCCATCGTGTTACATCGGTGTCAGCCGGACCCCCATTGGGCGGGTTGTACTTGAAGCCACCGTCCGCCGGCGGGTTGTGCGAAGGCGTGATGACAATTCCGTCGGCGAGGTGCTCTTTACGATTCCGGTTATAAACGAGGATAGCTCGCGAGATGACTGGCGTCGGAGTGAAGCCATCATCTCTTTGGATGATAGTCTCCACGTTATTGCCGGCCAGCACTTCCAGTGCGGTGCGCTGAGCCGGTCCGGACACGGCATGCGTGTCCTTACCCATGTGAAGCGGGCCATCGTACCCCTGGCTGCGCCGGTAATCACAAATGGCCTGAGTGATCGCCAGAATGTGTGCTTCGGTAAATGATCCGTTTAACGGGGAACCTCGATGTCCGCTGGTGCCGAAGCTTACCAACTGGTTCTTGTTTCCTAAGTCCGGACGGCGCTCATAATACTCCCGTTCAAGCCGACTCGGATCTATCAGTAACTCTCTTGGAGCTGGCTTGCCCGCAAGTGGGGAAATTGGCATGTAAATCAATCCTCCCTCTCACCCCGGACTATTAGGACACGGGGCACGCCGTTGCGTTCCAGATCTCGCTTGCATATTCGGCAATTGTTCGGTCGCTGGAGAATTTTCCTGAACCTGCCACATTTAAGATCGCCTTACGAGACCACTCCGCCGAGTCGGCGTAGAGGTCGCATAGCCGCTGGTCTGCTTCTAGATAAGACTTCAGATCCGCCAAATGCATGTAGTAATCGCCGCGGGTCAAAAGTGCGTCCCGCAATGGAGCAAAAATGCCCGGCTCGTTGCGGCTGAAATAATCGGAGAAGATCATGTCCAACGCGCCGCGGGTCTCGGGGTCATTGTCATAATGCCATTGCGGCTTGTACCAGCCGCGGCTGTTCGCCACTTGTTCCGCCGTCAAGCCGAACAGGAAGAAATTTTCTTCGCCTGCTTCTTCTGCCATCTCGATGGTCGCACCGTCACGCGTGCCGATCGTCAACGCCCCGTTCATCATGAACTTCATGTTGCTCGTGCCACTGGCTTCATAACCGGCAGTCGAAATCTGATTGGAAACATCGGCTGCAGGAATCAGCCGCTCTGCCATCGAAACACAGTAGTCAGGCAGGAATAGAACCTTCAGCCGTCCTCGGACGATCGGATCCTCATCGATAATACCGGCGAGATTGTTGATAAGCTTGAGAATTACCTTGGCCAGCTGATAAGCTGGCGCCGCCTTGCCGGCGAAGAAGAAGGTTCGCGGCGTTACCTCAGAATTCGGATTCTTGCGCAGCCGATCATAAAACACCACGATCCGAAGGGCGTTCAGCAGTTGCCGCTTGTATTCATGTATGCGTTTGATCTGACAATCGAAGATACTATCCGGGTCTACCTTCCCACCGGTAGTTCGTGTGAACCAGTCGATAAAATGCAGCTTCGCCTGGCGTTTAGCCTTTAGAAAAGCCTGACGTAACGCCTGGTCGCCAGCCAATGGTTTGAGCTTTTTCAACTGGCTGAGATCGGTCACCCAGCCTTCACCGATGGCTTCGGTAATCGTTTGCGATAGCGTAGAATTTGACATCAGCAGCCAGCGCCGGGGTGTAACCCCATTGGTTTTGTTGCTGAAACGCTGAGGAAACATTTCAGCCAGGTCCTTAACCGTCATTGTGCGCAGCAATTGAGAATGGATAGCCGCTACACCGTTCGTGCTATGCGAGCCGACGATGGCAAGGTTGGCCATGCGAATTTTGCGCTCGGCACCTTCTTCTACAAGGCTTACGCGCTGAACACGTCCCTCATCTTTGGGAAAGCGTCTTCGGACGTCGTCAATAAGCCGGCGATTTATTTCGTAAATAATCTCCAGGTGACGGGGCAGCATCCGCTCAAACCAAATGACCGGCCATTTCTCAAGAGCTTCCGGCAGAAGCGTGTGATTAGTATATGCCAAAGTCCTTTGGGTAAGGTCCCAAGCGTCGTCCCAACCTAGATGTGCTTCATCAAGCAAAATCCGCATCAACTCCGGCACCGCCATCGTCGGGTGCGTATCGTTGAGCTGAATAGCAACCTTGTCGGGTAGTGTGCGCCAGTCGGTGTTGGTCTTGCGGAAGCGACGGACGAGGTCCGCCAGTGAACTAGCGACGAGAAAATACTCCTGCACAAAGCGCAGTCCTTGTCCCTTGGCCGTATGGTCGTCGGGATAAAGGACCCGAGTCAGCGATTCGGCCTGGAGCGTTTCGGCTAGCGCTCCGACAAAATCCCCGCTGCTGAATTCTTGAAAATTAAAATAATCAGATGCCGCTGCTTCCCAGAGTCGAAGGGTATTGATAGTCTTGCCACCATAACCCACCACGGGCCGATCGAACGGGACACCGATCAGACTGGATGGCTGGCCGAGGATAGCGCGTAAACTTCCGCCACTTAGCTTGAACGAGCAGTTGAGTGGCACTTCTACTGTCTCATTTTGACGAGAGACCTCCCAAGGGTCAGGACGACGTAGCCAGTTGTCTGGAACTTCGTGTTGCCAGCCGTCCTGGATGGTTTGCTTGAACATACCGTATTGATAACGGAGGCCATAACCCATGGCCGGAATTTCCATCGTAGCCATCGAATCGAGAAAGCAGGCTGCCAGGCGCCCAAGCCCTCCGTTGCCCAACCCAGCGTCGGGCTCCTGCTCCAGTAACTCGTACCAATTGACCTTCTTCTCTTGAAGGTCCTTCTTGATAACGTCATCAAGAAGAAGGTTCGTGAGATTATTAGCCAGCGAACGACCGATGAGGAATTCCATCGAAAGGTAGTAAACACGCTTGGGATCCTTGCGATCATAGGTTTCCTCTGTTCGAATCCATCGTTGCGAGAGAACATCACGCACAGAGCGCGCGATGGCTTCAAAACGTTCCCGGGCACCGATCGTAGCAGCATCCATAACGTTGTCGAAGACGAGGTGGCGCTCATAAAGCGCGTCGTTCGTTCCCGTGAACTGAACCGGTCCGCAACCGTACTGCTCAATAAGTTTCGATAGCTCGTTGGATCCTGTTGGTCTTGCGGAAACGAGCCTGCTTTCTGTTTGTGTTTCTACCAAAGTGTATGCTCCTTCGTCGCGCCTTCCCATCGGCCCACCAGAACTTAGCGCACCCATTTCCTATTTATGAGATGGGTTCTATGATCGTTTCGAGGCGGACGCTGTTACCTTCGCGACCAGATGCTTGGTGACCGGTTGCTCGCTCTGCGTGCTGATATCGGCGATACCGCAGAGAACGTTCAGTTCCGGCATGTAGCCAGCGGCGCACCGGCGCGGAATTTCGTAGCGGACGGCGCGATACCCGTAAACGGTCCGCGTCGTGCCGTCTCTGGAAAAACTGGTGATGTCGATGAGGTCGAACTCATCGAGCCCGCGCTCCTTCATATCGTCTTCGTTCATGAACAGGACTGTTCGCAGTCCCTTGAGTCCCCGATAGCGGTCGTCGTTCGAGTAGATCGTTGTGTTGAATTGGTCGTGAGAGCGAATCGTGGTTAGCAAAAGCCGTCCCTCGCCGGGGTCGGTGTCGTCCGGGAGCGGCGCCAGCGAAAATTCGGCGCGTCCCGAAGAAGTCAGGAAGACGCGCTCCCGAGGCGGCTGGGCGATTCGGAAGCCGTGCGGGTGCCGCGCGCGAGTGTTGAAGTCCTCGAAACCTTCGAGTACCCGCTGCATTGTGTCGCGGATGCGGTCGTAATTATCGATATAATCCTGCCACGGCGTCTTGCTGTTGGGAAGCGTCGCCTGCGCCATGCCCGCCAGAATCGAGCACTCGGACCGCAAGTGCGGAGACGCAGGCTCTTTCATTCCGTGTGAGATGTGCACCATCGACATCGAATCCTCGACGGTTATCCCTTGCTCGCCGCTTTTCTGGCGGTCTTTGTCGGTGCGCCCGAGGCAGGGCAGAATCAGCGCGCGCTTGCCGTGCACGATGTGGCTGCGGTTGAGCTTGGTGCTCACCTGGACGGTCAGCTCACAGTTTCGCAGCGCCTCGGCGGTGTAGGAAAGGTCCGGCGTGCAAAGCGCGAAGTTGCCGCCGAGCGCGATGAAGACCTTCATCTCCCCGCGGTGCATCGCCTCGATCGTCGCGACGGTGCCGAGTCCCGGCTCGCGCGGTGGGGCAATGCCGCAGACCTCGCCGAGGCGGTCAAGAAACGCCGCGTCGGGACGGTGATTAATTCCGCAGGTTCGGTTGCCCTGCACGTTGCTGTGCCCGCGGATCGGGCACGGTCCCGCTCCTTCGCGTCCGATGTTGCCCCGCAGGAGGAGAAGATTGACGATTTCGCGCACCGTATCGACGCCGTGCTCGTGCTGCGTGATACCGAGACACCAGGCGATGATAGCGCGCTTTGACGCGACGTAGGTATCGGCAAGCTTGCGAATATCCGCTTCGGAAACGCCGGAGGTTTCGACTATGTCTGTCCACGCGGTGGAGACGACCAGAGCGCGGTACTCCTCGAACCCGTCGGTATGGTATTCGATGAACTCGCGGTCGAGCACCGACGGATCCTTCTCCGCCGCCTCAAGGACAGCTTTGGCAACGCCGCGTATCAAAGCCATGTCGCCGCCGATGCGCACCTGCACCGCCATGGTCCCGGTCTTGGTCGTGTGGAAGGTCGCCATGTTGACCATCTCGTGGGGGACAATCGTTCGCCTCGACGCTGCTTCGATTAACGGGTTGATGTGAACGAGCTGAGCCCCGCGCCGATCGGCCTCGGCGAGCCAGGTAATCATCCGGGGCGCGTTCGATGCCGCGTTGTCGCCCATCAGCCAAATCGCGTCCGCGTTTTCCCAGTCGTAAAGATCAACCGTGCCCTTGCCGGTTCCAATTGCCGCCGTCATCGCTCGTCCGCTCGCTTCGTGACACATGTTCGAGCAATCGGGCAGGTTGTTCGTGCCAAACTCGCGCACCCAGAGCTGATAGAGAAACGTTGCCTCGTTACTCAACCGCCCGGAAGTATAAAAGGACGCCTGATGCGGACTCTTCAGAGCACGAAGCGTTTCGCCAACCAGCGTGAAAGCGTCTTCCCAGGAGACAGGCTCGTACTTGTCGGTCTCGGGGTTGTAGAGCAACGGCTCGGCGAGCCGACCTACTGCTTCGAGGTCGTAGTCGCTCCACGTCGCCAGCTCGCTAACGGTATGGGTAGCGAAGAAATCGCGGTCGGCTTTCGCTGGTTGAAGCTCCCAGGTGACGTGCTTGATGCCGTTTTCGCAGATGTCGAGTTTCAAACCGGACGGGTCATCCGCCCACGCGCAGCCGGGACAATCGAAACCACCGTCCGCATGGTTCATCACGAAGATCGCGCGAAAGCCCTCGATCGGCTCGCCCGCCCGTGCGAGGACGCCAGCGACGCTCTCGGCTGCGCCCCATCCAGCGGCGGGATGATGGTATGGATGCCGCGAGTAGTCGCCGTCAACGGCAGGTCCGCGACCGAGCGCGGGCTTGCCGGGAATCGCGCCGAACATCAGCTGCTCCGCGTCGGGTGATGGGTTCAATGAATCGCTCATAATTTCCCCCCTTCTTCTGGACAGCTCGGCATCCACCAGAGCAGATGCTGATTAATGTTTCGTCCCATGCTCAGCTCATTCTCTTTCGTGTTCAATCATTTTTTAGGATCGAGGAGCCGGGCACGATTGTGACCAACCGTCCCCGAACGGCATACAAACCGAAAGGTCGCCAAGCTCACTCGTCAGCGGCTTTCGGGAATTGCGTGCTGTTCTTCGAAACAAGATCGCAACTTTTCGAGGTTCACGGGGACGCGGGCGTTTGCGTCTGGTGGGGCTGCTCTCAGATATTGCACCGGCCAGGAGATTGACTGCCCAAGTTCCTTAGCTGCGCGCAGAGGCCAGTAGGGATCGCGCAGAAATTCACGGGCGATAACAATCGTGTCAGCCTGTCCAGTGCCAATGATTTGTTCCGCTTGAACGGGAGATGTGATCATGCCGACGGCACCGGTTAAGATTTCCGCTTCGTGACGAATCCGCTGCGCAAACGGAGTTTGATAACCGGGACCGGCCGGAATTTTTGCGTGCGGCACGGTGCCGCCAGAGGAACAATCGATAAGATCGACACCGAGTTGCTTCAAGCTGCGCGCGAGTTCAATCGATTGTTCCAAGTCCCATCCGCCCTCGACCCAATCGGTCGCGGAAATGCGCACGAACAACGGCGCGCCTTTCGGCCACGAGGAACGGACAGCTGTTACGATCTCGCGAATGAGTCGAGTGCGATTTTCGAACGAGCCGCCGTAGGTATCATCGCGATGATTACTGAGCGGCGATAGGAATTCATGAATCAGGTAACCATGCGCGGCGTGGATTTCGATTACGCGAAAGCCGGCATCGCACGCGCGCCGTGCCGCAGCGGCAAAAGCCCTAACGACTTGCTGAATGCCATCGACCGTGAGTGCTTGCGGCGTGGGATAATTGTCGGCAAACGGAATCGCACTTGGCGCCATCACGTTTTGCCAGCCGCCTTCGGTTTCCGGAACAATGCCGTCACTTTCCCATGGCCGTCGCGTGCTCGCTTTGCGCCCGGCATGCGCCAACTGCATACCCGCAACGCTGCCTTGTTCATGGATGAAGCTGACGACTCGCTTTAAAAGATCGACATGTTCGTCTTTCCAGATGCCGAGGTCCTGCGGACTGATGCGGCCTTCGGGAAGAACGGCCGTTGCTTCCGTCAACACGAGTCCCGCCCCGCCGACTGCGCGACTTCCGAGATGGACAAGGTGCCAATCGTTGGCGTAACCATCGACGCTCGAATACTCGCACATCGGCGAGACAAACACACGGTTGCTGAACTCGAGGTCACGAATACTGAACGAATCAAAAAGATGTGGCATGAAGTCTACGCTACTTCCTTAAGTCGCATTTGCGACTGCGGCGCGGGATTAACGCGCGCTCCCTTCCGACCCAATGGACTGGTTACTTTAGAACCCATCTCACAAATAGGAAATGGGCGCGCTAAGCTCTGGCGGGTGGCTGGCGAGGCGCGACGAAGGAGCATAGCCGTAGAGTTCTGTGACTGAGGAGCAACGCGGCCAGCCGCCTGCCAGAGCTTAGCCCGAAGGGTTGCCTATCTTTGTCGCTGTGGCGGCGTTGCTCGTCGGTCAAAGATCCGTGAAGGATATTCTCCCTCCTCGCGCCTGGCCACAGCGCCAAATCTCTGGCAACGCGCCCGTCTCCTATTTATGAGATGGGTTCTAGTCCGCGGACGCAAGTTTCAGCGAGTACGTGTGCTCGCCGTCAAGCACGAGCTCACCTCGTTGGTTATGCACCGTCGCTCGCGTGGTTACGATGCCGGTGTCTTCCTGCGTCGTTAGCTTAATGACTTCGAGTTGAGGATACAGCGTCTCTCCCGCATGCACCTCCTTCAGGAATCGACACGAGGCACTCGTAAATGCAATAAACACGTCGCCGATGTATTGCGGAAACAGGGTGGCACCAGGAGCAGTGAAAGCGAAAACTTGCAATCCATGCACCACCGGAGCGCTATGCCCGTGTCGGCGCGCGTACTCGACATCGTAGTGGATCGGGTGATTGTCAGCCGAAACCGTTTGGAAAGCGGAGGCATGCGCATCCGTCACTGTGCGGCTTGCGGCGCGAAACACCTCGCCGACGCGTAAGTCTTCGAAGCTTCGAGGAGGCACGACGGTAAAGCCAACCGGATCAAAGGAGCCGGGCTGATTGCGTCTGTCGGTGTGTGAGTTTTTGCGTTCGACGGTCTGAGTGTTTGTAATGGTTTTGATCATTTGAAGTGTTGATTTCCTTTCTCTTTCTCAAGCGTTCGAAGATCGACATCTCAGAAATTCAAAATTTTTCTGCGCCTGTGCGTTTAGGCATGATCATTGGTTAGTTCAATGACTCTGCGGATATCGGCTTCGAATTGTTGGCGCCTGTTTCGCTAATCGCTGGCGCCTCCCGATTCGTTCGACAGGATGTTTATCGTTCGCGTCTGCCGCGCTCGATCGGTAACGGGAACCAATGTGCCTCATTGGTCTCCTTGACGCTGGCTTGTGCGGCCAAATCGAAGTCTACGCCCATCGTAGTTTCGTTATCGGGATGGACCGGCACGCGCTCCAAACGCAATTTCCACCGTCCCGAATCGAATTGCGGAATTGCCCTAAACTCCACTTTCCGAGTTCTCATAGTGTTTCTACGATGGCTGCGGCTACGAATCCGAGCGCCACACCAATCAACGGGCTCAGGACCGCAAACCAGAAAGAAATGTTCCAATCTGACTTTTCAGGAGTCGGATTTTTCTTCATGCTATTCTTTCAAGCACCTGAAGGTCGAAATTTCACAAAAACGTGAAGCTTCTTTCGGGATGCCTTGAGCGCGGCATTAGGGAGACCGTGCCTCGACGTGGGGTATTTTTCCCTTACTCGGCGACGATTCTTCGCCGGTCCGATTCGGACTCCACTTCGTGTGACCACGCATTGCCATTTATCACAATCCAGTGACCGCTCTCGTCCGGTGATACTGCTTTTCGCGGATAGGGCCACGCAAAACGCGCATCGGCGCTGGCCGCCGCCGCGATTAACAGCGTTGCTAGTATTGCTTTGGTTTTCATAAATGAACCCCTAACGAGATTTCGGAAGCTTTATTGTCACGATGAATCGGACGTATTCCGCCGTGGATATGATTAGCACGTCACGGGATCCGGCCTGCTTATTGGCTAAGGCCGTACGCCAAATTTCTCGTTTCGTTTTCCTGACTGCATTCAGGTCTGAAAGTGTCGTTAGTCCGAATGGTTCCGGCTTAACATCAATTCGCGGATGAGACCGCGAATCTGCCCGCGCCACCTTGGTGCGGACACCGCGGTTTTCGGGAGTCGGATTTCTCTTCATACTATTTTCTCAAGCAATCGAAGAGCGGCATTTCATGAAACGTGAATTGCTTTTCGACATGCAGTACACCGGACGACTGTTCGGGACTTGCGTTCTGGAGACTGTCGTCTCGCGGGGGCGTTATTTGGATGCTACAGGCGCAAGCCGCTGGACGAGCGCTTCGAAGCGCGGATCCTAGAAAGAGAGGCTAAGATTCTCGAAGGGCAATATCGCGATCGGCTGTCCACCTGAGCAGGAAGAAGATTGCTGGCGCTTGCCGCGTCGTATTACTTGTCCGCCGGTTTCGATGCGGACGAGCCGGCGAGTTTTTGAAAACGGGGATCGTTCCGAAGCGGATCGAACATCGGATCGAGCCGGAGTAGCGCGGGAGTGAGCGCAACGGAGGAGAGCACACCGGCACTTGGTATCGAGAGTAGTTTTTGTAAAGCGGCAATGGCGCGGTCGGGTTCG
>Ga0193731_1000172_pt1 | contig 22952 bp, 30 predicted proteins | sample U1a2metaG_FD_144920 | JGI IMG/M metagenome (GOLD analysis project Ga0193731, IMG submission 144920) | Soil microbial communities from a riparian zone of the East river system, Colorado, United States - U1a2 | ecosystem: Environmental > Terrestrial > Soil > Riparian zone | place: USA: East River...
TTGCCCTCTGGATGTCTGGCGTTTCTCCCCAACTAGGCAGTATCGTATTTGTCATAGGTCTGGTCGGCTTGGTGGTCGCGTGGGTTATACGCTAGATTTCCCCCAGTACCCGGTATTTTGGTTTTGAATGTGTTGTTCGTGTGCATGTTGCGCCTTGCATTCCATAAATGATGCCTGGAACCAAGGCGAGTGACGCGCGATTCCAATGACAAGCTTACAATACGTTTACGAAATTCGACCGCGCAAGGATTGCCGTAGAAATGTCCCCAAATGAGCCCTTCTTCGAGCTTTATCGGCGGAAAGCTCTTGCAGCCGCGCGGCGAAGCTTGGCGATTGTCTCAGCGCTCGTTGGTTGATGAAAGTTCACTATAGCTTGGCAACATACCACGGCGGCGCCGCTGACATGAATAAAAGGTGCGCCATGTGGTTGCCAACCTTCCTTCAGCGCGGCATTCACTTTTTCGACGAGCGAACCGAGGTCTTGGCTTTCAATAATCTTATACTCTTCGATCGTATCCATCTGCCTATCATCGGAAAGCGCGCGGCCGTGGTCGAGGAGAAAGCAGCCTTACTTTCGCAATCAGCCGTCACGCTTCGCCGCGTGGCGCTTTCTGCTTTGCTCACTAACTACCAATCGTCCATTCCCTCTGATCCGTCATGACCGCACATGTTCTTCAGTTGATTTTGGACGGATAGCAGTCGCGCCTTCAGACCTCGAATATAATCAAGGTCGAGATCACCGGATATCTCCCATTCTTTGAGCAGGGCTTTCAGTCCGGCAATGCGCTGGCATTTTTTAACCACTCGGTCGCTGTGGCCGTTATCTCGAATGGTTTCCATAACCATTTCAACCGCGACGAAAAGTTACCAAGGAACAGACGCCCGGTGCGATAAAAAAGAAATTTCACCACTCTTTGAGTTCGCCCGCGTGCTCGTGCGTTTCGATCACATTGCCAGCTTCGTCATAAATGCGAACCACGGCGCGATGTGATCGGCTGCGAAACTTGCCGTAGTCGATTGCGCTCGCGACTGCATTCGGTTCGCCGTACCACAGGCGACCGAATGGCAGCGCATCGGAAATCAGATCGACGCCGCGTTTATCCTTGCGCGGTTAGGCGCGGCGCTTCAGGAGATTTTGACCACGTTCGTCGCCCTTAGCCCCTTCGGCCCTTCGACTACATCGAAGGAGACGCGGTCTCCTTCAGATAGAGTTCTAGAACCCTCTGCGACGATTGACGCTTGGGGAACGAAAACGTCCGCGCCCGTCTCGCGCACGATAAAGCCGTAGCCCTTAGCGTCGTTGAACCACTTCACTGTACCCTGTTCCGCCATAGCCACACACTCCTTTCTACGAAATGAACTCTCGCCACCTTCTGCCTTGCAATAGTCGACTGGTAACCAGTCGAGTTGCGAGGCGGAGCAGGGATAAATCCCTGCTCCAACACATACACCCGAAAGCGTGAACGCTATGGCTACACGCTTCTGACTGGTTGGGGGGTGAGCTTCTGCAAGAACGACGGGGCAAGGCTAGCGAGTCCTTGCTGGACGTTGATCGAGGGATCGATCTTTCCGGCGGGCGTGAGATGATCAACGATCTTGGGTAGGTGTTCTGCCACAAGCTGCGAGGCCTGCGCCGGATCGACACCCAATTTCGCGGCAAGTCCCTTGATTTGTTCCGACCCCAGAATCTGCTGCATCTGGTCGCCGGTGACCGGCTGTCTTGGTCCCGAACCGACCCATGAGGAAAACACGTTCCCCAGACCGGCTTGCGTGAATTTATTCATCAGACCCTGCACTCCTCCGCTCTGCATGAGGAAGCTGCTGAGGTCTGTGATGATAGGATTTGCCTCGGTTTTGAGGTCCGCTTTTCCACCGTTGACTGAATTAAGTACTGACATAACTTTTTCTTTCTGTTGTTAGTTGTTTACTGACAATTATTAAAAGCCATCTTGGTGCATTGCGCTCACCGCTTATTGTCAAAGTTGGCCCGAATCTTATGTAAGCGACGCATCATTTTTTGCCGTTCACCGTCAAAATCGTGCAGGACATCAACACAATCGCCGTGCAAAATCTCGCTTCGGATTGGTCCGCAAAAGCCACAGGAGGCAAAAATCTCGCACCTTTGTGAAGTACTGGGAGATAATTGCCGACAATCTCAGCAAAGCCGGTTGGACTGGGGGCTGCGTCTCAGCGATTGTCGCCTCGACAGCCAACGAATCGAACGAAAAAGCGGTCGCTTAGAGTCCTCGTCTGCCTTGAATGAGGTTAATGATCAGGACGACGACGGCAACTACGAGCAGGAGGTGGATCAAGCTGCCGCCAACGTGGCCGATGAAGCCAAGAAGCCAGAGCACGACTAGGATGACAATTATAGTCCAGAGCATGGGTATTCCTTTCGGTTGAGTTAAACTTTCGTCGGCGTATTTATTCAGAGCTTCATCTACTCGCCAAGCTTTTTCAGAACATTGAGTCGAAAAGTTCTGCTTCCTTCCGCAAAGCTGGCGAGTTCAAGGAGCCGTAGCGATCACGGTTTGCGATTTCGAGCAAAACAAAAAGCTGCCACGCGCTGATCAGAACAATGCGGTTGTAGTGGTTGTGCCACTAGCCTTGATCGTGCCATTCGCCCCTGTAGTTCTGGAAAGCGGCGTAATTCTGGCTTTTCCAGTTCTTACTGCCCTGAATGCTGCGCTGGCGACCAATGGGATCGCTAAGCAGCAAAGCAATACAAAAAATAATATCATAATTTTATGCCTCCTGGTTGGTTCGACTTTGGAATTACGCCTCCCGTCCCTATCTAGCCAATATTTCGTAGGCAAGGCGTCATACTTTCTAGGTATGGGAGGCGTTAGGGCGACAACAGTCATCGTTGCCGCGATTTGCGTTTCTTTGCATCATCGCTGGAAGGTCAGGCCTCTTAAGCCTGAAAAACGAGGTGGCCAAAGAAGAGTTGTCAAGAAGTGGGATGACAAGCACCGGCTGTTTAAGAGATTTAAAACACGATCAGCTCCGGAATACTTCGCAATCCGGGTGAAGTAACCGGGCGTTTGTCCTTCCATCGGCCTGTTCTCTCAACGTACGCAAGATTAGGGTCGACTCTAACAATAACCGGTGAGCGCGATGCACCAAGATGGCTTTAACTGAATCCAGAAAGGTAAATATATATGAATAAATTAATAACATGGAATCCGCTTAGAGAGATGGACGAAGCGCAAAATCGCTTCAATCCGTTCTTCTTGGCCGGATTTCCGAACAGAATGGGCACTGGCGAGCCCCACAGCCTGACGGTCGCAGATTGGTCACCGGAGGTTGATATCAGCCAGGATGATCAGGGGTATGTCCTCAAAGCTGACCTGCCTGAAATGAAGAAGGACGACGTGAGGGTAACAGTCGAAGACGGCATCCTTAGCGTTTCCGGAGAACGCAAATGCGAGAAGGAAGATCAGAAAAGAAAATTCCATCGTATCGAGCGATCCTTTGGCACTTTCCGACGCAGCTTCACGCTGCCTGAAGATGCCGATAGCAAGAAAGTCACGGCGGACTTCCGCGACGGAGTGCTGAAAGTGCACCTCCCGACAACGGCGATAGCAAGATCAAAAGCTATCGAAGTTAAAGTGCACTAATGCGCTAACACTGACGGCGAGCGTGCGGAGGGTCCGTGCGTTAGCCCCAGTGTGTATCACAAATCCAGACAAGGAAAAACAGAAAGAACTACGTTATGAGAAAATCAACCCCGACCCTTACGCTTACGCAAAGCGGACTGCTGGCCGTGTTGCTGCAACGCCAGCGCGACGCAGTCATCCAGCTGGCCCGGCGTCACGCACACCGCAAGCACATGCGTGCCGCTTTTTGGAGTACCCTCACTTGGCCGTTCCGTGCGCTGACGGCGCGAACGCTCGTCGATGATTCCGCCAAGCCCTTTGTGAGAACCGTGCCGCGCCACACTTGAATCTTTCACCGATCCAATTGCCATGTATCACGAAATCCACACCTACACCGAACTCCAGCAACAGATTCACGATGATCTGCGGATGCAACATCCCAAATGGGTCGAGCCAAATGGCGAATCCTCCATGCGCCTCTTGGAACAGCTCGACACTTTGACGCGAAGGGGACCCAACGAGTCTATCGCTGCTCCTCAGCGCGCCCTCGAACAGGAACTAAATGAGTGGCCCGGAGCGGGAACACTAAATGAGTGGCCCGGAGCGGGAACGACAAAGGCTGTTTTTGGTACGACGTAAGTCCCATAGGCAAATAGAAGGCTTGGTCTGAAAATCTCTGAAGAGAAGGCCTGCGCTCCGTCGCCTAGGCAGTCGTAAAAAGTCGTCAGCGAACTCTCTCAAAAACTTCTGCTTACTGGCCGGTCATTTAGCCGTCCGGCAATCAAAAACGATTCCAGCGCGATTCTAAGGCTCTTTAAAATCCCCTTTGCGTTCGTGCGTTTCAATCACATTGCCAGCTTCATCGTAAACGCGAATCACGGGATCATGTGAGCGGCTGTAAAACTTCGCGTAGTCGATTGCGTTGCTGATTGCGTCCTTGTGCAAGAGTTTGTGTAAGAATGACGGGCCGTTCTGCGTCCGACTCTTTACTTTTCGGCGCTTGGTGTGGCCTCGATTTCGCAGCGGCTACCTTGGAGGGGCTTTCCACTTCTCGTAACATTTTGGCCGGTTTGTAAAGAAACACGGTAATGACGAAGGGCAGTCCGCTTGCGACGCATGGTCGATCGCAACATCTGATATGAAATCAACTCTCCGGATCAGGTGATTCAAGGTCAGTTATCTCAAAGGTAGATACCTTGGAGGCGACTTGAGTTCGTGTTTGTCCGTTGTGTCTGTGTGAGAGCCCCGCTGGGGATCGGGCGACCCGTCGATGAGAAGAAATCCACGTACCCTGGGAGTCTTTGTCCGCTGCGTCTGCCGGACCTCTAGACAAGAAAACCATCGCTGAGAGGGCCGTGTGCGAGGACTTGCGCAAGATTCGGCCATTGGCGGGCGCTTCAGCCAATGTCAAAAGGGTATCAAATGAAGGGTCCGTAACCTGCAAAAATGGGCCAAATTGACGGGTTTAGTCCGGCGTTTCCCGGCCGATGTCAAAAAGGTTCCAAATGGTCGACTTTAGGGGCTCGACCCAGGAGAAACGCGAGTCTTGCTTTTTCCGTTTCGGCTAAAGGAAAGCCGCAAATGACAAAATGGTACCGGACCGGGTAGGCTCCGGAATTCGGCAAAGATCACCGTCGCATGATGTGAATGGCAAGAATGCGGCTCTGATGACGCGCCCGCCTTCGCTAAAGCTGCGGCGTGGCAAAAGGCTGGAAACGAGCAACAGCGAATCACCTTCGCATGATGTGAATCGCTAAAATTCTACTCTGATGACGCGCGAGCAAGTAATCGACAAAATCGCCAATGATTGAGTTCGGCTTGTTGCCGAGCTTTGTCACAACACGGCAGATGAGCGTTCTGCTGCGCGCATGCCACTCCAGATTGATCGCGCCAGAAACGTCCCTCGCGCTGTGTATCTTCGCCCAGCCGTGCGGACGTCCGGGTTGTTTGGCCCAAATCTTGATGAACCCAAATTTCGGCTCCAACTGGGGATCATTCATAATCTTGTGGCGTAACGATTCGCGACCCTTTGCTATGACCTGGATCACCGTTTGCATTCACGAAAAGATTCAGCAGGAAATCACTCCATTTGCAATGTTTGTTTGGATTGAATCCGTTGATCCTTGCAACGCCACGCATGCGCGCCTCACAGAGGCGCGGCTACAATTAATCTTCAAGCAACGAGCGGTACATGACGTAAACATCGACGAATCCTTTTTCAGGATGCCGAAATGCGCCAGGCAAAGTGCCGACAATTTTGAAACCAAGCTGATTCCAGAGATGGATCGCTCTCGTGTTCGTGGAGATCACGAAATTGAATTGCATGCCGCGAAAACCCATTCGACGCGCCTCGCTCAAACAGTGCTCGGCCATCCTGCGTCCCAGTCCGGCGCCTTCGGCGTCCCGTGCGACCATGAAAGCGGCATTGGCGACGTGAGACCCGGGCCCCGATTGATTCGGTCTCAAAATGTAAGTGCCGACAACGCTGCCATCTTCTTCTGCGACGTAAGTGTGAGTATCGGCTCGAAACCAATAAGCCAACGCTTCCTCGCGCGGCATTTGCGGATCAAACGCGTACGTATCGCCTGCCGCGATAATCTCATGGAAAATATTCCAGATCGCGTCGCGGTCTGCATCAGTTGCCGCGCGTATTGTCATCACTTCTAAGAACTCATCTCGCCAGTAGCGCTGTCATGTTGAGCGAAGCGAAACATCTCTGATCTGTTTCCCTTGAGGTCGGTCGACAATTAATCCGAGATTGAAAGCCTGGCCTCGCGGACTTCGTCCGCTGCGTTGCAGCTTCGCCTTCGCTCAGAATGACATTGTGAAATCGCTATAGCACTGCTCTCAATTACGACTTGCCGCTAACGGAGTGCAACCCACGCAGCGAGCGCGGCAAGTTTCTGTTCTGCACGCCACGACGCTTTCGCGGCTCGGCCAAAATTCTGTATCATGCGCCGCACGTTCTCATTCGATTGTTTGAGTTGCACCGCAGCTCGCGCGTACGCATCTCGCTCGATAAGGACGTCCGAGAGAATGCGGTGTTTGTGTAAAGATTCCTGGAGCACGGAGCGAAATAACTGTCCCTCCAAGGCATGCGCGCGGATGTGCGCATTTGCGACCGAACGCGGATCGATCAGGCTTCCGACCACAAGAGCAGCACGCTTGATAGTGAAATTTTGCTGTCGATAGCCCGCGAGAAGCTTCGCAATCGATTTTTCCGTAATGCGTCGCACCACATCCACGCGCCGATTTATTTTCTGCGTATCGGTTTCCAGCCGTCCCATCGCAGCGTGATATGGCTGTCGCGTTTCGGGTAGCCGCGGATCGGACAAATCGATTCGTTGGACATCGCACAGTTGAGGCGAACGAGCCGAACCCGTAAGCATGATCGCAGCCGCCCAGCCGGATTTTACACGAAATCCGAGAGCGGCACGCGACTTCATCTCGTCTGAAATGTCACCGGAACTGTCACCGACCCTCCCTGGCCAGGGGCAGATTTCCATTGCTGAAAAGTTTTGATCGCGGACTGATCAAAGTACGGGTTCCCCGTGGATCTAATGACCTGGATGTTCGTTACGTTTCCATTTGGATCAAAAGACAAACGGAAGCGACCTGTTCCCGAAACGCCGCCCTGCGAGACGCCGCGAGGAAAGGCTGGCGCAGGCGCATAGACTATTCGCGGTTTCGGTGTTGGTTTTGGTGTGGGTGAGCCTTCGGCTGACGCCAGCCACCGCGGCCGTGTATCAGAAGTCACTTTAGAAAAGAGCGATGCCAGTGCAGCAGAACTCCGAGCGATTGTTTTCTCTCCCGCTGACGTTACTACGCCAACGACTGCGCCCGCTTCGTCTACAACAGGGGAACCTGCTGCACTTGCAGGAGTGGTGCCCCGCAATTCGAAATCATTACCGTGTTGTGCAGCAATCGTCATCTCACGAGCGCTCCCGTCATTTCCGGCCAATGCGCTGCCAATCACCACAACGCTCGCGCCCACAGACAGCTCGCCCGTTTTATTTAGCTCAAGAAACCTCAACAACTTTCGGGGCTTCACGTCGGCTTGTAGAACGGCGACATCTAACTCCTTTGATGAGGCGAGAATTCCACTGATGTTGTAGATTCCACCGTCAGCGGTTTTTGCCACGGCGTTTGCTCCACCTTCAACTGCACGCTCGGTCGTCGCCAGTCTGCCATCTGCGGAAATAAAAAACCCCGTCTCTGTACGTAAAAGATTCCCTTTTGCATCGAAGGCGGTCACCCAAATCACCGAAGGCCGAACCTGACTTTCGGTGTTCGCCAGTTCTGACGATGGACTTTGAATAGCCTTCGCTTCCGGCGAAGGCGTGATCGCCGGCACGGCACTGCGAGCTTGCGGCGTGGTAGCGGTGGGCGTGGGTTGCGACTGCTGCGCGAGGAGAGATTGGCCGAGAAGTTCAGTGGTCGAAGTTGGCGCATGCATGACGATCACAAGCACGGCCATGCAAAGCGCGTATCTGACAGTGAGCCGAATCGTTCTCATGGACAAGCTACCGCATTACAGTTTTGAATACGCACGGCAGTTTAATCAAGCCCGCAAAAAATTGGGGCTGTGACAAGGAACGATGGCTTCCCAGCCGTCGTTTCCCAGCGACAGCCAGAGGCCAACCGATCGCACGTAGTTTGGAGTCCCGCCTTTAGGCGGTTTCCCCTGGGAGCCGCGTAAACGCGGAACTCCAAACGTCAATCCGACCGTGCCGAACTAATCCCGCTTGAAATACTGAACGGCACGTTCGTGTTTCTTCGCCCCAGTCCTTGTATTGAACGTGCCGAGATTTCTTCGTTTGTCTGTATTGGGATCTTTCTTGCGGGAGTACAGCCTGTACTTGCCGGATTTCAGTTTTCTGATCATGACTCCATCGAGTATTCGCAGATAAAATGGACTACGCGCGTTGAATTGCAGGGCGATCGCTTCGGTCGCCGATTTCAGACAAACCGGCCGAGCGTCTTGCCTACAAAGGCTTGGGCGAACGGTTCGAAACCCAAAGCACGACCAGCGCAGCGAGAATCGCGAGGTTGGTCGCCAGGTGACTAGGAAAGCTCCAGTTCTGGCTGGCGTGGCCGAAACAGCCGCAAGTAATGTCGAGTCCCCGGACTTTTGCCGCAATAGTCACGAGCGTAAAGGTAAGAATCAGCGTCGTTAGAATCGATAACGCTCCCCGATACAACAAACGCACAACCAGCGCGAAGCCGCAGAAAATCTCCAGCCACGGCAAATAAAAGGCCAGTGCGACACTGATTGGCCATGGAAAAATCTTGTAATTATCAATGTCGCTGGCGAACTGAACTGGATCGAGTGCTTTGATCGCGCCGGCATAAATGAAAATGCCCGCAACGATAAGATCCACAATGCGCCGAAGGATGTTTGATGTCCGATTTTTGATGTTTGATGTGCTTGCGTCTCCAGAAAGTTGGACGTTCGATGTTGAGAGTTGAGCGTTCGGCGTTTGCTTCATCTATTCTTCTTCAGCCACGCTTCCCATCCGCCTTCGAGTACGAACACCTCAGAAAGTTGCGCTTCCTTGCGTAGGCGCCGGGCAACCTCCCGGCTGGCATTACAACTGAGGCTGCTGCAATAAACGACGACTTTTTTTTCCGGCGACCACACCGCCAGGAATTGCGGCAGCAATTCATTCCATCGGTCTTCATTTAACGACAGCGCGCCTGGAACATGATCGCGCGTGAACTCCTCATCCGGGCGCGCATCAACCCAGATAACGTTTCCCCCCCACGTGCGGGCTTGATCAACAGTAACCAGTTCCGACGGCAGAATGGCCGAGCGCCAGGAAATTTTGTCGCGAAAATAGATTGCTTCGCCCGTTCCTGGGAGAATTGCCAGCGCTGCCAAAATGACAGCCTGCCGGACGAATGAAAATTTCACGAACACTTTCTATAGGTAAAATTACGGCGCGATGTTTTTGCAGTGCGGTGACATGTCACCGCTTTAAGAACGCGTCCGCGCACTCCACAGGCCCTTTTGGGGCCAGCTAAGATCACTGAGTTTATTGAACGGTCGGCGCATTAGTGATGCGCGCAGTGGCGTAAAAGACCTTCTGTGAATCCTCCGGTTGAATCGTAAGGGTCGAAGCAATGAGGTTCTTCGTTTCCTGTGGTTGCACGTCGATTGTGAACTCGCCGTTACCTTTTTCCTCCACCTTGGTTTGAAAATCCGGACTCGATGACGTGACCTTGATATGCTTTACGGTAAACTCTTTGCCTGCCTTCACGGTGATCGTCTTCGTGTCCGGCTTGTCGCCTTGTTTCCAGAAAACAAATGTCGGGGTGATCTCCAATTGCTGCGGGATAATCGTCTTGAGTGTGAGGACCGTCTTCGAGTTCGCGGCTTCGTCGGTCTCCACGGTCACAGTTTTGACTTGAGTGCCAGTGCGATCGCCAATGTTAAATGTGGCGGTAATCTCGCCGGTCCCGCCCGGGGGGACTTCGTCCTTCTGGGTTTGTGCAGTGGTGCAACCGCAGGAAGCGTGAACAGACTTAAAGTGCACCGGCGTCTTGCCGGGGTTCTGATATTTGAAATGGCCGATCGCCTGTTTGTCGGCAGGCGTTGGATGGAGCTCGATCTCGGTCTGTTCCCATTTCAATTCGGCGCGTGCGCTGAGGCTGATGATGACGGACAGGGCAAAAGCAACGATGTGTGTTTTCATGTTTTGGAATAGAAGCGCCTAATATAATCAGCAACTGCGTCCCGCCAAGTGCGAGGTGGCATGTCGGTAAACTTCGTGTATTTCGCGGTGGAAAGCACAGAATAGACAGGCCGGCGCGCGACCCAGTTGGCCATATCTTTTAGTTTGCGTGCGCCAACTGTTGTCGCTTTCAGGGGAAGACCAGCCTCGTGACAACGATCCAGCGCCCACTGTGCGTATTCCTGCCAACTGCATTCTCCGGCATTCGCGAAATGCACAATGCCTTGGAGACGGTCTGCCCTCAGGGCGTCCGGCGCGAGGGCGCGCCGGCTCCAGGCATCCAACACGCGGCCGACCATTTCGGCAATATCCACCGCATAAGTAGGTGCTGAAAATTTGTCCGCGATTGCATCGACCTCCCTATTTTCCTGTGCTCTCTTGATGATTCCGTCGATGAAACTCGGTCTGTCCGGACCAAACACCCAGGAGACACGCACGACGAGGTTCCGATTCTCGGTGGCGAGCAGATTCTTCTCTCCAGCGAGCTTCGATTCGCCGTAAACGCTGATCGGCTTCGCTTCATCTTCTTCGGTGTACGGTGCGCGTTTCTCGCCATCGAAGACATAGTCGGTGCTGAAGTGAATCAACTTCGCGCGTTTGTCGCAGCAAATCCTCGCAAGCACGCCGGGCGCTTCGGCGTTAATGAGAAAGGCGCGATCTCGCTCGGTCTCGCAAAGATCGACGTTAGTGAATGCGGCGGCATTGATCAGCACATCGAAATTCGTTGGGCGCAGTCTTTCGCGCACACCGTTCAAATTCGATAGATCAAGTTGCGTGTGATTGAAGCCGTCGACGTCATATTTACCTCGATATTCGCGCATCAGAGCAGCGCCGAGCCGCCCGCCTGCACCAAGAATGACAATTTTCATTTTTGCCGCTGCTGTCTCTTGGAGCTCATGCGCCTTCAACCATGAAGTTCATGCTTCGCGCGGCCGTCGCCAGTTCCGTGTCGTGGGTCAGAAACGTCAGCTCCATTGCATCGGATTCGACGAGACGCAGCGCCGTCGCCAAATGCAGCGCGTCCAACGTGCCGAGCGGTGTCAGAAACGGCTGCGACGCTCGGCTTAAAACTGACGGACTTAGTTCAACCATTTCAATCGCATCAAAAATCGCGTGCGCTTTCGCAGCAAGCTGCGCGACATCGTCGTCCGTAAGAGCGCCCTTGAGTCGATTGCGATCGATGCTGCGGAGCACTTCGACCCGGAGCAATTCACTGCTATACGCGCGCTGCCACCGACCCCAGCTCGCCAGCGACCCGGCCTCGCGCTGCAATTTCCGCAGCGCTACGGAAGCATCCAGATAGACGCTCATCGTCGCCGCCGATCGGCCAAAAGATCGGCAAGAAGGTCAACGTCCAGATTCAGCCCTTTCATCTTTTTTAAGGTGGACACCGGCTTTTTCGCCGGGATGATGTTCAAGTCTGCTGTCGTCTTTTCCAGCGGCGACAGCCGCGCCACCGGGTGACGATGCGAGGTAATGATGATCTCTTTGCCCTTCTTAACGGCGGCGAGATACCGGCTAAGATGACTTTTTAACGTGGCAACGCTGACAGATTCCATGGCCATAGAATAGTCTCACCGTGACTATAATTCAACGTCCCTCAGAAGCGTGTCATAGAACGCGGAAAAAAGCGCAGACAATTCTCCGCTTTTTGGGCAAAGAATTGACGGCCTTAATATCGCCCGGCGCGCTCGAGCAACGGTTGCCACCAGGCTCGGTTGTCGACGTACCACTGAATAGTCTCCTCCAGGCCCTGCTTGAAATTGTGGCGTGGATTCCAGTTCAATTCCCTTTGCGCGAATGAAGAGTCGATCGCGTACCGGCGATCGTGGCCAAGTCTGTCGGGCACAAACGAAATAAGGCTGTGCGGTTTACCCAGTTGATCGAGAATCATTTTGACCAGCTCGATGTTCGCCATCTCGCTGTCACCGCCGAAATTGTAAATCTGCCCAGGTTTTCCCTCGAAAAGCGCGGCGACGATCGCGGCGCAATGATCGCTCACATGGATCCAGTCCCGCACGTTCATACCATCGCCGTACACGGGGAGCGGCTCGTCACGGAGTGCCTTGATTATCATGAGCGGAATTAATTTTTCCGGGAACTGATAAGGGCCGTAATTGTTCGAGCAGCGGGTCACCAACACCTCGTGGCCGTAAGTCTTGAAAGAGGCGATTGCCAGAAGGTCTGCACCGGCTTTGCTTGCTGAATAGGGCGAACTGGGATCGAGTGGGGAGTGCTCGGTGAATTTGCCGGCCGGGCCAAGCGAGCCATATACTTCGTCGGTTGAGATTTGGATGAAACGCTGGACGCCGTGGCGTCGCGTACAATCCAGCAGCACGCTCGTTCCGATGACGTTTGTATGAATGAAGTTCAGGGGATCATTGATGCTGCGATCCACGTGCGATTCTGCTGCGAAATTGATCACCGCATAAAACCGATGCTCGGTCATCAGTGCGTCCATTTGGTCGGCATTTGCAATGTCGGCTTTGAAAAATTCGTAACGCTCGCCATGTTCTTCGACCACGCCATCGAGATTGGCGGGATTGCCCGCGTAAGTGAGCACATCCACGTTGGTCACAAACGCCGGCTTGTAATGTTGCAAAATATACCGAATAAAGTTGCTCCCGATGAATCCACAGCCACCGGTTACTAGGATGCGCATGGCAGCGCGTACTAGCAGCGCCAAGCAGGCCGCGCCAGCAGAATATTCTCCCGCACCCGCGGGACTGCGTCATCGCCTGACAGACTGGAAGGCGTGGCTGGCAGAAACCGATTGGATCCCGTGGGCGATTCTGGGGCTAGCAGTGTTCCTGCGCTTTTTCCTGCTGGGTATCAAACCTCCGCACTTCGATGAAGGCATCAACGGATGGTTTGTCGATCAAGTGATGAAAAATGGGTTTTACAAGTACGATCCCACGAACTATCACGGTCCGCTCCACTTTTATATTCTGTTGCTCTCGCAGAGTTTGTTTGGCCGGAATCTGTGGGCGATACGGTTGCCGGTCGTGCTTGTGAGCATCGGCTGTGTCTGGCTGGCTTTTAAGTTCGAGCCATTGGTGGGCCGAAACGTAAGCCGGATAGCGGCGCTGGCGATGGCGATCTCGCCCGGGTTCGTGTTTTACGGGCGCTACGCCATTCACGAAGTATGGCTGCAATTGTTCTCGATGATGTTCATCATGGGATTGCTTGGGTTGTGGAGATTGGGCAGGCTGAATTATCTCTGGTATGCCGGCATGGGACTGGCCGGCATGATTCTAACGAAGGAGACATACGCCATTCATGTGGCGTGCGCGGTGATTGCGATTCCGGTTCTGGCGGTTTCGATCGCGCTAAGTCGGGTCCCCGATTTCAAGCCGGCGAAGCAAACGTGGACCTACATCGATCTTGCAATGGTTGTCATCGTGGGCGCTGCCGCGATCCTCTTTTTCTATTCGGGAACTTTCCTTAACTGGGACGGGGTTAAAGGGTTGTACCAAGCGTTCAAAGCGTGGAGCGAGACTGGCGCGGCCGGTCACGGCCATGAAAAGCCGTGGGATTACTGGTTCAAAATCATGGGACCATCATTGGAATTCCGCCGGGCCGATTTTTTTGGTTACGAACTGCCGATGCTCGCCGGCCTGATTCTCTGCGTGTTTTGTCAAAAACTTAAGAACCTCAGCCTCCGCTATCTCGCGATTTACGGTGTGGGATGCTTCATTGTCTACAGCTACGTCAAATACAAGACTCCGTGGTGCGTAATTAGTTTTGGATGGCCTTTTCTCTATGTGTTTGGCGCCGCCGTGCTGCTGGTTCGCCCAAAACGTTTGCGTCTGGTCTATCGGACAGTAGGCGTCCTGTTGTGCATTTCGCTCGGCTCGTCCATTTGGCTGAATTACTTCCGCTGCAGTTCGCCGGATGAGCCTTACGCGTATGTCCAGACATACAACGACATCTTTAAATTAACGAGGCCGCTGCTGAAGCTGGCAAAACGAGATCCGGCTTACTATCATCTCACGGGACATCTGATTCGCTCCAGTATTTACCCGCTTCCGTGGGTCTTGGGCGATTTCGATCGAGTCGGGTACTATGAAGGAGGAAACATGCCCGCCAATCTCGATGGCGATTTTCTCCTCGTGCAGGAAGACAAAATCAAAGACGTCGAGTCAAAATTGAAAGGCGCGTATTACACACAAATGATGACGCTTCGTAACTTCCAGGAACCATCCAAGATCTTTTTCAGCGCCAAAGTGTTTAAAGAATTTTTCCCCCGCAAGGCACCGGATTTTGTCGGCAAACCGTCAGGCTAGAATTTCTCATAAAGGCTCTGTCATGTTGAGCGCAGCGAAACATCTCTATTTTTCTCATGGCGATCGTTCCCGGGATGATCAGAGATTCTTCTCCCGCGACTGCGGGATCAGAATGACAATCGCTTATAATGTTTCCTCTCTTGATTGTAGGCTTCGTGGGGTAGAAAGCTTCCTCTCTCGATGAAGTGGCTTTCGGCTGTTCTTACATTTGTCAATTTGTCGGTGGTCTCCGGCCTTGTTCTGGGCATGGTCGGAAGGGGTTTGAATATGCTGAGCGCGGCGCTCGCATTGGTGTGCGGCGCTGCCTTTGCAGTTGCAGCTTTTCTTGGAACTTCTGACCCGCGGATTGCCGAAAAGGCTGTAAATGATCGCGGATCAGAACGGAAGCCGCGAAATGGTTCGCCGGCAGAAGGGGCGTCAAATTCACGCATTCTGACAGCAATGAGGCGGTACCGTCGTGTGTGGTTCTGGGCAATGGCGGTGTTCTTCGCGATGTTTGCTGTTCGATCCTTTTGCTGGTTGTTCTACATCGATGGTAGCGATTACAAGATCCAATCGCCAAACAATCTCGGCGATCTCTCGCTCCACCTGACCTTAATCAAGACTTTTGCCAACGGGGTCCCGCTTTGGCCGGATAATCCCATCTACGTCTTTAGCAAACTGCGCTATCCGGCAGGGATCGATTTATTCAATGCGCTGCTTTTGCTGGTTCATGTCGATCTGCTCACCGGGTTGGTTTGGGTCGGACTGGTTGCGTCGCTCGCAACCTTCTACGGATTCTACCGCTGGGGCGGCTCCTTTGCGATTGCAGGTTTCTTGTTCAACGGCGGAATAGCCGGTTTCCAGTTTTTTAAGACGTGGAAGTTTTTGGATTATCAGGGCACGGCGGCGGATATCGCCAAGAAACCAATCGCATGGAAAAGCATCCCTCTGTCCATGTTCGTGACGCAACGCGGCTGGCTTTACGCAATCCCGGCAGGCGTCGTCCTGCTCTGGTATTGGCGAGAAAAATTCTTTCGTCAAAATCCTGTAGCCGGGGGCGTCGACCCCGGCTCCCCGGCTCCAGCTGTGGACACGGGTGCCCCTGTCGCGGTCACCGCCCGCGGCTACAATAAAGGTCCCCTGCCTTTCTGGGTCGCATTGTCCGTTTACGCATCGATGCCTCTGTTCAACATCCATACGTTTATGGCCCTGACCGTCGTCCTGATTTTCGGATTGTTTCTTGAAGGGCCTAGTGAAATCAAGTTCATCGTAGGTTTGGCTCGCAGCGAAGGCAGCTCCGGACTCGGTCGCCTCATTTCGCACCCGAAAACGTGGCCGGAAATTTTCCGTGGCGCGCCGATCCGCAGTCACGCCGCCGCGATGCTGGCCATGGCGTTGATTCCAGCAAGCTTTTTTGTTTGGCTGGTTAGCGATCACTTCCGCGCAGCGTCGGTGCTACAATGGCATCCTGGTTGGGCGCAGGATTCGCCAGATCTTGCTGCTCCGTTTTTCCGCATGGGTGGAACTGCGAATTTTGGATCCGCGACGACGTTTGGTTCGCTTTTGCAAAAAACCTGGAACGGCGTCATCGCCCCATTTTTTCAGTTTTGGCTGCCAAACTTCGGCTTGTGGGTTCCCTTGGCGATGGTGCTCGTGGGGTTGGTCGGCTGGCGTATTTGGAAAACCGGCTGGCGTTGGGGTGATAGACCGCCAGCTAACGTAGCGTTTGTCTTGCCCGCTGTTGTAATCTTCGGCATAGGTTATTTTTTCAAAACCGCGCCATGGGAGTGGGACAATCTCAAGCTCATGGTCTGGGGCTATTTTATCATTCTGCCCTTCCTATGGAGCGATATGCTCGGGCGCTGGGCATTTCCGGAGCGGGCTGCGATTTGCATTGCGCTCTTTGGTTCGGGATTTGTCACTTTGCTCGGCGGATTAACTGCGGGGCACCCGGGTTTTGGACTCATTGAGCGCGCCAGACTCGACAACGCTGGCGCGGCGATGCGGCCCTTGCCGATCGAAGCTCGTTTCGCCGCGTACCCGACCTTCAACTGTCCCGTCTTGTTACAAGGCCGCAAAGTTGTGGCTGGATACCCAGGTCATCTATGGACGGAAGGATTTGATTTCGGCGAGGTAAACAATCGGCTGACGACGTTAATGAACGGAGCCCCAAACTGGCGAGAGACAGCCCAGGGTCTCGGAGTCCGCTACATCTTCTGGGGCCAAGACGAGAAGACTAATTACCAATCAAGCAGCCGGCCCTGGGAAGCTACGGCGTTTCTCGTCGCATCCGGCGATTGGGGTGCAATCTACGACCTGGCGCAGCCAGCCCCTCAGCACTGAGGCGTTACGCCGGTTTTCCTGTTAGATGATTATCTCGCGGAGGCGAACTTCCGTCGTACACGGAAAGGATGTGCAAGAAAAACAAAGTAAATCGCGCTCGCAAGATCGGTGACACTGCAGGGGGGACTCGTTAAGCGCAGTGGGCCGCTGCGTAACGCCGCGAAAACATTTTCGACGGTAAGCGCAGGTGGCATTCGGATACTGGTGTAATGCCGCCCAAAGGCGTGCAGCCGATGCGCGTCAGAAGTGGCAATTAATGGTTTGCCAAACCGGGCTGCCACTCGTTTTGCGCGGCGATTTGGATTGAACAGGCCAACATGAAAATGGCAGAACTCAATGGCGTCGAAACAATCGATTTCGGCAAATAGTCGTGATCCAATTGAGCCTCCAAAAACGTAAAACGGATGCGCGGCAATTGTAAAGATAGAGTTCCCGCGTCGCGTCCGCAGCAGTCGCAGATCATCGAAATCCTTTAACTGCGCGACTTCTTCGGCAGTTACATTCAGCACGATGACATCCCCGCCGCACAAACGAACCTCAGCGGCGGGAATAAGTAAAATGCCCATTGCTGCTGCATCGGCATACACTTCCTTCCGGTCAAACACGGCATCGTGCAGCGTGATCGCCAGAACCCGAAATCCAAGCAAGCGCGCGCGTTCCAGCAATTGATGGGCGGAATAGTCCACAGCGTCTTTGGGATCATCGAGCGTATGAATGTGCAGATCGATTTTGACCCAATTCTCTTCCCTGATCGTGCTCGTGCTCATGCTCGGTTGATGAACTTTAACCGTGGTTCAGTTGATTTCATGCTCGCAACCGCCACTTGCAAGCGGTTGCTGTATGCGGAAAGTTTTGAGCCTCGCGCATAAAGCTCGGGTGGTGGAATGGCAGACACGTACGTTTGAGGGGCGTATGCCGAAAGGCATGCGGGTTCAAGTCCCGCCCCGAGCACTTCTTTATTGCTAAGGTGCATCGGCTTCTCGTGAGACAATGGCAAGCTAATCGCCGAAGGCGCGAACAGAGCTCCGAAAAGCGGCGCGAGGACGCGCATGCACTCCCAATGCTCCGCGAAACAGAAAGCACTCGGCCTTAATTTCGCACGCAGTGCTTTTTACTCGCGAAGACCTTCGGAGTTGGAGTGCGATGCGTCTTCGCATCGCTTTTCCCAACGCGTGCTAGACAACGCCTGTTACCTTTGTCAGCAATTAGACCTTTTCGTGCTGTTTCTCTTCCGATAGTCTTCGCTGCGATATGGACGCCCTTTATCTTATCGGCATCGCGGTGCTGGCGCTGTTCGCTTTCGTGCTCGCGGTTGTTCTTTTCAACTTTTTCGGCCTTTGGCTCCGGGCGCGGATCGCAAATGCGCCGGTGACTCTAGGCAAAATGGTCGGGATGCGGCTGCGCAAAGTGCCAGTCGGTCTGATTGTGGATAACCGCATCACTGCGGTGAAAGCCGGTCTGGATGTTAGGAGCGATCCGCTGGAAGCGCATTATCTGGCGGGCGGTGATGTGAGCCATGTAGTTCTCGCTTTAATTGCCGCCGACAAGGCTGGCATCACGCTCGATTTCAATCGCGCTTGCGCCATCGACCTCGCCACGAAAGGAACTGGCAAGACTGTGTTGGAAGCGGTGCGCACGAGCATCAATCCAAAAGTAATTGACGCGCCGAGCCCAAACATGGGTCGCACAACGATTGACGGCGTCGCACAGGACGGTATTGGCGTGAAGGTCAAGGCGCGCGTCACTGTGCGCTCGCATCTCGATCGGTTCGTCGGCGGCGCGACCGAAGAAACAATCATCGCCCGGGTCGGCGAAGGAATTGTCAGCGCGATTGGCTCCGCGCATTCCTACAAGGAAGTGCTGGAGAATCCCGACCGCATTTCCAAGACGGTGCTGGCCAAAGGTCTCGACAGCAATACGGCCTTTGAAATTCTTTCAATCGACATCGCTGACGTGGATGTGGGCGATAACATCGGGGCGAAATTGCAAACCGAACAAGCCGAGGCAGACAAACGCGTGGCGCAAGCGAAAGCCGAAGTGCGCCGCGCAGCGGCCGTCGCCGTCGAGCAGGAAATGCGCGCCAGGACGCAGGAAATGCGCGCCAAAGTGGTCGAGGCTGAAGCGCTCGTCCCGCAGGCAATGGCAGACGCATTTCGCTCGGGAAACCTCGGGATTATGGATTACGTCCGAATGAAAAATGTTCAGGCTGACACTTCCATGCGCGAATCGATCGCTGGCGGAGATAAGCCACGTACGGACGGAACGTGATCCGTTAAAGCGTTGAAGTGCTAAATTGTTCTTAAAGGAATTGTCATTCTGATCCCGCAGCCACGGGACAAGAATCTCTGTCCCGCCAAACCATAAGACCACAATCTGAGATGTTTCGCTTCGCTCAACATGACAACGATAGCCTTCCCTGCTTTACCGCTTCAACGCTTTAACCGTTCAACGGAAATGTAACCAATGCTCGCAGTCCACCTCGAAAATCTGCTTTTCCTTTTGCTTCTCGTGGTCGCAGGCTTGTTCCAGCTGCTGGGGAGAGCGGCCCGCAAGGGAAGCACAGACGAGACGAAACGAACGTCAGAACCTCCGCCTCAAACGCCAAAGCCAATTCCGCGCGCACCGAAAGAGTCGGACGAAGAACGCATTCGCAAATTTCTGGAAGCGCTTGGTCAACCTCCAGCCTCACGACCGCCTCCGCCGGTTGCGCAGCGTCCAACATATCGCAAGCCGCTAGTGCTTCCGCACGTGCCACCGCTCGGCTCGCCCCTGCCCCCACTGGTAACGCGACCGCCGGACATGCCGCAAGAAATTCAAATTCCTCCTTCCGTCGCATCACCTCCAGCGCAACCAAAACAGACGCGTCCGCCTTTGGGCGAGGGCATATTTGCAGTGCATGAAACGGGAGTACCACCGGAACCGATTCCTGGTCTGACTAGAGAGACTGTACCCGAAGATAGAACACAACCGCAGATTGCGGTATCCGCTCGTAATATCGATGTTGCGACGTTGATCAGATCACCAATGGGCCTCCGCGGTGCGGTGATTCTTCGCGAAATTCTCGGTCCGCCGCGCGGTTTGCGAGCGCCCGATTTGATGACGGTCGAGTAATGGAGTACTGAGCAGCTTCACTCTGGTTAGATTGTCGCCTTACTCCTTTACTCCAGCACTCGATTGCGACACCACGCCAGCCTGGCGGAATTGGCGGGCGCACTGCATCAAATCCATGATTACGTCTGGTAAAGCTGTCGTCGTTGCTATCCTGTTGCCATTTTCAACAAGTCTTTCCCGCGCCTGGGATCACGGTAGAACTGCCGATGACTGGCCGACGGTGAAATGGATTCGTTTCGTACGTCTTCAACAATATCTGGAAAGTTTTATGGAACGGAGGCGACCAAAACAGCTTCTGAATCCGAACCGAAGTCTTTGATCCTTTGTGGGTTTCTCCCCCGGAAGGAACTGAAAGACCGTGGATATATACTTCTACATGCAGGGCCAACGACGCGGGCCCTGCGATAAGGCGCAACTGCAAGAAATGTGGAACCGCGGCCAACTTCCCAAGGACGCGTTGTATTGGCACGACGGTATGTCCAGGTGGGCGGTGATCTCCGATCTGTTCGCCGAATCGATCACATTTCCCTCCGCGTCGTAAATGCGGATTAAATCGGCGGCGTCTGCCGTCGAGCTACGTTAAGTCAGGGTCACCCCGCCGCCAGTGCTGCATCTACATCTGGGAAAATCTCAAATATTTGATCAAGCCGCGAAGTTTCGAAAATCGAGCGCATCGTTTCGTGCAGACCAGTCAGGAAAAACCTGCCACCATAGGCTTCAACTCTTTGCATGGCTAGAATAAGGGCTGCCAAGCCCGAGCTATCGATGTAAGTCGCGCCGGAAAGATCTATCACTATACGTTTCGGCTTTTTCTTCGTCATTGCATTAAGTGTCTCTGTGAGAGCAGGCGAAACGTGCAGATCGATTTCGCCTTTCAGCGGCAAGACACTCGGACGGTGTTGACGCGGCACCGTTGGGGAAGCGTTTGGTTTCATTCAACCTTTTCAATCGTCAACGCATCCGCAACCGGGCGTATCGATCATGTTTTTCACATCGGGGAGATTAGCCGGTAATGAAACTGGAACCTTATGAAATGGAGTTTGCGCATTTACAAGATCTGGCTGCGCAAAGATCTTGACGCGCGCTTCTGCATTTTTCCTCGTAACCTCGCGCCGGATTTCCCGCATTACATCAGTGGAAAGGAATTTGGAGAAAATGAAAACCTTTATTGTTTATGATTTGGATTCAAAAATGCCCGTTGCTGTTGGCGAACAAGTAAGCGCGGAGACTGCGCGATATTGTGCAAGCGTGGCAACTGGAATTTTCGAGGCAAACCTTTTGGCAGAAGAAATTGATCTCGAAAAACAAATTACCTACTGAACCACAATGTTGGAAACTGCTGTGAAACTATTCCTGGCAACGAGAATGAAGTGTGCGGTTGTGTCTGCACTCATTTGGCTGGCGTTTGTATCGCAAGCACTCGCAGTTTTACGACCGCTTTTTCCGGCCAAACCCTCGCCGCCATTTAATGGTGAAGTCATTGTCGTAGAAGACGATTCGGTGATGGAGGTGTGCACGAAAACGTCTGGTATATGACCCGCATATACGGTCCGGGTCAGGCATTGTAGCCAGGAGGCAGACGCAGCGCTATGGCTCCGTGACGGGCTGTCTCTCCTTTTGCAACGCTTTCGCTAAACTCAGCTTTTTTTCGGCGCGCATGTCGAAACGCTTTCCGTCCCTGTGATGCGCCTCACCAGTCCAGATTGCGCGTCCGTTGGAGTCAATCGCTAAAGACGCAGCGACAACTCCAACCAACCTGCTGAGATTCCCGTTGGCGATTCGCGATGCGATAATTCTTCGCGAAATTCTCGGACCGACGCGCGGCTTGCGAGCGTTCGAACTTATCGGAAGTTAACCCCGGCGCAGGCTCGGAAGCCCCGCGCCTCACAGTCAAGATGCTTGTGTTACAAAGCCGGCGTGGCGGAATTGGCAGACGCGCTGGACTCAAAATCCAGTGGCCGCAAGGCCGTGTGGGTTCGAGCCCCTCCGCCGGCAAGGTCTTTATTGAGCGTTGGACGTTGGATGTTGGGCGTTGGATGTTTGAAAACGTGAGCTCGTTTGTGTGCTCGCAAAAAAATTGAGAGATGCCTCGACTTCGCTCGGCATGACATTTCCCGCAAGGCCGTGTGGGTTCGAGCCCCTCGGCCGGCATGCGTTTTCATTGAGCGTTGGACGTCGGATGTTCGGCGTTGGATGTTTGAAAACGTGAGCTCATTTGTGTGCTCCCAAAAAAATTGAGAGATGCCTCGACTTCGCTCGGCATGACATTTCCCGCAAGGCCGTGTGGGTTCGAGCCCCTCCGCCGGCAAGGTCTTTATTGAGCGTTAGACGTTGGATGTTTGAAAACGTGAGCTCGTTTGTGTGCTCCAAAAAAATTGAGAGACTGTCTAAGACCGCTTCTCTCGAAAGAAAACTAATCAGGGACTGCATCGGGCCAATGTCGCATCGACGCGCGAGAAAACGGCTACGGCGTACGGTCCATCTAGCATTTTATACTTGTATAGAATAGGGAGACCCACAATGTTCGCTCGTGAACGGGAAAGCCGGCGAGCAGGGTGTAGACGAACCGCGTGAGTTTGTAACTACCCGCTGGAGCTTGATTCTTTCGGCGGCGCACTTCGGGAGTGAAGAGCAACAGGCGCGTGATGCGCTCGCAGAACTTTGCCGGACTTATTGGCGGCCCATTTTCTCGTTTGTGCGGGCACTCGGCTATTCGATTGACGACGCACAGGATCTCACTCAGGATTTTTTTGTGACCATTTTGAAGAAGAATTGGTTGCAGCACGCCGATCGTAACCGCGGGCGGTTTCGCTCGCTCTTGCTGAGGTCGCTCCAAAATTTTGTCATTAACGCCGTTGAGAAAACCCATGCTCGTAAACGCGGGGGCGATTTGGAGT
>Ga0193731_1000175_pt1 | contig 22897 bp, 41 predicted proteins | sample U1a2metaG_FD_144920 | JGI IMG/M metagenome (GOLD analysis project Ga0193731, IMG submission 144920) | Soil microbial communities from a riparian zone of the East river system, Colorado, United States - U1a2 | ecosystem: Environmental > Terrestrial > Soil > Riparian zone | place: USA: East River...
TTCAACGACTTTTGCTTATCACACAACTTTAACTTAACATAGTCAACCTGTATCTCCACCTCCTCCGGATTCCCATCATCGTCCAGACCTTCACCTTCTGCTACCTCACGCCGTGTCTGTGTTGTAATTTCTTCAATACAGTATTTTTGCTCCTCTGTCAGCTTATCAAAATCATTTAACGTTATCCATGTATCATGTAAATGCGCTATGGAACTACGCGCGATCTTAAGATGCTGTTCAATAATCCACGACTTAGATAAGCCGATATTAAACTCTACATTATCACTAAGGTATTTGCAATATGCCTGTATCCGCTTACGCCTTACTATCTGTGACGCATTGGTTTTCGCGTTATTATCTCCGGCGTTAGGATATAGAACCTGGTACGCACGCCTTCCATTCCAATCCAATATGTATTCTTTGCAGAATGCGCGATCCTTATCACTAAGGCTCTTAAACATATCGGGCTCCACCTCTCCATCCTCGTCTATAACATCGACTGCCTTAGACTCCTGTACTTTACCCACTGCCTTAGATTTCTTACCCTTCATTGCTTCGGTAGATTAGTCCCGCATCGTACCAACACCACACTATCTTCGGGCGAGATTTTTTCAGCCTTTAAAATTTTTTCACCTTGGGGCCTAACATCCTCCACACTACACGAAAACAAAATAGATAAGACTATAATAGCTATTATTGATAACGAATACAAAAATGCTTTTAACAAACTTTTTACCACAGTGGATTTATTTTCTTCCTACTACTTCCTTATAATCATTTCCTCACCGCTAAATGGTACGCCACCTAATGGATATTTAGGTACTGTCTTTCTCCAATCTGCTGAATGCTCATAACAGTACTGAAGTAAAACTATGGCCGCAAAATATTCCTTCGCAATTAATAGCTTCGTTACCTTTATTAAACATAGCAATTGTAATTTAGTACTCACCACAACGGATTATTTTTCTTTGGGCAGTGCTGTCCTGGTATTCTTGCTTTCTTCATTAAACCACAACCACAAAGTCCACACGTCCCTTTAGTATTATACATTGGACACGGCCCCTGCCGACACAATTTTAAGCGCTGCTCCATCAAACTCTCATTCGCATTTACTAATTGTAATACTGTGCCTTGAACTATTCCAACTACATCCATAAACTTATAATTAAAAAACCATTCCGGCAAACGAACAATTTTAAGCCCTGCGCTGGGCGTTCGTCCTCTAGGGAATGGTTTTACGGTTGTTTCACCATGATGTAAAATTACTATAAAATTTAGGGCTTTGCTAATGCCTACCATTTTGCTTAAAGTCCTCGGTAACAAAAAAAGTCCCGTAAAGGTAGTCTATACAAAATATTGTGTGGCTACTCTTAGAGAATATTTTTTGTTATCGTGTTACCGAGTTGGTTATCAAGCAGTTACAAGCGACTCGGTAACAAGGGTAACAAAAACCTAAACCCATACTGTGTACTTTTGACCTAAAAATTTGCTGTTTTTTCTCGGTAACAAAAACCTATACAGCCCTAAAAAGTAAGTTTTTGTTACCGAGTTTTACCATCAATTTCATTAAATTTTGTTAAACGTTACTTCGCCCTACTTTAATAACATGTAGATATATACCGCGTTCCGAGTCTCCATTTTGCAGTTTATATAATGTTTCAACTATTCCTATATTCTTTAAATCTTCGGCAAAGTGTTTACGAATTTGTATTTTAATCTCTGGTACATAACCGCCTTCTTCAGTCACGAGCCATTCCCGATATAAGCCATACATTTTCGATATACTTATAAGTTCTATATCAAGTTTAGGGTTTTGTTTTTGTAATTTTTGTAACGCCGTAAACTTATTACTTTTTTCCTCGCTTACTTTAGGTACAATGTATCGTGACCTAAACCACAGTATTGCATCTTTATCCCGCATATGAAAGTCCTCAGTAGCTTTGCGCATTGCGTCTGTTATTTTAATTTGCCCGCCATTCTCGATTAGGTGTTTGATTCCAATATTTAGTATATGGTTAAAAATACCTGCTAGTTCATTGTCATATATCGCAGGCATTACAGTGTTATCTTTTTCCACTCTCACGTCCATTGCGATAGTAATAAGACGGCGGGCAACAGCCGGATTAAAAACACTATAACTAAATCTATTCATAGCAATAAGCAATCTACCATAATTTATTACAGGCCTCCTTGTTACGTGCATCTGCCATCCTGGTAACGGCTCTTGTGCTGCGACCTTTAATAGCATCTCTAATTTTTGAAATGGTTGAGAGTCGAAATCGTATGCAAGTAGTTTATTCTCCATTTGCATCGCTTGCGTTTGTGCCTCTGCCGTCCCACCGAATAATATACCCGCCGATACTGCGGCAGAATTTTCGAGCCCAATGACCCGGCGCGTGATTTCAATGAGCGACGATTTGCCCGTACTTGTATCGCCAACCAATAGCATAATGATATCTGCTCTATGCTTGGAAAGACAAGACGCCACAAATGCAAAGTAAGCTGTGTGTAACGTCTTGTCCGGTATCTGAGTGTTAATCCACTGGTCAAACTTAGGACAAAGCGCCGCCGGTTCGTAGCAGTACGGTAAAAGTGTAGTGAAATTATAGGACGACTCATGGTCAAGCAATTTACGTTTACCAGTTTTTATATTCACATGCAACACTCCATTCTCTAGGTTTATAAATATCCCATCGTGTAAGTTACCCGTACGTGGCTCTAAAGCATCCCGCATAGTAATTAACTTAAGTTCCCGTATTGCCATATCCAAATACGGCAACGTCCTGAGTAATTTACGGTAACGATCTTCCACGTCACTACGATCCACAAAATTATTAAGCAGGTCCACCACATATTTAGCGTTACGCTTAATCCAATGCGTCTGCTCAAATATATAAAAGCTAGCCTGATCGATGCAACATATTTCAACGTGTTGGAGGAACGCAGACACGAGCGTATGAACATGCTCCGGCATCCTTTCCTTCTTACTAAGCGTTAATTCAAACTCTTTAGAACTTGGTAAAGGGTGGGCCTTAAGCGTTGCCAAAGTGCTAAGGTCGTTAAGGCCATTATCCGCGCATATTTTAAAAAACGTAGCGATAGTGATTTTACGATCACGCGGAGTCACCTCGCCATTACAAAAGTTTTCATATTGTGTCTCTATTGTGTCTGCGTTATACTTAGGACTAAACTGGCTTAACCTGTTAAACATATCATAACCCTTCACACCGAATGCGTTTGCAAACGCTTTACCAATCTTAAACCATTCCGGGTTGTCACCCGTAATATCTAGTTCCTTATCCTCTAGTTGTTTAACGTATGCCTCGGCTTGGTCCCAGGTCTCTTGATCGGCGGGGCCGTGTTGGCGAATTTTTTTTGGCTTAGAATTTTTTTCGGCCTTACGGTATGGCTGGAGAATGGAAATAAGCTGCGCGTGTTGTTTGGTGGTAAGCGGTTTAAGTTTTAATAAATCACCGTGTTCAAGTTGGTACTTCTTAGAATTACTAAGGTAGCATGCAATAAACCGCTTCGAATAATATAGTTCGATCCAGTTAGCTCCACCTAGTCCCGTCCAATCCGGCTGATTGTCTTCACGTTTTTCGTAAAGGAAGTATATGTGATACCCATCCGATTTGGTTTTTTCCACTACGACATTGGCGGCCATTTTTTTAATAATGGAATTTTTTAGCTCCAAAGTCTCTGCGGGCGTGACCTTCTTAGTATCCAGGTCAATGCAGCATAAGTTACCGTGCCCCAGGTAAAACCCGCAGTGAGACCGAGAAAGAATGCTGGCGCTAAAGGTAGAATGGTACACGGTTAGAAGTGGGTCTGCCATTTCCGCCGCGTACCCCCACTTAATCTTATTAGTCGGGTTTGGCTTACGTTTCCATCCTATCGGCGCATTGGTGGCACGCGCCGCTCGCAGGATAACAAAGCCACGGTCGTATAGCTTTTTAATCTCGGATTCATTACTCATAACATATTATTGTAATCAAGTATGAGTTTATTTTTTAGATTATGGAAAACCTCATACAAGATACTGGTATCATGGATGGGGATACTTGCAATTAATATTTTATCCCGTTCGCGGTATGCTTCAAGCGTAGAGCCGTCATAAACAAGTGAAAAGGTTTTACTGTAGTAGCAGTAAATGTCGGTTAAGCGTAAGTTTGTCATTTGGTTTGTTTTTTAATGTATAACAATAGGAATATTAAGCTCTTGGCAAAGCGCAATTTCAGTCATACAGCCATTTGAATTTTCATAATCGCCGTATACCCATAACTCATCGATACATGTTCTAATAACGTGCGTATCGTTAGCTATGCCGCGCTTACGTTCGGCGGGTACGGTATCATCTAATGCCAGTATATCTGTGTAATACGGGGCAAGTGGTACAACGTCTGCGTGTGTGAGATTTATATGGCGGATAATTTTTATAACCTCCGCGAGATTGTGTTGTATGTTACCGCTAATTGGGTGGGCGATGTAGACGATTTTCATAAGGTAAAAAGTTTTTCGGTACGATCTTTAACTCCGTTAATCGCATTAAGGCGAACTTTATGTGACTTTTCAAACACACATTTAAAATCCTTTGGCATACGGTATTCAGAGATGAAAATTTGGCGCCCTTTTGCTTTTTGAAGTCTGCACCAATCATAAAACTCGTTACCGTTAAATGGATCAGTTTTGTAATTTTGTGTCCCCGCGTAAGGCGGATCACAGTATATAATGCTATCGCCGGGAATGCGTAGGGTTTTATAGTCAGAGAGAAAAAAGTTAACTTCCTGTAATAAAGGCACTTGTACAATAAACGATGCATACACTTGTGCATTCATTTTGCTAATTGAATAGTACCCGCCCTTAACCCGTTCATGGCGAGCGATTGAATTAAAGAAGCCACCGCCAAACGAAAACCCAAAACCAACATAGCCACGTAGGGCGAGGTCATTTGATTTATCACGCACCATTAACCAATCCTCCTCTTTAATGTATTTAGGTTGAAGCCAACCGTTTTGCATAGCTTTAAACATTGCGATAATCTCTGGCATAGCGTCAGCGGCAATACGCGGACCGGTAACTTTATCTGTTATATTACATCCACCACAAAATGGTTCCACAAACCACTGATTTGGTTTACGGTCTTTAAGTATAACTGGTAAAATATATTTAGCTATTCTACCTTTGCTTCCCATATATCTCATAACTTTCTTAGCGCCTTAAGCACCGTGTCAGATGTGGAAACAGTCTTATATCTAACCTTTAATTTTTCTTCAATCTTACGAAATTCAGCCTCTTGCTTTTTATTAAAATACAAAGTTACTGGGTATTCATCAGACTCTATGAGTACTGGAGTATCTGGCGAATTTTTTTCATCTTTAGAATTTTTCGCCATGTTCCCCATCGTACTTAGCTTTTCCATAGGCACTTCAAGCCCGTATTTTTCAAAAAACGATTTTGTTGTACCGAGTTCTTTTTCTATACGGTTCATGTCCACGTCCCCAGCTTTTGCCAGATCAAATATTGCACTCATTTCTTTAAACTCCGATGCTGTTAACAGCCGTGACGGCAGTGAGGCCCAAATTTTTGTTTCCCTATTATCTTTTGCCTGTTCTAAGCGGCTATTGCCATCAATAAGAACGAGTTTAGTTATATCACCAAACTTTCCTACATAATTGCATACAACAGTTCCAGCACGGCCAAAACTTTTTATTGACGCCAGGAACCGCGCCTTACCCATATCCGTTTTAATCTTATAGTTTCCGGGCGTGGGTGCAATGGAACTAACAAGAACTTCTTTACTAATCCATTGAATTGTTGGTTGTTTTTTCATTTGTATAGTTGTTTAAATATATGTTTGATTGTTTGTACATTCCAACCATTACCTAAAACTACGTGACGTTGGTTAGTTGAAATCCCTTCTGTATAATTATCGGGAAGACCTTGTAATCGTTCTGCTTCGATAGGGAATAATTCGCGGGCCGTTTTCCAGGAGGTTGCTATATGGTTAGAACGTTGATCGCAGAGTAAACAATTAGCTTTCTGCTTTGCAGGATTGTTTTTAATCTGGCCAAAGTTATTAAAATTACATCTGTTTGTTAAAATAGCATTACGGTCTAGTTTTATCCAAGGTTGTTGTAATACGGAAGAAAGAAATATTTTTTGATCAACAGGTTGTTGTACTAACCAGTTGCACCAATACAACCTAAATCGTGTTTGTGCACTAACTAATGCTGATTGAATTTTAACAGGCTTAACATTCATGTATTTAGTTATAACAGCTTCGCTTTCTTTTTGCATTCTTACATTTTCAAGTAAAAAGTTTTTCGGTTTACATTCCTTTTTCAATCGGATATATTCATAAAATAGCTTAGAACCTGGATGATCAAAATTTTCCATCTTGCCTGTAAACGAAAAGCCTTGGCATGGACTACCGCCGATAAATAAATCAATTTTTGGAAAATGTTTTAACCACTTAATCCTTTGTATATCACCTAGTTGTATAGTATTCGGAAAGTTTTTTTGCGTGATTTTAATTGATGGTAGATGAATTTCGCTTGCATAATAAGCCCTAACCGATATACCTAATTCCTTTAGAGCTTGCTGGCCACAGGAAATCCCGTCAAACAAAGAAAGTACTGTAATCGGTTTAATATTTTGCATAGTCTGTTTGTATTTTTACATCCGCCTTTATAAGTCCATGTATTCCCGTGATATAATCCGCCGAATCTTCCATTATTTTTACCATTGCCTTAAAGCACGATTTTGCCTTCGCCTTTGGAACTTCACATACTATCTCATCGTGAAACGGAAGTATAATATCGTATTCGTCTGGCATACTTGCAACAGCTAATTTGAGGCAATTTGCTCCGGCGCTTTGAATCGGATTATTCATTCCCTGATTTCGTATTTGCCAATCCTCTTGTCCTTGTAACATGCGCCGTCTGCGATATGGATCAGCCGAATAACTCACGCCGGTTTTTATAGCGTCTCGTCCATTAATATCTAAATAACGGACAAGTTTTCGTAGTGCTCTTTTATGCTTGTGGATAAATTTTTGCGCATCGAGTCGTGACATAACCAAAGCAATATCATTTTCCGTAGGTATGCCTTTTTCAAATATACCTTTAATGATGCGGGACAGTAGTTGATCCACTCCACCACCATATGCGAGCAAAAAATTGGATTCTTTGGCCGGCATACGTTGCGCGATATGGCCAGGGCATTTACACTTCTTAGGAAACGTGCATCCAGGTTGTTTGGCTTGCATCCATCGTTCACTACTTATAATAGATGCCATGAGTCCGTGAATATCTTCGCCACGGAGTAATGCATCAATCCAGAAATCTTCTTTTGCAGCGGCGGCCATGATGGCGATCTCTTGCCCAGCAAAGTCCCCTATAACAAATACATTTCCTTTCTTCGGTACTATACAACTTCGCTGTTTGCCCTTACGTGGAAATCCAAGTACATTAGGATTAGAAGTGGAAAAGCGTCCTGTATTTTTATTTTGATCGTACGATGGTCTAACACGACCATCTGAATCAATATAACAAGTACCATCATCCCTGTATAACCAAGTCTTGCCATATCCGGTAGCATCCGAGTATAGCATTTGCGTTTTAATGAATAATCCTAACATTGGGTTACGGGTTTCCAGGTAAATCTTCTTTAAGTTTTTGTATGTATCAATTACAATACCGTATTTCTGCTTAAAGTAGTATTTGACTTGTTGATTGCTACCCCAATTAGCTACGGACTTAGGAAGCATTGCAACCGCTCTTTTATATTCATTTAGATTTGCGTCCGCAACCTCCAGCCATTTTTGTTTGTCAACTCCAATACCGATGACCCGCATACGCGAAATTTTTTCCACCACTTTGTTATCAAGCAAAGCACACTCAAGTAGTTTGTCACGGGTCAATAAGTATTCTTGTGCTTTGCGTAATGGTAGCAAACTTCTAACATCGTCGCCCGCATATTTAATTTCGTCTTTCGTGAATGGCAAATTTTTTTTTCGCCTTATAAAATTTTCGCGCACGCTTTTATCGGGTACTGGCAAACCGTATCGAGTGAGAGTATATTTTAATGATGCACTGTGGACAATGTTAAACGCCTCGCTTACTTTTCTATCATCCGCTGTAACCCCCTGAATATTTTTTTCTGCGACCATTGTATCCCATACGTTGCGAATTCGTATCCCCCAATTCAACTCTATGTACGGTAGATCGAATTCGCCGTTATGTACTACTTTACAGATGGTTTTATCTTGTAGAATGGTAATAAGTTCTTTGGGACAACTTTTCATGCCGTTACAATCATGATAGACTTTCGGCTTAAGGTCCGCGCCACATACGGAGATCATCCAAATGGTTCCACCAAAAGGCGAAAGGCCGATCGTCTCAATGTCAACAGCAATAAATTTTTGCATACAAGGTATTTGCGGGCCTTAAATATACCCAAATTTTGACATTTCTATTAAAAAATAAGTCGTTTTTAAACAAAACTTTTTATTTCTCTTATAATATAGTATGTTTGCCTAGCCTTAAAGGTTAGGGCTATAAACAATAAACGCAATGAGTAAACAAACAAAAAACACAAAACAAGCAAACGATGACGCGTTTGTATCCGACGATGTTGTTGGGTCTGGCAAAGCCTCGTACTTCAAATTGGAGACTGGTGACAATGAGGTCCGGCTTATTTCTAAACCCATAACCGGGTGGATCGCATGGGGCGAAGACGAGGAAGGCAACAAGAAGCCAACGCGTACGCCGATTACCGAAGAGCCGGACGACGAGTCCGACGGAGAAAATCCACCAAAGAAGTTTATGGCATGCGTGGTTATCGACGCAGCCGACGACGAGGTGAAGATTTGGGAGATTACGCAACAGTCAATTATCAAAGCGATTAAAGCGTTAAGTTCCAACCCGAAATGGGGTAACCCCTTCACTTACAGCCTGTCTATTGAGAAAAAGGGTGAAGGTATGAAGACACGGTACACTGTGAACCCGAATCCGAAGGCTCCAATTTCCAAAGCCGCCATTAAAGTCGCCAGTGAGAAGCCTTGTAACCTGGATGCGTTATATGAAGGTGCAGACCCTTGGGATGAAAAGAACCACGACGAAGTAACAGAATATCATTTTAAGTGAGTTTGGTTGAGTAGTTTGTAAGCAAGAGGCGGCTGAACGATTGGCCGCCTTTAACCGTTCGTATAGAATATGCCAACAGTTGAGTTCAATGACGATAAACCCGCCCTAGCATACATCCGTAAACGTGGTTACGCCTCATACTCTAGTATAAAGAATGTTAGAGATGCGGTTATACCTTCATACGCAGACGAGGCGTGGTTTAAATTTGGAAAGGAACTACACTCTAGGTTCCTGGAGGGTGTTAAGTTGTTTACGTTATCCGTAGAGGAAGAAGTCAGGCTAACGTTAATGTTAGATAAATTGGAGCGGCACCCTATTGTGCGGCGACTTTTGGCAAAATCGAAAAATGAAATCGCCTTTGGCCCGCGTAAAGTTTTGGAAAAATATAAGTGCTTGGATGGTGGTATCGTTGTACCAGACGTGTTGGGGCTGCCCGTATTAGGGTATATTGATATAGCCAATCGTCCAGACAATTTAGCCGACTTAAAAACCACGCGCCTAAGTAACATGAAGGCGTTTGTAGAATCAATGGACCTGCTACAAGCTGCTTTGTACTTAGAGGCGACTAAGGTGCGGGATTTTTATTATATAGGTATATGCAAACAAGCCCCGTACAATGTGATGGTGTTTAGCGTGAAGGAGTATCCGGAACGATTGGCAGAAGCTAGGAAAGATATGGTAAGGTTATTGAAATATATAAAAAGTGAATTATGAACAGCTTAGACGAAAGTATAATAAAAATTGTCTCCGGCCCAACAAGAATTAACACAAAAACAACGTTAGGTTTTAAAGTTGTGGCTATTGTGGATTGCTGGGGGTGCAAACAGAAAAAAACATTTTGGGCAATAACCTTAAAAGAAGCTAAAAAATTCAAACCTGGATACACCTATATAGTATAAAATTATGACTACTATTCAAAAAATCGCCAGGCTCCGTACGCTCTCCATACTTCACGAGAAGCAACGCATGCGAATAGCAAACGCGGAAAAACGTATTTTAGGTTTCCATAAAGAACAAGAAACGCTTTTGAGGTCCATACCCAATAAGGAGTGCTCTTTGTATGCAGAGAAGATTGCCAAGTACGTCTGCGCATAAGGCAAAAAATTTTTGGCCCGATGAAAATTTTAGTTGACTCGCGAGAACAATTACCACTATTTCCAGGTAACCGCGCCACACTTCTTTGTGGCGACTATACCACACACAAACTAAAAGGTTGCTTTGTTATAGAACGTAAGTCATTACAAGACCTTTATGGTTCCATCGTGCAGGGGAATCAACGATTCAAAGCTATGCTCTTTGCTGCTGCATGGCATCGTATTTCCATTTGTATATACGTTGAAGGGACACGCGAAGACTTTATAAATAAGCGTTTCCCAAAAGGCAACGAAAGAAAGTTCTCTACTGATGGCCTGGATAAGTTGATTAAGACCTTTGAACGTAAGTACCATTTACAATTTCATTGGCACCGGAATCGCGCGCATTGCAGGCGAGAGGTGGAAAAACGATTGCAAATGGAAGAAAAACGCCTAAAACAGGCTAAATAAGGCCATTTTACGGCCTAAAATAAATATGTAAATTTTGGTATACAAATAACTTATTCGTTGTATATTTACATAACGAAACAAAGGAACAAAAAACTATCAACCATGAAAACTACAAAATCTATCCAGTACAAAGGGTTTATAATCGAAACCGTCTTTGATTCAGAAGATGGTAAGACATGGTATCAAGTTAAAGAAAACGGGAAAATCCTTGAAGAGGGCACGCCTTGTATTCAAGATCATTCTGAAGCTTTGACCGATGGCAAGGAAATGGTAAACAATATTATTGTTGAAAGATACCCCGGTTCTTTTGAAGACGAAGAGCATGATGACACACCATCGCTTGGCGATACATTTGACCACGCTAAAAACCCTTAACGACTTTGCGCGTACTCCTCGATTGCGCTGATAAATGTAATGAGGAACGGTCCAAGCGTACCAGTAAACGCTTAATTTTTGGTTCATACGGCTCCGCTCAAACGAAGTATTCCGTGCAGCCAATCCTTTAGAGTACAGACGCGCGACTAACGGCGCTACAGTTCGATCTGATCTGTACTCCACATTTAAAAACTATCAGTATGAAAAAGAAGGTAATGACTATTGATTGCACACCGACATGGCAAGCAGCGGCACAAATTTACTTAGCTGTTTTAGAGAACGGGTCGGAGGAAGGTAAAAAACAAGCGCGTGAGGGTATTATGCACATGGCAAGAATCGCACAAGCGTTTGTGGGAATTTCCAGCGCGCATACGCCGGATAATGTTATCAAAACCAGGGTTTGATAGTCCTTGGTTTTACCACGTAACGTCGAAGCGCCGTAAGGTTTCGCGCCGTGGGTTATACAAACTATCATTTAAAGGTGGTTAACCAAGCGGTCTACGGTCGAGGTAAAAGAACATGGCTAAACTATTCGCTGCCTCTTAGTACACTGGTTCGAATCCAGTACCACCTGCTAACTTTATAAAACTATCATATATGAAACATTCAATCAAAGATCAAATCGGTGCCGTGAATTGGGCACGCAAAGTGGTTAAGCAAGTTGTGCCAACGGAAAAGAAATTGGAGCAGCTTAACGACGCAGCTTCCACCCTATCGGCTTTAAATTTTATCGGCCAAGATGTTGTACTCGTTGCACCTGAACTGTTAACCATAGTTCGTGAATTTTGTAAACGTGTAGAGGATGGAGAGGTTAGAAGCGTTACTACATACGGGAAATTTAAAGCTATTCTAAAGCGTCTTGACCATGAATAAGATAGTAACCAAAGAGTATCTAATCAGGGAATTGGGTATTAGGCCTATCGAGGTTATCGGTCGCACCCTTGTCGCGATATTCAAAAATCAAACGCAAGAAGAACGGAGCAATAACGTTACGAGATTCCATAACGGTATCGGCTTCACAGGTACCGACGGCAGGATTGGAGCAATAACGGCTAAGTATTATTTAAAGCATGGTACATTGTTAGATTGGCAAATCAGGAATTGGACGCTACCAAACCGTAAAGGCACGCCGCGGATCGTGAAGTATGCCGACCAACTTGACAAGATCGCCAAACAAAAACTAAACTTGCAAATCGCGTAAACCTTATAAAACTATCAACCATGAAAAATCCCCTCAAGCAATATCGTTTCGTTAACCGCACGTTCAAGAAGTATTGGAGCGTGTGGGAATTTGCGTTTCCGGATTACGTGAACGAGCAACAATGGCAACTTGTAAGTGTTTCGAAACTTAACCGGTTAGTTCCAACTAACTAAGATGAAAGCGCAGAAAACTATCCCATACCTAATTGCAGATTTGCATTTTCGTATTACGCTTTTGTGTATTAAACGCGGCGCAGTACACTTTACATATGACTGTGCAACTGGAAGTAAAAAATATTGGTATATACCTAACTAAAACTATCATGGAAACTTATCCTTTAACACACGATCAGCAACGAATTTTTGATATATGCGAAACCACAAGCTGCAATATTTTGATTTGTGGAAAACCAGGAACAGGAAAGACTGTACTAGAACGTGCCTTACTTGAGTACTCCCAAAAGGCGTGGACAATGTGTGCACCTACGGGCTTGGCGGCAATTAACGGCGGTGGGAAGACGTTGCATAGTGTATTCGGTATACCAGTGTCGGATGGAATTTTCCATCCCGACTTCAACAAGTTTACCACCTTCGATAGCATCGTTAAACATCTTACGTATAGTGTCAAGTACCTTATCATTGACGAAGTAAGTATGGTACGCGCCGACACAATAGATTTTATCGACCGCGAACTGCGCTACTTTAAACAAGTGGATAAGCCATTTGGCGGGATACAAGTTGTTTTTGTTGGAGATTTTTACCAACTCCCGCCCGTTGTTGGTAGGGATGGTAAAGAAATGAAACTGTACTACGATTCTCCATTCGTGTTCAGTTCCAAAGTGTTTGCCGAGGCTGATTTTCAAATTTTGGAACTTACCGAAGTACTCAGGCAAAAGGGCGACGATAAATTTATAAAAATTCTGCACTCGGCCCGTACGGGCGACGTATCTGCCAAGCAACTAATGGAACTGAATAAGAACGTAAAGCCCAAAGTTGAAGACGTGCGCATACGTTTAGCTGGAACAAATAAGGAGACGGAAATTATTAACCAGCAATTTCTTCGTTCCATCCAATCCGAACCAAAGACTTACGTATGTAAGGAGTATGGTAAATGGCCGGAAAAAATCGACGTAGTTCCACTTGTTCTAAAGATTGGTGCCCAGGTTATGATTACTGTGAATAATGCCGACGTTCCCCCCAATACCAAAGGTAAGGGCGTTACAGTTAACGGCTCACTCGGAACTGTTACCGAGATGCAAGACGCTTGTGTGATGGTACAACTAGATGGGGGGCCGTTGGTGCCAGTGTATAAGAAACGTCGCGAGCATAAGGTTAAAGAGGTACAGGACGGTCAGCGTGCAGAGGTTTTAAAGGCGGCTATCGAACAGGTTCCACTTAAACTTGCCTGGGCGATAAGTATTCATAAATCACAGGGGCAATCGTTTGATAAGGTACACGTGGACGCAAATAAAATTTTTGCGGCCGGGCAGTTGTACGTGGCACTTAGCCGGGCAAGAAGTTTAGAGGGGTTGACGTTGGCGTCGAAGCTGACGGCGGCAAAATTTTTCGCAGACGAAGACGTAGAAAACTTTTTCAAAACAATAAAAACAATAGCATATGCCAACTAAACCAAAAATTCAAAGTTACAAATCAGGTTCGCGCACCGTTAGCCGATCCGCGCAACATGGCGATATGTGGATAATAAGTTTTCCAGATGGCGGATGGTACTCCGTGAGCGCGGGTGAAGAAGGGATACAGGTTACCAATCCGCCAAACCCGGGAAGTGTTAAGTTTAGTGGAAACTTTTTTGAATAAGGGGCGAAGTTTATATGGAAAAACCAATCAACTGTATATACTGGACAACCGGAGCCGTGGCAAAGCTATTACACGTAGCTCCATCTGCCATTCGTTATTGGCTTATGGAATTTAACTTTGATTCTAAAAAACGTTCCACCAATAACCGTAAATTTAATACCAGTGAAGTGAATAAACTTATAGTTATAAAAAGATTGTTGCATAACCATCCACAACATACAATCTTAGGGGCGAAAAAAATTTTTGCCAAAGGCCCAGAATGGGCGAAAAAGAAAATTGATGAAATATGGAAAACAAATTAAATTGTGTATGGCACGAAAAAACATAACAGGTATATCGTTCTGTGGCTGGGAACTAGAAACTAAAGAAGAACAAGCGGTAAAGAAATGGTTAAAGGATAAGGGTATAAGCGCGAAACATTTTATGCGATATTTAATTAGGCAACATTTAAAAAAAGAAAAACTAAGCTAAAGTTATGCGTATAATTTGTTTACTTGTAATAATGTGTGGATGTTCGCAAAAAACATATACCAGTTCTTTAGTAGATCAAAGAAAAAAGCATACGCAAAAAATAACATCTAAGGATGTTAAGAATACCAGGTTAGTTATGTTTACCTGTATTGCATTAGGTATTTATATTCATTCAATTTTTGTAAAAGACTAATAAACGTATTACCATCACACTTATGACGACCACAGAAAAAAATTTAACAAAATTAGGCCACCAAAAACCGGCGCCACAAGAAATATCAACAGCAATAGTTATTGCAAGCCTGGAAAAGCAAGCAGCCCCATCCATTCGCCGAGTAACAGACTTAAAGATTAAGACCAAGGATGATTTTGAATTAGCGGCTACACTTGTTAAGCAGCTTAAAGGGCTTAGCGCCTTAGCCAAGCAAGAAGAAGATACTATGGTTAATCCGGCAAAGGCAACCATCAAAGCTATACAAGCGCACTTTAAACCGTTTCAAAACAAGGTGGCAGAGATTGAGACGGAAGTTAAGACAAAAATGGGCGAATTTTTGGTGGCACAAAAAAAATTATCTGCCAAAGTAGAACAGGATTTTGAGGATGGGAAAATAAGAAAGATTTCCACTATCGTCGCGAAGCAAGCCGAATTGCGTGTGGATAATGGAACGGCACAAGTACGTAAGGTTTGGACCTTGCTTATAGACAACGAGTCTAAAATACCCCGCGAGTACTTAGAGCCGGCAACTGATCTTATTCGCTCAGCTTTAAAAGATGGTAAGACCGTACCTGGGTGTAGATGGGAACAGGTAGATAGTATCGCTATATGAAATATACGTGGGGCAATCATGGGTTTTTTTGCAACGTACTTTTAAGCGCTATTGCCGGACAGTTGGTTAGTATAGTAATAGCAATTTTAGCTTGCTATATAGTATTTACGAACTTATAAGCGATTGAATCAATAAAATAAAAGAGTATGAAAATCAAAATACACGTAACGAAGGAGATTTACCGTAAGGCGATGATGTGTGGCACGCAAAAGAGATATGACTCCAGTGTCCCCACCTCTTGTGCGATAGCTTTAGCCGTGAGAGAGGTGGCACCAAAAGCATATATAACAAACACGGGGATTTCGTGGCTTGGTATTGACCAAGTTACTGGACTTTACATAGGTAGATTTTCAGGAATGCCTGATTTTGTTAACGGGATAGTTTCAGCCTTCGATGCCTTATGGGATAAGCCAGAAGAACGCTTACTACTCCCTGAATTTTCCTTCAAGGTAGATTTCCCTGACGAACTTATTGAAGAGATCGGCCTTGATGAAGTGAAAGCTATCATGGAAAAGAGCGAGACTTTGGAATTTTGTAGCTCCCTGACCCCCTCTTGAGCCCTATAAAATGAAGATACGATGAAGCCAATATTTTCAAGAGAATGGGCAATGCCGAATAAATGGACTTTTAAAATAAAGCCCATAAAAAACCTTATTGAGCGCTATGTGGGTAATGGGAAAAACTGGATAGACCCGTTTTCAGGCGAATCTCATTTTACTGAGATTACCAATGACTTAAATCCTGATCGAAAGGCACAGTACAATCTTAAATGTGAGGACTTTATTAAGCTACTACCAGGGCCATTCAAAGGTTGTCTTTTCGATCCCCCTTATTCCAACGAGCAAACAAAGCGGTCTTACGAATCGTTGGGGATAAGATACACCTTTGAGGATAGTCATGGACTTTTTCAAAGTGAAAAGAAATTGATTGCGCCTAAAATAAAAGTTGGTGGATTTGTAATTTGCTTGGGATGGAATAGTAACGGGTTTGGCAAAAAATTAGGATTTGAATTAATAGAAGTCCTTTTAGTCGCCCATGGATCCATGCACAATGACACAATAGTAACAGTCGAACGGAAGCAACCTTAACCCCCTTCCCCCATGCCCCTAAGTGAGAACGAGATGAAACAGATTGAACAAGACGCTAGAAAGTATGTTGCCGATTCTTGGAACGTTAGTGAGGAAGTTATAAATCTAGAATGTACCCATGTAATGCTTCGTTACGAAGGCTACATCGCCGGAGCCACAGCCCAGGCCGAGAAATACCAAAGCGAGATTGAGCAGTTGAAATTGGAAATAAAAATACTCAGGCGGGAATCAAGAGACGTAGACATTGATTATAACTTGCACGAAGGTAAAGGCGAAAACAACGAACTACTATGACTGATAAAGAACACATCACAAACCTAGAAGAAACCATTCGGCAACTTAAAATAGAAGCTGAAAATTTCAAATCTGTAATGGTTGCCGCCGCTGAGGAAATTCAAGAGCATTGGCAGGCGCATTGCGACGCGGAAGGATATGGCCCGTCCAATTTAATGCACCGATTAGAGAAAGGATTAGCGTCAGACTATGCAGGCTACAAACCGGGAGAATTCACAAAGCTAGAAGCCTTACTCGCCTCCCGCGATTCTGAACTTAGGGAATTGAGACAACAGGCAAAACGGGACTTTAATCGCATTAACGAACTAGAAGATATTATTATACTTTTAGCGGTTCATTAGGATGGACTGGACCGGTTACTGAGGGCGGTCCCGTACAGTATTGTCATTCCTTTGTGGAAAACGGAATGATTAGATTTTTAGATGATAGTCACCACGAACTAAAAGACAAGACTGTAGAACTGCCTGAAATAGACGAAGCAACATGTTTGGGCTGATTCAGATTTACATAACTATCGGTTCAACCAACACGAAGTGACAACCTACCTTCTCTCTAAGCGCTTCGATTTATTCGGGTGGATCGCGGAAGGTTTAGCACTAGACAAAAATCAAAGGGTATGAAAGATGAATGGATAAGCGTTAAGGATAGATTGCCCAAAAGCACAATCAGAATTAGCGGTAAAAAATATCTAACTTATCCACTGGAGGTAGTTTCTCATTTCATTAATCACAGATTTACAAATTACAATGGAAGCACTGGACAAATGGATGATGTTTATAAAGTTACCCACTGGATGCCCTTCCCTTCACCCCCTAATCAAGGACACTAAACGGAATAGAATATGAAAACAGGAATCGAACAGATAGCAGATGAACGTCAAAAGCAAATTGATAAGCACGGATTCACAGGGAAGCATCACGCAGAGCATCCAGAATGGTATGATAACTACCAACTTCAGTTTGCGGCGACTACGCTAATGATGCATGAATTTGAGGAACAACTTGATATTGATGCATTGCTACCGGATGGGTGGGATAAGGAGTGGTTTGCTGACCTTAATAATCGTTCGCGTGAAAAACGCCTCATCATTGCCGGTGCCCTTATTGCCGCTGAAATCGACCGCCTTCAAAACTCTTAAAGCCTAGCGCATAGACACCATGAAAACACCGACTTTTAAACTTACTAAAGGGCAAGTATATACAACCGACGCTCAACTAAACATTGTGCCTGGAGAGGGTAATCACACATCAGGAACTTATCTATGGATAGGCGATGATGACAATGGATGCTACGGCACAATTTCAGGGGTAAAGACGCTTGAGAAATTAGCAATGGGTATTCTAAGGCATTTAGGACATAAGGTAACGCTGCGATGAAAAACATTTTATTCCACTCCGGCGAGTTTTGGTTTAATGAGAAGGGTTTTCCGCAATTGCTTGATTTTGGTGTGCGGGAGAATCAATCTGACAAAACAGAATACTTCAATGCCCTCCAACTCGCCCTGGCGGATTCAGTTAAGTTCGAGGACCAAGACGCAATACTTTTTGAGGTTCGCGATGTGTTATTTAAAACTTCTACCGGAATGGACGGACGGAACGGGTGGCAACCCATTAAAGGCCAGACATTTTTCATCGAGGGGGTTGAGGTTAAAGGGCTTAATTTTGACAAATGCCCTGAATGTGGTTCTAAAAATATTAGATACGATGAAACTTGGGGATGCGGAGATTGCAGCTATGAGTGGGAAAAAAGATATAGTCGCAAAGTTGCCGTCCTCTCCAACAGCCCGGTAAAGAGCGAGACACCCCGCCGAATCAGACTTGACTTAAACAGTCCGGTTGAATTGGCAATCTATGAAGTAATGCAAATGATTGAGAAAATGCCAGCCGATATAAAACTGACACTCGCGGGTGAAAAGTTGCGTGAGGCGCGAGAATTGGTTGCTGACTTCATTGATAAAGTTGAACCCAAGGCCGAACCTACCGTAGAAGGGGAGACATGGAAAGTAGGAACTTTTTTAAATGGTGAGTTATTTCTTTCAACCGGAATACAGGCACTTTATCCACATGGTACTGTGACACAAGCCGAACTTCAATCCATCGCCGCCCTCCTCAATCGTGCCCCCTTGGGGGAAGAGACAAAGGAGAAAAAGCCTAAATCAGCCCAAAAACAAGGCTAAAATAAATATCTTGAATTGTGTTGCAAATATCAAGAAAGGATGTATATTTGATTCATGAAAGGTACAGAAAATCAAATCAAATTCGCAACTTCTCTTAGAGAAGAGTTTGTGAAAGAAGCTACCGAAAGAATGAATTTGTTAGCCCCTAAAATGGAAGGACACGAAAAACGTACTGCTGACTACAACGCAAAAAAATCGCAAGTTGAGGCTATTAATTTAGCGGATGATGCAGCTTTGATTATTCATGTGATTCAGAACTGCTGGAGAGGCGGTACAATGTCAGTGAGTGAATTTTGTGAAGCATTCAAAAAATAAAAACAACATTATGGAAAACAGGATGAATGAAGTAAAAGCACTTAAATCAGAAGTTCTCGACCGGGCTCATACATGTGTGAGGGGTATGAACTATATATTGGTTACTGACGACATGAATATAACTGTTATGCAGGAGGATCAATATAACACACATCATCTAATTAGTTTCCCCGCTAATTGTACCGGGGAACAATTCGATCGAATTGTTTCCAATTATGTAACCCAATGAAAAAGAAACCCAAACACGGCGGTAAGCGCCCAGGCTCCGGCCGACCGAAAGGAGAGCCGACAAAGACGATGCGTGTCCCGGTTTCTAAAGTTGAGGAAGTAAATCTGATTTTGTCTCGCCGTTCCCCCGACAAGAGCGTAGGGGAGGATTAGAAGAAAAACCGTAAATTAACGTTATGAAACCATACCTTAAATACCTGATCTTAGCCGCCGTTATCGTTATCTTGTTTATCACGGTTTACTTCGTCGGCCGCCACCAAGGCAAAATATCAGCAATAGATAACATTATGATGGATAGCCTTAACCGGGATATAGCCAATCGGGATAATAGAATCAAAAAATCGGAACTAATCATTGAGAAGAAAAACGACACGATAAAAATGCTCCAAGCCAATATTGCCGTTACCGATGCACTTATGGCTAAGCGCGAACTAAAATCAAAACAAACCATTACCTATTATGAAACCCTACAGCATCGTTACGTTAATGTTACTGTGTCTCATTACGACCGCTTCATTTGGGCAAGATTTCCCGATTCTATATCCACGGTGGCAAAAAGAGGCAATCGTCCATGACCTCATTACCGGCGACCGCTGTGATTCATTATTCAGTATTCAACAGCAATTAATGGCGGATCTCCAAAACAAGATTGCGGACCAAGCCGGCATAATCGTTCAACTCCATGACCAGACCGGAGAGTTCCAAAACATCAAAACGCAATGGCTGGGCAAGCAGGTTGATTACCAGGGCGAAATCAAAATACTGGAGAAAAAAGTTAGGCGTCTGAATTTTAACGGGATTCTGAAAGATATTGGATTGGCGCTGGCCGCCATTGGGATTATTGCTGTTGTGGCTAAGCATGGGATTTAGGCTAAGGGCCTTAATACGGCTATTTGATGGTGTAGAGTAAGCCGGAAAAAATAAAGCCTCCAATGGCCTTTAAATCAATAATCCTGCCTATACTACATAACTCATAAAAAAATATATAGAGAACCCAAGCAGGAAAATCCAGAATTTCAGGAACAATATACCATACCATGGGAGCATGGTATATATCCTATCTGTCAAGGATTGCTTACCGTCAAGCCCTTCATCCACATACCACCAATTCAAACCGCGTAATAAGTTAAGCGCGTAATCAAAAAATAAAACGAACACCCCAAACGATAGAATTAGTGGTTGGAAATAGAATTTTGTTGGGCCCAGCGCCCAATCAAATATAGAAACAACAGCCATCATAACCCCCGTGAGTATTGTGTGTGCAGCGTGGTCAACTTCTTTTTTCTGGTTGACGATGGTATGGTAATCCCACCAAAGTCGTAACCCCAATGGGATAACGAGAAGAAGCATAGCCCAACGAAAACCAAAGTCAGATTGCATACCAAAAAAGATAAATGCTTTCATACAATTTAGTTAAAGTAAAGGTAAGAAATTTACTTGCATAGACTCCAAAGTATTTCCTCCGAAAAAGTTAGTGCCCGGACAGCTTTTTGTAACCGGGTTAGGATATTTTTCCGGATCATCAACCCATCTCGCGCCCGTAACTATATCGTAGAAATGATGATATACGATTGACTCCGTTGATGGCACTAATTTAAACTTTAACAGTAAAGCAGTATTCATTTTGATGATCGTCTCCCGGTGGACATCCGTCATGTCATCCCCATCTATATCAAAATTTCCCAAATGCTCAATGCAGATTCCATATTGATTCGCGCCCTTGATTCCCGCTGGTATAGTATCAAATGGCCTGCCCAGTGCTATGGTTCCGTCTGGGAACGAAGTTAAATTCTGCGCTATTTGCGCAAATCCATTTTGCATCTGAAATGCTTCCATGCTTTCCAGCCAATGGAAATGATCTGGTAACTTTTGCCAGCTCTCATAGTCGGGTTTCCATGTGTGATGCTGTTGGATTAATCCAATCCTGCGTGTAACGTTTAACGTTGTTAACCACGTCTCGAAAGCCGGGAAATCAAATAGAATGAATTTACCTTTTACTGTTTTCATTTTTTTTGTGTTTGGCTTTCATTAAATCTAGTAAAAAAAGTAACAATACCTATTCACTTACCCTCAAAAAGTCTAGCACCTCGCTTACAATTCCCTGCACCCCGGCTTTCATTACGTAACTATCTACCCCCGAGTTTCGAGCCAGATCCAGGTCCTCATCATCCGGTGGAAACTTAGACGAGTACAGCAGAAATGGAATATGTCTCTTTTTTTCTCCGTGCCTAATAAGTTTCGCGAGTTCAAAACCACTTATATTAGGCATATTAACATCCGATATGATCAATGAAAATTCAAAATCCCCCATCATCTTTAATGCTTGTTGGCCGTTTGACGCACTCATGGTCTTGAACCCCTTTTGCCTGAAGTTCTCCTCCAAGAGCTTACGTTGCAACTCATTATCTTCTACGATTAACATCATTTCCTGAGAATGCTTTTATCGCGTCTTGAATGTTATCCGCTATGGACTTGAGTTCTGTAATCTCGCTTTTGATGAAGTTGTCAAGCCTTTTTGTAACTGAATTCATGCTTATGATTAATTTCTCTACATCTTTTTGCATCCCAGATATTTTTATAATTGAAAAACTTACCCACGACAGCCATCCAGCAAAAGCCAGTAAAGCTATACCGAAAACGAAATCAGTTGACGCCGGCATCCTTTATGGTACTTTAGGCGAATCAACAGTTGTTTTTGTTTCCGTTGTAACCGTTGTTGCTTCCTGTTGTTTTACTGGCGGCACGGATGACAAGCCTCCTTTAAATGCCAATGCCCAATCGAAAATATATCGTCCGAATACTTGGTAGGCAATTAACCCGGTAATGATATATAGCGCAATTACTTGCGTGTTTGAGCTATTCGTAAAAAAGGCAACACGGCCAATTATTGGTGGGAAAATAAGTATTGAATAAAATGTCACTTGTTCCCCTCCCTCCCATGCTTCGTTTTTACCTGTCATTCTCAGACCCGCGATCATTTCTTTTTTGTAGTAAAGAAACAAAGCCCAAAAGAACAAAGTCACCCCACCCCACATCAAAAGACTGTCAATCCGCTCAGGGTTTTTTGCCAGGTGAAAGAAATAACTTTCAAACACATTGAACTTTCCATGGGTGATATTTTGTACCCTTGCCATGGTGTCTACTGACTTATGAATTATTGAATCTGGCAATGTTTGAAATAAGGTCATGATTTATTTGTTTACGGTTAATGTCTCAATCCTCTGTATCCCCAATCGTACCAAGGTGATGTACTTTCCTGCAAACCCTGCACGGGGTAGTTGTCGGGGTCGCTATACGAACCCACCATTACAGGTGACCCGCAGGTTCCAATAACGTTACCGTGATTCCCAACCTGGCCCGTGATTGTATTTGTATAGCCTACTACCCTGTTATCCAGATACATTGTCGTAGAGCCATC
>Ga0193731_1000179_pt1 | contig 22618 bp, 18 predicted proteins | sample U1a2metaG_FD_144920 | JGI IMG/M metagenome (GOLD analysis project Ga0193731, IMG submission 144920) | Soil microbial communities from a riparian zone of the East river system, Colorado, United States - U1a2 | ecosystem: Environmental > Terrestrial > Soil > Riparian zone | place: USA: East River...
GACAAGGCGGTGTGGTCCGGTTCTTTAATGAAAATAATAAAATACGCATCCGGATTAATCTGGAGGCAGCAAAGGCGGCTAACCTGACGATTAGTTCCAAGTTGTTGCGTTTGGCTGACGTGGTTGGCTCCAAATAGAAACTGACCGATGTTATTAAAGAACAGACCCATCCAAAGAAAGCTGATGACGGTGATATTGCTGACTTCCGGAGCGGTGCTGTTGTTAACCTGTTCCGCTTTTTTTGCTTATGAGTTTTTTACCTTTCGGCAGGCGACGATAACGCAACTCTCCACGCTCGGAGAGATCATTGCCACCAACAGCACGGCCGCCCTCGCCTTTGGGGACCGCGACAATGCGAGTGAAATACTGGCCGCGCTGAAAGCGGAAAAGCATATCGCGGCGGCGGGCCTGTATGATAAAGAGGGGAATCTTTTTTCACAATACCCTCCGGATCTGCCTGCCGGGACTTTTCCTCTAAAGCCGGACAGTGGGGGGTATCGTTTTGAGCATTCCTACCTGGTGGGGTTCCAATCGGTTATGCAGCGGGAGAGAAACCTCGGCACGCTTTACCTGAGGGCTGATATGGGAGCCATATATGAACGATTCCAGCGATATGGTGTCATCGTAGGTTTGGTAATCGCCCTGTCGTTCCTGCTGGCCTATGTGCTTTCGAGAAGTTTGCAAAAAAGGATTTCAAAACCCATACTCGCTCTGGCCGAAACGGCCAAAGCCATATCCGACCGGCACGATTATTCTGTGCGCGCTACAAAATCGGACGACGATGAGTTGGGGTTGCTGACGGATGCATTCAATCACATGCTTATTCAAATACAGGAACAAAACGGCGAGATCACCTTGTTCAATCAGAAACTCGAGCAAAAAGTGATAGAACGAACCCGTGAAATCGAAATTGCCAACAAGGAGCTGGAAGCATTTTCCTATTCGGTATCACACGATTTGCGTGCGCCGCTCCGGTCGATTCATGGTTACATGAACATTTTTCATGAAGAATATTCCGATAAGTTCGACGATGAAGCCCGGAGGTTAATTAATATTATCCTGAAGAATGCAAAAAAAATGGGGCAGCTCATTGACGACCTGCTGGCATTTTCCCGGTTGGGAAGAAAAGAGTTGGCGAAACAAACTATTTCTATGCAGGAGATGGTCCGCCATGTTTGGGAAGAGCAGGAGCAGCTGGCAGGAGATCGTCACATTGAGTTGGTATTGAAAGACATACCGGAAGCCTACGTCGACACAGCGACGATCCGGCAATTGTGGGTGAACCTGGTTTCCAACGCGATGAAATATACCCGCCACAAAGAGAAGGCCATCGTTGAAATCGGATCGGAAGAGAAGGAGGATAAATTGATGTATTATATCAAGGATAACGGCGCCGGGTTCGACATGCGGTATTACGACAAGTTATTTGGTGTATTTCAGCGATTGCATACCGATAAGGAATTTGAAGGAACGGGTGTCGGTCTGGCCATCGTTCAGCGAATTATCGCAAAGCACGGAGGAGTGATTTGGGCGGAAGCCAAACCGAATGAGGGAGCAACGTTTTTTTTCTCGTTGAGCAAGAGCCCGGGTTGAGTTAATCCTGGCCTTGAGTTTATAGTCACGGGTGCCCACCAACTATCTTTTGCTATGAACGGCTGCGCAAAAGTCAGGAAATCATCTGTTGCCTCTGCGCCTACTTTGCGCCCCTGCGCCTTAAAATTTTTCACCGCTTAAAAACTAGGAACCAGAGACTCAAGATGAGCGGACTCCAGACTCACCGGAGGGACGCCCGGCAATGAAAAGTAAAACGATGCACCTTCATTTGGTTTTGACTCTGCCCAAACCCGGCCTCCATGCTTGCTGATAATTCGTTTAACGATGGCCAGGCCCACGCCGTTCCCGTCAAAGTCAGAGGCTTTATGCAGCCGTTGAAACACGCCGAATAATTTATCAGCATACGTCGTATCAAACCCGACACCATTGTCCTTTACGTAGTGGACAATTTCGTTTTCGTGTTGGATAGAACCGATTTCTATTTTTGGACTTTCTTTTTTCGCTGAATATTTAATTGCGTTCGAAATGAGATTTATCCAAACCTGGGTAACCAGCGCGTAATCCGCGTACACCGGTAATAAAGGATTTAAGATAATCGTTGCTTTAGGGGGAGTAGAAGTTTCTAACTCCAGGATGACGGTGTTCACCAGTTTGGTCGTGTCGATTTCCGACTTCTCTACTTCCTGCCTCCCGGATTTTGAGAACTTTAATAGATCCGTGATCAGGTCATTCATCTTCTGCGTATTTCGCCGGACACTCCCCAGTAGCCTCTTCGCCTCATCGTCTAAGGTATCACCATAGTCTTCCAGAAGGATAGCGGAATGACCATTCAATATGCGGAGGGGTGCCTGTAAATCATGCGAAATGGAATAAGAAAAGGATTCCAGTTCTTTGTTGACCCCTTCCAGTTGTACTATGTTTTTCTGCAACTCCGAATTAAGCTGTTTGATTTGGGAATCGGCTATCTCGAGGGATCTGTTCTTCTCGATCAGTTCCCGCTTTTGCAATTGTATTTTAAGAAGCACCGCCACCTTGGCTTTGGTCACCTCCGGATCCAGCGGTTTGGAAAGATAATCCACCGCTCCCTCTTCAAATCCTTTCATGATGGAATGACGTTCTTTCTTTTCAGCGGAAGCGAACAGGATGGGAATGTCCTTTGTTCTTTTGTTTGATTTCAGGATGTTGGCCACCTCAAATCCATCCATTTCCGGCATCTGTACATCCAGGATGATCAGGTCGATTTTATTGGCCAGGGCGATTTTCAAACCATCCTGCCCATTGGTTGCGTCCAAAAAAAATCGTTCCGGTCTCTCCAATAGTTTTTCCAGGGCAAAAATGTTTGCCGTTTTATCGTCAATGATCAGGATGATCGCGTTGCCCTCCATCGCTATTTCGCTTTCATGTAAATTTTTTCCTTTCTGTCTATTTCTGTAAAATTTTCCTTCTGACCGGCGAATAAAAGAGATTCCTTACTACCCAGTCCAACAAAGCCGAAAGGACACAAGCTATCGTAAAAGAGATCAATCACTTTGTCCTGGAGGTGTTGATTAAAGTAGATCAGCACATTGCGGCAAATGATCAATTGAAATTCGTTGAATGATTTATCGGTTGCCAGATTATGCGGCGAGAACAAGATATTCTGACTCAACGATTCGGCGAATAGGACAGAATTGTATTTTGCAGTATAGTATTCTGAAAATGCTGTCTTTCCGCCGGCATGGAGATAGTTGCGCGTATGGGTGGTCATGCCTGCCAGGGAGTAAACGCCGTGCTTGGCGATCTCCAATGAGCGTTGATTGATGTCCGTGGCATAGATGATTGATCGTTCCAACAGTCCTTCCTCTTTTAACAAGATCGCAATGGAATATGCTTCTTCACCGGTCGCACATCCGGCAAGCCATATTTTCACAACGGGATAGGTTGCTAATCGACTCAGCACGTTTTCCCGGAGGCTCTTATAAAAAGAGGGGTCGCGAAACATTTCCGTCACCGTGATCGAAAGATCTTGAACAAACTCTTCGAACATGCTTTCCTCGTTCAGGAGGCGAGTTCCCAGCTTGCCCAGCGTGGTAAGCCCTTTGTTGTTCATGAAATTGGTGATCCTTCTTTTTACAGATGATTCCGCATAGTCGGTAAAATCATACCCGTACGCTGATCGAATAGACTCAAGCAACGCTTTGTATTCGGCCGGGTCGATAAGGGGATCCATCGGGGAAGGAACTAGCGATAAAGCCATACGCGCATAAGGGAAAGAAGCTGCTCCACGTTGACGGGCTTTGAAATATAATCTGACATCCCTACCGCGAGGCATTTTTCCTTGTCTCCCTTCATCGCCTTGGCCGTCAACGCGATGATCGGAAGTTTACTGAAGGTGGCCATTTTCCTGATTTCCAGGGTGGCCTCGTATCCATCCATCTGGGGCATCATCACATCCATCAGCACCAAATCAATCGTTGGATTTTCCCTGAGGGCAGCCAACGCGGCCATGCCGTTTTCGGCGCTCAGGCAACGCAGCCCTTCTTCTTCCAGCGCGTTGGACAAAGAGTAGATATTACGAATGTCATCGTCGACCAGCAGGATGGTTTTATTCATCAATATGGCGTCCGCATTGTGTAGTTTGCGGATCATCAATTGCTTTTCTTTCGGTAAGCGGGATTCGACACGGTGAAGAAATAGATTCGTTTCGTCCAATAAACGCTCATGCGACTTGACTGTTTTTAGTACCACCGTGTCGGCAAGTTTACGAAGGCGGTCGTTGTCCTCCTTGTTTAGATCTTTGCCCGTATAAACAACAATGGGAATTTTGTTCAGCGTCGTACTGGCTTTTATTTTCTCCAGCAATTCAAATCCCGACATGTCCGGTAATCCCAGATCGACAATAATGCAATCGAACACTTCTTTCGCCAGCGTTTCATAGGCTTCCACTCCCTTGTAGGCGGAGAAACACCGGACATCACCATTTCCGATCAATTCCCGGATGGCGTTGTTTTGTATGACGTGATCCTCAACGATCAATAATTTCTTAAGCTTCTTGTTTGTGAATTCCTGAATGTTGTCAAATGCCTTTTGCAAATCGGCAATCGTAACCGGTTTTTGAATATAATCGAAGGCCCCCAGACTCAACCCTTCTCTTTTTTGGTCGTAGGCAGATATGACCTGGACGGGAATGTGCCGCAGGTCAGGATCATTTTTTATTTGCTTCAGCACCTCGACTCCATCCATTACCGGCAACTTCATATCCAGCAGGATCGCATCGGGTTTGTAATGCCGTGCATAACTTATGCCTGTGTTGCCTTGATGAGAAATGATCCCTTTGTAGTTGCGCTCTCTGATAAAATCAAGGAGCACGTTGGCAAATTGGTGGTCATCTTCGATTATTAAAATAACCCGGTCATTCTCCAGGATCGCGTTGCGGTCGTCATGAACATCAGTGTCATGGATCGCCGCCTCCTGTATTTTTCCGTATTTTTTCCCCGTTTTCTTTTCGGCTACTTCTACCGGCCTCTCCGTGGGGTGGACAATCGAAACACCGGATTGCAAGGGGAGGTAAAGCGTAAAAGTGCTTCCTTTCCCTTCTTCGCTCTCCAGCTGAATTTCTCCACCCAGTACATGGGCAAGTTCACGGCTGATGGATAAGCCTAGTCCCGTTCCGCCATATTTCCGTTTTGTAGACCCGTCGGCCTGCTGAAACGCTTCAAATATGATCTTCCGTTTATCTTCAGGGATTCCTATCCCGGTATCGGAAACAGAGAAGGCCACTACGCTTGCACCTTCTTTCAAATGCTTGTTTTCGTAGGATGTGGCCAGGGAGGGTCTGTCGATGCCGAGCATTACATGACCTCCTTTGCTGGTAAACTTAAAAGCGTTGGAGAGCAGATTTCTCAAAATTTGCTCTACCCGTTGCATGTCCGTGGCCAGGGTGGGAGGGAGGCCGGTCTCATTAAGGTTGATCTTGAACGTAACGGATTTATTTTTTGCAACCTCCGAAAACAGGGAAGTCAGGTTGCCTGTGATTTCCCGGAAAGGAGCTTCCCCGATTTCAAGTTGTATTTTTCCCGCCTCGACCTTGGACAGGTCAAGTATCTCATTTATCAAACTCAACAAATCGTTTCCCGAGTTGTAAATATTTTTTGCAAACTCTACCTCTTTTTTTCCTACTGCATTGTGCTTGTTTTCTGAAATCAACTGCGCCAGGATAAGGATGCTGTTAAGCGGTGTTCGAAGCTCGTGCGACATGTTGGCCAGAAATTCCGACTTGTACTTGCTCGTCACTTCAACCTCGCGGGCCTTCGTTTCAATTTCTACCTTCGCATTTTCCAGTTTTTCCTTTTGGTCTTCAAGCATGTTCGCTTTCTCTTCCAACTCTTCGTTACTCTGCCTCAACTCATCCTGTTGGGCTTTTAATTCCAGTTCGGATTTTTCGAGTAATTCCGTTTTTGCATGCAGCTCGTCATTCGATTGCCTGAGTTCTTCCTGCTGGGCCTCCAATTCTTCAGCCTGGCGCTGGGTCTCTTCCAATAGCTCTTTTGTCTTTTCCCGTGCCTGTGAAGAGGCAATCGCTATGGCAATGCTATCCACCGCCAGTTCAACGTATTGTTTTTGCAGTTCTGTAAATTCATGAATGCTGCCCAGCTCGATAATCCCCGCCACCCGATGTTCAAAAATAAAAGGAACTGCGATAATCGTCCGGGGTAACGCCGCTCCGAAGCTGGTGTTGATATTGAAGTAGCCAACGGGAATGTCCGTAAGGAAAATACTTTTTTTTCCGGCCGCCGCCTGCCCGACGATACCTTCTCCAAAACGAACGAGGGGGTAACTCCTTCTCGACTGATCAAGGGAATAGCCGCTCAGCAACTGTAATGTATTGTTATTCTCGTCTGCGATGTATAGGGCACCTATTTCGGCGTTCAGGTAGGTTGCCAAATGGTCGATAATCGTTTGCCCCAGGTCAGCCAGTAGTTTATTTCCCTGCATGCCTTTGATCAACTCCCCGCTTCCCGACAAGGTCCAGTTTCGATTGGCTGTTTCTGTTTCAGCTTTCCGGAGGGCCTTCAAATTGACTGAAATAATGTTGTACACAACAATCAGGACCAGGGCAATGGCGGACAGCAAAAGAATAAGAACGAGATTGAGGTTGCGCGCATCTTCATCGCTTGCCTTTCGTCTTTCCGTAAGCAATACTTGTTCGATCTCCTTGGCACGGCCAATACCTTTCCTGATCTCATCCAGTATGCGCTTGCCTTCTCCCGTCGCCACCAGCGCTTTCGCGTTTTCAAAATCCTTCGCCTTCCGAAGTTGAATGCAGGCCTCAAGATGGCCCAGGTGGGCCATGATCAGCTTCTGAATACCCTCTATATTTTCCTGCTGAGCCGGGTTGTCTTTTGTTAGCGCCCTGGCCTTGCCCAGATGTTCTGCTAACTTCGCTCTCGAGACGTTATAGGGTTCCAGGTAATTCTCCTCACCCGTAATGACAAAACCTCTTGCCCCTGTTTCTGCATCAACGGCACTCCCTGAAATCTGGTCAAACTCATACAGTACTTCATGGGTATGATTTACCCATTGATTGGTGTCTATTAATTTTTCGCTGTTCCGGAAGGAAATGATGACCACGACAATCAGGACCATACTGCAAATGATGAATCCTGACAGTATTTTTTTATTCAGCGTCATGGTTTTATGGATCTATTTCTCCATCAATTTCAAACCTGGGAAAGGGATTTCGGCGACCTCTTCTATTGTCTGCGGTGGCAGCAATGAGAATGTGCTGTTTTCTTTTAGAAAGGTATTGGGTATCGTTAAGGTAATGTCTGTTCCTTCCCCTAACCTGGAAGTGACCGCTACCCTGCCGTGCAGTCTTTCCAGGGTTTCTTTGACAATGTAAAGCCCTAAGCCCGCACCATCGCTTTTTTCCGATGCGCGATAAAACATGTTGAAGATCTCCGGCAAATAATCCCGGTTAATGCCCACTCCGTTGTCGAGAATATGGACGATGGCATGGGCAGGAGTAATTGTTGCGGAAACCTGAATAAAACTATTGTCTTTCCCTTCATCGCAGTATTGGATTGAATTGGCAATAAGATTCGCCAGGATGATGGACAAGCGATACCCGTCGGAGTAAAAGGGAATGGCATTCTCAATTTCAATCCGTTTACTGATGTCGTGGTGACCTTGCAAATACTTCATTTCAGCAAAACTTTGCCGAACGAGTTGGTCCAGGTTGATCTCTGAAATAACTACATCACTCCTGGCATTTCGCGAATAATTTAAAATTTCCCTAAGGGTTCCGTCCAGCTTGGAAATGCTCTTTCTGATCATTTGAAAGTAACCGTCAACCATATCTCTGTCTTTGAGCTCATCCAGCATGGCCACGTTTACCAGTCCCAAAACGGAAGCCAACGGAGATCGCAAATTATGAGACACGCTGTAAACAAAAGAGTCCAATTCTTTGTTTATTTTGACCAACTCTTCATTTTGGTTACGCAACATTTCATCCTGCTCCTTTCGGATTCTTTCTTGTCTGCGGTGCCGGAGTGCATAGCGGATCGCCATGGGTAAGCGTGCGAGGTTGGATTTCAATACATAATCATCGGCTCCTTTTTTCAGACTGTTAACCGCAAATTCTTCGGAAACAGAACCCGTTACCAACAGAAAGGGCAGATTTAACTTTCTTTCCTGACAGATGGTAAGCGCGGCAATGGAATTGAATTGAGGTAACGAGTGGTCTGACAGAATTACGTCGGGCTTGAATGTTTCAAGGGCGTTTGTAAATTCATCCTGCGTTTCGACCCTGACCCTGATGAATGCAAATTTTTCTTTTCGCAATGCCCGATCGATCAATAGCGCGTCGTCTTCCAAATCCTCCAACATCAAGATCTTCAACTCTTTCTCCATCCTGAATTACCTCCTACAGCGAAGCGAATGAGGGAGTACCCTTTTGAGAGGCAGGTTGACCAAACAGATCTTCGATCGAGATTTTAAACAAGTCCACATTGTGTACGCTGACCTGCTTGGAGAACGTTGCGAATTTTCCGCAGGGCGACAGGCTGAAAAAGTCATCATCCAGTTCGCCATTCACGGCCGGGCCGAGGTTCTCGGGAGCGCTCCAGTTTGTCCAGGAGTCGTCCAGGCGATGGGTGACAAAAATGTCGAACCCGCCGAAGCCTGCATGTCCCTTTGAGGCGAAATACAGGGTCTTGTTGTCAGCAGCCAGGAAAGGCGAGGATTCTTCAAGAGGAGTATTGATCACACTGCCCATATTGATCGCCTCCGTAGCGTGTGCGCCATCCCAGAAGCTAACGTACAAATCCCGTTCACCGAATGTTTCGGCGCGCTCAATGGCGCGGATGATCACGCCGGTTTTCAGAGAGACGAACGAATTAGAGTGCGCAGACATGTTGTAGTCATTCAGGATATCAATTGAAACGGGGGCGGACCATTGGCCATCCACGTTCACGCTATAAGAAACCCCTGCACGCATTCTCGCTTTTTTTCCATATTGGTTGCCCAGGATAATCGTATCACCGGTTATGCTCACATTGTTAATGTAGTTAGGGCCGGCATTATTAAGAAGTCCGGTCATCCGTACGGCATCGGACCAGGTGTCGGAAGTTTTATCAAAATTGGAATACCAGATATCTTCCTCGTCGGCAATTCCGAATGTATTGTCGGGATGAAAAGAACGGCTGAAGTACAATCTGCTCCCATCGGGCGTCAGTACGGGCTTTAGTTCGGCATAAGGACTGTTAATAGAGGCATGCAACGGTACAGCACGCGCTTCCTTGTTCAAGTTGGAGACAACGTGAATGTTTTTGCCTGTATTACTTACCCGGCTTTCAGGATCAAAGTTATTGGCTTGGATTCCCTGAGCTTTAGCGGAATAAAAATGAGCCGCCAGGAATATGACCAAAAGAACGAAAATCATTTTGAGGAGTCCTCTTTCTTTGATTCTGCTGGCGCGTGTCATTTTCTTTTGGGTAAGAGTTGGGTGGTTGTGGTTGTTCGTAGAAGTAGGTCAAAGATGAGACAGGGCTGACGGTTAAACGTCAGCGCGCTGCTGATTTGGAAAAAATCAGGTCGCTCCCGGCTTATGTAAGCAGGTCTAAGGATTTTTCAATGAATTTTGCCGGGAACTCAGTTTCCAGGCAAAAAAGGCAGGATATCACGGTGAAGGCGCGACGGAAGGCCGGATTTTGTCGGGGTAAACCCTGACCTTTGGTTCCTGACAATCTTGATTGTCCTTATCAGTGAACCCATCGAGGAGGGAACAGGCCGCTCTTATGGAGTTTGGATCTCGAGTTTGTTTCCCGCAGACCCGTCCGACGAAGCCTTGGCGCAGTCGGCTCTCGCAGATTTACGCAGAATGGCTCAGCGAAAATCTGCGCGATCCGCGGGAAACAACGCCGCTGGAAGTCTACACTTCACCTGGAACTGCTGAGAAATGTCACCAATTGTCGCGCTTCGATCTCCGGAACCTGCCGAATTACCCGTATTTGATGTGCACCCCTGCACTTTCCGGGGGACGTCACGGGGAACGCTTTTTATACATGTTCAAGGAACATTGTTACAAATTATGAAAAAGCTCCCCCTTTTATTGCTTTCCCTGGTTGTCCTTATTTCGTGTAAGGATAATAATGTCACCCCCGTTGATCCGATTCCGCCGGTAATTCCTGTCGTGAGCCCTCCTTTGGAGAACCTTCCCAAGGACACGGGAGGCAAGCATCAACCGGTTATTTTCGGCGCCGATAATTCGCCTTTTGGATACTATATATATACACCTTCCGGATATACGGCCACAGGCCCCGGGTTTCCGCTCCTCATCTTCCTTCATGGCTCCGGAGAAGTGGGTGATAGCCAGGCCAAGGCGTCGGCACTTGACAGCATCCTGAATGTCGGCCCTCCCTTTCTTATCAAAACCGGGAAATGGAATCCGAAGTATCCGATGATTGTGGCCTCGCCACAGACATCAGAGGAATGGTGGGATCCAACGAAAGTAAGCAAGTTCATTGAGTTCATTACAACCAAGTACCAGGTCAATACGGCGCGCATTTACATAACCGGGTTGAGCATGGGCGGTTCGGGGGTCTATGATCTGATCACCACGCCGGGCATCACCACTCAAATTGCGGCTGCCGTTCCGATTGTCGGTGGCGGGATCCTGACGGTGGACGGGGCAAAAAAAGCCGCGGGAGTTCCCCTGTGGGCGTTCCATGCGGAGGACGACCTGGTCATTCCTTCTGATTTTGATAAAGCAATTGTTAAAGCGATAAATAATCTGCACCCGACTGTTCCTGCAAAGTTAACGATGTACCCGACGGTGATCCACGAAGTGTGGGCGGAGACATACGACGGCACCGGGATGGGAAGGGAAAATCCTGCTTATGATCCATTTAATATGGAAATCTATACCTGGATGTTTCAGTATTCTACGACACCCTAGATCAGCCATTTTTCGAGGGCATACCGTGTCAGGTCGGTATTTGACCGCATATTCATTTTTTCCAGAATGCGATAACGGTACGTGCTGACGGTAGTCACTCCCAGGGAGAGTTTGTGTGCTATTTCTGAAACTGTTTTACCGGATGCCAGGAGCGCAAACACCTCCAGTTCACGATCTGAAAGTGATTGATGAATGACCTGGTCCTTGCCGGAGTAAAAAGTCTTCGCAAGTGTCTCAGCCATAGCAGGACTGATAAATTTTTTGCCTTTTAGTACAGTTTGAATAGCGGTGATTAATACGTCGTGAATTGAATCTTTGCTGAGATAGCCTGATGCGCCCGCTTTAATTACCCGGAGACCATACTGGTCTTCCGGAAACATGCTCATAATGAGGACTGGCAATTTCGGTTTTGCCTGCCTGATTTGTTTCAGTGCATCCAGCCCACTTTGACCGGGCATATTAAGGTCACAGATCACTATATCCCAATCACTGATAATCACGTTTTTCAAAAGTTCTTCTGTATTATCGGCCTCTCCAATCAGGGCCAGACTAAATTTTTCAAGGATTAGTTGTTTAAGACCCCTTCTTACGATAGCATGATCATCCGCCAGTATGATCCTGATCATAAAGGAGTCTTTTTTACAAATGGGATGGTGACCATTACAGTCGTTCCGTGTCCAGGCTTCGTATTGATTTCATATTGCCATCCAAACGAAGTTGCCCTTTCTTTCATACCTAAGATTCCCAGGGTTTTACCTTCCGTCCCCTTTTCCTTGTTAAAGCCTATCCCATTGTCCTGTATGCGTAACATAAACTGCTGTGCATTTTGTACAACGTCGATCTTTACCTCGCTCGCTTTTGAATGTCGTGCTACGTTGGTGAGGGATTCCTGGAAGATCCGGAAAAGGTTTGTCTTTACCGTGTCATCAAATTGGGGTTCTTCCTGGGGCTGACTGAAGCAGGTACGTATGGCGGATCGTTTTTCAAATTCTTTTAAATGCCATTCCATGGCCGCCCCGAGTCCAAATTCATCCAGTAAAACCGGACGCAGTTCATAGGAGATCCTTCTGACCGACTGCACGGTGGAATCCAATAGCGCATTCAGGTCTTTAAGCCTGTCTTTCGTAGCAGGGTTGGTACGGTTTAATCTTTTCGTTAACCAGGATACATCCAATTTTAAAACGGTTAATTGCTGTCCCAGTTCGTCATGGATTTCACGGGCAATACGGGTTCGTTCTTCTTCACGAATCGTCCGAAGGTGCCCGGTCAATCGCCTTATTTCTTCATAGGATTGCTGCAGCGTATCCTGGGCCTTTTTCCTTTCCGTCACATTGTGTATTAACGATAATATGGTTATTGCATTTCCTTGCTCATCTCGTAAAACAGAATTGTACCATTCGCAGTAAATTACGCTGCCCTCTTTTGTGTAATTGCGGTTAAGACTCAGGTTACTCTTCACAATTCCTTTTAGCAGCTGCTCTACAATTTCATTTACGGCCTGTAGATCGTCTTCATAAATAAAAAGAAAGTCAGGGTCATACATGTTTTTCCCGAGTGCTTCGGAGGCGGTCCATTCAAAAATATCCTCCGCATGGCTCGACCAACGTCTAATAAACAAGTCCTTATCCCACTCGATCACCGCAAGGGGTGAATTTTCGACATGATACGATAAGCGTTGGTACGTTAACCGCAATTCATCTTCCGCGCGCTTGCTATCCTCAATATCAGTCGATATGCCATACCACTTAACGGGATTTCCTTGTTCGTTACGCAACGGTGCTGTGCGAACTAAGAACCAGCGATATTCCCCGTCAGCCCGTCGCAGACGCATTTCATCCTCGGAAGGTTCTCCCGTGACCATATTCGCGAGCCACTTTTCCATCACGTGGGGAAGGTCTTCGGGATGGATTATGCCGGTCGGTCGTTTCATTACCTCGTCCAAAGATAGGCCGGCATAATCCATCCAGGTTTGATTAACAAAATCCACCGTACCGTCAGGCAGAATCGTCCAGGCCATAATAGGAATTGTATCGATGATAAGCCGAATGTGATCTTCGCTTCCTCGCGACGTGTCATCGGCATCCTTGCGCCCGGTAATATCCCGAACGACGGTAAGAATTCTGCCGCTTAGAAGCATTTTTACATTCTCTTTAAGCGTATTGAACTCTCTCTCCTGTTCCATACTGTCAACGATTCGGGATAATAACAAATGTTTACTGCTCTTGTATGCCTTTGGTAAAGGTACTAACTCTACTGGTTATTCATTGGACTTTAATCCCGTCAACATGATCTCTACTCTGAATTACAGAAGAACTGGCATTCCTTCGTGTAGAATTATTACTACAAATTTCTAACAGAAGGTCGACAGAATGTTAATTCCTTCTTCTGGAACTTTGTCTGAGTTGAATGAGTAGTAAAGTTCACCTTCGCCATGGCCAGAATAATAATTATGGATGACCATGCTCTTTTCCGGGTTGGGTTGTTAAGTATATTGAAGAGAGAGCCTGGCTTTCAGATCGTTGCTGAATACAGAAACTCATTGATAGGGCCTCCGATCGTATCCCTTAAGGTTGATCTTGCACTGATCGATATTTCGCTGGAGTCGAAAAAGACGGGGATCGACATGGCCGTTGAGATAAAGAAGGCGGATCCATCCATAAAGATCGTTATCCTAACGTCTCACCGGGATGAATACCATATCGCACATGCCCTTCGGGCGGGTGTTGATGGATACATTCATAAAGACGTAGATCCCTCCGAACTTATTCTGGGGCTGAAGAAAGTATTACTTGGCAAAACCTTTTACTCCGCAGAGATTTCCAATCTCCTCATCAATACTATTTATCATGGCCCATCAAAAAGATTACCCGAGTTAACAAGAAAGGAGAAGGAGGTCGTAGCGTACCTGGTAGAGGGCTTGACCAGTAAAGAGATTGCCGTAAAGCTTGCCATTAGTTCACGTACGGTAGAAAAGCACCGCTCGAATATTCTCAATAAACTAAAGTTAAAAAATACAACAGAACTGATGAGGCGTTCGCTGGAGCAAACACGGTTGTGGAATCAGTAATCCATTAAGTTCCCATTATCAAATGTCTACGGGTGAGTGTATTTCCGATTTAAAAGAATCAATTGAATGTTTAAAGAGAACCAACAGAGACCTTTCCGAATCCCTGACAGAACTGAAGAAGAAAGAAAGAGCAGTAGAAGCGGCCAACCGGAAATTAAAAGACACGAAAACCGGATTGCAAAATACCGTCCGCCAATTGAGAAGGGAGGTCACGCAACTCAAAGACAGGGACACCATCCTCACAGAGGGAAAGCGTGTAGCGGAGGAAGCGTCCAGAATGAAGGAAGAATTCGTTTCCTTCATGAGTCATGAAATAAGAACATCCCTTAATTCGGTCATTGGGTTAACGGTTCTTCTGCAAAGAAGAAAGTCACGGGTGGACCAGATAGAGATTGTCCAAACGCTAAAAGACGCCGGCGATAATTTGCTTTACCTGGTAAGCAACATTCTTGATTATAATAAATTGCGGGCCGGCAAGGTCGATCAGGAGAATGTACAATTTAATCTTTCGGAATACATCCGGAAGATTCATACTTCTTCCAAAATGATGGCTCAAGTGAAAGGTATTGATTGGGAGCTAAAGGTGGATCCCAGCCTGCCGGACATAGTGAGAGGGGATGTGGGACGTTTAAATCAGATCCTCAGTAATTTGATCAATAACGCTATTAAATTTACTCCTAAAGGTCATATTCAACTTGGAATCCAGTTGCGGGCGAGGGTTGAAAATACCGCGTATATACTTTTTACGGTGAGGGATACCGGAATTGGGATAGCAGACGATAAACGGAATAGCGTATTCGTTCCTTTTTTTCAAGCTACTTCGTACCCCACTCAGAACCCGCAAGGAACCGGGCTTGGCCTTTCCATTGTGAAAGGGTTGGTCGATTTATTAAAAGGCCATATCCATTGGGAAAGTACACCGGGGAAAGGATCCGCCTTCTCCATGGAGTTACCTTTTGAGATTCCTGCATCGGAGGAAATTAGGATGGCAGGCAAGGAGCAACCTCCTGACCTGCCGATAAAACTAAAAGGATGTAAAGTTTTATATGTTGAAGATGTTGAGTCCAACCGATTTGTCATTAAGAGCTTACTTTCAGACTACGAAATTGAGATTACGGCGGTGAGTAGTGGACTGGAGGCATTGTTGCTGACGAATCAGTTCAGCTTCGACGTTATTCTTATGGACATCCAAATGCCTGAGTTGGATGGATACCTCACCATCGAGGCCATTCGCCAACAAGCAAAGGGGAAAAACAGAATGACTCCGATGATTGCATTCACCGCTAGTCTGTACAGCGATGAATTGAGAGAAAAGCTAATCAATGATCGTATACAAGATATTATTTTCAAACCCTTTGATACGGTGGTATTGCTTGAAAAAATCGCGTCAGCCAGGATCGCCCCGTCCCTTATCAAATCGGGACGAGAACAAGTAATTTCCTTTCGGTTTTACGAAATCGCGCTTCGCTATGATAAGCAAAAATGTTCGGCTGTTAAATCGGAGATTATTCAGGATTTGTGCGATTTACAAAGAGAGCTTAACGTGGCCCGACACCTTCAGGATGTGAAAGAGGTACAGAAAAGGATCCACAGCCTTATACCGATTGTAAGCAATCTGGAATGCAAAACGTTAAGGAACCTGTTCTATGAGTATAGAACCCATGCCGGGTATACACAAGAAGTAGACCACCTTAATCAAAAAATACAAAAACGGTTGGTGCGGGCTATTAAAGCATTAAAGGAGTTGCCCTATTAACATACGTAGTACTACTTAGATAGGAAAGTGATCCTACGTACAGGATTAACAGAATGGAATAACCTTATTCATGCCCCTTTTACTCCACCTTTCTATAGTCCTATGAAAACGGATGAATTACCCACTCTTTATGTTCAAAGACTATTGGAAGAGGTGACCTTAACGGCGGTATGCATAGTGACTCCCGATCTGCTTATCGAATATGGCAACAAGGCCATGGTTACCCTGTTTGGATTTGACGCCATGGACGATTTAACGAAGTGTCCCTGTTACACTCTATTTGCCGATAGGGAGCAGTTTGAATTTCTAGTAAAGAAATTGACGCAGACGGGGACCCTCACCGGTGAACGTGTTTTATTTCTTCGCAAAGGGGGTGCTGTTTTCTGGGGACACATTAATTGTCAGCAGCACCTGCATAATGGCATGTGCTATGCTTACATCACGTTCAAAGACATCACAGAAGAAATAAAGAAGGAGGAAGAGGGCAGGGAGCAAATGATGGCCTTAGAGAAGCTCAATGCTGAATTAGATCGTTTCATATACAGGGCCTCCCATGACCTGCGCGCACCCATCAGCAGCATCATGGGACTAATTCTAATAATGAAAATGGATCATGATCCGGGCGAGCGGAACAAGCTAATTACGATGATGGAAACAAGTCTTCAAAGAATGGATAAAGGGATACAGCGTTTAGCGTACTATAATCGTAACAGAAAGGAAATAACGAGGAGGACAAAAATCAATTTCGGAAAAATACTTTCACGGATAAAGGATAAGGTGATTCATCACGCTAACTATACCCGTATTGAATTTAGTAATCAGGTGCAAAAAATATCCATTCCGTTTTATGCCAGCCGTTTCAGAATTGAACTCATTTTGGAAGAGTTAATCTGGAATGCCTTTGATTTCCATGATTTGACTAAAACCAGCCTATACATTAGTGTAAAAGTCGTTGGAGGAGAGCAGGACGTTACCATTACCGTGGAAGACAATGGCGCAGGCATTCCGAAGGCGTATGTGGGTTCTGTATTTGATATGTTCTTCCGTGGATCTACCGTATCAAAGGGATCGGGCTTCGGGTTATTTGTTGTTCGGGAAGCGGTTAGCAAATTAGGCGGCACCATTTCACTTTCTTCGGAACTGGGGATAGGAACCAGGGTGGTGCTAACGTTACCGAATTGTAAAAAAGCAAGATAAGCAGGGAGACTGAGAGGACTCGCTACCGGTCGCATCATCTTCCTTTTGGTTGATAGAAAGCAAGGTAATCCGGCTCAAACGATAAGTATAGGAACACGCCTACCTCCACTGCCCCGTTGGTGAAACTGAGCGGGGCTGCCAAACCCGGAACAACTTGCATCCTCCCATTATCAAAACAATAGCGGAGGCCAGGGGAGATGGTTGCCTGGTGTTGGGTGGTAACCCGCCCAGTATCCGTGATACTTTGGGTAAAATTAGAGGTGTACTCCAACATCAAATGGCATTTGCGCTGTGCGATCCAGATAACTCCGAACCCTGCATTTTTATTATACAGGTTTCTTTGATACGCTAATACAGGCTCCGGTGTGTTATTCAAATAGAAATCAGCCTGACTGATAACAGTATAACCAAAATTATAGTGCGTGATGAGACGTCTTACGAGACGCTTGGTGATCGCGAGGTTAAACTGCCCTCCCCAGCCACCCTGTCCCAGACCTTGCGCGGCATTTCCGGTAGGAAGAATAAGCGTGATTCGCGGGGCCAGCATCATCCACTGTTTTTCATTCATTAATGAAGGGCGGTAACTTATGTACACGTCACCGAAACCGCTCTTTTGTTTCAATCCGTCCTGGGGGGGAAGAAAGGAATAATTCAGAGAATAACTTAATTGATGAGTAAGATCAGTGAGCGGAATTTCCTGAGTAAAATTGAAGTTAGAATTTCCTTTTTTGATGTTATTCGTCGCATAGGAGACGATGTGCTGAATGACTCCCATGGGCTGATTGAACGCCTCTTCCAGAAGGAATGAATTGTCTTCAAATGCCGGTTGTCCAAAGTATAAATAGCTGCCCTTTCTCGGGAAATTCTTCAAATCCGCAGGTTGCCCCGGAGCGCTCATGAGAGGAAGTTGCAGGGATAGGATAAGTAAATAACGAATGCATCCGGTAAAGTTTATGAATGGTTGATACGGGGGACTCTGGTTCATGATGCTGTACCTTACTTCAACCTCCTTATATACTGTGCGATCGCGCCCAACGGCAGAATCTGTTGGGCGGCCCCTAGCTTTACGGCTTCTTTAGGCATTCCATAGACAACACAGGTCTCCTCATCCTGAGCAATTGTTTCTGCTCCCGCATTTCGCATCTCATATAAACCCTGCGCTCCGTCACGTCCCATGCCCGTCATGATGATACCAATGGCGTTCCTCCCGGCATACGTCGCGACACTTCTAAAAAGGACATCTACGGAAGGACGGTGCCGGTTCACCAGTTCTTCCCGGTGAAGGTGTACGTAATACCTTGCCCCGCTTCGCCTGAGCTCCATATGATGATTGCCAGGGGCAATAAGGGCATGGCCACGAAGAACAGAGTCACCCTGGGCCGCTTCCTTTACAGAAATGGAACATATCGTATTCAGCCGTTGAGCAAAGGATCGGGTGAATACTTCAGGCATATGTTGGACGATTACAATGCCGTACCCGTCCACGGACATCCCTTTTAGAAATTCGAGTATGGCTTCTGTCCCTCCGGTCGATGCGCCCACTGCAATTACTTTATCCGTTGTTTGCACCATACTCGAAGAGGGAGGTTCATAGGGCCTCACGGATTCCCCGTTCGGTATTCGTTGCTGAAAACGTCTTCGAGTGATCTTTGCACTAGCGGCGGCCTTCACCGCGTCGATCAAACGGATACGACTTTCCAGGGAGGGGCTTCCATACAAATGAGGCTTTTCTATAACTTCTACAGCGCCATATTCTAACGCGAGCATAGCTGAATCAGAACCACGGGATGTCAACGTAGAGATCACCACGACGGGGAGGGGATGTTGCGACATGATCTTCTTCAGGAAGGTGAGTCCATCCATGCGTGGCATTTCCACATCAAGTGTAATCACATCGGGGACGGTCTGGGCGATCCTGGCTGCACCCTGATAGGGGTCGGCCGCGGTACCCATCACATGAATCTCAGGGTCGCTTTCCAATATCTCCGTTAAGGCTTGTCGCACGACAGCGGAGTCGTCAATGATGAGTACGTTGATCATGTTGATTATCCTGGTTCAATTTGCCGGCTGGTTCCCCTTCCTGGCCGTTCCATTTAAATATTTAACAAGCACTTCACCGGTATGGGAATTAAACAGGATTTTCCTTCCATACGCTCCCCCGACACTACTCCCTATAATTGGAATCTTATACTGGCTCAGAATTTCTTCCGCAATGCCGATGTTACGTTCACCAATTCTGTAAACGTTTTCTTGCAGATTCATCAGGTTTGCTCCACCAAATACCTTGGCGATAATATCTCCCATAATGGAGGTCTTAAGCATTTTCTCCACCAGCCGCTCGATGGCTACATTTCCGTATTTTGGCGAAGCCAGTCCTTGCCCTTCCCACACCGGTAAAAGGTAATGGTTCAAGCCCCCCATCAATAATCTTTTGTCATAGAGGCATATCGCCACACAGGAGCCCAGGATGGTTTGAATCTCACGGGGTTTGTCGGAGACAAACACTTCAGCGGGATAACAGAAGTAGTTTTCAAGCCTTGGGGTATTCACCGGGGTGCGGATTAGATGATTTCCTCCGGTGCGAATAGGACGTCATTACCGGAATCAGAAATACCCCCCGGTAAAGGCGGGTTGAGTGATACGGGAAAACTAAAAGCGAACTCGGTATGGTGACCGACTACAGAATTTACCTGCATCGAAGCACCCAATGCGTCCACGCATTCCTGGACAATAGAAAGGCCTAAGCCTTGCCCGCGATACGCCTTCGTGGTACCTGTATGAAGCTGTTTGAAACGGTCAAAGATGTTTTCCCGGTTTGCCATGTCAAAGCCGATTCCAAAATCCCGAATGCTGAGATGAAATTCCCGTTGCGACTTTGAAAGGGTAATAATGATCGATTTCCCCAATGAACTAAACTCAATGGCATTGGCCAGTACGTTACTGAAAATGAGATGGAGCAACGCCGGATCAATTGTAATGTATTCTATTTCGGGACTGCTGTTTAAAGCGACATGGAGTTGTTTGCGTTGAATCCTCGGGGTAAATGCTTCTATGGACAGATTGACAACAGAAAGGATATCGGTCTGAATCGAAACGGGACGAAATCCATTCGCTTCGATCTCGGCGGCAGCAAAAAGGTTACGCATCTGGAAATCCAGATCAAAAGCCTCCTGGTGGAGCAGCAAGGCCAAATGCTGAACTTGTTTAATTGATTCTACCGAGAGCAGTGCCTGTGAAAGACCAAGCAAGGCCGAAAGCGGGTTAACGATTTCATTGCGAATGTTAGAGAGAAAATCACTCTTCATTTGTTCTGCCTCCCGCAAGCGAACACTCAGATGATCAATCCGGAGAAGGAGTTCCCTGGAACTGATTTGAGAAGGAACGGATTTATTCAGCCGTTGCTCAAGTTCCATGATAAGTTCCTGGTCTGTGATGGCGGAAATCGTTTTCATGCTGTTTTCTGATATACGGTGGGATGAACGAGCTTCAGCGGCAAGGGCATTCCATGAAGCGATTCGGAATGACCGATAAAAAGAAATCCTCCGACCTTCAGCTTGCCCAACAACTTTACGATCACGTCTTCCTGGGTCTTTCGGTCAAAATAGATCAGGACATTGCGGCAGAAGATAATATCCATCACCGTCGACACATCCAAAACCGTATCCATGAAATTGACCCGGCAGAATTGAACTTTCTTTCGAATCCCGGCTACCGGTTTCACCGTGGGATGCTTTTGATCTTTACTTTTAAGAAAATACTTTTTCAATATGGTTTGGGGCATGTGGTCCACACGGTCCCGGGGGTACACGGCTGCAATGGCTTTTTCCAGAACGTGCGTGGAGATATCGCTGGCCAGTATGGAGAAGTCCACCCCCGGCTGCAGTGAAGATTCTGAAAGTACGATAGCAAGGGTGTAGGGTTCTTCCCCCGTTGAGCAGGCGGCGCTCCAGACATTCAATGTCCATTTTTCCTTTGCAGCGTTTTGCTGTTGCAGGAAGGGGAGGCACAGTCTTACCAACACCTCGTAATGATGCGGTTCCCGGAAGAAGTCAGTCTTGTTGGTAGAGACCGCATCGATCATGGGGATGATCTCCTCCTGGCCTTCCCGGCTCTGTATAAAGTCAAGGTAACCTGAGTACGACGAAATAGCGAGTGTGCGGAGCCTTTTACTGAGTCTGCTTTCAAGCATTATTTTCTTTGGCAGCGTGATGCGGATCCCACTTTGTTCATAGATCAGTGCGGCCAACCGGTTGAATTCCGGAATTGTCATGGCGGGTAAGCCTAAATCGGATTTTTGTTGTGCCGCTGCCATTGCTATCCTTTTTTTATGATCGTAGTTAGTCCTTGGGTGTTTTGTAAAACGAAAGATCACTGAACAGACCGAGTTGAAATGTGAAATTGTTTTCAATTTTGTTGAACGTATCCATCCCCGTTTGAATCAGGCTCCCCTGTTGCAGGACCTGGTAGAGAAAACCGCATTCAAGTTTGCCTATCTTTCCAAGGTGGAATCCGAGTGCGGCGTACGCTCTGTTTTGATCAAGCAAATTATACCGCACCCCTTTGCCGAAATTGATAAAGATTTCATCGTAGGCAGCCAGAAAAAATTCCTTTGCCTCCAGCGTATTCCCTGTGAGCGGCAAGGACCCTTTGAGCATATAGCGGAATCGATTTTCGAAACGGCCGTTCCGGAATGCTCCCGCTGAAGCATTGCCAATCATGCGCTGCTCGAGCCGGTAACGATGAGATAGTTTGAGGCGCCCCGTCGAATGACTTACCAGCGCCTGTTGCCATATTCGATGCTCCGGAAAGGAATGGGCAACAGGAAATTCTCCGTACGGATAGGTTTCAACGAAAGCATACCCAATCGTATAGCGGACATTCTTGCTGTATATATCTAATCCGGTACGCAGCAACAGTTGCTGCCATTCCCGAATCAGATCATGTCTGCGAATCTGTACTTCAGCATGCCACCCCAGCAACGGACTGAATTTATGATTACCGAAATACATCAACCATGCATTGGTGTTCCCGGTATTTTGACGATACGCAGGGGACGCCGTACCCTGCGCCTGACAGGGTACGAGAAATAAATACATCAGCGCCGGTATTCCTAATCGCCGAAAGGCTCTAATGACGCTCATATTCGGTATCAGAATGAGTAGAGTCCATGTCTATCTTTAGCCCCTTCGCGCTTCCAAAGGAGACATTTTTCACGGAAGCCTTAGGTGTATGTTTAGCCGAAACTCGCTTTGGAATCCGCGCGGCATCCGTCCGGTGATTATTGTCAATTTTGAAAAACGAAATTGTATCACGCATACTATCCGCCTGACTGGACAGTTCTTCCGAACTGGCTGACATTTCTTCCGCAGCGGAAGCATTTTGCTGGATTACCTGGTTGAATTGTTGAATGGCCGTGTTTACTTGATTCGCGCCCGAGTTTTGCTCTCTGCTACTGGCGGCAATCTCCTGAACGAGCCGTGCGTTGCTCTGAATATTAGGAACAATCTGTTCCAGTAGTCTTCCGGATTTTTCCGCAATGGAAACACTGGAGGTGGACAGCTCAATAATCTCTGTCGCGGAGGACTGAGAACGCTCTGCGAGTTTGCGG
>Ga0193731_1000181_pt1 | contig 22543 bp, 8 predicted proteins | sample U1a2metaG_FD_144920 | JGI IMG/M metagenome (GOLD analysis project Ga0193731, IMG submission 144920) | Soil microbial communities from a riparian zone of the East river system, Colorado, United States - U1a2 | ecosystem: Environmental > Terrestrial > Soil > Riparian zone | place: USA: East River...
AACCAGCTTCTGTTGGAAGTTACCGCTATGGCCGCCGGACTGGTGGTCAAGAAGTACAAGGACAAAATTGTTCTTTCCAGGCCACCGAAAAAGCGGAAGACGAAGAGGAGGCCTACCCCCTTGCAGAAGGACCGGCGGGAAATCATGAAGGAGGCCGTGTTTTTTGCCCAACGCATCAACGACGATCCCATCAAGAAGGAAGCCTGGAAAAAACGCGCCAAAGGCTATACCAATGTGTATCAGGCCGCTGTTGGGTTCTATTTGAAAAATGGAGAGGAAAAATCCCGGAGTCTATACTAACTCAAATTTATCCAACCCCTCAAATCCCCGAATCTGATCAAGTCCTTGACAAAAGCGGGACTACACGCCAACCTGGAATTCATGCCTATCATCCTTCTCGTTCTCCTGCTCCTTTCCCCGCTGTATGCAAGCACCCAGCCATTTTCTCACGCTCATGCCCACAACGATTACGAACACGATCATCCTCTTTTCGATGCCCTTCACTATGGCTTCACTTCCGTGGAAGCAGACATCTATTTGGTTGATGGAAAACTGCTGGTATCCCATACCCGACCGGTCTTTAAGGTCAGGACCCTGGAGCAACTTTATCTTTCTCCTTTGGACAGCATGATCAGGGGCAATCAGGGGAAAGTGTATCCGGGTTACGATGGCCTTTTTTATTTGATGATTGACATCAAATCCGATGGTCAGGCCACTTATACTGTTTTGAAAGAACTACTTGCCCACTATCCTGCTTTAGTCCATTCCCCCAACATAGGCGGGTCGAGGCCGGTTATTATTTTCCTATCTGGCAATCGGCCCATGGATATCCTGAAAGACCCTGCCGCACCTGTGGCACTGGATGGACGGCCCGATGATGTCGGCAAAGGCTACACGGCTGCCGTCATGCCCGTGATCAGCGATAACTATGCGAAATGGTCAGCCTGGAACGGCACTGGCCAGCCTCCTCCGGAAGCCTTACAAAGGATCAGAGAGTTAGCCAAACGTGTTCATGCCGAGGGGAAAAAACTGAGACTGTGGGCGATTCCCGATAATCCTGTTGCCTGGACTGAATTGTTGGAGGCGGGAGTAGACCTTATCAATACAGACAAACTGGAGGAACTCAATCGATTCTTAAGAGAATCAAGAAGTAAGAAGTAAGAAAAGAGAATAAAAGGAATAGACTTCCCCCCTCTCCGTCTCGGAGAGGGGCCGGGGGTGAGGAGCGTTGGCGCGAAATAAAGCCATATTGGCAGCATTTCACCAAAATTACCCATCATAACCAGCCATTATGGCTTATTTATCCCCAAAAACTCATTCGGCACATTTTTTCAGGTAAGGTCCGGGAGAATCAAAACATATGTTAAACCTTAAAACATCTTACTACTATGAGCATCATTCGTTATAACGCTAATGATTTCGTACCGGCTTCATTTAGCAACCTGGTCGACCAATTTTTCAATGACTCCCTGACCCGCACCGGCGGAAGCAGGTTCGTTCCCAAAGTGGACATTGTCGAAAATGAGCAAGCATTCGAATTGCATGTCGCTGCCCCCGGACTGAGCAAAGAGGACTTCAAAATCGAAGTAACCGATGGCCAGTTGACGGTGAGCGGAGAGCGCAAGTTCACCAATGAGAAAAAGGAGAAGAAGTACCACGCTGTCGAAACGCAGTATGGCTCGTTTGTCCGTTCGTTCAGTTTGCCCGAAAATGCAGACGCCGAAAAGATCAACGCCAAGTACAACAACGGCATCCTCGAACTGACGATCCCCAAAGACGAGAAAAAAGCATTGAAGCAAACGATTAAAGTAAACTAATCATCAACCACCGACAGAAGTCGGGCAGGCAGCATTTAAGATTGGGTTTAGGTTGAGGGGTTACCCCGGTTCGAAAGGACCGGGGTTTTTTTATTCAGACCATAGAAAATCCGTAAATTGCAACCTCTCCGAATTCTGTAAATTCTGTAAATTCAGAAAATTCTGATATGAAGAGGACACTCCTTATTCTCACTGTTATTCTCTCCGCCTTCATCGGAGCCACGCTGGGCATTCTCTTTACGATCCGCTATTTGGATGTCACCCCGTCTTATCTTTCTATTGAGGAGCATCAAAAGTCGAAGTCAGTCAATTACAAGGGAGACACCTCCTTTACAACCTTCCCCTCCGCTGCCGGATTGAACTTTGAGGTGGCGGCTCAATTGATCACGCCGGCGGTAGTTCATATCCGTACCATTTACGGGCCGGGCAATTTTAGCCTGAATCCCCTCGAGCGCTCATCGAATCCCGAAGCCCAATCGACCGGCTCCGGCGTCGTTATTTCGGATGACGGATTCATTGTTACGAATTATCACGTGATCGAAGAGGCCAATTCGATTGAAATTGTGATGAACAATAACCAGCGATTTTTCGCCAAGGTAGTCGGTTCAGACCCTACCACCGATCTGGCGCTGCTCAAGGTAAAGGCAAAGGGACTTCCTTTTGTGAAGTATGGCAATTCCGACGCCATTACGCCCGGACAATGGGTCCTGGCCGTAGGGAATCCCTTTGATCTGAATTCCACGGTAACAGCCGGGATCGTCAGCGCAAAAGCCAGAAACATTGGAATTCTCCACGATAGAAATAATCTACAGATAGAATCCTTTATTCAAACTGACGCGGCTGTCAACCCCGGCAACAGTGGTGGTGCATTGGTGAATCTGAAAGGCGAATTGATTGGCATCAACTCGGCCATTGCGACGGCCACGGGCGCGTACTCCGGCTACTCCTTCGCCATCCCGGTAAGCCTGGTAAAGAAGATCATGGATGATCTCCTTGAGTTCGGAGAAGTTCAGCGCGGGCTCTTAGGGATCCGCATCGAAGATGTGACCGCTGACCGTGCAGAGAAGCGACACCTGGACGTCATTCGCGGAGTGTATGTATCGGACGTGAACAAGGGAGGCGCTGCTGAGGAGGCAGGCATCGAACAAGGGGACGTCATTACGGCAATCAATAAACACCTGGTGTCGAATATGTCTGAATTGCAGGAATGGGTAGCGCGCAACCGGCCCGGGCAAGGGGTCAGCGTGACCTACCGGAGAAACGGGCATGAATTTCAGGTAAAAGCGAAACTCAAAAACTTCGAAGGCTCAGAGCGGCTCAAAAAAAAGGAGGTAGAATATGAAATGGCCGGGGCCGTATTTGAAGAACTCGGGTACAAAGAACTGACCCGGCTCAACCTCGATGGCGGTGTAGTGATAAAGAAACTGGAAGAGGGAAAATGGAAGAAAGCAGGTGTTCGCGAAGAATTCATTATCACCCACATCGACAAGATACCCATCGATCACGTGGCTGACCTCAATCGCATTCTGGAACTGAAACAGGGGGGGATTCTGGTGGAGGGGGTTTATCGGGAGGGTGAAAAAGCGACGTATGGGGTGGTGTGGTGAAATTCGAAGTCTGAACCGGGATTAAACGGATTGAACGGATTAGGCGGATTGCCGCTCAATCCGTTTAATCCGCTAAATCCGTTTAATCCCGGTTATCCGCTAAATCCGTTTAATCCCGGTTACCTTTGTACCGCATGAATGATTTTGGTATAGCACAGACACTCCAAACCCTCGGGATAAAAAAAACAAACCCCGGTGTCTCTACAGGAAAGAAATGGTTGAAATCAAAGGGTGTCTTAATAGAATCGTACTCGCCGGTTGACGGGAAGCTTATTGGCAAAGTTCAATCTGCAGATGAAAAGGCGTTTGCACAGGTCGTTGCCCAATCTCAAAAAGCGTTTAAAGAATGGCGTTTAGTACCGGCCCCGAAGCGGGGTGAAGTGGTCAGGCAGATCGGTGTTGCACTTCGAAAATACAAGGAGTCCCTGGGCAAATTGGTTTCCTATGAAATGGGTAAGTCTTACCAGGAGGGGCTCGGGGAGGTTCAGGAAATGATTGACATCTGTGATTTTGCCGTGGGACTTTCCCGCCAGCTTCACGGGTTCACGATGCATTCGGAGCGCGCACTGCACCGTATGTATGATCAGTACCATCCATTGGGAGTCGTTGGAATTATTTCCGCCTTCAATTTCCCCGTGGCGGTCTGGTCGTGGAATGCCATGCTTGCCTGGGTGTGCGGCGACACGTGCATCTGGAAACCTTCTGAGAAAACTCCCCTCTGCAGCATCGCCTGCCAACATATTGTGAGCAAGGTATTTGCCAGCAACCACGTACCGGAGGGCGTCTCCTGTTTGGTCAACGGCGATTACCGGATCGGTCAACTGATAGCAGCCAACGAAGGGATCCCGTTGATCTCCGCGACCGGTTCGGTGCGGATGGGGAAAGTCGTTGCCAAAACCGTAAGCGAGCGATTGGGAAAAGCCTTGCTGGAATTGGGAGGCAACAATGCAATCATCATCTCCGAAAACGCAAACCTGGACATAGCGATCCGGGGAGCGTTGTTTGGCGCTGTGGGCACTGCCGGTCAGCGCTGCACTACGACGCGAAGATTGATTGTTCAGGAATCGATCTATGAAGAAGTTAAGCAAAGGCTTACCCGCGCCTATGCCCAGCTCAACATTGGAAATCCACTGAACCCCGATAACCACATCGGTCCGCTAATTGACCAACTGGCAGTAAAGGCATACCGGGCAGCGCTTAAAAAAATTGAAGAAGAAGGGGGCCGGTGGGTCATTCCCGGCGGAGTCTTGCGTGGCAAAGAACATGCATCCGGTTGTTACGTGAAGCCCGTTGTGGCCGAGGTGAAAAATCATTTCCGGATTGTTCAGCAAGAGACCTTTGCCCCGATTCTTTACCTGATAAAATACAAAACGATCGAAGACGCCATTGAAATGCAAAATGGGGTCCCGCAAGGATTGTCTTCCGCTCTGATGACGACCAATTTACAGGAGATGGAAAAATTTCTGTCATCGGCCGGCTCGGATTGCGGCATCGCCAACGTCAACCTGGGAACTTCCGGTGCAGAGATCGGCGGTGCGTTTGGAGGTGAAAAGGAAACCGGCGGCGGCCGCGAGTCAGGATCCGACGCCTGGAAAATTTATATGCGGCGGCAAACCAATACCATCAACTTCGGGGATAGCCTTCCGTTGGCACAGGGGATCAGGTTTGACGTGTGACTTTAAACCGCAAAGGCGCGGAGGCGCAGAGGCAAATTATTGAGTCTTAAGTTAAATTTCCACCAGAGATTGAAGATAAAAAACCAGGGTCAAATATTCTTTATTCACTGCGCCTCCTTTGCGTCCCTGCGCCTTTGCGGTAGAATTTTCTCGGGGTTTGGAAATCGTTGGCAATAGACCTATTTTTATCGCTCAACTAAGCTTTTATGTCCGGAAAAAAATATCGCACTGTCATGCTGATCGATGATAATGAGATTGACAATCTGATCAATCAAAAAATGATCGAGGCGGCATCCATCGCAGAGAATATTTACACCCATACCGGAGCGAAAAGCGCGATCGAATTCCTGAGGAACATGGAGAAAATGGATGTGGCCGATAAAGTGCTGCCCGACGTCATCTTTCTGGATATCGACATGCCCCTGATGGACGGATTTCAGTTTTTAGATGAGTTTGAAAAGCTGGGCAATACCATCAAAAAGAAGTGCAAAATTGTTATGCTTACCTCTTCGATCAATCCCCAGGACTTTAGCCGTTCAAAAAAATACACGAACGTGAAGCTCTACCTCAACAAACCGCTTTCACACGAAAGTATTGTGAAGCTGGACGTTTAGTACCGCAGAGACGCGGAGGCGCAAAGTAGACGCAGAGGCAAAAGGTAATTTGGATTGGCCTTTCAAACAATATCTTTTTAGTCAGCCCTTCAAACTCATCGACAACCATATAATTGTGCCCTTTTGGTCTAGCATCGTCTCTCGAAGAGGACGATGCGAAACGGTGGGTTCCCAGCGTATCGTCCCCTTTGGGAGTTGATACTTGACTATACTATCATCCCCATCGGGAGACGATACTTGGCGTTAAGTCCAGCATCGTCTCTCGAAGAGGACGATGCGGAATCCCCGGTACGATTTCCCGTCCCTCCGTAACACTAAGACATTATTTCCCCTTTAATTTAATAGTACTCTTACCTTTCTTTCTTTCTTCTGTTTTAAGGTCGATATAATAGAAGACAGATAAGGAGATCGTCTTGATCCGGATTTTCAAATCATCGCTGTAGTTCAGGTTTCCGGCTAGACCAAAATCACCTTTGTCTTCCGGACTGAGGTAGCTATGCCCGAGTTCATAGCGGGCTGTGACCATGAATTTATTGAGACCGGTGGGTTCAAAGATCACGCCGGCTGAAAAATTGAGTCCCAATTGTACTCTGTTTGGGTGTTGAACATTCATTTCACCCTTGACGACCTCTTCAGGGGGTTTGCCGAAGGTGACGAGGTAAGGCAGGTCGTAGCTCGGAGGATTGATTCCATTCTCATTTAAATCACTGTTCCTGAGAAGGCCTTTTCCGCTAAGCCAATAACTAATCGTTGGCCCCGCCCCCAATTGTACTTTATAGAATTTGTTTCCTTTGAATCTGACTTTGACTTCTCTTGTAAAAAGGATGGGGACATCGATATACCGGTAGGTCGCAAAATTTTTAAAGAGTTGATCCTGCTTCCCGGTCATCTTTTTTCCCTTTTTGGAATACAGGAAAGAAGTCTGCAAAAAGAAGTCCTTCCGAACCCGGAAGGAAATGCTTCCACCGGCGTGAAACCCAAAATAAGGCTTCACTTTATAGAGATCCTTATTGCTTTTATCACCAAAGGTAATGAAGCTCATCTGGCCGCCTAGTACCGGGCCAACCAGGATTTGCCCAAACGAAACGTCCCCGGCGCACAGGAAACCGATAAATATAAGAAACCGATACATATTCACGCGTCTTTATTACAGATGTAAGATACCCGTGATTTAACTCAAAAGCAGGCCTTCTCTTTCTTCTATATTTAATAGCAATGAATCGCAAGAAACAAGCCTGTTTGCTGCTATTTTATACCCGTTACAACCAATTTGTAACAAGGCCGGTTACCTCCTCTTTTCGGTCTTGAATCAAGACATAACACGGTTATGCGCGTAGTATATGCTGCGCGGATTTATCGAAATTTGAGTACTCTACGCTGCTCGAAATTTACCCGGATTATGAAACACCTGTTTCTCCTTCTAATTTCAGTTGTTGTAACGATCACCGCTTCTGCCCAGTTGGTGGAGATCTGTAACAATGGGATCGATGATGATTTTGACGGGTTTATTGACTGCTACGACGGCACGTGCGCGAACAGCCCTTCCTGCGCAGGCATTTTCTTAGGAAATGACGCCAACTGCACGTCGATCCCCGCCCAGTTTCCGAAGTTTACGATGTCGTTGGATTTTTCTTCCCCCAACGAGACGACCAATCACCTGGCCAGGATGGTCATTGGTGACCTTGACCGGGATGGTATCCCTGAGATAGCAACAATGAATCGCTACACGAACATGTTGTACGTTCTCAACGGAAATAACGGGTCCATTAAATATTCGAAAGTCGTAACGTTCGAACCGTATTGGGAAGTTGCCACTGCCAATGTTGATAATGATAATTGTGCTGAGATTTTCTATATCGGGTATTTACCGGAGATCTCGCATACCGTAAAGGTGGGGAAGAAGACGGTGACGATCATCGACCAGATAGAAGGAATTTACCTTTTCGCCTACGATTGCCAATTGAACTTCCTTTGGAGGACCGTCGAACCATTTCCTTCGGGTAATGACCCTATCAATTATGGCGTAGCCGATTTTGATGGCGATGGGATCGTGGAAATATATGCTAAAGACGAAGTATATGATGCCAAGACGGGCACCCGACTGATCAAATCAACGGCCGCAGATTACCAGACCATTAATGGCGGACCCGTTGCCGTGAATATGCTGGGGGATAGTAAATTGGAATTGGTTATTGGCCTGAACATTTATCAAGTAACGATTCCTGCCGGCCGTATAGCGGATTCCGGCTCGCTGACCCTGCTGCAAGGGCGGAACGATTATTTTATCCGGTATGAATATAACGCCACCAGTGTAGCCGATTATAACCTGGATGGATTTCTGGATGTGCTCGCTTCCGGATCAACCATAGCCGACGGCAAGAATACAACGGTCTTTTACTGGGATGTTAAGAACAACGTCGTTAAAACCTATTCTGACCCCCAGCCGGGAATGGGAGCTGCCTATACGAACGGATGGCAGAATGGAACAGGGCGATTGAATGTTGCCGATCTGGATGGAGACGGTAAAATGAACGTATCCTATGTATCGGGCGGGCTGCTCTATGCCTTGAATGAAAATTGGGGTTTATTCTGGAAGGTGAATATCAATGAGCAGACTTCCGGGTACACGGGCTGCACCTTATTTGATTTTAATGGGGATGGAAAAGCGGAAATCGTTTACCGGGATGAGCGATTCCTTTATATCATCAACGGTACCGACGGAAGCAACTACCAAAATCCGCAGCCTTGCATTTCCAGAACGAACCGGGAATACCCGATCGTCGCCGACGTCGATGCCGATGGGGCTACTGAAATATGTGTCACCTGCGGGTTCGATGATGTGGCGGCCGCGGCCAATTTTAATAACATTGCTTATTCCCGTTATTCCCATATACGGGTATTCAAGTCGGCGGGTACACCGTGGGTGCCTGCCAGAAGAGTCTGGAACCAGCATGGTTATTTTGTTGTCAACGTTAATGACGATCTTACGATCCCAAAAATCGTCCAGGCACACCAACTTGTGTGGTCAACGGGAAGTTGTACACAAGGCCCCAACCGGCCGCTGAACAAATTTCTAAATCAGTCCCCTTTTCTAAATTCAAAGGGTTGTCCAACCTATGCTGCGGTCGATTTTTCATTTTCTTCGATCAAGCCTACCATAACGCCCCCGACCTGCCCGAATGTAAACTTCACCGTGTCATTGCAAATAACCAATTTGGGTGATGCTACGATCAATGGCAACGTTCCCATCTCATTTTATACGTCCAATCCGAAACGAGCAGGTGCCACCAAACTCAATACAATCAATATCGCCCTCAACAACTTCGCTAAGAATAGTACTGTCAACCTTACCAATCAGGTTATAAATGGAGTGGGCTCTGATTCGCTTTATGTTGTCCTGAATGATGCCGGAACATCGGTTCCGACTTCCCCGATCACCCTACCCAACGCCCCTATTGTTGAATGCTCGTACACCGACAATATATTCGGTGCAGGGATCCATCCGATTCCTGTAAAGTTGACGGCGCTGGAGGTCAATAAGAACGATCCCTGCGCAAACCCTCCCAACGGAGCAGCCAGAGCCTATGTACCCATCGCTGGCGGTGGTGAAAATACAACCGACTACAATTTCTACTGGTTTAAGGGGACCGTAGCCAAACCGATTCCAAGTGCCGACTATGTTGGCCCTATTTATTCAGGAATTCCCGACGGTACCTATATGGTATACTCGCGGCATAAAACCGCCGGTTGCAACAGCGACACGGTTCAGGTGATTGTTGGCGCTAATCCCGGCGTGCCGGCCATTACTGTTACAGTAGTTTCCAATCAAACCGTTTGTAATCCTCCAAACGGACAACTGCAGGCTTTGGTCGCAGGAGGGAATGCCGGATTTACTTTTAACTGGTATGATGTTTCCCTCAACCCGTTGGGCATTAGTGGGCCGACGGCAAGTAGCCTGCTGGCCGGAAATTATATCGTGATTGCCTCCCGAAACGGCTGCTCAAATAAATCCCCCCAGGCCACCGTTTCCGGCCCTCAGGTGCCCGATGCAACGGCAAAAGTATTACTGAATGTAACAGACTGCAGTAATCCCAATAGCGGTTCCGTACAGGCCGATGCATTAATCGGCGGTGTAATTCAAAACCCCGCCAACTATACTTTTGATTGGTATTTCTATAACAACGCCACCTCCACCAGGGGGACCATACTGCCTGCCGGCAACGGAGCCGGACAGATCCGGACAGGGCTGGCAGTAGGATATTATCAGGCTGTCGTTAAAGACAATGCCACACAATGTATCGCAGGTCAATCCCCGATTGTCCAGGTGATCAGTCAGACGGTATTACCGACAGCTTCCATAGCGGAGATCTCCCCCCAAACGTCATGCGATCCGGTAAAACCAAACGGAGTACTGAAGGGCACGGGTGTCGCCCCGGGGCTAACGAGTCCCACTGATTTTACCTTCGAATGGTTTAAAGGCGATAATACCCTTCCCGCTAATAAAGTGCTGACAGTTTCGGGAGCAAAAGGAGAAACATTGAACCAGGTTTCAGGTGGCGGTATTTACTATACGGTAAAAGTGACTACTGCACTCAATTGTACGGCTACGGCGAAGTACATTATTTCAGAGAATGTAAATGCACCCGTCCTTACATTGACGCAACTTACTCCCAATTCAGTTTGCGATGCGGCGAAAGCAACCAATCCATACAATGGCTCTATACAAGCAACGGTCACCTTTTGGGGAGTCGCCGTTACCCTCCCGGACCCGCTCTACCAATTTACATGGTACAATGGCCCCACCGTCACGGATCCGGTGATTGCGGTTGCAGATCCGAAAAACCCTGTCCTTTCGGGTCTGAAAGACGCCAACTATACTGCCATCGTGCAGCGAACCGATTTGTTCTGTACTTCGGTTCCTAAAACACAAACCGTAGTGAGGGCAACGGTCCTTCCTGTATTAAGCTCCTCCTCAACCGGGTCAAACAATTGTAATGCGGCATTAACACCCGACGGAACGGTTACCGTCTCCGTTACCAATCCCGTGGCGGGAGATGTGTTTGGGTATCAATGGTATTCCGGCAATGCGGTAATACCGGCTAATGCGTTAGGGGCAGCCAACAATGGGTTGACGGCTACGGCAATAAAAGTGGGAGGACCTACGGGTGCTCCTAAACCGTACACCGTCCTGGTGAGCAATAAAACCACGGGCTGTGAAAACAACACGACTCAATTTGTGGCCGACAATAGCGTGATCCCGGTATTGTCGTTCGCTTCCATTGTTCCTAATTCTATTTGCAGCCCGGCTACGAGTTTCAACGGAAGCTTAACCGCCCAGGTAAATAATATTCCGGCTGGATTTACCATTGCGGATTATACGTTCAAATGGTACGATGGCAATTCGAATGCAGCAGCGGTAGATGGCACGTCGACTTCGACGCTGTTGAATAAGTTGGATGCAGGGTTCTATACCGTGGATGGAAAGAATACAAAGACTGGCTGTCAATCCGCTCCGATCACGAACCAGGTGCCGAATGCCAAAATATTCCCGATCCTCGTACCGAGCGCCACCGGTTCTCATAATTGCAGTGGACCCAATGCGGACGGAACGGCAATTGTATCTATTTCCAATATTCAGGCCGGTGATGCTTTTACTTATCAATGGTACAAAGGAAATGTAGTCGGACCGGGAGCCTTGGGAGCCGGAAATAACGGTACATCCGCCACCGCGATAAAAGTTGGAGGCCCGGTAGGCGCTCCCAATCCTTACACGGTATTGGTAACCAATACGACGTCGGGTTGCACCAGTTTTACTACTGCTTCAGTTCCTGACAACAGTACTGTCCCCATCCTGTCTCTCACTCCTGCTGACAATTCAATTTGTAATGGTGCCCTGGGATACAATGGATCGATCAGCACTACGTTTACCGACACGAACGGAGCGGCAGATCCACACACGTATAAATGGTCAAACGGGAACAACATGGCCAGCCCGATAGCCGGCCAGACCGCTGCAACCTTGCCCGGACAGAACGGAGGGTTTTACACTGCGACCATTTCCAATACCACCCTGGGATGCACATCCTCAGCGGTGACAGCCGAGATCAAGAACAACCAGGTATTGCCTGCTATCAGTGCGGCACCCACTCCATCAACGAACTGCGCTGCAGCCGACAATGGAACGGTTACGGCCTCGATAACGAATGGAGCCGCAGGCCAGACTTTTGCATTTGCCTGGCATAAAGGAACCTTGTTAACCGATCCTGCTGTACCAAATGGCAAGGGAGGAAACACGCCAACCATTATCGGTCAGCAGGGTGGGAAGAGTTATATTGTCTTAGCTACAAATAACCAGACAGGGTGTACAAACACGTTTGTACAGATTCTGGCTGACAACAGTGCCGTTCCTGTCTTAACCTTGACCCCGGCAGACAATTCGATCTGTACCGTGGGGGCATACAACGGATCAATCAGCACTACCTTTACCGACACAAACGGAGCTGCCGATCCGCACACTTATATATGGTCAGCCGGAAACAACATGGCCAGTCCGATCGCCGGGCAGACGGCTGCAACTTTGCCAGGACGGAACGGAGGATTTTATACTGCTACCATTACTAACACTACCCTGGGATGTACATCTTCACCGGTGACAGCCCAGATACTCAACAACCAGGTATTTCCCGCCATCAGTGCGGTACCTACTCCGTCAACAAACTGCACGGGAGCGGACAACGGAAAAGTAGTGGCCACCGTGACCAATGCGGGAGCGAACACATTTTCATTTGCCTGGCATAAGAGTTTGCTGGCAGACCCGGCTCCTCCTGGAGTACCTGCAAATACAATTACCACGTCTACCATTTCGGCACAGCAGGGGGGAAAGAATTACCTGGTGGAAGTGACCAATGATCAGACGGGATGTAAAAATACGTTTACACAGATTCTGGCAGACAATAGCGTTGTGCCAACGTTCACGTTACCGACCACGCCGAATACCAAATGTGTTGTCCCTAAGAATGGAGCGGCTACCGTGACCGGCCTGACAGATCCAAATGGCGCAGGCGATACTCATACGATGAGGTGGTATACCGGAAACGCAGAAGTAATTGGATCGGAAATACAAACTAGCGCATCGTTCACCTTGAATAATCAAGACAAGGGTTTTATAACAGTTACTGTCACGAACGATCGTCTGAATTGTAAATCCAGTCCAGTCACTTCTGAAATACTGGAGACCCTTACTAATCCGACCATCACAACGAGTGTTTTCAATTCCACAAACTGCCTGGGTGGTAATCCTAACGGCTCGGCCGATGTGACTTCCGTCGTGCCGGCCGGTCCTTATGAGTATCGCTGGTATACTGGAACGACCGTGGGGGCTCCGGGTGCATTTATCAATGGAACGTTGGCCACTACAAATATCACCGGAAAGCAAGGCGGCGGAGCGACGGCTGATTACATTGTAGAGGTCACGCTGACAGCGACGGGTTGCAAAGGCACAAAGACGGTTACTATTCAGGATGATAGCCAGTTGCCGCAGATCACCCCGCTTAATTTCACCAATAACACAAATTGTACAGCTCCCTTTAATGGAACGGCTTTTGCCAATGCGGCTACTCCTTTCAAGTATAGAGGAAGTACTGTTACGGCCTTCGCTGGTTTTACCCTTACCTGGTCTGCCGGAACTGTGTTACCTTCATTGGATAAGACCACTGCGTTGGCTGCGGGTTCGTATACATTGCAAGTCACGGCCAACAACAACCCGGTCACCAGCAATAATGATAATTGCATCTCGAATTTTGCAACGGTAACTATTGTGGACGCCTTGACCGTCCCGGTTATTTCCACAACCATTTTGAATAAACAAACATCGTGTGATGTACTGCAACCCAATGGCCAGATGGAGGCAAGTGAAACAAGCGGATTGGGCGCGTATGCATTCGACTGGTTCAAAGGAATAGGCACAGGTGGACCGGTCGTAGGTCAGGTAGGTGGCTTTCCCGGGAGAACGACCCAGAACTTAGCCAGCGGAGATTTTACAGTTGAGGTAACGAATGCTACTACGCGTTGCGTGAGTACCATGTCCACATTTCTGCCCAACAATACAGTGAGCCCAAACCTTTCTTTTATAAATGTTAGTCCAGTAACGATCTGCAGGCCGAACCCCAACGGTTCAGCGACCGCCTCTCTAACCAATATTTCTACCTTCCCCGGAACGGATTTTACAGTTTACTACGATACTACTTTTATTGGCGGAAGCTTCCCTACTGATCCTGCTGTTGTCAAGGGCAGCGCAACAAATACCTACCATAGCATAGCAGCAGTGGGTGTTGGTAATCCTCCCGCTTATGGAAATTTGTGGCCGGGATATCTCACGGCAATGGTAACGGATAACAATACCCATTGTGATTCCAATCCCATCACGGTTCAAATTATCGACAATACAGCAGCAAACAATATTACAATCAATGCAACCACAGCGGCTGGCTTTTGCGGTGGAGTCGGCGGGGCAATCGATGTGACCATTGCCGGTGGATCGGGAGCGCAGAATTATGAATGGTGGAAAGGCACTCCAATCAACAATAACATCAATTTCTTCAATAGACTTCCAGATATGACCGGAAGCACTAGTCAAAAAAGCGGCATAGTCGATCATGTTATCGCCGAGGATTTAGGACCACCTTCTACCCCAGTATTGGGCGTTGGTCCTGGACCATACACCTTGATTGTTACAGATGCGGCTGGTTGCGGAGCTTATTTTGTCAAGAATGTTCCTTTCATTGGCACACCCGCTATCACGATTACAACAGCCGATGTTACAAAGTGTGATCCGGGTCCATTTGATGGTGCCGTTAACGTGAACGTCGTGGGAACCGCCGGGATCTTCTACCGAATCGTACTCTATAACGGGAACAACAGCACAACCGGAACAACTAATAATGATAATGGCGTAGCCGGAACGATGACAACAGCCACTCTAAATACCTCACCTCTCAAGTATGGGGATTATTTAGTTCAGATAACTGATATGACGCAACCCACCTGCCCGCTGGAGTTTCAAGAGACATTAAACCGGAAAGCGTTCAATCCACAGATTACAATCAATCAAGTCGATGCAAACACAGCTTGTAATGCTGCCGGATTTCCTGACGGCGAAGTAACTCTTACTGTTAATAAAGATATATCAGATACAACTGTACCTGACTACTCCATTACTTCGATCAACCCCGTTCCCCTGGGGTTTGTGCCCTTTGTAGTGACCGCCGGAGTGGCAACTGGTCCTATCCCTGGCTTTGGACCTAATTCGTACGATATTACCGTTACGGATGCAAACAGTGGTTGTTTTTCAGTGAGCAATGTCATCATACCGGATACACCTCTAATTCCTCAACTTGTTAATGTAGTTCCAACAGATGATAGTTTTTGCGCTCCAAAAACGAATGGCAAAATCGAAATTACAACAGTCACACCAGTCGCCATTCCTGACTATAAATACTCATGGTATACCGACGCCGCTCTTACGGCACTAATATACCAGGCAAACGGAACGGGTGCGGGTGGCGGAGAGCTATTGGACGCAACGAAATATCCAGCTTGGGTTAATCCTGCTGCTGGTTTGGGCAACGGTCCTCAAACCTATTATGTGCGCGGTGAGCGCCTGCCAGGGACCGGCCCAGGTGCTGGATGTCCTACCTCCGCCATTCAAGTGGTTGTTCAGGATACACATTCAGTACCCGTCCCGACTATCACGGCCTTGCCGAATACTTCCTGTGACCCGGCGATTGGTGAAGGTTCTTTGGTTGTGACCACCGTCACTTCATCAGGAAATCCGCTTGTTCAAAATTCGTTCTATGATTATTCCATTGCCCCCGATCCGAATGCGGCCAATCCTGTCTCTACTAATAAGGACGGCACGGTACCGTATCCTTTCGTGAGTTTGACAGACAATGGTGGGGCGGCCTATGTGCTGACCGCATTGAATAGAGTCAATGGATGCAAGGTGGATAATAACGTGACCATCCAACCCACGAAGTTTCAGATGTCCATCACCAACTTTACCACGCAGGATAAACTCATGTGTAATCCTGATGGATCAATCAATGTGACTCAGATCCAGATCGATCGAACGGCCACCGGCCAATCCACTTTGACGTATCCGGTGGGACTTGCAACAATAGCCAACAACTTTGACTTCCGTTGGTTCAGTGGTGCGCCGGGCGCTTTTGCCTCGGCTGCGGCATTGAAAGACGCCAGCCTTGCATTCATAACCGGCGCGGTACTAACAGATGGTGGCGCCGCAGGACAATATCCAACGATGGGCGCCGGTACATTCTACGTGGTAGCAAAACGAAAGACGACCGGGGATGTTCCCATCGTCGGGGCCGGTTGCGAAACGCCTGCGGTTCAAGTTAACATCACTGACAAGCACGTTAACCCCATTGCAACACTTACTCCCTTTAGCAATACTTCGTGTAACGCCGCGTTTGAAGGTGAGATTGATGTGACGGTGAGTGACGCGTCGGTGACCGTCCCCGCCACTCCACCTCCCTACACGTTCAATTACGTTTGGGCCAGCAGCGGTACAACTACTCCGGCGAATGCCACCTTTAACGTTGGCGCAAGCCCTCCATTTACTGGCCTCGAAAATGCAAATTACACGTTGACGGCAACGAATAATCAAACCGGCTGTGTGGTTTCGGCAAATACGACCATCACCAAAAATGCTACCCCAATTTTTATCACCGCCTCTACCGCTGTGCCTAAGTATTATTGTGATCCCAGTGGAAACATCCTCATCACACAAGTCCAGTTCACGGATCGGACAGGAGTGACTGTAACACCGGGTATCGGGAACTTTACTTTTGGATGGACACAGCCCAGCGGCGTAGCCGTTCCGGCGTTGACAACCGCCAACCTTGACTCCGTCACCTTTGGCGGCATTGCTGCCGGTGTCTTTCAGGTAGTTGCTACGCGCTCGGTAGGTGCGCCCGGGGCAGGTTGTTCTTCTGCCCCTGTGAACATTGAGATCAAAGACAAGACGGTAAGTCCGGTTGTAGCGCTGACAGCGTTCAACAACACGTCCTGCGTAGCCGCCTTTGAAGGAGAGATACAGATGCAGGTGACAGATGCCTCAAGAGCAAAGGTACCGCCGGTGGCCTTTAGCTATAATTACGATTGGGCGAGCTCGCCGAATCCAATAGCGTCCTCTCCGTCTGTTGGAAATAACGGTGATAAGATCAACAATGGAGCCGGTCCCGACCATGACGATGAAACAGGCTTGCAGGAAGGTGCTTATACACTGCAAGTTACCAACGCTGTAACGGGTTGTAAAATTTCGGCCGTCACTTCGATCATCAAAAACAGCACACCGGTGTTTATTACCGCCTCTGCCGTTGTTCCAAAATATTATTGCGATCCCAGCGGAAATATCCTCATCACGCAGGTACAGTTTCAGGACCGGGCAGGCGTGACACAAACACCTGTCATTGGGAACTTTACCTTTGCCTGGACCCAGCCCGGCGGAGCACCTGTTCCAGCAGTGACTACCGCCAACCTTGACTCAATCAACTTTGCGGGCATTGCTGCCGGGGTCTATCAGGTGGTGGCTACGCGTTCGGTAGGTGCGCCCGGGGCAGGTTGTTCTTCGGCCCCTGCAAACATAGAGATCAAAGACAAGACGCTGAGTCCCTTCGTAACGTTGACACCCTTCAGCAACACGTCTTGTACCGTAGCGTTTGAAGGAGAGATACAGGTAGATGTTACGGATGCATCGAGGGCGAAAGTTCCCCCCGTGGCATTTAACTATGACTATGCCTGGAGTGATCCCAATGCAGCAGGCTTGACCTTGCCCGCTCCTAATCCTGATTTTGGCAGGAATGGATTGGCCAATTCGTATCTGAACTTACAGGATGGAACGTATGGGGTGCGGGTGACTAACGCCATCACAAAATGCTTCATGGATGCCACCACCACCATTCTCAAAAATGCTTCCCCTGTCATTACACAATTGGTCACGCCAACCGACCAGGTACGGTGCAGTGCCGATGGAAAATTGGTGGTAAATGAAGTGAAAGTGATTGACCGCAGCGGAAACGTAAAGAGCAGCGCCGTCCCTGATTTTCCGATCACGGACTTTGATTTTACCTATTCACGGACTACCGTGGCCAACACGTTGCCGGGGATAACCGCCGCACAACTGGATAATACGAATTATCCAACCATTGGGGCCGATACCTACTTTGTTGTGGCAACACGCAGAATCGGGACGCCCGGGGCAGGATGTTCTTCTGTACCCTACAAGGTGGATATAGTGAATAAGCAGATCTTCCCGGTGGCTTCGCTGACACCGTTGGCCAATACGTCCTGCGACCCGAATGCCTTTGAAGGTGAGATTACCGTGACGGTGGCGGACGGTTCTGTGAACCTGCCGGCATCGTTGGCAGGAGCACCGTTCTTGTTTAATTATCTTTGGACGGCATCCGCGTCTCCTGTTACGTTACCGGTGGGATCAACAACGGTCAACAATGACGGTGATGGTTTTGGCGGCGGGGAAAACGATGGTGTGGGTATAGATAATGACGGTGATCATCCGAAACTGGTGAAAGACGGAGTTTATACGGTGTCTGTTACCAACACACAAACCAGTTGTACCTCGATAGGAACGACCACGATATTCCAGAATTCCACCCCCGTATTTACGCAATTGGTAACTCCTACCCCTCAGATCGTATGTAATCCCGACGGGACATTAGTGCTGAATGAAGTGAAAGTGATTGACCGGAACGGCACAGTCCAAAGCAATTTGAATGGTGATTTCCCGATGAGCGACTTTGAATTTACGTATGACCGCACAACGATAGGCAATACCGTTTACGGACCTTCCGCTGCTACACAATTGGATAACACCAATTACAATACCATCGGATTTGATTCCTACTATGTCGTGGCAACACGCGTGGCTGGAGGCCCCGGAAGGACGTGTAAATCGGCGCCGTACAAGGTCGACATCCTGGACCGACGCCTCTTCCCTAAAGTTGCTTTTACCTCCTTTGCGAATTCAAGTTGTAATGCAGCGAAACCGAATGGTTCCGTAACAGCCAATGCCTCTGAACAAAATGGAACCAACGCAGACCCGTATACCTTTAGCTGGATTGCAAATAGCGCGGCGCTGTCCTCTCCCGCCACCCAGACGGATACGAATAATTCCAGCGTGGTAGCAAACGCATTGGATGGAACGTATGTGGTTACCGCCACGAACACCACCACAGGTTGTCCTGTCGACGCCAGTTTTAATCTTCAGCTGGACCAGGTGCGCAGCACACCTAATATTATTGATGTGACTACCATAGACCCGATAGACTGTAACCCCACGGCGAATGCAGAAGTGACGAAGATTACATTAGGCAGTCAAACGAATTCACTGCTCTTCCCGCCCAATATACCGCCGAACAATACTGTTACCGGGCCGGCATTGGCCAACTTCAATTATGCGTGGTATCATGGCACCATCGCACCGGCAGACTTGCTGCCCGTTACCACTCCCTGTATAGGGCCTGCTTGTCCTACGCCTACAGTAGGACTCGTGCCAGGTAACTATTTTGTTTTTGTGCTGGACCCGACCACCGATTGTCAATCGGGGCCTAAAGAAGTGGTGATCAAAAATGATCAGATCATTCTCCCGGTGGTCACGCTGAATCAAACGATAAAGCAGATCAGTTGTACTGCCACTACCGGGACAGCAGCGCTAGCGGCCTCCGTGGTTGAAGCAAACGGTACAACAGGTTCTTACAATTTCACCTGGTATCCCTCCCTTGATCTTACCGGCACGGCCATCGCGGCGCCCTCCGCTACCAATAATCCGAATACGATCAGCAACCTGGTGGTGGGAAATTATTCGGTAAATGTGCTGAACCTTACGACATCGTGTAGGGCAACAACCTATTATATTGTACCCGATGACGCGCCCTCCTTCCGGCCTATCATATCATTAGGAGGTCAGCCCAGCACGTTGTGCGTAGGTCAGGATGGGACGGTTTCGGCCAGGGTCGTGGATGTCAATGTTGCCTACCCGTTCCCTCTTAATTTTACAGCTGATCTCTATTTTGGTGGTACTCCAAATTTAAATGGACCCCCGGATATTCCTTCCATGGGCATGGTACCCGGTTTCAATACCAGTTTTATTGAGGTTGGCCTGCCTAATGGTGTGTACACGGTGAGAATAACGGACAACAATACGTCGTGCACAGCGGTGGATAAGGTTAGCGTCAAGGATGAGCGTCAATACCCCGTGCCTGCACTGGAGCTGATTGCCCCGGTTACGAATTGCGATCCGGTAAGGCCCAATGGAGTGGCCAGTGTCACAGCGGACGGTACGTTTGTTGGTTTTGAATTTAACTGGTATGAAGGAGGTGCGGTTGCCGGTTTACCGGTTTACACAGGATCGGAATATGGCGGATTGAAGCCGATGTTGTACACCATCGAAGCCAAAAACCTGATCACGGGCTGCACGGCTACCATTCAGACGACGGTGCCCGATGCCAGTCTCCCCATTCCTATTCCGAACATAGAAAAACTTTCTGATGTAACGAGCTGCCTGGTCGACAACGGTAGTCTTGCTTCCTCGGTGGGGGCGGATAAAAACACCAGGGACTATGTTTTTGATTGGTATGACGGATCCAAAGAAAATCCTCCTTCCGACTTTGTCGGAGATACCTATGCTGACCTGAAGGTGGGGACCTATTCCGTGACGGCTACCAGCAACATCACAGGATGCAAATCGCCGTTGAAAAGTGAAGTGATCAATAAGGTGCAGGTTTTTCCTGACTTTACCTTCTTCATTCAAAACCCAACGTGTGATCAGAGCAATGGCTTTGCACAATTAATATTAAGCAGCAATGTGCCGGTAGATCGAATCGAATGGGAGAACGGGAATGGTCCTTTTCAGGAGGGTGTTAACCTGTCGGGTGTGGCGGCCGGAATTTACAAAGTAACGGTAACGTCGACTCTTGGATGTGCCACCACTAAGGATATTGAAATAAAACCGGATGTCAGGCCGTACAATGGGATCTCAAGAAACAACGATGGTCAAAATGAGTTTTTTAAGATTGATTGTATCCAGGACTTTCCCAATAACATTGTAAAGATTTATAACAGGGCGGGTACCCTTGTATACGAAGCACGTGATTATGACAATAGTACTACCTACTTTGATGGTAAATCAAACAGGGGCGTAAGCTTGATGGGCAACCAGCTTCCGGATGGCACCTATTTCTATATTGTTGATAAGCGCGATGGCTCCAAGCCGGTGGCAGGATACCTGGAGATTGTCAATTGATGGATATGAATAAGCGGCGTCCGGGGATACGTATTTTTGTTTTTTTACTTTTGTTGGCCGGAACCAGCCGCATGGCCCCGGCTCAGCAAGCTCCGGTCTTCTCTCAATATTATTTCAATGAGTTGGTCATTAACCCGGCCTATGCGGGGGCTCACGTTCAATTGAGTTTGACCTCTATGTATCGCAATCAATGGGTGAACTTTCCGGGGGCGCCCCGTACGTTTTCGTTCAGCGGACATACGGCCCTGTATAACGGAAAAGTGGGGGTGGGACTTTTGGTCAACAATGACAAAATAGGGAGTTATAACAATCAGAGTGCGTATGCCTACTATGCCTATAAAATACGTTTCTACTCCGGGACGCTGTCCATGGGCTTGCAGGGCGGCTTCAATTTCTTAGGAGCTGATTTTAGTAAACTTGACCTCACCACTCCGGGTGATGCCTCCTTTTCCTCGATAAACGTTTATAAGCCTAATTTTGGCGCAGGATTGTATTATAACCGGCAAAATTTCTTTGTGGGTTTTTCGGTGCCTTACTTAATTAACAAATCTGCTACACCCGATCGCATCAACGTAAGTCAAATTACGGAAGCCCGGTACTATTTTCTGAGGAGCGGGGTTATCGTTCCGTTGAATACCAACAAGTCCATCAAGCTTAACCCTTCTATTTTAGTCCGGGCCCAGGACGGCCAACCCCTGAGCATGGATATCAATGCCGGCTTCATTTTCTATGATCTGATGAGTACCGGTGTTTCCTGGAGAAGCGGCGATGCCTTCATTACCTTCATAGACATTCAGATCAGTGAAAAATTCCATTTTGCTTATTCCTACGATTGGACGTCGTCCGATATCAGTCGCTATTCCAATGGGTCGCATGAATTTATGATCAACTACAGGGCCAAAGTAACGAAGGCCCAAAAAGGAACGGCCTGCCCTACGTTTTTTCAATACGGTACGCTGGGACCTTCGAAGCGGAAGAGATTTAATAGGGAAAAGAAGTAATCAGTAACCAGTAATCGGTGATCGGTGATCGGTGATCGGTGGAGTGTACCTAATTACCTGGTGCTAACTAACATCCACCCGATTACGTTGCTGGTGTTCCCCCGCCGTTGTTGGTGTTCTTCACCAACAACAGCGGGATGTGCAGGAAACATTGGGCCAATCAGGTTCCAATGATTTGTGCTCATAGATAAATATGCAGGAAAATAAGGTAATAAGGTTGGAAAGGTAAAGCGACGTTTTGTCTACTAAGGTAATAAGGTTAGCGTGTGCTGTCTTAACGCATTCCAACCATTTAATAACTCATAGCTCTATTTGATGTTTCAAAACTAATTGGTCGTAGCACTAGTGTTGCGACAATTTTATTCTACAACACAGCTATGGCTTAAAATACCATGAAAATAAGTTCCGACCCTTCATTCATGTTTCAAATCTAATTGGTCGCAACACTAGCCATTTGTTGTGATCATGTATTGATTTTGTAAGAACTGATGGAA
>Ga0193731_1000182_pt1 | contig 22519 bp, 19 predicted proteins | sample U1a2metaG_FD_144920 | JGI IMG/M metagenome (GOLD analysis project Ga0193731, IMG submission 144920) | Soil microbial communities from a riparian zone of the East river system, Colorado, United States - U1a2 | ecosystem: Environmental > Terrestrial > Soil > Riparian zone | place: USA: East River...
CCGCCCATCTCCGGCTTATAGGTCCGGTAGTTGATGGTTTCCGGCTGGGTCACTTCGCCATGTGAACTCTCCAGAATCGATTCCGGAGACGCGAGGCTGATCGTGATCTTCTGGAAATCGTTGTTGATCTTCTTATTTTTTCTGAAAGACATGCTTTATAGAGTTTTCAGTTTACAAATCTAAATTCAAGTCAATGGTCATTGGTTAGTCGTCATTGAGGGATAGCCACTAATGACCACTAACCAATGACTAACTCCCCTAATCCATCGTAATTTCAAGTGCCAATCCTCTCAATTCATGAACAAGAACATTAAACGACTCTGGAATGTTCGGTTTCCGCATGGTCTCCCCTTTCACGATGGATTCGTATGCTTTCGCTCTTCCAATCACATCGTCGGATTTGATGGTGAGAATCTCTTGCAGGATGTGCGAAGCGCCGAAGGCCTCGATCGCCCATACCTCCATCTCACCAAAGCGCTGACCACCGAACTGAGCTTTACCACCCAGCGGTTGTTGCGTAATGAGGGAATACGGTCCGATCGAACGCGCATGCATTTTGTCGTCCACCAGGTGGCCGAGTTTGAGCATGTACGCTATCCCTACGGTGACCGGTTGATCGAATTTTTCTCCGGTCAAGCCGTCATACAAGTAGGTCCGTCCGTATTCCGGCAGGCCTGCTTCTTTCAGTTCGGCATCCACTTCGCTCAGGGAAGCACCGTCGAAAATCGGCGTTGCATATTTCCTTCCGAGCTTCTTTCCGGCCCACGCCAAAACGGTCTCATAAATCTGGCCTAAGTTCATCCGCGAGGGCACACCCAGCGGGTTCAAACAAATATCGACCGGCGTTCCGTCTTCCAGGAAGGGCATATCTTCCTCCCGCACAATTCTTGCCACAACGCCCTTATTCCCGTGACGTCCCGCCATCTTGTCTCCCACCTTCAGTTTGCGCTTCTTGGCCACATATACTTTAGCCAGCTGAACAATACCTGCGGGCAATTCATCTCCTACTTCCAGCGTAAAACGCTCGCGCTTGAATTCTCCCGAGATGATATTCCGTTTCGTGAGATAATTCTTCACGATTTCGGAGATCAGGTCGTTGCTGTGATCATCATTTGTCCAGCTTTCCAGACTGATATCCGCAATAAGATTCACTTCTTCCGGAACGTTGTAATTGCTTTCATCGCGGTAAATATTCTTGTCCGGGAAAAGGTTGCTCTCAATCACTTTACCGGTGAACTTGAGGCCTTTGGTGATAAGCTCATCGCCAAATTTATGGCGCACACCCTGGCTCGTCTTGCCTGTAAGCAACGACGTCAGTTTCTTGATCATCTCGTTGCGCAGTTCAGCCAGCTGTTTGCTGTAGCGATTCTTCAATGCATCCAATTCTTTCTTCGATTTGGTACGCAAATCTTTGTCGCGCTTCGGCCGGGAAAACAGTTTGGTGTCGATGACTACCCCTTTCAGGGATGGAGGCGCTTTCATGGAAGCATCCTTCACGTCACCCGCTTTGTCGCCGAAGATGGCCCGCAACAGTTTTTCCTCCGGGGTGGGGTCAGTTTCTCCTTTCGGTGTTATTTTGCCGATCAGGATATCCCCTTCCTTTACTTCCGCCCCGATCCGGACGATGCCGTTTTCGTCGAGGTGTTTCACGGCTTCCTCGCTGACATTCGGTATTTCCGATGTAAGCTCCTCTTCACCGCGTTTCGTGTCACGTACTTCCAGTTCAAATTCTTCCACGTGAATGGACGTATAAACATCATCGCGCACGACCCGTTCGGAAATGACGATGGCATCCTCAAAATTATATCCCTGCCAGGGCATGTATGCCACCAGCAAGTTCCGGCCCAGGGCAAGTTCCCCGTTTGCCGTACCATACCCCTGACACAAGGGTTGGTTCTTTACTACCTTTTCCCCTTTCCTGACAAGCGGGGTGAGGTTGATGCACGTATCCTGGTTCGTCCGTCTGAATTTAATCAGGCCATAGGCCTTGAATTCGTCGTCAAATCGTACCAGCTGCTGCTCTTCTGACACTTCGTATTTGATAACGATCTTTTTCGCATCCACATACTCTACTACGCCGTTGGCCTCGGCGAGGATCAGGGCGCGTGAATCCAACGCAATTTTTCCTTCCAGGCCGGTGCCGACAATCGGCGCTTCCGGTCTCATCAACGGAACAGCTTGCCGCTGCATGTTGGATCCCATCAACGCGCGGTTGGCATCGTCATGTTCCAGGAACGGGATCATGGAGGCGGCAATCGAAACAATCTGATTGGGGGCAACGTCCATGTAACGAACGTCCTTCGGTTCTACTACCGGGAAGTCTCCTTCAAACCGGGCCTTGATCTTTTCATCTGTAATTTCACCGCCGGCCTTTAAATGAACATTGGCTTGAGCGATGTTGAACGTATCTTCTTCTTCGGCCGTCAAAAACACGACGTCTTCCTTCACCTTTACTTTGCCATTCTCTACCTTCCGGTACGGTGTTTCAATGAAGCCCATTTTGTTCACCTTAGCGTGAACACAGAGCGACGAAATCAAACCGATGTTTGGACCTTCAGGCGTTTCAATCGTACAAAGGCGACCATAATGTGTATAATGAACGTCGCGTACTTCAAAACCGGCGCGCTCGCGGGAAAGACCACCCGGACCAAGTGCCGACATCCTACGCTTGTGCGTAATCTCTGCCAGGGGGTTGGTTTGGTCCATGAACTGCGAAAGCTGGTTCGTTCCAAAAAAGGAATTGATCACGGAAGACAAGGTGCGCGCGTTGATCAGATCAACGGGCTTGAAATCTTCGTTGTCGCGAACATTCATTCTTTCTTTGATGGTGCGGGCCATCCGTGCCAACCCCACGCCAAATTGCGTGTAGAGCTGCTCACCCACGGTGCGCACCCTTCTGTTGCTCAAGTGGTCAATATCATCCACCACGGCTTTGGAGTTGATCAGGCCGATCAGGTATTTTACAATAAGAATAATATCCTGGGTGGTCAGCACGCGTTGATCGGAGTTGATATCCAATCCCAGTTTTTTATTGATTCGGTACCGTCCCACTTCGCCCAGATCATAGCGTTTTTCACTGAAGAATAAGCTCTGAATAATATCACGGGCGGTTTGTTCATCCGGCGCTTCGGTATTTCGCAATTGACGGTAGATCTGTTCCACCGCTTCCTTTTCGGAATTGGAATTGTCCTTGGCGAGCGTGTTGAAAATAATGTGGTAATCGGTTACGTTCACATCGTCGCGGTGCAGAATGATGGATTTCGCACCTGACTCCACGATGACATCAACGTCTTCGGCTTCGATCACATGATCGCGCTCCAGGAGCACCTCGTTACGATCGATGGAGACCACTTCACCGGTATCCTCGTCGACAAAGTCCTCCGTCCAGGTCTTCAGCACCCGCGCAGCCAGCTTCCGGCCCACTACTTTCTTGAGGGTGTTCTTGTTGGCTTCTACTTCTTCTGACAGCCCGAAGAGGTCCAGAATATCTTTATCGGTACCGTACCCGATGGCGCGCAGCAGGGTGGTGATCGGGAATTTTTTCTTGCGGTCGATATAGGCATACATGACCGCGTTCACATCGGTGGCAAATTCAATCCAGGATCCCTTGAAAGGAATAATTCTTGCTGAATAAAGCTTGGTCCCGTTGGTATGTTTACTCATGGCAAAGAACACACCCGGGGAGCGATGCAATTGCGATACGATGACCCGTTCGGCTCCGTTGATCACGAAGGAGCCCTTTTCAGTCATATAAGGAATGTTTCCCAAAAAGACCTCTTGTTCAATGGTCTCAAAGTCTTCGTTGTCCTCGTCGTTGCACGTCAGGCGCAATTTGGCCTTGAGCGGCACGGAGTACGTCAATCCGCGGTCTATGCATTCATCCACCGAATACTTGGGGGGATCAATAGTATAGTCGACGAACTCCAGTACGAAATTCTCGCGTGAATCAGAGATCGGAAAATTCTCCGCAAAAACTTTGAAGAGGCCTTCGTTTTGTCTTTTCTCTGCAGGCGTTTCGATCTGCAAAAAATCTTTGAACGATTGAAGTTGCAAGTCCAAAAAGTCCGGATAATCAAGGACTTTTTCGATGGAGGAAAAATCGATCCTGCCGTTTATGGTCTTTTTTGTCAAGGTACTTTTAGTTTAAATTTCCTGGACAGAACATTTAAAAACACTATGGGTACAAATAAGGAAACCCCAACCTGATGATGACAGGACTGGGGGCCTAACGAATGTGTTAGACGGTACCCTTCGCCTTCAATTATTTCAACTCCACTTCGGCACCGGCTTCAGAGAGTTGTTTCTTGAGGTTTTCAGCTTCGTCTTTCGGTAAACCTTCCTTGATGGTCTTGGGAGCCTGATCCACCATGTCTTTGGCTTCTTTCAGACCAAGACCGGTAAGTTCTTTCACCAATTTCACAATTTGAAGTTTATTGGCTCCGGCGGCTTTCAATACCACATCGAAGTTCGTCTTTTCAGCGGCGGCGGCTGCACCACCCCCTGCTGCAGGTCCTGCTACAGCTACTGCGGCGGCGGCCGGCTCGATACCATATGTTTCTTTAAGGTAGGATGCCAATTCACTAACTTCTTTTACGGTAAGTTCTACCAGTTGATCGCCAATTGCTTTAATGTCTGCCATGATTGTAATAATTTAATAGTTCGGTTTAAGATTGTTTTCTTTCTTCCAGTGTCTTCACCAGTCCGGCTACTGTTTGCCTGCTGCTCAACAAAGCAGAGACCACATTCTTAAGCGGAGATTGCAACAAGGAAATGATTTCCCCAATGAGTTCATTCTTGGATTTCAACTCGCTGAGTGCATTCAAATGTTCTTCGCCGATAAAGATGGCGGTTTCAACAGATGCGGCTTTCAGGGCGGGTTTTCCCTCGAGCTTCTTGCGGTATTCTTTGATGGCCCTGGCCGGTGCGTTGCCTGATTCCTTGGAGAAAATTACCCCGGAAAATCCGCTCAACACGTTAAAGAGCTCTTCGTTGTTCACCCCTTGCTTTTCCAACGCCTTGCGGATGAGCGTGTTCTTATAAACACGGTACTCCACGCCGGTATTAAAACAAATCCTGCGAAACGCATTGATTTGTGCTACGCTGAGGTTGGATGCATCGGTAATATAGTAGTGATTGTTCCGGGAAAACTTCTCGGATAAATCGTTAATGATGATTGCTTTTTCTTCCCTGGTCATCGTTTTAAAAATTAAAGACCTTCAATGGTTCCCCGGTCTACCTGAATACCCGGACTCATGGTTGACGACAGCGTGATACTTTGGAAATAGGTGCCTTTCGCCGACGCTGGTTTTAGCTTCGCAACCATGTGGATCAGTTCAGCGGCATTATCCTTTATTTTGTCAGCGCTGAAAGAAGCCTTACCCACGCTGGCGTGAATAATTCCCTGTTTGTCGATCTTAAAATCCACTTTACCGGCTTTCACCTCTTTCACCGCCTTGCCTACTTCGAGTGTAACCGTTCCCGACTTGGGGTTTGGCATCAAGCCTCGCGGGCCGAGTACCTTGCCGAGCTTGCCCACTTTGGCCATCACGGTAGGCATGGTGATGATCACATCGACATCCGTCCAGCCGCCTTCAATCTTCTTAATGTATTCATCCAATCCCACATAGTCGGCGCCGGCATCTTTCGCTTCCTGTTCCTTATCCGGCGAACACAGTACCAGAACACGAACAACCTTTCCCAACCCGTGTGGCAGAGAAACTACTCCCCTCACCATTTGGTCAGACTTCTTGGGATCCACCCCCAGGCGGATATCAACATCCACCGAAGAATCAAACTTCGTGAAGGTGATTTCCTTTACCAGTTTTGCCGCATCCTCCAGGGAATATTCCTTGGCTGGATTGTATTTCCCTGCGACGGCTTTTTTGTTTTTTGTTAACCTAGGCATGTCTTCTTATTTTTTGTCCCAAGGGGCTGTTCCATTTACCGTGACACCCATGCTCCGGGCTGTCCCGGCAATCATCTTCATGGCAGAGTCAACTTTAAACGCATTCAAGTCGGGCATTTTGATCTCTGCAATTTTCTTGATCTGGTCCCACGAAATCGCCCCTACTTTTGTACGGTTGGGCTCTTTCGAACCCTTTTGAAGTTTAATGGACTCCATGATCAGTACGGCAGCCGGTGGCGTCTTAATGACAAAGTCGAATGACTTATCATTATAAATACTGAGGAGAACAGGAAGAATCTGGCCTTGCTTGTCTTGCGTGCGTGCATTAAACTGCTTGCAAAAGTCCATGATGTTCAACCCCTTGCTACCCAGGGCCGGACCAATTGGAGGTGCCGGGTTGGCCTGGCCCCCTTTTACTTGCAGTTTCAGATAACCGATAATTTCCTTTGCCATATACTTAAACTCAATACGTCGTCTTACTCTAACTTTTCGACCTGCATGTAACTCAATTCAACCGGAGTATTCCGGCCAAAAATTTTCACCGTCACATTCAGTTTCTTCTTGTCTTCAAATATCTCTTCCACACTGCCGGTAAACCCACTAAAGGGTCCGTCCATTACTTTAACCGATTCGCCTCTAATAAAGGGTTTCTCCAGTTTTTCGTCTTGCTGATCAATTTCATCGACCTTACCCAAAATACGGTTCACTTCCGATTGACGCAACGCAACCGGATCTTTGGTTGAACCGGTTCCATTGTTTCCCAGGAATCCGATCACCCCGGGAATATTATTCACCGTATGATAGGCTTCCCCGTTGCTTAGGTCGGCTGAGATAATGACATAGCCCGGAAAAAAATTTCTTTCTCTTACCCGCTTTTTGCCATTCCTCATTTCATATACCTTCTCGGATGGGATCAGCACCTGGGGTATGGATTCTTGCAGCTTGGACCGCTCAATATCCGTTTCCAGGTACGATTTCACCTTTTTTTCCTGGCCACTAATGACCCTGAGAACGTACCACTTAAGTTCACCCATCGCTACTTTCACGTACTTAATTATTGAGGGTGTAATACCAGCTCACCCCACCCCTAAAGCAAAAGTCTATCAACCCGATTACCACGGCAAAGATGAAAGAAGCCACCAGGACCAAAATTGCACTGCTCTGCAATTCGCTGAATTTGGGCCAGGAAACCTTATTCCGAATCTCGTCTATTGAATCAAGAATGTAATTTTTCAGCTTTTCCATTGAATTTTCGCCATTTGTCCCACCTTGGCTATCGCTTCGGCGGACGCTGCACGGGTGGAGAGACTCGAACTCCCAGCCAACGGTTTTGGAGACCGCTACTCTACCAATTGAGCTACACCCGTATTTCCAAAAACCGCGCCGTAGTCCTCAATCCCACTCCCCTAACCTGAGTGGGTAACCCCTCTGGACTGCACCCGTGAACCCTCAATCCAAAAGGACTGCAAAGGTAGAACAAAGACAAAGAAATCAAAAGCGTTTCCAAGAAAAATCTCGGAAACGCTTTTGCATTGATTATCAGTTATTTGTCCTGCTACAAAAGGAGTATTAGTCGAGGATTTCAGTTACCTGACCTGACCCCACCGTACGGCCACCCTCGCGGATCGCAAAACGAAGTCCTTTCTCCATGGCAATCTTGTTGATCAAATCAACTTCAATCGTCACGTTATCACCCGGCATCACCATTTCTACACCGGTAGGAAGTTTGATCTCCCCGGTAACATCCGTGGTGCGGAAATAGAATTGCGGGCGGTATTTGTTGAAGAACGGCGTATGACGGCCTCCTTCTTCTTTCTTTAACACATACACCTCGGCTTTGAACTTGGAGTGCGGCGTTACCGAGTTTGGTTTACAAATTACCATACCCCGGCAGATTTGCTCTTTCTCAATCCCGCGCAGCAATAAGCCCACATTGTCTCCGGCTTCACCGCGGTCAAGGATCTTGCGGAACATTTCCACACCTGTAATAGTCGAGGTAAGATTCTCAGCACCCATTCCCAGGATCTGAACAGGATCACCCGTCTTGATAATACCACGCTCGATACGGCCAGTCGCTACCGTGCCACGACCTGTGATCGAAAACACATCTTCTACAGGCATCAGGAAGTCCTTGTCAATCAAACGAACAGGAATGGGGATAAATTCATCCACCGCCTTCATCAATTCTTCCACTTTGGCAACCCACTTTGGCTCACCATTCAATGCACCCAGGGCAGAGCCTTGAATGACCGGAATCGTATCGCCAGGGAAATTATAGAATGAAAGGAGTTCGCGAATTTCAATCTCGACCAGCTCGATCAATTCAGGATCTTCAACCAGGTCAACTTTATTCATAAACACCACCAGTGCCGGCACACCTACCTGGCGGGCTAACAGGATGTGCTCGCGGGTCTGTGGCATAGGTCCGTCGGTGGCGGCCACCACCAGGATAGCACCATCCATTTGCGCCGCGCCCGTAACCATGTTCTTTACATAGTCAGCGTGACCCGGACAATCAACGTGTGCATAGTGACGTTTTTCAGTAGCGTACTCCACGTGTGAAGTATTGATCGTAATCCCCCGTTCTTTTTCTTCAGGAGCGTTATCAATTGAAGCGAAATCTCTGATTGAAGCAAGCCCTTTCGCGGCAAGAACCTTTGTAATAGCGGCAGTAAGCGTGGTTTTTCCATGGTCAACGTGACCAATAGTACCAATATTTACGTGCGGTTTCGAGCGGTCAAAATTTTCTTTTGCCATATTTGAAAATCCCAGTTAAGTTGTTAATTAATAATTATAAGATTTACTATTTACTATTTTAAAATTAGTGCTTTCCGTCATTCAAATTCTAAGATTTTGAATCTTAAATCCTGATTTTTTAATTTAATGGTGAGCCGTTGAACAGGATTGAACTGTCGACCTCTTCCTTACCAAGGAAGTGCTCTACCACTGAGCTACAACGGCTTTCCCTCTGGTCATTGGTCATTCGATATTAGTGGGTTCCCCCAATGACTAACAACTAATAACCAACCCAAGAGCGGGAGACGAGGTTCGAACCCGCGACCTGCAGCTTGGAAGGCTGCCGCTCTACCAACTGAGCTACTCCCGCTTACTTTCTCATCCCCAAGCAACCCGCGACCTGTCCCGATTGGATCGGGACCGCTCTACCAACTGAGCTACTCCCACTTATTCAAACTTTAAACCTCGTGGGGAGAACAGGATTCGAACCTGTGAAGACATAAGTCAACAGATTTACAGTCTGTCCTCGTTGGCCGCTTGAGTATCTCCCCAAAGATCGAAACCCACAATTCCCATACTTCATGAGGTATTGTAGACGATTTCACAGCTTTTTTAAGAACGTACCAGGCTCCCAACTTGCCCTTCCCAATCCGAATTCTGGCTATCCAAAAAACAGGAGTGCAAAATTAATGGCTTTTTCGTGATTGACAATTCTTTCCCGAGAAAGGTTTCCCGCAGATCTCGAAAAGGGTTTCCCGCAGATCGCGCAGATTTACGCAGAAGGCTCGCGCGAGATTCGCACTTTGCCTGCCGAAGCTTTGCGCAGGAGGGCTTTGCCTGCAGAAGCCTGGAGCAGGAAGGTTGCATTAATGGTATTCTTTCCTCCTGGCTCTGCGTAAATCCGCGCGATCTGCGGGAAACAATTCCGCAGATCGCGCAGATTTACGCAGAAGGCTGACGCGAGACGTAGCGGTTTGCCTGGCGTAGGGGGGGTGGAGAGGGAAGGTATTCTTTTCGCCTTTGGCGGGAGGAATGCCTGCCTGCCTACGCGAAGCACTCCGGGCAGGCAAAGCGAGGGACCCTTTTCGGCGGTCAAGCACAAATTTCACGAAAACCTTCTGCGTAAATCTGCGCGATCCGCGAAAAACAATTGCTAAGCACCTCTGCGTAAATCTGCGAGATCTGCGGGAAACAATTCCTCGAGATCTGCGGGAGACAATTCGGCTACATGAGCACGATATCCCCCACCGCATCTGCCCCGAATTCCTTTCTGAAAATCTCCAAAATCTTGCTTTTGTGAAGCTGAAGGTCATGCTTCATAGAGGGGGACTCGAGTTCGACAAAGACCACTTTATTCCGGACAAAGACTTTCTTGGTGCGCTTGGCAATGGGCTTACCCACCAGTCTTTCCCAGGAAGCGACCAAATTGGCCTCGTCAAATTTAGATTTGATGTGAAATTCGCTCAGCAGTTGCTGTATGGCCTGCCCGATGTGCTGAAATTCCGGATTTGACTTGGCCATGGGCCCAAGGTAAAGCTTATTTATTTTATTTCGCCCGCTCCTTTTATTTTACCCTCGTTTACCCAAAATAGATCGCTTTTAACTCCGGCTTCTGCAAAAATTTCCCTGCTCCTGTTCGCCCGCGCATCTGTAACAAACAACTGCCCAAACGTGCCATCGGCCACCAGCGCCATCAATTTATGAATGCGCTCATCGTCCAGCTTATCAAAGATATCATCCAGCAGGAGCAAGGGCTTCAGTCCTTTGTTTTGAAAAACAACCTGAAATTCAGCCAGCTTGAGTCCGATGAGAAATGATTTTTGCTGACCCTGGGAGCCCAACCGCTTTAGCTCACCGTCATTGATGGAAAACACAAAATCGTCTTTGTGGATGCCGGAGCTGGTTCGCTGCAATAGAATATCGCGTTGAAGGTTCTGCCGGAGCGCCTGGGCAAAATCCATGTTGTGAAGTTGCGATTGGTACGTGATCTGCACCCTCTCTTCCGGATTTCCTGCCAAAAATCGGTAATGTCGTTCAAAAAGGGAATGGAATTCCACCATAAACTCCATTCGCTTTCGATAAATGTATTCTCCTGCCGGCACCAGCTTTTCATCGTACACCTCCAGCATGTCCCCGTCTACGGTCCCCCGTTCCAGGAAAATCCGCAATAGACTGTTCCGCTGCTTTAGATAGTGACTGTAGACAATCAGGTTCTCCAGATAATTTTTGTCGGTCTGGGACAACAGGCTGTCAAAAAATTTCCGCCTCTTTTCACTCCCATCCCAAATCAACTCAATGTCATTGGGTGCCACGAGCACGACCGGGTATTTTCCAATGTGTGTGGAGAGCTTTGTGCACTCCTGATCATCCTCGCGGATGATCTTTTTCTGGCCCTGCTGGAAGGAACATACCACGCGATGGGGCTCTCCTTTTCTTGCGAATTCACCCCTGATCAGAAAATAATTTTCCCCCGTCAGGATGGTTTGTTGATCGGAGGAGTTGATGGCGCTTTTGGTGAACGATAAGTAATAAATCGCGTCCAGCAGATTCGTTTTGCCGCTTCCATTTTTGCCAAGGAAGCATTGGATGTTCCCGTTGAATTCCAGTTGCACCTCGCGGTAATTCTTGAAATTATACAAGCTTAGTTTTTCGAGGCGCATTAGTTTTTAGTATTTTGCGGGGCATTTTCCCGTAGAGTATGGATGGAATGACGTCCGATCCGGATTTAGTTACTCCAACCGGGATAATGGCAGGAAGCGTGTAATCAAAGACAAAATTAGCATTTATGGCCACCACTACTCAAGTCAAAGGTAAGGCTACCAAAGAAAAGACTGAATTCCCGAAAGAGACCTATCTTTTCTGGTACGAGAGCATGGAACTCATGCGCAAATTTGAAGATAAAGCAGGGCAGCTTTACGGGATGCAGAAAATCCGCGGATTCTGTCACTTATATATTGGACAAGAGGCCTGTGCAGCCGGTGCCATTTCCGCTCTCACCAAGGACGACAGCTATATCACGGCCTACCGCGACCATGCTGTTCCGCTTGCCCTGGGAACAGATCCAAAGGCAGTCATGGCAGAGTTATTCGCCAAAGAAACGGGCATCTCCAAAGGCAAAGGAGGTTCGATGCATATTTTTGATAAAGCTCATCATTTCTTTGGAGGCCATGGCATTGTCGGGGGCCAGATTCCGCTGGGGGCCGGTATCGCTTTTGCAGAAAAATATAACAAGACAAAAAACCTTTGCATGTGCTACATGGGCGATGGTGCCGTCCGGCAAGGGTCCTTCCACGAGACCTTGAACCTGGCCATGCTGTGGAAACTGCCCGTCATCTTTGCAATTGAAAACAACGGCTATGCCATGGGAACGTCGGTAAAACGAACCTCCAACGTAACCGAATTGTACACCCTGGGAGGCGCTTATGATATGCCGTCGGAACCCGTGGATGCGATGAGCGTGGAGGCCGTGCACATGGCGGTCGCCCGGGCGGCAGAACGCGCCAGAAGCGGAGAAGGTCCCACGTTACTGGAATTCAGAACGTACCGGTACAAAGGTCATTCCATGTCCGATCCCGCCAAGTACCGGAGCAAGGAAGAGGTGGAGGAATATAAAATGCGCGACCCGATCGAAGTCGTGAAGAAGACGATCCTTGAAAAAAAATATGCAACCGAAAAAGAGCTCGAAGCGATCGACAAACGGGTCAGTGAAAAAGTAGAAGAAAGCGTGAAGTTTGCCGAAGAATCGAAATACCCCGATCCCGGTGAAGCGTTGAGGGATGTTTACATGCAACCGGACTATCCGTATATCACAGATTGAAGGGCAGTAGGCAGTCAATAGGCAGTAGGCAATCAGTAGGCAGTAGGCAAAGAGCAATAGGCAAAGTTTTGTCCTTCTCTTGCGTCTCAACTTTGATTTAAAAAATTAGTTTAGCAAAAGACTTTCAACTTCAGTCGATACCAGTAGGCCGTATGCAAAGGGCCGTGGGCAATGTCTTGCCCCTTCTCCTTGCGTCTCAATTTTGATTTATATTAGTTTAGCAAACAACTTTCAACTTCAGAAATACTTTGCCTACTGCCTATTGCCTACTGCCAACTGGCTGCCTATTGCCTACTGACTCAACTTTTGGTTAATAGAGGGTAATTCTTAATTTTGCAGCCCCGTCCCAATCCCCAACGGGAGTACCAAGGGCGGCTTTTACCTCAACAAACCATGGCTAAAAAGGAAGAAAATAAGGATTTGCTGGAGAATCCGGAAGTGATCAAAGAAAAGCTTGCCGGCATAGAGCATTGGGTCGAAGGGAATCCAAAAATAGTTTTCGGCGTCTTGGGTGCCGTCGCGTTGGTGATCGCTGGGTATTTTGGGTATGGCCACTGGATAGGAAGCCAGGACGACCAGGCTCAAACCGAAATGTTCCAGGCTATCCGCTATTTCGAGTCCGATAGTTTGAACCTGGCGCTGAACGGCGACGGGAATAACCTTGGTTTTCTCCAGATCATCGACGATTATGGAATGACCGATGCCGGCAAACTGGCCAATTTTTATGTGGGGGCTATCTATATGAAGCAGGGCAAATTCAAACCTGCGATTTTATACCTGGAAGATTTCAAAGCAAAGGACCTGTTGGTTCAGGCGCGGGCCTACAGCCTGATCGGCGATGCCTACATGGAATTAAAAGAGTATGAAAACGCAGCGAAGTTCTATACCGAAGCCGCCAATTACAAGCCCAACAAATTCTTCTCTCCGACGTACCTGATGAAGGCCGCACTGGCCTACGAAAAGTTAAATCAAAATGAGAAGGCAAAAGAGGCATACCAGAAAATCATCGATCAATATTGGGACTCTAACGAATACCAGGATGCCCGTAAGTACAAGGCAAAAATGGATACCCATTCCTAATTTAAGATTCAAAATTTAAAATTTAAGATCAATGAGAACCAGTTTACTCGGTACTCCACCTCCAATTTTAGGTCTTAAATTTTGAATCTTAAATCTTAAATTGTATCATGGCCGGCACACTCACCTCAGTAAGCAAAAAAAGTCAGCTCAATTTATCCAACTCGAAATTTGCCATCGTTGTAGCGGAATGGAACGAGGAAATTACGGAGGCGCTCTTTCAGGGAGCAGTGGATGCTTTTCTCAAATTAGGCGTCAATAAAAAAAACATCATCCGGAAAAATGTACCCGGCAGTTTTGAGCTGCCCCTGGGAGCGCAGTGGATGGCGGAACAAAAAAACATCAGCGCCGTCGTCTGCCTCGGTTGTGTCATTCAGGGCGACACGCCTCACTTCGATTATATCTGCCAGGCCGTCGCTCAGGGCATTATGACCGTCAATCTGAAAACCAATAAGCCGGTAGCGTTTGGCGTGCTAACTACATTGGATAGAAAACAGGCCCTGGAACGCGCGGGAGGCAGACTTGGAAACAAAGGAGAAGAGGCGGCGCTGACGGTGGTGAAGATGCTGGAAATGAAAGATTGAATCCCAAAGGAAGTCGTGATTTGCGTAACCCCGAACGTTTCATGACGGGAAGTTTAAGTCATCCAATTTCAGAAAAGGGTCAGCCTGCCGGTTCATTCTTCATTACCGACCTTATTTTCTTAACGATATCCGGCGTAATTTCCTTTACCCCATGCACGGCTTTGGCGTGTTCTGCTGCTAAGGCAAGGGCTTCTGTTTCTGTTTTTGCCTTGATCACTCCATTGCAATCAAAGCCGACATCCCGGCAACGAATTACTTTTTCCATAATGATTAATTAGCTTAGTTAATGTTTCCTTGAAATTGCGGATTGGACTTATTGAATTACCCAGTCCGTGTGTTTTGTGGAAGATGACTCCAGATATTTTTTGAGTTGATCACCCACCGATTTTCCTTTTTCCTGTGCTGCCTTTCCCAGCACTGTATAGATACTATCAATTCCTCCATCGTCGAAATAGGTGTCCCGTATCCGCTCCGATTCAAAGAAATAGATCAGGCCAACGCTGTTCTCATTTTCACCCCGTATGGCTTTAATGAAATACACTTTTACACCGGAGAAATTCTTTTCAAATTCCGGGATAATAGTTTTGATGTAGAAATCCTGAAACTGTTCCCGTGTTATACCGGGCCGGAGATGAAGGGTAGCAATATGAAGACCAAGGAGATTTCCTTTCTTCAGCGATTGACTGAACGTGGGGAAATGAAACAATAGGATGAAAAGGAATAAAGTAAATAATTTTTTCATACTCAAAGCACGAAGGCGGGTTGGTGATACCCCAATAGTAGTGCATGAATGTGATTCGCGATGGTATCAAAAGATACACAAGGCGAAATAAATCAGGCCAGTTGAATATAGCCCCGGTAAAGTTTGAGGGTTTTGTCCTTTTCGAATTGTTTGAGGATCCGGGAAACCACCACGCGGGTCGTTCCCAGTTCGTTTGCCAGGGTTTGGTGGGAGACCGGTATTTTTTTTGAATTATCTTTTTTCATTCTTTCCAGGAGGTACTGTTTTACCCGGCCTTGAATCGGGGTAAGGGCCACGCTGCCGAACGTGGCCAGCAATTCATCGTACCGGCTTTTGAAGGTCTTGATGATGAATTTGTTCCACGAAGGGTACTTAAGCTGCCAGTCGGCTATTAAGTAAGACGGGAGAACAAGGATTTCAGTTGGCTCCGTAGCCATTCCATTCGCTACACTATTGTAGTCAAAGTAAGCCGAGGAAAGAGACATCATACAGGTTTGCTCCGGCCCGACGTAATAAAGCAGGATTTCCCGGTCTTCCTTTTGCTGATATACCCTTATTTGCCCCTTAATAACAATGGGCAGAAAATTGAGGTGTTGGCCTTCCTTGATGAGAATATCTCCCTTGTTCGCCTTTAGTAGTTTACCATGTTTCAGAATTTCCTTTTGAAGTTCGGGCTCCGAAAAGGACTTTAATTTTCCGAATAGATCGATGGTCGCTTCCATAATGAATTCGTTCCAGCCCTTTACCTGAGTAAAATTAATTCCTGGCCTACATATTCTTCACCACTTCCCTCCCAAATTCCGAACACTTCAACAACGTCGCTCCTTCCATCTGACGGTGGAAGTCATACGTCACGCGCTTGGCGGCGATTGCATTTTCCAGTCCTTTGTAAATCAGTTTGGCGACTTCGTGCCATTCTAAATATTCAAACATCATGGCCCCGGAAAGAATGAGGGACCCGGGATTGACTTTATCCTGTCCCGCATACTTGGGTGCCGTCCCATGAGTGGCTTCAAAAATGGCGTGGCCGGTTATATAATTGATATTCGCTCCCGGGGCGATACCAATGCCTCCGACGATGGCTGCCAAGGCGTCCGAAATATAATCGCCGTTAAGGTTCAGTGTAGCAACCACGGAGTATTCATCCGGCCTTAATAATATCTGCTGTAAAAAGGCATCGGCAATAGAATCCTTGACCACAATTTTGTGACCGCCTTTATTAATTTCCATCCAGGGTCCGCCATCAATTTCCACTGCACCAAATTCCTTTTTCGCCAACGCATAGCCCCAATCGCGGAAGCCGCCTTCGGTGAACTTCATGATATTCCCTTTGTGCACCAAAGTCACACTGGGTTTCTTCAAACGGATGGCATGTTCCAATGCGGACCGGACCAGCCGTTCGGTACCTTCTCTGGACACCGGCTTAATACCGATACCCGATGATTCCGGAAAACGGATCTTCTTATATTGCTTCGCAAAATTGTCCTTGAAAAACTGAAGGAATTTTTTGTTGTCTTCTGTCCCTTCCTGAAATTCTATCCCTGCATAAATGTCCTCCGTATTCTCCCGGAAGATGACCATGTCCGTCTTGTGAGGTTCTTTTACCGGTGAAGGAACTCCCTTGAACCAACGAACAGGCCGGACACAGGCATACAAGTCCAACTCCTGCCGCAAGGCCACATTCAATGAGCGGATTCCGCCCCCCACCGGGGTGGTCAGCGGACCTTTAATCCCGATTAAATATTCGCGGAAAATCCTCATCGTCTCGTCCGGCATCCAGCTCCCTACTTTGTTGAAGGCTTTTTCACCGGCCAGTACTTCTTTCCATTCTATTTTACGTTTGCCCTTATAGGCCTTTTCCACAGCGGAATCAAAGACATGCTGGGAAGCGGGCCAGATGTCGACCCCTGTTCCATCACCCTCGATAAAAGGGATAGTAGGCTTATCCGGTACAATCAATTTTCCGTTGTCGATAGTGATTTTCTGATCGCTCATTCGTAAAGTAATTAAGGGTTAATGTGTTAAAGTTCTTACGTTTATACTTTCCGCACACCGCAATTGCCAGAGCAGGCAGCAGGAAAGTAAGGAGTAGGACGGCGAAATTATAAAAATTCGGCTAAAACAAGGTAAGATTTTGTTGGTCGTCCATTAAATAGTTTAAACCTATGGAAATGAAATTAATTGCTTTGCTTCTACTCCTTTATATGCCCGTCTCGAGGGCGTCCAATCCGCCCGGCGAAATATGCCTCACCCCGGAAGAAAAGAAGCTCTATGATCTGATTATGGATTACCGGAAGTCCAAAAAACTGAAAATAATCCCTTTTTCTTCGAAACTCACCAAAGTCGCCCAGGCACACGTCCGCGACCTGTCGGCTAACTTCGACTATGACAACAAGAACAATTGCAATCCCCATAGCTGGTCCGCCAAAGGAAGCTGGACCGCATGCTGCTATACCCCCGACCATCAGTACGCCAAATGCATGTGGGACAAGCCCCGGGAAATAGGAGGCTACACCGGAGATGGATTTGAAATTGCGTATTTCAGTTCCGCGGGCGCAACAGCGGCAGAAGGATTGGAAGGTTGGAAAAGCAGTGCCGGTCATAATCCCTTACTAGTGAATACCGGCATGTGGGGCAAGGTTGAATGGAAAGCCATCGGCATGGGCATCTACCAACAGTATGCTGTGGTTTGGTTTGGGGAGGTGGGGGATTTATCTGAAATTGTTGTGTGTCCTTAGTTATTAATATTACACTATTAATATGAATCTCCGAGGTGATCGGTAATCGGTAATCGGTGATCGGTTTGTGCCTGTCTGATTACTTTTCCTGCCTTTGGTCGTAACAAACCAAGTAGATTGTGGGACAAATGCCTGACGTGTCTGCGATCCCACCGATCACCGGTTGACGATGCAAGGTAACCAACAGTGTGGCGATGGTCTTAGATGCTAAGGCCGAATCCACAGATCACCGATCACCGATCACCTAGTATTTCTCTTCCTCGTTCGGAAAGGACTTCGCCTTCACATCATCCACATATTTCTCCACAGCACCCGTGATAATGGAAGTGAGATCGGCATAGCGACGCAAAAACCGGGGCGTAAATTCCTGCGTGATGCCGAGCATATCCTGCATCACGAGCACCTGACCGTCGACATCGGGACCGGCCCCGATCCCGATCAGCGGTATCGTTAATATCGAAGAAACTTTTTTCGCCAGCGTGGCTGGAATTTTTTCCAGCACGATACCGAAGCAGCCGCATTCCTGGAGAAGCTTTGCGTCCTCGACAAGTTTGTTTGCCTCCTCCTCTTCTTTTGCCCGCACCGTATAGGTTCCGAATTTGTAGATGGATTGAGGGGTTAAGCCCAGGTGCCCCATTACGGGTACTCCGGCACTCAGGATCCTCAACACCGATTCCTTTACCTCGATCCCTCCTTCCAGCTTCACGGCGTGCGCACCGGATTCTTTCATAATGCGAATGGAAGAACGTAAGGCCTCCCCGGAACTCCCCTGGTAGTATCCGAAGGGGATATCGACCACAACCAACGCCCGCTTCACCGCTTTGACCACCGAAGTGGCATGGTAGATCATTTGGTCCAGGGTGATCGGCAGGGTAGTCTCATTCCCCGCCATAACATTGGAGGCCGAATCGCCTACCAGGATAACGTCGATGCCCGCCCCGTCGATGATCCTGGCCATACTATAATCATAGGCGGTGAGCATGGCAATCTTCTCACCCCGGTTCTTCATCTCCTGTAACCGATGGGTAGTGATTTTCTTAACCTCTGGTTTTTGATGGACTGACACGGCGATAGGGGTTGATGAGCTGATTCTTAAAGCAAATAAACTGCTGACTTCTTTCCTAACACCACTTTCCACATGTTCGGTGAGGGTCGTGGAGAGCTGGTATCCTGTATACGTAGGAGTAAGGGGAAAGGTGGTGTGGCTTCGATTCACCAAAACGGCAATCTCAATTTTCTTAACTTCGATATTCAAAAAAGGTTTCAATCCATAGGCCAGGGTACGTCCCGTATTCAGAACATCATCTGTCAGTACGACGCATTTCTTTTTCAACTCTTTGATGTCGCCATCGATACTCACCTCGCTCTGAAGAGGAGCCAGTTTATCCAAACTCACTTTGAGCACCAGCGTCGTCAACGGTGAAACCGACTCTATTTCTTTCGCCAGCAATTTTGCCAACGCATACCCCTGACCATCGATCCCGGCAAGAACGATACTCTTTTCCTTGAAATTATTTTCATAAATCTCAAAGGCGATGCGTCTGATCTTTTGATGTACCTGGTCCGAGTCGAGGATCAACTCTTTTTCTGTTACTTCACTCATGCGGGAACAGGAATTACTTTACTGTCTTTAAATGTCGACAAGATAACCGTAGACTGCATATTGTCCACGACTTCAATATTCGAGACTTTCTCCAACATCAGCTTTTGATATGCGGGAATATCGGGAGCAACAATTTTAAGTATAAAATCCGCCTGACCGGTCACATGATGGCATTCGATCACTTCTTCAATCTCTTTGATCGCCTTGATGAATCGTTCGATGTTGTCTTTATTGTGCCCTTTGAGTGAAACAAAAACAAACGTCGTGACGCCCATTCCCACCGCCGCCGGATCAATGACAGCATGATAACTTTTTATGACTTCGGAGTTCTCCAGCTTCTTTACCCGTTCCAGGGTAGGCGCGGGAGAAAGGCCGATCTCCTGGGCCAACTGGGAATTGGTGATATTCGAATTGGTTTGCAGAAGTTCTAAGATCTTGCGATCCGTTCCGTCTAGCTTTATTCTCATCCAATAAATGGTTAAAATGGGACGTAAATCGTCTTAAAAGTAGAATAAAATTCTACGCAAACCATACCGAACGAAGAAGATTCTGATCTCCTATTGAATAGCAAACCGGAACGTTTTCTTTTGTCCCGAATAATTTAAAACAAGTACGTACAGGCCAGGGCTCAGATTCGAAACATCGAGCCTGATTTGATTCAAGCCGGCTGCCGGAGCCTGCACGGACCGATTAAATGCCTGGGCTCCCGTGCTATTGAATATCGTGATGTGAGCAATTCCCGAATCGGCGGCAATCCAATCCAGGTACAACTCCCCGTTTACCGGATTTGGATACGGTGCAAAGGCTATTGTTTCATTCGTCAACTCCACACATTGTTTATTATTGTAGACGGACACGTCCTGGGCTACCTCCACGCTTAAACAAAGGTAGTCCAGGCCTCCGGGCAGCAATGAAAAATTCAGGATCTGGGATGTGCTCTGCGATGGCAATACCGTAAGGTTCAACTTTTCTTTGAGGGTGACTTTCCCTGCAATCTCTACCAGGATGGTTGGATTCGTTAATGGCAGATTCCCATCATTGCCGATAGCAAACAGGGCCCGGTATTCTCCTGATGCAGGGTCTTGAATGAACTGGAGGCCGGTCACGCCGGCGTCCACTCTTGGAATTACAGCACTGATTATTTTACTGAACGTATCGATGCATCCCTGAACGCTGGTTGCATCCAGGTCGACGATGTATTCACCCAGTTCATTGAAGGTAAAGGAAGGAGAAGGAACGGTGCTGGTGGAGTTCGCATTATCATGGAAATGCCAAACGTAGCCTGCGGCATTCGTCGATATGTTTGTGAATTGAACAAGGAGCGGAACCGGTCCGGCATCGATGGAAGTCGTGAACCCTGCAACCGGAGGACTGACAACAGCAATGGTCTTCGTCACCGAGTAAATGCAACCCGACTGAACAAGGGCATCCATTTTTACAGAAAAATTTCCGGTCGCCGGAAACGTGAACTGTGCGGGAGAACCGGTACCGGATCCTTGCCCGCCAAAGTTCCATGAGACCGAGGTTACCGGATCGGAGCTGAACGGAGTAGTGTCCAGAAAAACGGCAGGTTTGGTGGCGCAGGTGCCCTGTGCTGTGAAGGCGGGGCTTTGCACAACCGGGACACTGATCATTTGTGTCATTTGGGCAACACAATTATTATTACCCGTTACCGTCAACCGGGCACTATACGTCCCTTGCGCGCCAAACACCTGGAGCGGATTACGGAAGGTATAGGTGCTGTTGTCAATTTTCCAGAGCCAGGATTTGATCGAGCCCGTGGATGTATCCGTAAATTGCGTCCCTTCATTTACACAAGCGGGGCTATGAGTAAAAGCGGGCGTTGGTGATGGCGCAATGGTGATTGGTTTTTGAATAAAGGCACTGCATCCGAAATTGGTTGTTACGGTTAGTCCTACGGAATACAGGCCCGCCGTGTCATAGGTATAGAGCGAATTGCGTTGGGTTGAGGAGCCATTGGCTCCATCTCCAAAACTCCAGGCCCAGGAAGAGAGGTTGCTGTCGGTGGGGTTGGGAGTAGCGTCATTGAATTGGGATGGCGAGCCGCTGCAGGAGAATGGGGGGAGGTCTAACGTGAAATCGGAAAGCGGGGTGGTGTGGATTGTCACTTGTTTGGTGGCTGAATTATTGCATCCCGAACTACTCGTTGCAGAAAGTGAAGCGGTATAATTCCCTATAGACGGATACGCATTTTGAGGGTTATCAAGTACAGACGTATTTCCATCGCCAAAGTCCCAGGCATAGCCCGAAATAGTACCAGTAGAATTATTGGTGAACAAAAGCGGCTTACCCTGGCAACCGGTCGGCACAGTAAAGTCAACGATAGGGCCTTGTTGTTGAACCAGGAAATTCTGCACTTGCTGAGGAGAGCATCCGGGAATAGTAGCCACCAAGGTAATTTGTTGGCTTGCTGTGTTGGCAAAAGACTGGTGCAGATCCTGGGTGGTGGTCACGTTCGTCCCATTCACTTGCCATTGCCAGATCGGGCTGGATCCAGGATCAAAACTGCTGGTATTGGTGAAGGTATAGAGTTGATTGGTGCAAACCGGTGATGCGGTGGGCAAAGTGAATGCGGGTACAGGGGGATTGAAAATGGAGATGGGTTCGATGACGTGATTGGAGCAGCCGTTTGCTGCGACCGCATCAAGAGTAACATTATATTGTCCAACTGCATAAGAGTGCGAGGGACTTGGTAGGCTGGACGTTTGGCTGTCGCCAAAGTCCCAAGCCCAGGAGTTGAGGGTCATTCCGGTTTGCTCTGTAGCAACCAATGTAGTGCTTCCTCCAAAGCAGGAATTATCGCTGGATATCGCGATGTCAGGAGCGGGCAAATTTTGAATGGTCAGACTTTTCAAAAGAACGTTGGCTCCGAGAGCGGAAGAGGCAGTGAGTTCAACAAAGTAATTGCCGGCAATTGAATACGTTACCGGGTCAGGGTTTTGATTTGTAGAGGAGTCAATGGATACGCCCGGCGTTGTGTTGCTTTTGAATTTAATGCGATAGACGTTGCCGCTCGAATAATCCGCAGTGAATCCATACCAGACGGGCGAACTTCTTACCAGGTCAAAAGCAAAGGTGTTGTTGAGCAGGCCAAAATTTCCGAGGTTCAGAGAAGATTGAATTCCCGACAGGGAGGTCCCTAGATTAATATGGTGCAATTGCCCGGAAGCGGTGGCACTAAAGAGATGAAATTGATCACCCTCCAACTGCAAAGCAATTTCGGTTGGACTGGCAAGCGGGTAGAGTGAAGAAATCATTACGGTGGAGAAGAGTGTAGTTCCAAAATCCAGGCGGTT
>Ga0193731_1000184_pt1 | contig 22407 bp, 15 predicted proteins | sample U1a2metaG_FD_144920 | JGI IMG/M metagenome (GOLD analysis project Ga0193731, IMG submission 144920) | Soil microbial communities from a riparian zone of the East river system, Colorado, United States - U1a2 | ecosystem: Environmental > Terrestrial > Soil > Riparian zone | place: USA: East River...
CTAAAATTGAGGGTGGACTATAGTTCAGTTACTACTCACCAATCTTAAAACCGCAGAGGCACGGAGGCGCAAAGTAGGCGCAGAGATCAAAAGAATAGTTGGCCAATTTTTTTGACCTGGTACTTATTAGTCACCAGCCTACCTCACAATATTGTTTACCGATATTTCGTCCTTGCGGGGACTCTACTTCAATATTCAAAATTCCTCATTCAATATTCAAATTCTGAATATTGAACGAAGAATAATGAATTCTGAAGTGAGTGTGCACTCAAAACATAGATCAACAGAATGTTAAAATTTAATTTTTAGATTAATCCGGGAGTGGTTTTACCATGATATCTTTATAAAAAACCTTGCTCTTGGGATCATGTCCCTGAAGTGCAAAGGTACCGCTGGAGAGTTTGCTTCCCTCCCCTGCCGTATAATCATTGATCGTTTCTCCATTAACTTTAACCGTAACTCTGTTTTTGTTCACGATAATGAGTTCGGTAAACCATTCATTGTCTTTGGCCGGAGCAATCTTTACATCCTGAACTCCGTAGACACTGCCCGTCCTGCGCCAATCGGTGTGGCTGTTATTGACCTGGATTTCATATCCTTTTGACGGCCAGCCATCGGGCTGAAAGGCAGTGTGAATATAGATTCCGGAGTTGGAGCCGGGAGTGGTCATGATCTGAATCTTGAATTCAAAATTCTTAAAATTGTGCTCTTTAACAGGACCGTCATAAAACATATGGGCTCTCTCGCCATTCACTACAATCGCTCCATCTGCGACATTGAAGGTGGCAGGGTTTTCATTGATTTTCCAATCCTTTAATGATTTGCCATCAAATAAAGATATCCATTCGTCGGCCGTGTTTTCTTTTTTCAAACCCGAAAAAGCAATGAGAAGCAGGAAGGCGGTACTGTACGCTAAGATCGTTTTCATAGAATTGGAGGTTAAGAATACAATTTACTTAATATTTTATAGTTTTTACGGTTCTGTCTTGAGTCCCGGGTTAGTCAGTAGTCATTGGGCATTAGTCAATGTCGAAAGAAAACTTACCAGGTCACGGATCTCTCTTTTCGTCAGCAGGTACCTCATCGGCGGCATGCTTGAAGGGTCGTTGGTTCGCTTTGCGATTTGCGTTGAACGGATGGTGGTATCCGGCTTATCCCCGACCTTCAAGATCAATGCCTCCGGCTTTTCTTGTTGAAGAATACCGCGAATGGTTTTACCGTTTTTAAGTTCAACCGTTACTACGCCAAACCCCGGGGCCAATCGCGCGCCGGGATTGATCAAGGCCTCCAGTAGTTGAGGACGGCTAAGCCTGCCGGCCACACCATTCAACCGCGGGCCCGCATTACCGCCATAATCATTGAGGGCATGACACCGCACGCATTGCGCGGTTTGATTACGAAAGAAGATTCTCCGACCCAGGTTCGCATCACCACCCAGCAAACTGCCTTCATAAGCGGCCTGAAGTGAATCAGGGGAGAATGTAGCGTTGATCTCTTTATACCGGGTAATCAATTGTGGCGCCCGGGTGCTGTCAATCGCTTCTGATAATTCAAGATGGATTTCCGGAGGAAGATGACCGGCTGCCATCCTATCCAGCAACTGGTCGAAAGCCTGTCGTGAATCTTTGATTGGCAGATTCCCAAGGGTGATGAGGGCAGCCTGTTTTTCTTCCGTCGTCCTGCTGTTGATCACCTCGAACAGCAGGGAGACCATCATGGGTCCTGGCATGTTGGATTTTGCCAACAAGTCGAGGCCGGCGATCCGGACGCTCTTTTCCTTGTCGGAAAGCGCTTGCCGTATGGCATCTCCGATCTGAACATCTTCGAGTGCGGCCAGGGCCCTCAGTGCTTCGACACGCAGGATGGGGTCCCGGTCATTTTTGAGACTCATAAAGAGATGCGAAGAAGCGTTGGGAATTTTGATTTTACCAATCGCTCTGGCAGCACTAAGCCGTAAGGGCAAGTCTTTATTCCGCAATAGCTTAATCAGCATATCGCCTGTATTCTTTTTAATAAGAGCCGGGTCACGCGTAACGACACCCCGGTATCGTCCGTCAACCCGGTCCAGGACAGAAGGTTTGGCCCACGTACTCAATGCGTCGATGGCTTCCGCCCGCATGTTTACAGGACTGCCTTCCCGTACAGCATAATGGATGAGGGTTTGCATTGACTTATCACTTCCAACTCTGAGATTGGCGCTGATCGCTCGTCTGAGCAAGGCCTCACTTCTGAACCGGGGGTTTTCCAGCACATCTCCTAACGCGGGAAGCCCTTCTTCGATAGAGAGATCATCGTTTATGGCGCGGGCGGCTTCGGTAACGATGTATTCATCAGGGTCATTGAGAAAGACAGTGATCCCCGGATTTTTCATTCGCCGGAGAGCTACGACGGCTGCAATCCGTACAGCACGGGAAGGGTCCTTTGACAGAGCAACAAGGGGATCCGATTTTCCTATCCGGGCCAGGGCGAGGCTGCCGGCATGACGAATGTAAACGTCTTCGTCTTGATTGGATCGAAGCAATTCAATTACCGGACTGATTGCCGGCTCATATGCTATTCTTCCCAGGGCTTCCGCCGCAAAGAATCGTGCGCGGCTATAATCATCCTTTAACAACGGAATCAATGCCTCCCCTGCATCTTTAAACTTTACATCCCCTAACCATTTGGCTGCCTGTGCCCTGATCTCCGGATCGGCATCATTCAAAAGGGGCAACAACAATTTTCCATATTTCCGGTCTCTGCGAATAAACTGGCTGATCCCCCAGATTGCATTCACCCTGGCTAACTGATTCTCTCTTTGTAGTATATTTTTTTGGAATACGTCTATACCCTCGTCACCCCGGTCAGCCAATTCGAATTGGGCTTTTTGCCGAACACGCATATCCGGATTCTTTAATAAATCGCCTACCTGCATGGCTTCCATCTTACTGAGATCCGTTCCCAGCAGAGTTTGGGTTTGCTTGCGTTCCGGAAGAGCTGATCCGCCGGCTGCGTCGAGCTTCCAGATCCGTCCATAATTTTTCGTATTCCAGCCATCGATCCAATCAGCAACATACAACGCCCCGTCCGGACCAAAATCAATTCCCGTTGCCAGAATACCCTTCAAAATGCTTTTGTGTTCTCCCAGTTCAAAAGAAGCTCCTTTGGGATTCAGCTTAAAAGCATGGATGCCGGAGCGGGAAGGGTTGCCCACAAACTCCGCGACAAAAAAAGTATTTTTCCACGCCGGACTCATGGCTGTGCCGGGATTGTAAATAAAGCCGGCCGGACCATTTACGTAATTAGCGATCGTCGGCAGGAAGTAGGCAGCCTGACCTTCAAATTTTGGTTTATACATTTTCTCATCCATCCAGACTTTATACGTGTTGTTATCCGGATCCCGGTATTTGCCATACTGCCAATTACTGCGCCATCCAACATCAGCACCATTTACAATATAGACCAGACGTTCTTCCTCTCCCGGATGATCCCCATCATTGTCCTCGCTGATCAGGTTTCCATATTCATCGAATACAAATTCATGGGTATTTCTAACCCCATAAGCGAATACCTCAAAGTCACTTCCATCGGGGTTGGACCTGACAATGACACCGCTGTTGGGGTGCTCCCATGGCTGACCATCGGGACCATTGCCATTAAATCCGATGTCCCCGATCTGCCAATAGATCTTACCCTCGGGCCCCATTTCAAGTCCGGACATACCGTGGCCCCCAAACCCAATGTGAATACCATAGCCATGAGAGATGGAAGTTTTTTCGTCAGGGGTCCCGTCTCCATTTGTATCTTTTAATCTCCAAACATCAGGCGCTACAGCCACAAACAGATCCTTGCCTTCTGTTAGCACACCACCCGCTACATCGGTTACTTCATCATGGAAGTCCTCCACGACCAATTGTGAGCGGTCCGCCACGCCATCGCCTGAAACATCCTCCAGGCGATAGATCTGTTCCTTTTCTATGGTCATGTCTTTCCAGTCATGGGATCCGTCTCCATTGAGATCCGCTAACCAGGTATTCTTCTTGCTGTTTTCAGGCGATAATATCTTATGAAGAAATGCCCTCTTGTCCTCCACGGTTTGCAACCGGATTGATTCAATCTCCCATTCCTGATGACCTCGGATATCAAACTCAGAATTTTTCTGCCGGTTGGTTCGTGTATAATACAACCGACCTGCATCATCGATGTCGATCGAGATCGGATCTGCCACCAATGAATCAACGCCCCATAAACGGAGCGTCAGACCTTCGGCCAGCACGGGAGTAACGGTGGATTCTATGGAGTGCGCTACCGTTGCAGCCTGCAGGGGATCCATCTCGTTTATTCTTGTGTCAAGCGGATCTTTCCCTTTCTGGCACCCCGCCAGAAATAGTAGGATGACCGATAAGGTTCCGGCGCGAAGGATCATTTGATAGATTGCTAACGTAGAGGTTGTTTTTTCCATCTTACACGGCTATTGGTTTTTTAAGGTAATGCAACTCCGATACACAAAAATACACTCTCCGGCCAGAGTCAAAATAAGTATTATACTGACGGGCCAATTTTCCAGGGCGCCCCATAACCGAGACGCGCCCAACGCCGTGTCGCGTGGTAGCCAAATGAGAGACGGAGATTGTCATTTCACTGGATCAATCGGTCTATCCTCACAAAACAATAGCCTTTGCTCCTCAACGCTCCCACCAACATCTCAAGTTTGTTGTAAAACTTATCTCTTCGCCGTGGATCGGTGCCAATGTGGATGAGAAGGATGAAACCATTCAGGCCATGGGTATCATCCGATTCACGCTTCAGGATGGATTGATAAATCTCATCGGATGACATATATCGCTCCATCATTTCCGGATACGTATAATCTGCTGCCGATGAGGTACCGGGACTGAAATTAACAAGGTGTAAACCCAGCTCCCTTGTCCACCGTGCAATCACAGAATTATACCATTCGTACGGAGGCAGATAGTAGGGTACAACCTTCTTTTTAATTCCGAATTCAGCCATCCTTTGGTAGTTATTTTGAAGATCGGTCTTGAATGCTTCTTTCGTCACGAGAAGACTATCGCGTTTTGTCCAGTCTGCATACAGAAGATGCCTGTCCGAATGGGCGCCCATATAATGGCCATCTTTTTTCAGGCCGAGGATCAATGACTTGAACGAGGGATTGGCATAAAAATTTCCAGTGAAAAAGAAAGAAGCCTGGACCTTATTTTTATGCAGGATCGTTCGAATGACCTCTCCCCCATCGGCAAATTCATCGCCGGTGAGTACGAGTGCAATTTCTTTCTTGTTGAGATTACCTCGTATGATTGCTCCATAACCGTCAATAATAACTTTTCCTGTCACTAAAGTTGATCCTGTCTTTTGGGCGAGGGCGTTTGACCTGGCAACAAACAAACTAACCGGAATGAGGATAGAGAGAACCACCTTGGGTAACTGCATAGGATATATTTTTTCAGGTTTGAATTCCAAAACAAAGCTAGTCAAATAGGAAAAGTGTTTATATTGAAGAAAAAAAACCCGTTGTTCCGTTTTTAGCATTGAACACAAAATAAAAAAATGAAAAACGTCTTCATCGCCGCGTTAATTTCAATTCCTGTCATCGCCTGTGCGCAACAGGATAGTTCCGCAGTCTCGCTCCCAATAAAAAACCGAATCGTATTCTATGAAAAGGAGTACCCGGACAACCGCGTTTCGAAAGACAAGCGCTTTGACCGGGCCCTGAAATGGTTTGCCCGTGCATTCCCGGATTCAAGGGAGGCCTTGAACGTTTCCGATAAGAAGGCCGGTAAGATTTCCGGAACTGGAATTTTTAAAGTCGTTACCGGTGATGCCGGCAGTTCCGGACCAGCCCGTGAAGGGACATATTACTGGGTAAAATTCGTTGTAGCAATCTCCGTAACAGATGATCGTTGTACGGTTCAAGCCTATGATTATTATGAAAAGCCAACGGAGAAGGGAGTCACTAATGATTATTCGAAAGTGGAGTACCGGTGGCACGACTTTGTCAGGGGCAAGCCGTGGACCTCAGGCGATCAACGCCTTTTTAGGGGCCTGGATCAAAATACATTGTCGTTGATGGCTTCCCTTGAAAAAGCAATGAAAAGGTGAGGTCCCAAATTCCGGCCTCGCGCCAATCTCGAAAAGGTCTCCCGCAGACCTGTCTGACGAAGCCTAGGCGAAGTCAGATCGCGCAGATTTACGCAGACTTGCTCCGGCTGATTTTCATCTGGCAATCCTGCTTATCGGGTTTGAGCATTTCTGCGAAGATCTCGGCGAGACTACGGCAGGCTTTGGTGTGCCAACACTACGCTTAAGCACAATTGTTCAGACCCTTCAGAAAATTTCCGCGCAAATCTGCGTGATCTGCGGGAGATATTTCATTGGATCACGCAGATTGTCGGGGTCACGTAACCATCTTTCAAAATTGGCCAAATATTCCCTAATATTGTTTCACGAAACAAAATTTAGAGTACTATGAAATTTGCCTTGCTTTCCGTTACCTATTCCGGCCTGTTTTACTCGGGAAAAGCGTTGTCTCTTGAGCAACAGGTCCACAAAGCGAAACAACTTGGTTTTGAAGCCCTTGCCATAGAAACAAAACGACCGATTGCCTCTCCCCTTGACCTTAGCAAAACAGATCGCGCCCGTTTAAAAGCCGTTGCGGCGGATGAAGGCATCGCCTTGTGTGCTATCGAAAGCATGAGCAATTTCTGCAGCCGGCACATGGAAGAGCGGGAAAATAACCTGGCCATGATGCGTTTTGTGCTGGACCTGGCGACGGACCTGGGCGTTACGATAGTGAAGATCTTTGCAGCCTGGCCGGGCATAATTGATGATGAAGAGGCCCTTGCTATGTATGCGCCCTATGACCGCGGGAATTACTTCAAGCCATTAAATGCAGCCGACCTTCGTGTGTGGAGTCGGGCCGTGGATGGAATCCGCGAGGTAGCGGCGGTGGCCGCCGACAGGGGTATTACACTGTTGCTTCAAAATCATGCACCTGTCCTTAATCCGGGATACGAGGATACCCTTGCCATGATGCAGGAAATCGACCGGAAGAATGTGAAGTTATGCATCGACGTGCCCCTCTTTTCCGATCGCCAGCGGACCGATTATGTTCGCGAAGCCGTGGAAAAATGTGGTAAGGATCTTTTGTATACGCATTATGGCGCCTGGAATTTTAGTGAATCACCGGAAGGTGATGTAATTCAGGATCCTGCTCCGACACATGGCGGAAAGATCAATTACGAAACATTCATTGAGGCCCTCCATCAACACGGATATTCAGGTTACCTGGTGTCGGAATATTGCCTGCCGCTTATCCGGAATCATAAAATCTGTGGCATCGACGAGGTCGATAAGGCGACGAAACTTGGACTGCGCTACATGACCCGATTACTGGAACGAGTCAAGTCCGGAAACAAAATTTCTACCCCTAAACTCTCTTTGGCGTAACTCATTCATCTTTCAAGATTGGCGCTGGACATTCAATTCCTCAGGGCTGATTACTCACTTCTAAATTCGTTATTCCTAATTCAATATTCAACATTCCAATTTTGAATTTTTTGAATATTGAATTAGGAATTTAGAATATTGACGTGGGGTTTCCCAATTTTTAAACTTTAAATCCATAACGATGAAGGTCCGCCTGATGATCATGATGTTCCTCCAGTTTTTCGTCTGGGGATCCTGGTATGCCACGGGTGGGAACTATATGAAAAGCCATGGTATGAGCGACATCATCTACCTGGCCTATATGGTTAGTCCCATTGGATCCATCGTCTCTCCTTTTTTTATGGGAATGATTGCAGACCGGTTTTTTCCTGTTCAAAAAGTGATGGGCGTAATGCATATCCTCAGCGGAATTTTTGTCTTCTGCGCCCCATGGCTGGGTGCTGCCTCTCCGACCCTGTTTCTCCTCTTCCTGCTATTTCATATGCTTTGCTACATGCCGACCGTCGGCCTGGCATCGGCTACGGCATTCCACCTGGTAAAAGATAAGGAACGGGAGTTTCCGTTGATCCGTGTTTTTGGAACGTTTGGGTGGATCACCGCTGGCTACATTGTAAGTAAGCTCCTCCATGCGGATACAAGTTCACTTCCCCTGTACGTCTCCGGCGCCGGCGGCGTGATAATGGGACTTTACAGTTTTACGTTACCCCATGTTCCTCCCCGTGGTGCCGGCAAACCGATCTCCTTTCGTGATGTCATTGGTCTTGATGCATTGAAGCAACTGAACTCAAAGCCTTTCATTATCTTCATTATCGGTTTGCTGCTGATCAGCATCCCGTTTGCCATTTACTTTCCGTATGTCCCCATCTTTCTCCATGCGGCCAACATAGCCGATCCGGGATTCATTATGACCTTTGGCCAGATGTCAGAAGTGTTCTTTCTGTTGATCATGCCGTGGTTTTTCCTGCGACTTGGAATTAAATGGGTCATGGTCACGGGTTTGCTGGCCTGGTCGTTGCGGTATACTTTATTCGCCGTCGGGGCGCCGGATGCCATCATCTGGATGATGATTGGTGGAATACTTTTGCACGGAGCGTGTTATGATTTCGTCTATGTTGCCAGCCAGGTTTACATTGATAAAAAAGCTTCTCCCGAAATACGGGCCCAGGCGCAGGGATTTTTTGTGTTGATTTCCTATGGTGTAGGGCAGGGATTGGGAACACTCACGGCAGGCTGGATATACAATTCAATTATGTCGGGCCCTGGTGAAGCCACCTTGCAACAATGGAGTTCATTTTGGATGATCCCCCTTCTGTTCTCCGTAGTCGTTCTGATCCTGTTTACGTTTGGGTTCAAGGAAAATATAAAGCCCGTAGAAAAAGTCATTTCCCCCTAATCATGGGGCCGTTCCCTGTTGAAGTGCTGAAGTGTTAAAGTGTTGAAGTGTTGAAGTTGGTTGGGTACCAAATGGCCAGGTGTAGGTCACTACTTAAACACTTAAACACTTAAACACTTCAGCACTTAAACACTTCAGCACTTAAGCACAACTGAACAACCTCAAACCATAGAAAGGAATTCAAAAGAACTCTTCAAAGTACGCATGGGGTCCTTCGTCAGGTCATGTTCAACGTAAAAATGTTCAACTCCCGACCGAATCGCTTGCGTAACGATTCCCTTGATATCAAATACACCTGCGCCGGGATCGGTGATCTTTGGAAAAAGCGCCATCCATTGATCCGACGTTCCTCCGTCGCCGGCGAAGCGTACAGGTTCGGAAGCATCTTTGAGGTGCATCAGCTTAAATCGCCCGGGATAATTCTTTAAATAGTCGATGGGCTCCGCCCCTGCCGCTTTCATCCAGAAAATGTCCAATTCAAATTTTACGTGGTTGGGATCGGTCGTTTTTAACAAGATATCAAAGGGTACCTGCCCGTCGATAGGCGCGTGCTCAAAGCCATGGTTATGGTAGGCAAACGTCATACCGTGCTTCGATAATTTCTCCCCGAACTGGTTGAATTCATCCGCAAGCCGTTTGTAGTCATCCACTGACTTTTTTTCCTCCGTTCGCAAGGAAGGTATTGCCACATACTGAACCCCCAGTACAGAAAAATTCTCTATGGCGGGCTCCATATTCTTGCGCAGGTCATTGATGTCAATATGGACAGAAGGAGTTTTTATATGATGATCGTCCAGCATTTTCTTTACCTCTTTTACAGAATGGCCATAAAAGGCATTTTGTGCGATCCCGAGTTGGGCGGCGATCGGTTTCCACCCTTCGATAATGCCGGGCAGGCTAAAGGGGTAAGGACCGAAAAATTCAACTTCCCGATAACCAATCTCGGCAAGAATTTTTAATGTCCCGTTCAAATCGTCGGCCACCATTTGCGGAATCGTAAAAAGCTGGAGACCGACCGCTTTGATCTGCCCTTTTGCAGACGCGCCCAACAACTCGTTGGCCATCAGCGTTGCGATCGAGACACCGCTTATCTGGAGGAATTTTCTTCTTGGTATCATAGTGCTGTATTGAGTCTTGATTCCCTTGTCCATAGTCCCTAATCCTAAGGAGTTGGTGCTGGATCACGAGTTGCATCCAACTCAAGATTATGGACCAGGGACTCAAGACTCAAGTTAATGCAAAATTATCTACATTCGCCAACCCTCACCCGACGTGAAAAATAAAAACTACCTATTCGCCATTGCAGTCTGTTGCATTGTGTTCCCTGCACGTTCCCAAAAGAGGGTAAACCCCTTGCTGCAAAAGGCTGTTCTGGCCATGGGAACCAATAACCTGAATGCCATTCGCTATTCGGGCAGCGGGACTTCGGGAGTGTTCGGGCAGAATCATTCGCCGCACGGTGAGTGGCCTGTCTTGATCATCAAACGCTACACACGAACCATCGATTATGCAGCATGGTCTTCAAATGAAGAAGTGGTACGGACCTATGAGAACCCTCCTTCGAAAGGCGGGGGTGCACCATTCCTAAATGAACAAAAACAAACTAACTCGGTCGCTGGGTTGCCGTCTTCCCCGGATGCCATGGATGATCGTCATCTTCAACTTCTGGTTACCCCTCATGGGTTCCTGAAACAAATGCTGACTAACAGCACCACGACGGTGAAGAAAGTAAAGGGGGCTGGTTCCGAGATATCTTTTTCGATCGGCAAGTTCAGGTTCGTGGGCATGATCAATAAGCAAGGTCTGGTTGCGAAAGTGAGCACGTGGACAGCCAACCCGGTTCTGGGAGACATGCTGATCGAAACCCTTTATTCGGATTACAAGGATTACCAGGGCATTAAATTCCCGGGCCATACTATTCAGAATATGGGGGGCCACATGGTCCTGAATCTTACCCTCAGCGGCGTTGAAACGAATTTATCGATTATGCCGCCTATCGCAGGGGCGGCCGCGCACCCTTCTGCCGTTCAAGTCGAATCAAAAATGCTGACCAAAGGCGTTTGGTTACTGGGTGGCGGCTCGCACAACAGCCTGCTGGTAGAGTTCGGTGATTACGTGACGGTTCTTGATGCCCCGCTTAATGAAGCGCGATCGTTGGCCGTTATTGCGGAAGTAAAAAAATTGGTCCCGGAAAAACCTATTCGGTACGTTGTCAACAGTCATCATCATTTCGACCATTCCGGGGGCTTGCGCACCTATGTGGCGGAGGGCGCCGCGGTCATTACCAGTGACATCAATCTTATATTCTATGATCAGGCCTGGAGGGCGCCCCGTACCCTGTCGCCAGACAAGCTCACTCAGAATCCAAGGGAGGCGACATTTATAGGCGTGGATGATAAATATATACTCGCCGACGAAACTCAAACATTGGAATTGTACCACAATCTGGGTAGCAATCACAATGCCGGGATGCTCTTTGGTTATTTGCGCAAGGATAAGATTTTGTTCGTAGTCGATGAGTATTCGCCGGGTCGTCTGGTAAATGGCGCGCTGCCTCCCGTCGCAAAGGGATTTGCTGATACCCTGGACCTCAATCTTCTGCGCCTGAACCTTGACGTTGTCACCATTGCCCCGGGTCACGGGTCGGTTGTTCCCTTTTCTGAGATGCTGAATGATATCGGGAGGTAGTCTTGAGTCCACCTGGGCTGACCAAAAAGTACAGGGGAAAAAATTCTTAACCGCGAGGCGCAAAGGAGGCGCAAAGAAGGCGCAGAGGCAACAGATCATTTGGTTTGACCTTTCAAGCCATACTTTATTGGACAGCCCCTTCATCAAATTACCTGAAACGCCCGGCAAAAAATTCAATCCCCCACCTAGTCCGGAGCTGAGTATTCAGCTAACAACCAAGGTCTTACGACCCAGCCCTCACAACTAACTATTTTAGTAAATACTTGCTAAAGTATTTAGTATTACGTATTTTTGCTCTGTTAATTCAAGGGCAAATGAAAACCATCAAATCACCTTATTTGGGACTTCAGCGGATTGAAGCGAAAGACCCTCATGTTCAATTATTTCAGTTTCGCAATGTATTGAATGCCCATCGCGATCGGTTGATCCACCGCGTGGTCAAGGATCTGCCAAGGTATCTGTACTGCAGGTTTGAAGCCACGGCGAGCAGGCCGGACCTGGATAATTTGAGTGAAAAACTGTTGGCCCTGACGAGAGAGAATGTTGATTTAGACAAGTACGGTTCGATCGTCGATCACTTTCAAAGAAGATCGGCCGTAGAATTGACCAACCCAATCTTTTTCGAAGAAATTGATTCGTTTATAGCCTGGAATTTTGGCGAGCGATTGCGGACTGCGAGTTGAATTTAATCTGCGAATCTGTGGCCCGTATTCCCTACCTCGTCTTTTCCTTCGTGACCACATCCCCCTTGTAGTTGCGTTTCATGATCAGTTTTCCGTTTTCGCCGTACAAGTGCCAGGTACCCTGCCGTTTGTCGTTCTTGAACCGCCCGGTCATTTTCACCTCACCGTTGGCGTAATACTCCGTGAATGACCCGTCTTTGAAGCCATTCCTCAGTTCAACTTTAAAGTTGACCGTGCTGTCGGGAAAGTAACTTGTATAGGAAGTTGCATTTAGGTTTTGTACATAAATGTAAGGCAAAGCCATCCGATCGGACTCTTCAGCGACCACCGGATCGGATATCTCCTCCACCACCACCGGACTGTCTTCGGTCTCCAACGAATCTGCTTCCTGACTTACGTCCGCAACGGTAGAGCTGGCTGCCGGAGGTTCCGGCTGGATGAAATGCTCTGCAAGAATCGTCTTAAAGCTGCCCGACTCGGGTGCCAGTTGAAATCCGACTTGCCGGAAGCAGACGATGTATGGTTTGTTGCTTTCCATCGACGCGCGTGTGGCAGCATCGGCCAGCTTCTTCATCGTATTGAATAGTACAGGGGTATTGAGGTAAACGAACACAGAACCTTCATCATCAAATTCCTTTCGGAAAGCCCTGAATTCCTCCGATTTAATCAATGTGTTTTTGTTCAGGTGATCATCGATGATACTTTCCAGTGTTTGCGGATGGTTGCTGAAAATGACAAAGTTGTTAATAATGGTATAATACGGCCTATCGTAGCGCGCAAAGAATTTGCCAAACAGGATTTTGAAAAGCCCTTTCATACTCAGGTAGTTGATGGAGTACCCACGGTGGTCGATGGTCTTGAATTTCACCGGCGTTTTTTTGCGGATCATTTTTTCGATATGGGCCAGGTTGGTCCGTGCTTTTTCGATATTGTCGGCCTTCAACACCAGGGCGGTTTCGTTGTCAAGGCCCTTGCCGGTAGATTGAAGTTCGATCACGGCGACTTCATCGCCTATCCAGTTGATGAAATTCTCCTGCAAATTGATCTTGAGGTAGTCTTCAACTTGCCGCAGGTTTTGCCGGTAGACTTTGTATTCTGCCACATCTACCTGAAGGTTTTTTTCAAAATTCACGAAGAAGTCCCGAAACGAGGTAAATCCAAATCCCAGGTAAAATGCCGTGCGCGCAGGGGCGATTTCTGTTATTTCCGTGGCGCCTTTTCCGGAAATCGATAAGGTCTTCAGATAGGATTCGACCGAGTCATTGACAAGGGTCGAACCCGTTGCTTTAATAAGTTCCTTCTCTAACGTAACACTCAAGCTGGATGAGCGGAGGGCTTTGGCGAGGTGATTAACGTATTCATTGGCCCCGTCCGAATAGCACATCATGAACCTGGGGAGCATGGTATAGTTCAGGTAAAGGCGCACAATTTCGTTGCTTCCCAAGGGATCCGCCGTTTCGAACGTTTCCCGCGCCAGGGAGTTATTTCCTTGCTGGGCATCCAGGGCGGAAGTAACAATCTTTTTGCTGTACGATGCGACCAGGTACGTTCCCGGCAGGCTGACATATAGGTTGCTGTTGTTGGTAAGGCTATGCAGAATGATCAGATCATCGTTAGCATATTTTTCCTTTTGAATAGTAAAGCCCGTGGTGGAAAAGGTGGTGAGGTATTCATTCAGAAATTTTATCCCCGACGCCTCCTTCAAATCGACCAGAAACAGGAAGTCATATTCTTTGGGGCCCGTCATGTGGGCGGACACCATCAGGGCTCTCGCACCGATCAATTCAAAGAGTAAATCATTCTGATGGATCAGCGAATCGAGGCTATTGGCCGAGGCCGTAAGGGCGGCAAAATAGGCGCTCCGTTGCAAATGACCCCACATCCCGGAGCCCGCAATTTCTTTCCAACTTTCAATGGGATGATCGGATGCGATACAAAAGATCGCATCCGATGGAATCAGGTGAAAGGCTTCTATCGATAGGGACGTACCTTGTGCCCGATACCATTTCAAGCCGACCCATCCGATTGCAGTCAGGAGGCCCAGCGCAATAACCCATTTGAATACCTTTCCCATTTTGAAATGGTTGGTTGCAGGTTTTTCTCCCGCAGATCTCGCAGATTAACGCAGAAAAGTCAGGAAAGGTATTTTGGCAATGGGAAGCCTGGGTACGAAATTCTTTCTTAGCCGGAATATCAAAGATTGACAAAAATACCTCTGCGAAAATCTGCGAGATCCGCGGGAAACGAGGTTTGTACTATTTAACTAGTTTGACCTCTATCGCATTGAGTCCCTTATGACCCTGCTCTACCTGGAATGTGACTTTATCGTTTTCCTTGATCTGATCCAGGTGGCCTTTTACGTGAGTGAAAATACTTTCCTGCGACGTGGTGTCTTTAATAAACCCAAATCCTTTCGATTCATTGAAGAAGGTGACGACGCCGATCCTATTGATATCCACTTCCTCAGCCGGCTTCCGTTTCGGGACGCCAATTTCAATATGTTCAGCGTTGATTCTTTTCTTTTTTGTGATGTCAGGGGGAGTGGAGGTGATATTCCCGAATTCGTCAACATAGGCCAGCATGCTGTCCAGGCTGCCATCGGAAGCATGCGCCTTTCTTTCTTCCTTTCGTTGAGCCTTCTCTTCCTTCTTTTTTTGTCGTTTTTTCTCTTTTTCTTTTTTGTTCCAGGTTTCTTGCGATTTTGGCATACGTTGGGTGTTGTTGGTTTGTAAAGTGGCTTTCCAAGACAAAGTTAAAAAAAACGAGGGTCATTTTTACCTTTTACCGGACGCATTTCAAACCGTTGTTCTGCCAATGTCCGCAAGAATGGGGATTTTGGGTATCCGGGGGTCGCTAATTCCTACGCGGCGGAACAAATTGGCCGAAAAAGTCGATTTAGGATTCAAAATTCAAGATTGCGCGTACAGATTTGGATTGGTTCCAGTGCCGTAAGATCAGCAGTCACAAATCACCAATAAACAATCAAAAATCTGACACGTGGATTGTCGCGTGAAAATCACAAAAATCACAGTTCAGACTATTCCGCCGCCCACAGGATTGCATTCCGCACCAGCGCTTCAAAGTTCTTGTCGGTGCACAAGGAAGCATCGTGACCAATGCCGATATAAACCATCCTGCGAAAACGTTCGTTGGTCCAGATAATCGGGTGATCCCCCATCGGCTTGTTCTGTATGTAGGTCGATTCATCAGCGAGTGCTAAGACGTGCACGTTGGGTCGTGGACTTTTGTCAAATTCATACCATTCGTCGCTGATCTCAAATTTTTCGGGGAGGTTTTTGGTGACCGGATGGGTACGGTCTTCGATGATGACGGTTCCTTTTTGAAACTTCGGATGGGGAGAATACGATACTCCACCCATCATGTCTTCAAACCACTGCCAATAGCGCCGCTCCGGCTTCACAAACATTTTACCCGCCAACCCGGCCGCATGGATCCCCACCCAGCCGTTGCCTTGCTCCACAAATTTTTGCAAGGCATCCTGCTGTGCTATGGACATATCAAAGGGGGCGAGCTGCAACATGACAAAAACCTTGTACTGTTTGAGGTTCCCTTCATTGATCCGGCTCGAATCGTCCGTGAAGTCTACCTGGAAATGATTTTCATCGCCTAGTTTTTTTAGAAATGGGTCAGCACACGTCATCATACGGGTGTGGTCTTTGGCTTTTGAAATTACAACCAAGACTTTGAATCGGGGTTGTTGCGCCAGGGCTCCTCCCGCAAATGAAACAATCAGAATGATGGCAAGGATGAATTGAAAGGATGATCTTGTCATGGTCAAGAAATTAGTATGGGTAACGTAGGTAGAGTTCACGATATAAAATAGTCATAGGCCTGATTTCAACCTCGCCTTCAATTTTTGCGTGAATCGGGTCGCTGTGCTGCCCAGAAGATAGCATTCCGAAAGAGCGTAGTATAGGAAGCGTTCTCAAATAAGTCCGGCGAATGCCCCATAAATATATAAATATTCCTTGCCCGGAACGCGTCATTGGTCCAGACCACCGGATGATCTCCCATGGTAATCGCCGAGGGAGGTAAGTAGGACGATTCATCAACCGAGGCAATCACGTGGACATTCGGCCGGGGGCTTTTGTCGTACGTGTACCACTCCTCTTTTTTTATCACAAAAGCGCCCGGCACGCCCTTCATACAGGGATGAACTTTGTCTTCGGTACGAACGGTGCCCGAAACGAACGTGGCGATATAATTCTTGAACCGGATGCCCCCCATAAAATCCGAAAACCAGTTCCACATGGGATAGCCGTCAAATTCGCCGAGCAGCGTAGCGTGATGAAAGCCAATCCACCCTCCCCTGCCCTGTTCAATATATTTCTGAAAAGCATCCTTCGACTTTTGGCTCCACATATAAGGCGGAAAATCAAGCTGGATAAAAAGTTGGTAACGGCTCAAAAACGATTCATCTATGGAATCGGGCTTTTCGATGTAGTCGATTGTAAAGGCGCTGTCCATGGCAAGTTGGTTCAGCCAAATCCGGGCCCGCTGTGAATACAAAATATGATGGCCTCCGCTCTCTGCGATGGCAAGCACACGAAACCGGGATGCCTTAGGAGGTTCACCGCAGAGGCGCAAAGGCGCTAAGGAAGGCGCAAAGAATGCATTCGTCACGTTCGAAGAAGTACGGGGAGCGACGCGTTCCAGATGCTGCTGGTCATTGAGTTGACTTGTTCCCCTCTTCAGCATTGACCAATCACTCAAAAAGAAAAAGGCCGCGGGAATAATAATAGAAAGTCGAAGTTTAATCATATCATCAAAAATGAAAGATAGATTAAATTCCAGTCTTTACCAGACCGCTTGGTGTTCTTTGTGCATTCTTTGTGTTCGTAGTGACCTTGAATTGGCTGATGCAAAGTCACTAAGGACACAAGGAATTCAGAACTTAGGAAGACCTGTACGCCATCTCATACTGCGATCGCATATGAGGCCCCAGGAAAACCCGTGCATAGATCCGGATCAAGGCAAGACCATCCAGGATAAAACTCAAGGCCACAAAAGAGGCCAGAAATACCTGATCTTCATGGATGTGTGTAAAGATCACATCTTCACCGATAAAAGTAGGCGTAATCGGAAAACCCGCCAACCCCAGGCACGAAACGAGGAAAACAAAACCAATCATAGGATGTTTGTATGAATGGCCATGAAACTGGTCGAGGTCGATGTTGCCCTCATGGGATTTCAGCCGTTGAAGGCAGATGTATCCCAGGATTCCGGAAACGAAGACGCCGCTTAAATACAGGGGCGGCTGACCGTAGGTAAAATGCTCGTTGAACGATACGGCGAGCGCGACCCAAAGGTGATTCATGATAACTAATAACCAACTCATACGCGCCAGCTTGCGTTCCGTGAATGATTTCAAGACCATGAGCAGGCCAATAAGGGCAAAGAGGATAGGCAGTTTTTCATGGATGGCCGGAGGGATCATCTCCTCATAGTACAAGCTAAGTAAGCCAAGAGCATAGGCGGGAATGAAGAAGAGCACTACATTATTAAGGGTAAGAAAACTGAGTTTATTCCCGGCCCATTTCAACGGATTCCACAGGTAGCGATACATCAGCGAATCCAGATTCCACTCCTTTATACACAAGACGTATAAAGCATACTCCACTTCCTTAGGAAAGGAAACTTCGATCGAACGATCCCGGGGGGAGTAATTATAAAACTGTTCGCGGATCAGGTAGCTCACTACAGAAGGAGACACGAGGAGCTGGTAGGTCCGAAGGAAGGCGTTTCCCGCGAAGTGGAACAAAGCCAGGTTTGTATACCCCGCGGCGACCTCGATAAAGATCATTCCGATTTGGGCGATAGACGAATAGGCAATCTGGCTTTTTACGGAAGACTGGACCCGAGCTATACCCGTTGTGATCACCATGGTCACGAGACCTAAAACGGCGATAATGATACGGACCGAGAATTGATGTTCCCAAAAGGGATAGGTCCTTAATAAAATGAAAACACCAAGGTGAACGGACAGGGAGCCATAAAAAATGGCACTTGAAGGCGTTGGGCCTTCCATCGCCCGCGGCAACCAGGAAGAAAACGGGAGCTGCGCTGATTTCGCTGCAGCCGAAACCAGGATCATCAACGATATTAAAACGCCAATCACGGTGTGGGTTTGAAGCTGGGTGTGTACCAGTTCATAATTATTGAGTTTCAGAAACGTAATGTTTTCATGCCATAGGTGATGACTCATCCACATCGCCAGAATCAGTCCGACATCCCCGACACGATAGATGGAAAACACCTTAACCGCATTCTTAACGGGCAGATACCGGTCGCGGTAGAACGCGATAAGGAGGAAGGAAGAGATCCCCAGGATTTCCCATCCGATGAACAGGGTTTCGAGGTTGCCTGAAAAAATGACGAGTGTATAGCCAAGGTAAAAAAAGAGGATCGTGTTGAAAAAACGTTTGTATCCGCTTTCGCGGTGCATGTAGTAGCGGCTGTAGACCGTGACCAAAAACGTCAGGAAGGCGCCCACGAACAGGTACACCGCCGTAATCTTGTCGAAATAAAAGTCGATGAAAAACTCATACCCCACGGTCTTGAAAATAACAATGTCTTTGATGTTGAGCGTCGGGTGATCGATGTCGATCCATACCAGTACGAAAATGAGGAAGCTCACTAATTGAACACCGACGGTAAAGAAAGCAACCCACGAAATAAGCGTTTCCTTTTTTGCGGGAATCAACAAACTCACGACAAAACCGGTCAGGGGAATGAGAATAAAGAGCTGAAGGAGCAAGGTCATGTGTTCTTATGAAATTAAGTAAACCGGTAAATTTTCTTCATGTGTTTCGATCAACGGAGTCATATCCGATACAGCCTCAATCGTTTTCTTGAGCGGAACATACTGAACAAAGGCTCCGTCCTGAAATCGATAGAATGCATGCGTCTCCGGGTGCACGGCGACCAGCTTAACCCAATCGTTGATAAACCATTCATACATTTCAGGTAGCTTCTGAATGGTTTGCAGAACCACTTCCGGAAAATGTTCTACAATAACCAGGAGTCGGACCGGATCGTGAACCTCAATCATCTGACTGGGGAGACCGGGCCTGAGATCGCCGTCGATCCCGTTGGCGACACCAACCAGTCCCATGACGTTATGAGGTAGTTTCGTGCCTGCGCCTAATTTTTGGTTGTCAACCCGGGAGAAAAAATATTCAAGATTGATGCCGCCGCAAACCGGCCCGATGGGTTTCATCACATTAAACAGGAGATCGCCTTTTGGATCAATCGTATAATCGTACGAGTTCATGAATGCCCGTCTGTCCAAAAACAACCCTTTCGTGAGCATCCTCCTTCCAATGACGCAAAGGGTATTGGTCGCATGGTTGAGTTCGGGACGCGGTTCGAAAAGGGAAACGGATCGCCTCAGGACTTGCTCATGAATTTTCTCGGGGCTTTCTTTGGTATTGATGGATTCAAATCGCCTGGACCGTTCCTTCGAGTTCGAGTCAAGAGCGGTGGCAAAGACGGCTTCATTCTTCGTATGGCTTTCCCGGTTGTCAGGTGTAAGCGAATTTTCGTCAAAGAAAATGATTTCGTCGCGTGTGGTGTCGTGGAGTCCACCGACGAATTGCGTTTTTGCCGGGATGTCCAATCCTCTTGCACTCAGAATCGCTCTTACCTTAGGGTGATTCGCCATGAAACTGAAGGCTCTTGAGTTTACTGAACCAGCCCTTCCGGAACAGGCCCCACAATCATAAGCAGCAAAATGAGGATTGTTCACGCTGCTTGATCCGTGGCCGATGACATAGACTACAGGCGCAAAATCCTTTACCAGTCCAATGCTTTTGAGTACGCCTTCGACACGCTGCGCCATTTCCTCCACGGTAAATCCGATCTGCAGATCGTTCTCGCGGTCATTCAGGTCCTTATTTTCGATGGTCAGGCTGGAAAGCCTGTCCATGTGTTTGAACGATGACGCTGTGGCAGGCCCCATCGAAGGACTGAAAATGTTTATGAACAACTTAAGTGCTGACCAGAATCCAAGAGTCTGCGAGATAAGCCAGCCGCTGTAGAAGGAATGACTGTGTTTTGAAAAATGGACATCCTGTTCCCTCTTGCTTGTGCTTCCAACCTCTTTGATCAGGTATTTTGGCGTAACCGGCCAGGGACAAAGCTTGGTATAGAACTGACCGTCTTCAGGCTGAAAGAAGAACTCGATATTAAAGAATCCGGGTGTGGCAAATGTTTCACAAGCCGGATCAAATTTCTCCAGGTACCGTCTAAAAGAACACTCCCGGTCATCGATACAAAACAGCGATTGGAAGGTTTTCTGCCCAGGTTGACTTTTTTCTTTTTTCTCTATCCCGATGCCCGCGAGCACTTCATCATAGTAGGTCCATTCAAACGCTTCCTGCCAGATGGTGAGCACTTCGTTCAATTCCGTCTCCGGTATATCGGAGAAAAGATCGACCGGTTTGCTCTTCATTCGCGTAACGAGCGGCGACCATTCGCTACCGAAATGATAGTCCAGCGCATCGATTTCAAGCAAGAGTTCAAAGACGATCAGGTCATGGGTCGACAGCTTCTTTTGTTGCAGCAGCGTTTGCGGCTCATTTTCAATTGCCGATACGATCCCGGACCATCCCTGATGGGCGAGCTGCTGATCAAAGAGATACTGTTTGTAAAGTGTTTCATCCCCCACCAGAATTTTCAGCAAATCGGCGATTTCGCACCGGCTTCTCAGTAGAAGGTCCCTGGCACGATTACCTCTGAATAAACTGGCGGCGCTGTTTCGTTCTATTTCCCGGATGGAGGAAAGAAAGGTTTTGTCTCTGACGGGAAAATTCCAGATGGCGATCCCCTGGTCCAGAAAACTGCAGATGACCCGGAAGAGAATCGGGTGCACCAGGGAATCAAGGTCCATTTGGTATTTTCTCTTCCAAATGGATCGGAGTGTTCCGATTCGCGGCAACGGTGTTTCAAATTCCCCCGTAAGAACTTTTTCTTTCCATGTTTTAAGTCCACCGGCACCCTGCCTTTCCGTGATGATCTGTTCAAGGATATCTTCCCGTATGCGTTTGGTAGCATAAAATGATCTGAATTCGGTTAACGAAAGCGACACTTTATAACCAAACATTTCCGAGGCGGTGCGGATCGCCTTATGGAATTTTTTCTTCTGAAAGGCATGGAGTGTATTATGATGAATAAAGTCCTTCAGCGGAGATTGGGCCGGCAAATAGTGTTTCAACTCATGAAGCACTTCATGCTCATCGAAGGCAAAAGGTGGTGTTTTCATTCGGCCAACCAAAGGTGTTTCCAAAAGTAAGTCCATAAAATCGGGTAACTGCACATTTTGAGTGAAAAGTTATCAATTGGTCACATCGGGCTTGAAATTTTTGAGCAAAGTGTTTCGATTATTCGTCAAGTGGAGAAAACGGGAGAGTTGCAATCGTTTTCGATGCCTCTTGAGCCATGAGTCCTAAGAGGCTGTGTAAAAACTCTTTTCACGTAAATCGAGTAGTGAGTTATGCTTCCCGGTCGCGTGAGCCCTGAACGGGCGATAAGCAATAGCGAAGGGTGAAGCCCTTCGCGAAGTTATATCGATGTCATTAAGCCCTGAAGGGGCGAAATGAACCTCTCGAGGAAGTCCGTATTTCACCCCTTCGGGGCTCCTGATTTCACGTTCGTTTTTAACACAGGGCTTCACCCTGTGCTGATATATGCCACCCCTTCTGGGCTCCTGATTTCACGTTCGTTTTTAACCAGGGCTTCACCCTGTGCTGATATATGCCACCCCTCCGGGGCTTGAAAATTGCGGACATCAGTTTTTACACAGCCTCCTTAGTTTTGAATCCCGGGTCCTGGGAGTTTCTCTTAGGGGCCCGGTAGAGCCCCAGCTCAAGACAAAAGACTAAGGTCTCAAGACTCAATGCTGGTCTCGTTTTTGGACAATTGTAGGTTCACATGGAAGACAGTATTCAAAATGGCTGTCGTGGAATCTCAAAAACAAAATCAACCCTAAGAAAATGAAGACTTTTTGCATCGGGATTGTTCTGGCCGGAATGCTTGTTTCCGGGTCAAGGGACTGTTTTGGACAGACTTTTTCAGAAGTAAGCATAGGGCCATTGCAAGGTACCTTCGAAGGTCAAATGGTTTGGCTCGATGTAGACCATGACCTGGATTATGATTTGATCATATGTGGAAATTTAT
>Ga0193731_1000185_pt1 | contig 22353 bp, 15 predicted proteins | sample U1a2metaG_FD_144920 | JGI IMG/M metagenome (GOLD analysis project Ga0193731, IMG submission 144920) | Soil microbial communities from a riparian zone of the East river system, Colorado, United States - U1a2 | ecosystem: Environmental > Terrestrial > Soil > Riparian zone | place: USA: East River...
TTTCAATCCATTACTAAAATAATTCCATCCACTCCGGCCGGTTTTTTTGATTCCTTCCTGAGTGCACCTAAAAAGAGTACACCCTTCGAAGCTCAGAAACGGGACAATTATTTCCGGTTGTGGGAAGCCGAAGAACATCGGACCGAAAGGTCCATGAAGTCGTTCTTTTCCACGCCGGCGCTGAGCGAATTGCACCTCTTATATGAGATCCTGAGATCACTCCCTGCGCGGTGTAACCTTCACCTGGCAAACAGTATGTCGGTGAGGTATGCCAATTTCATCGGTTTGGAGGCGTCGAAAAAAGGAATTCACATATTCGCCAACCGCGGAACGAGCGGGATCGACGGCTGTACCAGCGCTGCCGTCGGGCATACCTTGTCGAGCGATGTTCCCAACTTCCTGATCACTGGCGATATGGCTTTCTTTTATGACCGCAATGCCTTTTGGCACAACTACGACCTTCCTCATCTCAGGGTAGTCGTACTCAACAACCATGGCGGGAGTATATTTAATATGATCGACGGCCCGGCAGACTTGCCGGAGAAAGAAGAATATTTTATCACCCGCCAAACGCTCACTGCCAAAAATCTTGCCGCCGAATTCGGGTTTGACTACCTCCAGCTCGACAGCTTCAAAAAACTGAAAAGCATCCTAAAAGACTTCTATCATTTTGACGGGAAAATGAAAATTCTGGAAATAGAGACCAAGGCAGATTTGAATAAAGGTATTTTTGAACAATTTAAGAAGTATATTAAGAAGGGATATGAATGAAAGTGTTGAAGTGCGGAAGTGTTGATGTGTTGAAGTTAGTGGGTACGGAAAAGTGTTGATGTGCGGAAGTGTTGATGTGTTGAAGTTAGTGGGTACGGATTAGAAGGGTACCCCTTACTTCAACACATCAACACTTAAACACTTCAACACTTCAACACATAACCATTGTAAAAACGTATTCCTTAGTCTTCATTCTATAAATTGAAACAAACCAAATATGAATCTTACATACGATTGGAAGCCCGTCAAGGAATACAAAGAGATCCTCTTCCATCAATACCAGGGTATCGCGCGGATCAGTATTAACCGGCCGGAAGTACACAATGCGTTCACCCCGTTGACCGTGAATGAGATGATGGATGCCATGCTGATTTGCCGGGAGAACACTGGTATTGGCGTGATCATTCTCACTGGCGAGGGGGGGAAATCGTTTTGCAGCGGAGGCGACCAAAGCGTGAGAGGCCATGGTGGATACGTTGGCCAGGATACGGTGCCGCGGCTGAATGTGCTGGATCTCCAAAAAATGATCCGTTCGATACCCAAGCCCGTTATTGCAGCCGTGGCAGGGTGGGCGATTGGCGGGGGCCACGTTCTGCATGTTGTTTGCGATTTGACGATTGCCGCCGAAAATGCGCGCTTCGGACAAACGGGTCCGAAGGTCGGAAGTTTTGATGGCGGATTTGGCGCTTCCTACCTGGCCCGGATCGTTGGTCAGAAGAAAGCACGGGAGATCTGGTTTCTCTGTGATCAATATGACGCCAAAGAGGCAATCGACATGGGCTTGGTAAACAAAGTCGTTCCCTTGGAAAAACTGGAAGAGACCTATGTGGAATGGGCCAATAAAATATTGCAGAAGAGTCCGTTGGCCATTCGCATGCTAAAATCTGCATTTAATGCGGAGCTGGATGGGCAAGCAGGAATTCAGGAGCTGGCCGGAAATGCCACGTTGCTTTATTATTTAAGCGACGAAGCAAAAGAAGGGAAAAATGCATTCCTTGAAAAAAGGGACCCCGATTTTTCCAAGTTCCCAAAGTTTCCTTGAAATAGTCAATAGTCATTGGTCATTAGTTATTGGTGGAGATAACCAAGTTCGGCGATTTGACCCTTTGGCCGTTGTCGGTCCGTTTGAGTCAGTTGGTGATCCGATACAATGATTGGTAACACACCAATGACCAATAACCAATAACTAATGACCAATGACTAACCCCTGGCTCCAACTCAACGGTAAGACCTATTCCTACGTTCAGCTTAAATCGGGAGGCGGTACAACACCCGTAACCGATTTTGAAAGATCAGCCCTGGCATTCTGCCGTGCCTGGATCGGCGACCAGGAGCACTTTAGCCTTTCCACTTCGGGTTCAACCGGGGCACCTAAAACGATCACGTTTCGGCGGGAGCAAATGGAAGAAAGTGCACGGCTAACCGCGGCCGCGTTGGATCTGAAACCAGAATACCATGCATTATTGTGCCTGGATCCCCGGTACATCGCAGGTCAAATGATGCTCGTGCGAAGTTTTGTTACCGGCATGAACGTCATTGCCGTAGAACCTTCTGCCAATCCTTTTGATTCGATTCAGTCTGATATAAAAATTGACTTTGCCGCGATCGTCCCCTATCAGCTTCAAACCATTCTTGACTCTGCTACCGGCAAAAACAACTTGAATAAGCTGAAAGCGGTACTTGTCGGAGGGGCTGCGATAAGCGCAAAAGTAAAAGCCTTGCTGCATCCCCTGCATTGCCTTGTTTATTCCACTTATGGAATGACGGAAACCCTTTCTCATGTTGCCCTTCAGGTGCTCAATGGCTCGTCGCCTCAGGATTATTTTCAAGTCTTGCCGGGCATCACGATCGGCACGGATGCAAGAAGATGCCTGACGATCTCCGCCGGCTACCTCGGAGAGGATGACATTATTACCAACGATCTCGTTGAACTCCTGGGACCGGGACAATTCAATTGGCTGGGCCGCCTGGACCGTGTGATCAATAGCGGCGGAGTAAAAGTCATCCCGGAGAAAATCGAAAAAGCATGTGAAGAAATAATTGAAGAATTGGGGTTGGCAAACCGGTGCTTTGTTGCCGGTCTTCCGGACGACAGACTGGGCACCAGAGTGGTGCTTGTCGTGGAAGGTCAGCCTTTCTCAGAATCCATGCAACGTGACCTCTACACAAGAATGGAAAAGGTGCTTGGTAAGTACGAAGTGCCCAAAGAAATGAGGTTCATCCCCCGGTTTGCGGAGACATCGAGTCAGAAAGTGGACCGTAATGCTACATTGAACCGGTGATTGGTATAATTGGTGACTGGTAATCGGTAATCGGTGGCTGGTACCGGCAATTAAGACAGCCGTAATGGAACTGAATACGATTGCTGAATAATAAATAAACAGGTAAATAATTCAAGAGGAGGACAATCCACCGATCACCGATTACTGATCACCGACTCCAGCGTCACCCGCCCTCTTTTCCGGCAAAGGAAAAGAAGGATGGGATCCGCTAACCCGCTAAGGTCATTTCTTTGATTTCTTTTCAGACTTGATATCCAGGATCTCTTTTTGAAGATCGAGAACCAACCCGGCAAGCTGTTCTACCGAAACATCATTTTTGGCTTGCACATCAGGAAATTGAACGCTGATGTAAGCCTTCGCGGCCCACGCTTCCACCACTTCTTCAGCATCTACCTGATACGGGGCATATTGCCGGTTATCGGAGACCAGGAATAGCTTTCCACTTTCGCCGATGTAATTGAACACTCTCTTGTAGACAATCCCTTCGCGCCGGGTCACCAACACGTATGTCTTTCCATTTTTCAAATGGCGGAGATCATCGATGTATTCTCCGACGACAATGGTGCCAGGCAAAATCGGAAGCATGGAATCACCGCTGATCTCAAAGGCCCGGTAATTGCCTTGTGAAAGGACCGGTAACCTGAACTTGGGCAGCTCCTTTACATATTCCGGATCGGCGTACCCGTTGAGGTACCCCGCTGCAGCTTTGTGGGGGACCAATTCAATATTTTCTTTTCTATTGATATCCACCGTCACGACTACGACTTCTTTGCCACGCAGATAATTCTCCTCCCCTTTCCTGGCCTTGGTGACGTCGGTTCCAATAAGTCTGTCGACGGACATTCCAAAGAGCGCGGCCATTTTCTGAAGTAATTCGAGCCGGGGCTCTGCCCGTCCTTCTTCGTATGCGCCTACCAGGGAGCGTTTGATCTTCAGTTTCTGCGAAAACTGGTCTTGCGTCCAGTTTTGTTTCTTTCGCAGGTGCCGGATGTTTTCATTGATCTCAATCATTTCGGTTCCAGTTTCAAATTAAGCTGCTTTTCTCTTATCCGATTTATCCAATCTGAAAATCAGTATCCTCCCCGAGTTCGCCTCGCGATTAGTCAATGAAAACAAATTGCGTTGCAAATAGCGCTCACTCCATTTCATGGCATCCACGTGTCGACTGATCTTTTCGACAACTTCCCGGACGGGTGTCTGAGACTCGGCCAGGAGGTAGCCATAAAATTCCTGAGAATTGAGATGCGTGGAAAAATTGACCTGAAAGCGACCTGAATTGAGTCGTTTGCTGGTCATTTTGAGCTTAATTGTCTCCATTGGCTAAATATTTTAGCTAATTAAGGGGTAGTTATTCAATAAAGCAACAATTAAACTAAATATTTTAGTTAATCGGATAAAGGGCATAAAAAAAGGCCCTTCTGGGCCCCTAAGACGAGGTTAGTCCCTTTCGTTTCTCGGCGCGATCGATTTTTTTTGAATCGCTGGCCTTGTTAAGGACCTTGAGTTCCCTTATTGTCGCAATTAATAAGGCTACCAAAAGAACCATTATCCCAGCAAAGATGATTCCCATCATCACATAAGAAAGGGCATCGCTAATTTTTTCCATCACGAATTATTTTTTGAGTAACACTATATCTTCCATAGATCAATATCAAACAAAAGACGACCATGATCATTCCTCCTGCTGTAAAAAAGACTTTTCTGCCTGAATTCAGGCCATCCACTATCAACGTAATTGCGCCTCCCCCGGTTCCAAAAAGCAATACTGCAAGCAGCTTGATCATTTCCGTGTTGAAACGGATTTGCTCTTTTTTTTGATCAGTCATGGTAAAACTGTCAATTTTTATTGTGCAATTTAGGTAATGAATTGCAGTTGCCACACTATCACTCTATCAGGTTTTCCTGACAATTATTTAGATTAGTTCGCCATACTATTCTCCTGGTTCGCCTGGCATGAATTCCAGTAAGTCCCATTTTCCTGCCATATCCCATGACAACAGCCCCTTATCCGCTTTCAACGGCGATGGAATATTATCCGTATAAATCTCCCCGGTGCCGAGTCCCTGGGGAATTGCAATCGGATAGTTGGCGGCAAATTGACTAATAGCATTCAATCCTATATTCGATTCCAATGCGGACGTAATCCACCACCCCACTTTTCTCGCCTCCGCCAGTTCGATCCATTCCTGACAACCAAAAAGTCCGCCGTGAAGGGACGGCTTAAGAATGATATACGATGGCCTTATCTTCTCTAATAATTTTTCCTTCTCCTCCCGGGTAGCGACCCCGATCAACTCTTCATCGAGGGCGATCGGGATGGGTGAAGTTTTGCACAGCTCAGGTAATTCTGCCGACCCCGCTTTGATCGGCTGCTCGATCGAATGAACGTCAAACCGGGAGAGTTGCTTTAATTTATAGAGGGCATCTTCCATCTTGAACGCTCCATTGGCATCCAACCGGATCACAATGTTTTCTCTGAAATATTTTCGGCGAATGTATTGTAAAATATCGTTCTCTTTCTCAAAATCCATCCCCCCCACTTTCAATTTAACACAGCGATAGCCATCACGGATTTTAATTTCGACCTGCTGCAGCATAAAATCCAATCCCCCCATCCACACCAATCCGTTGATGGGAATAGGGTTTCCTTTTATAAAAGAGTTATCAAAAATGGTCCGCGTCCCGCCACCGCCAAGATCCAGCAGGGCAGTCTCCAGCGCAAAGGTGACGGCTGGATGTTGCTGTAAAAAAGTATCGCTGAAATATTCTTTCAACACCGCGTTGAGACGCTTTAGATTGTCGGAAGCAGAGGTGGACATCCTGGGAACAGTGAGCTGGCCATGCATAATTCTTCCGATGGTCAGGTCCAGAACGTTCTCCAGGTTCGGAATTTCTTCTACACTCAATCCTGGCAATGGGCCGCATTCCCCCAGACCAAAAATTTCCGGAGCTACATCATCCCAGATCCTGATGAACCAGGAAGTCTTGTCCTTCATGGCGCCCCGCGAAGTACGGGCATTAAATCCAAAATGAAATGTTCGTTTATGAAAGCCTGCTTTCAGGGCCATGATGTTGCGAAGATGCAAGCGATTGGTCGAAAATGCAATACCCGGATTTTAAGTTGATCCCCAGTCAACTTGCCAGTAGAGTAGAGAGAGAAGAGTAAGCGGTAAAGGGTCTCTTGCCACATTTTCTGACCTTGTCTTCTCTCCCCCTCATCAATCCGTACGTGCGGTTTTCCCGCATACGGCTTTCCTAAAATCGTCTCCTGAAGCATTCACATCAGGTCGTGGGTTGATACCTTATCGGGTCTATCAGTCCAAATTTACTGACCAGCAACTCGAATGCTTGTTTGCGATACAAGCGGCTCTTCCTTTGACTTTTACGGTTGAAGTACTGTGTTAAGCGTGCCCTCAGATAGTAGTTCAGTTTCCTTTTGGCTACAAATGAATAGCTGACTCCTTCAATCTCAAAATAATTGAGCCAGCCTCTTAAGATAGCGTTTAATTCGCTGACCATAACCTCCACCTTATAGTGTCCCATCTGTTGCAGGGTTGCACCGATTTTCTCCCTTATCTTCTTGTTGGACTTTTCGCTCGGCTTCACATTCCAAAACTTCTCCCCCTGCGGGTTCTTAAAGCTCCGGTCGTACCGAAATACAAATCCTAAGAAGTGGAAAGGCTTCTTTCTGGCATCAATCTGAGTGCTCTTTTGTTCATTGAGTTGTAGACCCATCCGAGCAAGCAATTCTTTCAGCTTTTTTATTGACGCTTCTCCCAAAGTCCTCCCCATAAGTACAAAGTCGTCAGCGTACCTGACCATCACTATGCCTAGTTTCCTGAATAGTCTTTTTGAATCGTTGACTATCCTGTCCAGAAGGTGCAGAAACAAATTGGATAACAAGGGAGAAATTACTCCTCCTTGTGGGACCCCTTCTGTGTTCGTCTTACCTCCTTTGAATTGACCCTCTTCATAGATCGGCGCTTTCAACCATTTGTTGACTAGCTTAAGCACTCTCTTGTCTGCGATCCTTTCTTCTAATGCTATCTTCAGCTTATCGTGCGGTATCGTATCAAAATATTTGCTTAGGTCTGCATCGAAAACTTCTGTCTTACCATTCTTGAGGTGTTCCTTGATTTTGGCGATCGCCGCTTGGCCTGATCGTTTGGGTCGGAACCCATATGAACTGTCTTCAAAATCCGCTTCGAATATCGGCTCTATTACCATCTTGCACGCCATCTGGGCTACCCTATCCTTGATAATCGGGATACCCAACGGTCTTTTTCCTCCGTTGCTTTTCGGTATCCAAACCCGCTTCACTGCGGTGGCCTGATAGGTCTGCTGACGTAGCTCTTCGGACAACTCCTTCAAAAATTCTTCCACGCCAGCTTCCTCTATTGCCTCAAAGGTAACTCCGTCTACCCCACCACTTCCGCCGTTGGATTTGACCCGTTCCCAGGCTTCCTTCAGCATGAAGGCTAGAAATATTTTGTCGTACAAAATGTAGAACTTAAATCCTTTCTCCTGCTTGGCTTTCAGGTATAGTTTCCTCTGATACATCTGCACTCTTTCTGTACTGCTCATCTCTTTCCGCTTTTTTGCGATCAAAGGGAGCTGTATTCCGGCTTTCTGTTGATTACTGTCTTTCATCAATTCTTCAGGCTATGTTCATTTGAAACTTGTATTTTAGTAATGCCCCTTCGCTCTTCCCGTTTTTACCTTTCCGGGTGTCTTCACTACTATGGGCATATCCGACTCCCTCGGTCGCGAACGCGTCGCTGTGTAGGGGATCCCACGTTCATGCGCTACCTTATTCCTTCACGCAACCACATATTACCCCGGATATTCCTTGCTGGTCGTTCTGTCGTTTATCCCAGCAAAATGACAGGCTTCATCATCTTAGAGAGACTGGCCAATATCAGCTTGTGTAACGAGGCTTAACTGTAGCAGCTTAAAGGATCGTAACTCCCTAAACTTAGCACGGTTCATTACTTCCCCGTACCTTAGAGGTACTTTAACCCGAACGACAAATCTGGTTACATGGCTCTTTCATCCATCAGGTATTTATAAAAACGCACGCCTCGTGGCGTACCTAAGACACGAAGGCACTAAGTTTTATTTTTTTGTTCGTCGCATGCCACGAAGACACGAAGACCTGCCTACGCGAGACGCTCTGACTACGCTGAAGCAGCTTCGTCAGACATAGTTCGGCAGGCAGGCACTAAGTTTTCTATTTTTTTGTTCTTTCGCATTTCTTAAATTTTCTTCGTGTCTTTGTGCTTTCGTGGCAAAAATCGCAGAGGCTATTTTTATGATGGACTCCTTTATTGATATTCAGGAATATACTTACGATTTGCCGCCGGAACGGATTGCATTTTACCCCTTGTCCCAGCGGGATCAATCCAAACTGCTGGTGTATCGGCATGGAACCATCACGCATGCGACCTTTGATAGGCTGGATGAATTCATTCCTTCAAACTCGCTCCTTTTCTTTAATGATACCAAGGTCATTCCGGCAAGGCTCCTTTTTCAAAAAGAGACTGGCGCAGAGATTGAAATTTTCCTGCTGAATCCATTGCGTCCAACATCATTGGCAGAAGCCATGCAATCCACAGGCTCCGTGCAATGGCATTGCTCTATCGGAAACCTCAGGCGCTGGAACGATGATAGGGTCCTGGTCAAAAAAAATGAAACTGGCATCCTGCAAGCCAAGTTGATCAACAGGGAAGAAGGCATCGTGGAGTTTACCGGGCCGTCGCTTTCCTTTGCGGAAGTGATCCATTCATTCGGTGACACTCCGCTCCCACCTTATATAAAAAGAAAAGCGGAACCCGGCGACCGCGAACGGTATCAAACTATTTATTCACAGGCTTCAGGCGCCGTTGCAGCCCCTACGGCAGGATTGCATTTTACCAAACAGGTCCTCGACAACCTTCAACGCCGTGGAATTCTTACCGACTTCCTTACTCTGCATGTCAGCGCCGGGACGTTCTTGCCGGTGAAAGTTCAGAATGCCATTACCCATGACATGCACGCCGAGCAAGTCATCCTGACGGAAGCCAACCTCCTTCACCTCCTCTTGCCGGACCGGCCTGTGTTGGCAGTGGGTACTACTTCCCTGCGTACGCTGGAAAGTTTATATTGGTATGGAGTGAAACTGCTCGAGGATCCCGATGCCGAATTCACCTTACAAAAACTGGATCCCTATGAGCACCGCAAGGTCACCCCGGCAAAGGAAGAATCCCTCCGGGCCATCGCCGACCTCATGACCAGAAAGAACCTGAAGGTGCTGACGGGAGAAACATCCATTTACATCCTGCCTGGCTATACGTTCCGGATCGTCGACGGGTTGATCACCAATTTTCATCAGCCGCAGTCTACCTTGCTGCTGTTGATCGCAGCCTTCATTGGTAAGGATTGGAAAAAAATTTACGAAGAGGCTCTTAGGAAGGACTATCGGTTTTTGAGTTATGGGGATAGTTCGCTATTGTTCCGCAACCAGTAGGCAGTAGGCAGTAGGCAGTAGGCAAAGGGCAGTAGGCAAAGTAAATATCTTCAATTTCAGTTTATCCCACTAGCCCGAGCCTAAGCACTTTAGTAGGCAGTAGGCAATGGGAAGTAGGCAATGTAAATACCAATAAGAAAGCGGTAGGCAGTAGGCAAGGGCAGTAGGCAAAGTAAATACCAATAAGAAAGCAGTAGGCAAAGGGCAATAGGCAAAGGAAATACCAATAATTTTGGTTTGCTCACCAAGCGCCAGGCCTTACGCGCCCTAGTGTTGCGAAAATTTAATTTTGCAACGTTGCAGTGGCTTAAACACCCTTGCACACTCAAACCTTATTACCTTCGTAGCACTGACTTGTCCCCGACTCCCAAACCTTCTTACCTTATTGTCGGGGTATGCACCTTGCGAGATGCAACTGTACGGAGGGACGGAAATTGTACCGGGGATTTCGCATCGTCCTCGAGAGACGATGCTGGACCAAAAGGACATTTAGCCAATCAGGTTCCCATGATTTGCGCTCATAGATAAATGTGCAAAAAAAATAAGGTAATAAGGTTGGAAAGGTGTTGGGGCATTTTGTCTACGAAGGTAATAAGGTTAACGTGTGCCGTCTTAACGCATTCCAACCAATTAGGTGATGAATTGACAGGATCAGGAATTGCATTATCGAACCCATCCGAATTCATAACCATTCATAGCTCTATTTGATGTGCGCCAAACTCCCTACTTTGCCTCCACAATCCTCACCTCCACCCTTCTCCCTTCCTCTTTGGTAGCGTGCTCGTCTTTCGCCGCGCCATAGCCTTTAGCCACAATTCGCCGGCGTACGATACCGCGGTGGTTTAGATAGTCAAGCACGGCTATAGCCCTTTTATTAGAAAGCTCGCGGTTCAACTCTTCGGTTCCTTCGGCGGAGGCAAAGCCGGATATCTCCAGGGACAACTCAGGATATTGATTCAGAGGCTTCAACACATCCTCCAGGGCGGCATTATACTGGGGTTTCAGGTCGCTCTTGCCGGCATCAAAAAATATTTTGGCAAACTTGGAAAGAACGGCCTGGTCGTGCCTGGCGGCGGCAACGGGCTCCTTTTGCTTTTTAATTTCTTCTGCCACCACCATCGTGGGGAGCGAAAAAATGATCTTCCCATCTACGTTTTTCTGCTCAAACTTACTTTCATCACTTTCGTCGTAGTAATACGTACGCTTTCCTACCTCGATTTTTGAGTTCTGCTTTTCATCAAAGTTGACTCCCTCGATGGGATCACTATGCTCGATCAGCTCCACCAAATAATTTATGCCGGTCGTATCATGCGCGGCTATGAGGTCAAGCATCATGTCATATACATCTACATTCCCCTCCTGCACCAGTTTGGCTTCGCGGGTTTTCCGAAGTTCCGTTTTGACATCTTGCTCGGTGTCATAAAACGCATTCTTTACTTGTACCTCCTGTCCCACGACCACATCAAATTGCTTTATTACTTTCAACTTGATCTGCTGAAACAATTGGTAGAAATAGTTTTGGTTGGGGACATTCACGTTCAGGGTATACGGCAAAAAGCCTTCCGACTCGATGATGATATCGTAATTTTTGGCGGGAGGCAGGATGATCAAATAATCTCCCGTTTGCGGGTCAGGGCTATAAACAAATTCAACTTTCTTTTTCGATTCGTTGTCGACCACATACATCTTCGTTGGAATGGGCTTGCCGGTTTCCATATCCAGTATCCGGCCCTTGATCATCGTGAGCGCAATCCCCGAAGCATTGGGAGGCATGTCCAGAACGTAGATGTCCTGCCCGCCCTTGCCACCTTTGCGGTCGGAAGAAAAGTAACCCCGTGTACCGTCGGCAATAAGGGTAAAATAATTATCATTGGCCGTTGTGTTAACCGGGTACCCCATGTTTTCAGGCTTTGTCCATTTGCCGTTCACCAATTTGGTTTGAAAAATATCACGGCCGCCCATGGAACGATGTCCATCCGAAGTGAAGAAGAGTGTTTTCTGATCGGGGTGAATAAAGGGAGCATCTTCATTGTCCCTGGTGTTGATTTCCGGACCAAGGTTAACAGGCATCGTCCAGGTGCCGTCGCCTTTCCGTTCGGTTTTCCAGATATCCATCCCTCCTTTACCCCCCGGGCGGTTGCTGGCAAAATAAATCAGCTTTCCATCGGGTGTAATACTGGCGGTGGATTCGAGAAATTTGGAATTGATGCTCGGTGAGATCAAGCCCGGTTTGGACCAGCCATCCCCTGCCTTCGTGATTTGAAACAAACTTCCGTCGTCGTCACTGCCGCCGATAAAGACCAGCATTTTCTGCCCATCGGGAGAGATGCCTGCCGTGCCTACGTTATAGTCGGAAGCCAGCGGAACTACTTTGGGCTCTGTCCAGCTTCCGGATTGGTTGTATGAGATATAAATTTCTTCAATTACCTTATCACCCGATCTCGTTCTTCCCGTGTTGGGCCTAAGCGCCGTATAGGCCATCACACTTTCATCGGCGGAAACAACAGGGCTGTACTCCGTGGAAGGAGTATTGATTTGCCCGGGAAAGTTGTAAACCTTTATATCACGGGGCACGGACATCATCGCGGCGGCATGATGACTTGTTTCAATGCCTTTATCTGCGTCGGCCTGGGCTTTCTTATCAGGTTTGGTGAGGGATTTATACCTGGTAAAAGTTGCTATTGCCTTGTCCACTTGTTCGTTTAGTAAATAAAGGCGCGCCAGGTCATAGCTGGCCGTAACCGGAATTCCCTTTGGTTCATTCAGGGCATTCTCAAAAAAGGGTATCCCTTTTAATTGCTCATCAGAATCTTGTGACTTCTGATAACAAACACCTATTTGATACTGAACCTGGGGACTCTTGGCTCCGGAATTAAAAGCTTCCAGGAATTTAGGAAGGGCTTGGTCATACTTCTTAAATCCGAAGAGTTGCTGCGCTTCCGTCAGCGATTTTGAATTTTGTGCGGTCACATTCAGGACAGCAAACAGAATGAAAAGGGAAGTAAGAAACTTGGTCATTTGTGATTTTTTTGAATTCGGGGGCAATTCTAGGCTAATTTGTGCCATCATTTCATTCAATTCGCGCCAGAACCTTACTCGCAACAAGTTAAATTCGACGAAGCGCTTTTACAGAGAAACTACAAAACGTCGTAACTATCTATAAATCAAGTACTAAATGGCAAAAGGCGAAAAACCCTCTCATGTAGGAATTTTCGCTAAATCTTTTCAAATTTAGGGTTAAGCTAATTCCGTATGTTCGCACGTCTGTTCAAAATGCTCGATGTGGAGCCGGAGGAATCCGGTCCGGTAGGTCATTTACTGGCTATCAGCTTCTTAATGGGCTTGTTTCTGGCCACGTTTACAGTTGCGGCCCAGTCGCTTTTCCTTAAAAACTTTAGTGAGGGATTTGATTTGCCCCGTGCCCTAGCGATTTCGGGTGCATTCGGGATTGCTGTTACCTCTATTTATAACTTTTTGGAGGGGCGAATCCACTTTATCGCTCTGGCTATATTCAATCTGGTGATCATTATCGGTTTTGCCGCTTTTATTGAATTCGGTGAATACTTTATTTCTGACGTGACCAACCTTTACTATTTCGGATTCACGCTTGTTTTGCCATTCACGTTTGTCACGACACTGGTATTTTGGGGGTCCTTTGCCCGGATGTTCAACCTCCGCCAATCCAAGCGCGTCATCGGCAGCGTGGATCTGGGGATGGACATTGCTTCCATTATAGCTTTCTTCAGTATCCCGGTCTTGTTGCAATTCGGGGTTACCGTTGAGTATTTGTTTACGATTGCCTTGTTCAGCGTCATCGCTTACCTGATCCTGTTTATCCGGCTTGGCAACCGTTATTTGAGAACCAATAAGGCATTGCACTCCGAGGCGGAAGAGCATAAGAAACTATCGCCCTTTGAATTCTTAAAAAACAAGTACATCGTACAGATGTCCTTGTTCATCATTGTCTCCATGGTGTCGCTGCGGTTCATCGACTATTCCTTCTTTAACGTTACGGCCAAGCAGTTCGACACGGAAAGTCTTCCTTACTTTCTCAGTCTCTTTGAAGGTACGATCGTCATCTTCAGTTTCGTGTTTACCACCTTCATAACCGACCGCATCAATCAGGATTACGGGCTTCGTGTGTCCCTGATTATCAATCCGTTGCTCTTAATTTTATTCACAGGCGCTGCTTTAGCACTAGGCTCTATTTGGGGAATAGATGCATCGGTTTCAAGTACGGCTATCTACTTCTTCATCATGATAGCGATGAGCAAGTTATTTGTCAATTCCCTCCGGGATGCCATTGATTCGCCCATATTCAAATTCTACTACGTACCGATTGATAAAACCATTAAAATCGACACCCAAACCAAAATTGACGGAATTGTCACGGCCGTTGCCAGTACCGTGGCCGGCGGTTTGATCGTGCTGATCAATCAATTCAAAATCTTTGATCTCCTTTCCATCACCATGTTTACGCTTCCTCTGCTTGGGATCTGGTATTGGGTTACCAACCGGATGTATCACGGCTATCGGGATACGCTGAAAAGTTCACTGGTGAAGAATAAATCAAAGCTCGAAAAAGAACTGGTGAAAGAATACACGATGGATAGCCTCCTGGAGAAGGAAGTCCGCGGAACGGCCGAGGAAAAGGTGGTCTATGGCTTAAGGCTCATGGAGAAATTGGAGCCTGCACTCTTTGAATCGTCGGTGGTCCAGTTGGCCGAGAGTAATTTGAAAAAGGTGAAGCAATTCGCCCTGGAGAAGATACGGGAGCTTGGGATCGGTGAGGAAGAGCGCGAGACCAGGACTTTAGCCTCTGAAGCGGCCGGTTCGGCGGAAGACAGCGACCTCCTTTCCATTTCCCCCGAGAAATTGATGAAGCTCAGCAAGTCCGTGAAGCAGACCGACCGGCTGCTGGCGGCCAAGCTGCTGCGAAAGTTGATCAGCACGAAAACGATCTTTATCCTGCTTGAATTGCTCCGCGATGCCGACCCCAAGGTAAGAACGGAAGCCCTCCTGACTGCGCGCCGCGTAAAACGGCCTGAAACATGGAACGTGTTGATCGACCTGCTGTCGTCTCCGGTTTATGCTTACCCCGCCGCCTCTGCGCTTAAGGAAGCGGGACAAAAAGCACTGCATATATTAGAGACCGCTTTTCATAAGTCGGGTCAGAGTGACCTGGTCATGTTGAAGATTGTTCAAATCATAGGCCATATAGGAGGCAAGGAAGGGCTGCAATTGTTATGGAAAAAAATTGACTATCCGGACAAGCGTATTGTCAAGCAAATCCTTTATTCCCTCCGGTTTATCAATTACCAGGCCGTCGGACGGGAGGCCCTGGAGGTCAAGGACTTGCTTGATGTAGAAATGGGGAAAACCTTGTGGAACCTGGCTGCCTTGGATGAATTGCCGGACACCCCGGAATTCAATTTCCTGAAAGGAGCCTTGCGCGAAGAGGTCGTAGACAATTACGATCATATCACGCTCCTGCTCTCTTTATTATATGACCCCCAGTCGGTCCAATTGGCGCGGGAAAATATTGAAACGGGGACACCGGACGGAGTACAGTACGGACTGGAACTTCTCGATCTGTTTGTCGACAAGGACTTGAAGCCCAAACTGGTCCCCCTTCTGGATGATATGGCCACCAAGGTCAAGCTTGAACTCCTTCAGATCTACTTTCCGCGCGAAAGTTACAATCCCGTCCAGGTCATGAATTACATTCTCAACCGGGACTTCAATTACAACAACCGGTGGACAAAGGTCTGTGCTGTCTACGCTTCCGCTTTTGTATCCAATTTCAGGATCAGCCGCGGGTTGATCAGCCAGATGTTCAATCGCGATAAGTTCCTCCAGGAAGCATCGGCCTGGGTGATTTACAATAAAGACAAGGAGGCCTATCATTCGATTACGGAACGGCTTCCTCATAAGGATAGAAAGTTCCTGGATTCTTCCATTCAGAACAATCAATTACTGGACGGCCTGGACGATGGATTTTTCCTGGGCGTAGAGATGATCCTGTTCATCAAGCAACTGCCTGCTTTTAAAAACATACCCGGAAATTCAATTTGCGACCTGGCCGACAAGATCCTGCCAATGGACTTAAAGGCGCGTGAACGGATTGTCTTTACTAAATCGGATGAAAATGGGCCGATTCTCATTGTTGCCACAGGGGAGATTGTCCTGAAAAATGGAAATGAGGAAGTAGTGACCTTAAAAAAGGGAAGCGTCTACGGCGATCTTTTCCAGGAAGGAATTCCTCCTAAAGTCACCGAAGCCGTGGCCAGCGAGCGGTCGGTTGTCTTCCAGATCAATTTGCACGATTTCTATTTTGTGCTCGCCAACCACTATGATCTGGTCCAGGGCCTGATCAAGAATATAGCCGAGAAAAAGGCGGAAGTAAAGGTGTAGGAATAACTGAATTAGACAACGAATAAATCAATGAATTGCCATGGCACACGATATTGACGTACTGATCCACTTCGCGGACAAGGACAATGATTCAGCGAAGAAGAACGACATGGGCTGGGTTACTCAATTCCGGAAATTCCTGGAACTGATGCTCTACCAGGTACTGGGTACGAAACCCAAATTGTGCTCAAATCCGAATTTGATTCGGCCACCGCCTCGACCATGGACAATGCCGCTGTGCTTGTGACTATTCTGTCGAAAGACTTCGTACAGTCCGGCCGCTGTCTGGATACCGTGGAAGCGTTTTTCAAAACGACCGCAGCCTCGAAGTTCAATCGCGTGTTCAAGGTTTTGAAATCGCCCCTCACCCTCCAAGAGCAGCCGCCCCGCCTTCGTGATTTACTGGGCTACGACATGTATCAGCTCGATACGGAGACCGGCCAGATGAAGGAATACTCGGACTTCTTCAGCGATGAAGCGGAGAAGCAATATTGGATGAAGATGGTGGACCTGGCCTACGATATTCACGAAAGTCTGCTGATGCTCCGGCAGGGGGAACAGAAGACAGAGGTGAAGAATATTTTCAAACGCAAAACGATTTACCTGGCAGAGACGGGGCATGATCTGTCTGTTCAGCGAAATATCATCAAGCGCGAATTGCAGCGCCATGGATACATTGTTTTACCCAATCACACCTTGCCTGCCCTTTATTCAGAGCTCGAACGAAGCGTGAAAAAAGACCTTGAGGAAAGCGCATTATCCATTCACCTGATTGGTAGCGCCTATGGAGAGATCCCGGAGGGCGCTGACCTGTCCATCGTTGATATTCAAAACAGGCTTGCTTCGGAGGCAGCTGTAGCCAAACGCGCACGGAAGGAAGAATTCTCGCGGTTGATCTGGATTGCTCCCAATCTTAAAAATGCCAGCGACAAGCAGCGCTCCTTTATCGACACGATCCGGCGCGATACCGAGGCGCAGGAAGGAGCCGAAATTTTGCAAAACCCGCTCGAGGATTTCAAAAACATCATGCGGGAAGAACTGCTGGAATCCCAGGAGCGAAAAGGACAGGATGATTTCTCAGGGAAAGCGATATACCTGGTTCACGACCGCATCGACCACACCGAAGTAAAGCCGTTCCGGGATGCCATCGAAAAATTAGGGTTCAAGGTGCTCACACCGGAATTTGAAGGAGACTTGCTTGAGTCGAGGAAGAAACACATTGAAAACCTGCGGACGTTTGACGGCGCAGTCATTTTTAAAGGAAAAGTAAATGACCAATGGGTCCGGATGAAAGTCCTGGATCTGCTGAAAGCCCCGGGCTTTGGCCGGAAAAAACCGATCCGTGGAAAAGCCATTCTTTCCGAAAACCAATCGAGCCTGGAAGGGTTCAAGAATCAAAACCTGACGTTGATCAGCGGCGATAAGAATAAATCCCTGGAGTCATTAAAGCATTTCTTAGAGGAATTTAAAGCCTGACGAATATGAGCAAAATCGTTACCGAAATGGCGGGTACCCCGTCGACCGCGGCCGCCGCCAATCCCTTCCCGGGCCTGCGTCCTTTTAAAATTGAGGAGAGTCATCTTTTCTTTGGGCGCGAAGGGCAAAGTGATGAAGTCCTTCTCAAACTTTCCAAGAATCGGTTCGTGGGCGTCATCGGCCCGTCAGGAAGTGGTAAGTCTTCGTTCATCTATTGCGGCGTATTGCCCATCCTGTACGGCGGCTTCCTTACAGATGCCAGCCCCAACTGGGAAGTGATTGTGACCCGCCCGGGGGCAGGACCCGTGGATAACCTGGCAGAATCCCTGCTGAAAACTTCACAGGAGTACAACGCTGCCGATACCGAAGACAAAAAGATAAAACGTACCATTGTCTCCACCTTATTGCGCAGCAGTTCGCTTGGTCTGGTAGAAGCAATTCAGCAATCCCGGAGATCGGCCGACATCAATTACCTGGTGCTGGTTGATCAGTTTGAAGAACTCTTCCGCTTTAAGGATAGCACCGACCCGGGCTCCGTGGACGAGACACTTGCCTTTGTCAATCTCCTGATGGAGGCCGTCAATTATCCGGATGCACCCATTTATATCGGGATCACCATGCGTTCTGATTTTATCGGCGATTGTGCACAATTCCCCGAACTGACCCGCAAGATCAACGACAGTCATTACCTCATTCCACAAATGACCCGCGACCAAAAGCGGAGGGCCATTGAAGGACCCGTTGCCGTAGGTAGCGCACATGTATCTCCCCGCCTGGTACAGCAGCTCCTCAATGACTTAGGTGATAATCCGGACCAATTGCCCATCCTCCAGCACGCTCTCATGCGTACCTGGAGCTATTGGACCACGAACAAAGATTATGAAGGCGAGGTCCTTGATCTGAAGCATTATGAAGCCATCGGCACGATGTCGGAGGCCTTGTCGCAGCACGCGAACGAAGCCTACGATGAACTGGACGATGAGCAAAAGCGCATTTGTGAAATCATGTTCAAGGCTATCACCGAAAAACGGGGTGAGAACTTTGGAATTCGAAGGCCAACGCGTCTTAACGAGATGGCCGCCATTGCCGATGTCTCGGAACAGGATGTCATTGAAGTCATTGAAAAATTCCGTGAACCGGGAAGGTCTCTTCTTACCCCGGCATACGGAACTCCCCTTGGCTCAAAGTCGATGGTGGACATCTCTCATGAGAGTCTGATGCGTATATGGGTGCGCTTGAAAAACTGGGTCGATGATGAAGCGGAAGCGGTTCAAATGTATCAGCGGCTGGCTGAAGCAGCCTCGCAATACCAGGTAGGCAAGGCCGGTCTTTGGAGGCCGCCGGATCTGCAACTGGCCTTGAACTGGCAGGCCAAACACAAGCCCACGCTTGTTTGGGGACAGCGCTATCATCCCGCCTTTGAGCGGACAATGATCTTCCTTGAATACTCCAAGAAAGAGTTCGAGACCGAACAGCGGATCAAAGAGCTGGAAGCAAAACGAAGGTTGCAACGCGCCCGCGTAGTGGCAGCCGTGTTGGGTACCTTCCTGGTGGTCGCGCTGATTGCTTTTGTCTATGCGTTGATCCAGCAGACCGAAGCAAAGCGGCAGGAAAAACTCGCAAAAGACAATGAAGCCAAGGCCGTCGTTCAAACGCAACTTGCGGTAGCAGCAAAGGCTGATGCAGAGAAGCAAAGGGACATTGCCAAGGAGCAAACAAAAATAGCGGAAGAAGCGACACATCAGGCTGAACTTAACCTGGACGAGGCCAATCGGCAAAAAGCCATTGCTGAACAGCAAACTGCGCTCGCGGTGAAGAATGAGATCCTCGCGAAAACGAATGAGCAAAAAGCGACGGAAAATGCAGCCGCAGCGCGAAAGGCTGAGAAAATTGCCAAGGATGAAGAAGCAAAGGCTCAGCGGGAAAAGATCCTGGCCTATGCCAAAGCCATGGCCATCAAGTCAAAAGAGCTGAGTGATCCTGCGCTCGAGGCCCTTCTGGCCCAGCAAGCGTACAATTTTAACACCAAGTACAAAGGCTATGAGTTCAACAACGACGTGTACAATGGATTATTTTCGGCCCTTAAGAAATTCGATGTTCCGCTCACACGCAGTTTGGAAGGCCATACCAATGCGGCCCGTAGTTTGGTCACGAACCTGGCCAGCAACAGCATTTTTTCCGGAGGCAGCGACGGTAAAGTAATTCGCTGGACGTTGCAGAATGGAGCCTGGACGGGAGTACCGCTGGTTGGCGAACGCGGTGACTACCAGGTGTACTCGATGGACGTCAGTCCGGACGGAGCCTATTTAGCGGTTGGAGGTCTGTACGCTGCGGACCGGGATGCCAACTATGCTGAGCTTTATGATTTAAAGAACCCGGGGCCAGCCAAAAAGATCATGGGCTACAAATCCGACATTGAGAATATTAAGTTTACTCCGGACGGCAAGGGCTTTTATGCGCGTTGCAACTCGGGCAAGAGCATTATGTATTCGGATTTGATGACGGCTCGGGAGGTGATTAGTCCAAAAGAAAAGATTACCTCGATCGACCTTAGCCCGGACGGTAAGAAATTGGCTGGGGCGGGGACCGATGGAAACTTATACATCTGGGATACCCGGAACAACTATGCGCCTACGGCCTATAACATTCTTAAAGGGAACGACATTCTTGCCGTTGCGTTTACGCCGGATAGCCGGGATGTCATCATTGGGGATGAAAACGGAGAAGTCAGGATTATCTCCAACGGAATCGCCAGGAGAACATTGTCCGGCCACACCTCACAGATTGAGCAAATCAAGTTCAGTCATTCCGGCAAGTTCATGGCCACAGCGAGCAAGGACAAAACGATCCGCTTGTGGAACTATGGGTCTTTGAAAGAGCAACCCCAGGTGATGCTGGACCACGATTGGGTCTGGAGCATGGCATTTACACCGGATGACAATCAATTAATGGCAGGGATCCACAGCGTTCGTGAAAATGTGAAAGACAAAGATTTCACTATTCATTCCTGGCCCACCAAGCTTTCTGCAATGGCATCCGAGCTCTGCGGCAAGTTGACGAAGAATATGACCAAAGATGACTGGGATTCCTACGTAGCGGAAGACTTGCCATATGAATCCACCTGTCCCAATTTACCTGCCAACAATGTACCCACAAACAACAAATAGCCTATGAAGAAATTTTTACTATTAGGCTGTATTATATTTGTGTTTGCGCAGGCCCTAGGCCAGGCGCCTAATTGTTCGCAGACCCTTCGGCTGGCGCGTTCCACATACGAACAAGGCCGCTTGCACGAGATGCCAGGCTTACTTGAAAACTGCCTGAAGTCGGGGTTTAGCACCAGCGAAAAAGTGGTCGCTTACCAGCTTCTCACAGAGGCTTATCTCTACCTGGAGGAACCGGAAAAAGCGGATGAAACGATGTTGGCATTGTTGCGTACGGATCCCTATTTTAAGCCAAACCCCGAAGTAGATCCAGCCGAATTCATCGCCTTATGGAAGACGTTCAGGACAACCCCAATATACCGACTGGGTGTAAAATTTAGTATCAACGCGACCCAGCCCAATGTTGTTCAATTTAACCCGGTTAGCAATGGCTCTGGCAAGTACGGGTATAAAATTGGTTTTAGCGGAGGCGTGGTTGGAGAACTACCAATCAATAATGACCTTACGTTAGACGCAGAATTGCATTATGCTTACAAGTCGTTCACAAACCAATTTCAGGGTATTAACCCAGGGGAGACTACACCTCACAGCACGACCACCGGGCAGGAAAACCAAACCTGGTTATCCTTACCCGTATTGGCTCAGTATAGACTAAAAGAAAGTAGATTTAATCCATTCGTTGAGGGAGGGTTTTCAGTTGACTATCTTTTCGCCTCCTCCATCACCGGAGACGAGAAACGCCTTAAGGCACAATCTATTGAATCCCAGAATTTTGATGTCCTCCCCCAGCGACAAAAAATAAATTTGAGCCTTCAGGCAGGTGCCGGAGTGAAGGTACGGGTAGCCGGCGGGTACATCGTGAGTGAAGTAAAATATATCTACGGATTATCCAACGTGAATTCTTCCTCCACCTTGTTGGCGAATCAGGCACTGCTATTTAATTACGGTTATGTTGATGGGATATATAAACTCAGTTCCCTTTCTGTTTCCGTAGGGTACGTTCAGAACTTTTTCAATCCCAGGAAGCTCAAGAAAAAATGATTTCCTGCAAGGATGAACAACCCTTTTACTTTATTCATACGAAGAAAAATATGACTTCAATCAAACAGAATGGTGTGGCGATCGTGTCGGATGGTATTCGTTTTCTCCTTATTCTTACGGTCTTCTATGCCGTAACGGCTTGTAAAAATCAGGAAGAGGCTAAACCGGCAAACAGAGACACCTTTATTCATTTTTATGGTGGCGTCAGTAATTTTAAAGCGGTAGCCGCGGATCAAACATCGGACGGCTTTATTTTAGTTGGCGACAGCCTGGCAACGGATGACTTTGGGATCATCATTATTAAGATGGATCAATTCGGCAACCAGGTGTGGAGAAAAAGAATACCTCACGGTACAGCCAGCGCTATCAAGACGGTCGCGGATGGTTACCTGGTCATTGGCGATAGCATTAAAGTTAACCTGAAAAACAGGCAGGTAAGTGATTTTTATGTTCATAAGTCCCGCTTGATAAAGCTGGGGCTGTCCGGCTCAATCATGAACGATCTCAGCTACGGTGATACGACCATTTCCGTCCCCGGCAAACGCGTCGACTACTCCGGAAATGCACTCACCATCAGTGGCAACACCCTCTTTATCATAAATAGTGTTCACTTTGCCAATCAGAATATTAAATCAATGGTGACGGCGTTAATCCTTGGAAACACGGTTTCCTCTTCCGACACACTTTGGTCGCAGTCAGT
>Ga0193731_1000187_pt1 | contig 22169 bp, 16 predicted proteins | sample U1a2metaG_FD_144920 | JGI IMG/M metagenome (GOLD analysis project Ga0193731, IMG submission 144920) | Soil microbial communities from a riparian zone of the East river system, Colorado, United States - U1a2 | ecosystem: Environmental > Terrestrial > Soil > Riparian zone | place: USA: East River...
AGATGCATTCTCTGCGCCTCCTTTGCGTCTCTGCGGTGAAATCACCCCCGCTTCAACTCAAAGATCGTCAGCTCCGGCGGCATTCCGATCCTTCCCGGATAACCAATGAACCCAAAGCCACGGTTAACATACAAATATTGATTTCCTTCCTGATAAAGATCACCCCATTGCTTGTAAACATACTGAACCGGACTCCACCTGATAGGACCGACCTCCACACCAAACTGGAATCCATGGGTATGTCCTGCAAACATCATATCAATATCAGGATAGGTGGGCCTGACCTGGGCATCCCAGTGCGTCGGGTCGTGAGAGAGTAATAGCTTTACCGGCGCCTCTTCGGTTCCGGCATACGCTTCACTGAGCTTTCCGTATTTCGAGAACCGTCCCGCACCCCAGTTCTCATTTCCGATAATGGCAATTTTTTCTCCATTCAACTCGATGAAGCGATGTTCATTCATCAGCAGATCGTACCCAAGCAACTGATGGGCCTTCATCAGGTCCTGGAAATTTCTCTTCTTGTCCGCCACGCTATCCCAACTTGCATAATCACCATAGTCGTGATTGCCGGTGATTGAAAATATGCCCAGCGGCGCTTTCAGTTGTTGACCAGATCGCCTGTGAAAAAGATGACGTCCGGTTTTTCACGCAAAAATAGTTCTACCCCTCCCTTGACGGCCGTCTTGTTGAAAAAACTGCCGGAATGGATATCCGAGATCTGCCCGATGGTCATGCCGTCAAAGGCTTTGGGAAGGTTAGGCAATTTTATCGCTACCCTCCTTATGCGGTAGTCGTACGCTCCGGAAATAATTCCATAGGCCATCAACCCCAGGGGAACAGCGCTCACCGCCAGGGCCGTCTTCGCCAGAAATTCCGAACGCGGGATATTTTCTCCCGCGATGCCGGATGCTCCCCGGTTGAAAAAGCCGATCACCCAGCGCACACCGCGTTGGAGATCGTCGATGAAAATGAAAAGGATTGAAAATATCTTGGAAAAATAAATGGCCACGATACCCACCAAAATAAAACTCCGGATCGGAAGGCGGGTATTCATAAATGGATTGCCATAGGAATACCATAACAATGCGACCATGGAAAGAACCGTAAGGCCCCAGAATGAATAGCGGGCGATGCTTTTGCCCTGGACAGACCAATCCTCCACGACGACCCGTACAGCCTGGTAGATGTACAGGTCGATCAAAAGTAAAATCCCTATAATGACAGCGATTCCGATAAGTTTGCTCATTTAAAAGATCCTCCTACCACCTAGGTCGTAAGAGGATCTTGATTTAGTGTAGTGCACTGCTATTTATCGAGCGCCAGGTGCTCCGATTCCGCGGCTACTTCCTTTTGACTGAACCAGCCTTTGACGGTCGCTTTGAGCCGGACCCTCAACAAGTACATAACTGGAACGAAGATCAGGGTCAGAAACGTTCCGAAGATGATACCGAAGATCATCGTCCAGGAAAGGGGTCCCCAGAATTTGACGTTATCTCCTCCAAAGAAAATATGGGGGCTCAAATGGGTAAACATCTCAACAAAATCAATATTAAACCCTATAGCCAATGGGACCAATCCCGACGTAGCCGCCATGGCCGTCAGCAACACAGGGGTCATACGGGTCTTACTGGCTTCCACGATAGCCTCGTTCATGGGAACCCCCTGTGCGATGAGCAGGTCGGTAAATTCCACCAGCAGGATTCCGTTGCGAACAACGATCCCGGCCAGGGCCAGAACACCAACACCCGACATAACGATCGAGATTGACATTTTAAACAGCGAGAAGCCAATCAAGACACCGATAATACTCAATACGATTTCCGAAAGGATAATGAGCGGCTTACCCACCGAGTTGAACTGGATCACCAGGATCATGAAAATTAACCCGAGTGCGATCAGCCCGGCCTTGCCAAGGAATGCGCTGGTCTCCGCTTGTTTTTCCTGCTCGCCCGTCATATTGATCGTGACGTCAGGAGGAAGCTTGAAGTTGGACATGGCGTGCTGGATCTGGCCGACCACTTCATTCGGATTAAATCCACCGAGCACGTTGGACCCGAGTGTGACCGTTCTTTTCTGATCGATGCGCCGGATACCGGCATAGCTGTTGGAATATTCGATTTTGGCGAACGATGACAACGGGACCTGGCGCACCTGGCCACCCATCGTCATATCACGGAAGGTGATCGGCAGGTTCATCAGGGTGTTGATATCATTGCGCTGATCCTCCCGGATCCTCAACTGAATAGGATAGTCATCATTCTCATCACGGAAGCGGGAAACTTCAAGTCCATAAATTGCAGTGCGCAAGGTGCCGCCGATCGTCGCGGTGGAAATTCCTTCGCGGTTGGCTTTCTCCCGGTCGATGTTGATGACGATCTCGGGCTTGTCGCTTTGAAAGTCGGACTTCAATTCCTCCACCCCCGGGATCTGCAGGGAGTCCAGGTATTTTTTAGCACTGGAGGAAGCGGCAACGAGCGCTTCGAAGTTTTCAGATGAAATCTCGATGCTGATCGGCTTTCCGGTCGGAGGGCCGCCTTGTTCCTGGTCAACCGCTACATTGCCACCTTTGATACCTTTTACTGCCTCCCTGATCTTATCAAGATACACGGAGGTTGACTTCCCTTCGCGTTGCGCAAACGGCACAAAGGCAACCGTAACTTTGCCCAGGTGCGGGCTCGATTGTGCACCCCCTTCGAAAGGATTTTCGCTGGCTCCCTTTGCCACATTGACGATCACCGATTTTACCACCGGGTTGGGTGCTCCTACAACCTTGTTGACCCTTTCCTCTACAATATGGGTAATGGAGTCGGTAACGCGCTGGTCTGTGCCAATAGGCATGGAGATATAAGCAAATATGAAATTAGGATCGCCCTTGGGAAAGAATACAACGGGCGGTTTACGAATCGCTGTAAAAACAATGGAGAAAAAGAAAAGGAATATGACGGTTCCAATTACCAACGCCGGTCGCCAGGTTTGCAGACACCAGTTAAGCAATTTCATATAACTTGTTTGAACGCGGGGCCATAAGTTCGTCTGAAAGGCGCTGATGAGCTGCTCCAGAACAAAACGGTACAACGAGTAGACACCGAAAATAAATAGGGTGAAGTTGCCCATTCCTACAGAGCCCGTGATATAGAATACAAGAGCCATTCCTGCAAAAATGGTCGCGGAGATCTTGTAGCCCTTCGTGAATTTCTTGCGGTCATGGTCGTGGTCATGCGGTGTCATGAAGTCAGCCGCGAATACCGGGTTCATGATATAAGCAACCACCAGGGAAGCCAGCAGGGCGATGATCAATGTAGCGGGCAGGAAGTACATGAAGTTACCGATCACACCGGGCCAGAATAGCAGGGGAACGAAAGGAGCCAGCACGACCAGTGTGCCCGAGAGGACAGGCATGAATACTTCGCCCGCCGCAATCTTAGCCGCTTTGCGAATCGGCACTTTCCCATTGTCGAAAACACGGTGCGTATTTTCGATCACCACGATGGCATCGTCCACCACAATTCCAAGTGCCAACAGGAAGGAGAAAAGCGTCATCAGGTTCAAGCTGAAGCCCATCGTAGGGAATACCAGGAAGGCGATAAAACTGGAAATCGGCACCGACAATCCCACAAAGATCGCGTTTGTTGCGCCCATGAAGAACATCAGGATAATCGTAACCAAAACGAACCCGATGATGATCGTGTTGATCAAATCATGAAGCGTGATCCTGGTATTGTCCGATTGGTCGGCAGTGATGGTCACTTTTAGTCCCTTGGGAAGAACATTGTCTTCAAATTCTTTAACGATTCCATTGATCTTATCGGAAGCATGTATAAGATTTTCGCCGCTTCGCTTTACAACGTTCAGGGTAACGACGTTCTTCGAATCGAGACGGGCAAAACTTTCCTGCTCTTTATGAGAGTCGACAACGTCGGCAACATCCTTGAGATAAAGTTTACCGCCTTTGATCGAACCAATTACCGTATTGGCGATTTGATCGGCATTGAGATACTCCCCATTCACGCTCAACGATCTCTTCATACCGTCGACCGAAAGTTGCCCACCGGAGATGATCCGGTTCTCGAATCCGATCGCACTGGAAATGTCATCCAGGCTCACGCCGGCCAACGACGTCTTAAACATATCGACGTTGATCTGAATTTCGCGGTCGAGAGCCCCGATGATATCCACCCGGCGGATCTCGCTCAGTGTTTCGATGCGATCCTGCATTTGATCGGCATACTTCTTCAGTGTTTGTAAATCGTAATCTCCCGACAGGTTGACATTCATGATCGGAACTTCGGAAATGTCAATATCCTGAATCGTCGGGTCATCCGGCAGATCGGTGGGGAGATCGGGCTTTGCCTTATCGACCGCCTCCTTTACTTCGCGCTTGGCTTCCTTTACGTCAACGTCGGTCTGGAATTCAATAATTACGTTGGAAAAATCCTGGACCGAGTTGCTGGTGATCTTGCTTACGCCGGCGATCGACTTAACTTGCTTTTCAATCTGTTTGGTAATCAGGTTCTCCACATCTTCCGGCGCTGCACCGGGATAAAGTGTGGCCACGTAAATTTGTGGGAAAACCACTTCGGGAAAATTCTCTTTCGGAAGGCTGTTATAGGTAGACATGCCTGCCAAACAGATGATGGCGGTTGCTACGTAGATGACAACCTTATTGTCAATGGACCAGCTGGTCGGCTTAAATTCTTTTTCTGTGTCTTTCATGGGACTATATTTTGATTAATTCGCCATCATTCAAACCCTGATATCCCACGGTGATGACCTGGTCTCCTGGCTTCAGGCCGGATTTGATCTCGGCTTTGTTGTCATACACACCCACTACTTCAACCACATTGCGATGCGCCACCGCGATCTTGCCGGAAGTATCAGCGGTGTATACTACTTTTGTCCCATTAATGTCCTGGACTACGTTGACCGGAACCACCAGCGCATTGTTGGAGGATTCAAAGACGATCCGTAGGACAGTTGACATATTGGGACGCAGGTCGGCGGACGAAGGAAGTCTTACTTCCACGACAAAGGAGCGGGACAGGGCGTTTATATTCCTGCCTACAAAGCTCACCGTCGCATCAATATCTTTCTTCAGGTCAGCAATGGTCACGATCGTACGGTTTCCTTTTTTGATCTGGGAAACGTAGGCTTCCGATACATTGGCTTTCACTTTGAGATCCTGGTTATTGACGACTCTTGCTGCCGGCATACCGGGAGCAATGTTCTGTCCGACGCGAAGGGTCACTTCATCCACGATACCGTTGATGGGTGATTTGATCCGGGTCATGTCGTTTTGCTCGTTCATGGAGGCCAACCGGCGCTCGAGATTTTCCCTGTTGTTCTTGGCTTGTAGATATTGAACTTCCGTACCGATCTTCTGGTCCCACAAGTTCTTTTGGCGCTCGAATACCGTATTGGCCAATTCAAGAGAGGACTTCAACTCCTCAATACCGCGCTGGATAAGGGAATTGTCAACCTGCCCCAGGATTTGGCCCCTGGAAACCACCTCTCCCTCCACAACGAATACCTGCGTTACGATGCCGGCCGTTTTGGAACTCACCTGGATATTCTCGATCGATTCAATGGAGCCCTGGGTTTGGACATAATGGTCAAACTTACCTTGCTTCAGCGATACGATGGCAACGTCCTTTGTTTTTACAGGATCCGGGCCCGACTCGGCAGAAATTTCCGATTGCAGTTTTTGTATCTGCTGGTTCAGCTTCGCTGCATCGCTTTTCAAATTTTCAAGTTGGGTCTTCTTATCGGGAGAGGCAGCACTGCAGGCGGCCAGAAGTGCTGCAGTTATAAGCACAAGGAACAAGGATTGCATTTTATTTGATTTCATGGGTGTGGAGTTTTTCTGTTTGATATAAATTATTGAGGTACTGAATTGGGTACTATTTTTCCAAATGCTTTGTCCATGTCGACCTTTGCGATCATGGCGTCATACAAGGCATTGTAATAGTTGGTTTGCGCGGTCCGCAAGCTGTTTTCAGCATCGACGACCTCAAGATTGGAACCAACGCCTTGTTCGTATTTCACTTTTGTCACATGCGCTACCCTTCCCGCCAGATCCATATTCGCCTGTTGCACGCTCAACGATTTCAAAGCGTTTTCAAAATTGATGCAGGATTGCTTGACATCGAGATCAACTCCATTTTTAAGGCTTTGGTAGCCGTTCATTATTTTCAGCAGGTTGAGTTTTTCCTGTTGAACCTGGTAATGACGCTGCCCGCCGGAAAAAATGGGGATATTCAGGCTTAATCCGATCTGTGAAAAGTTGTACCATTTGTCGGGTCCAAGGCCACTGCCATCGCTAAACTGACTGTTCGTTCTGAAAAGGCCTGGAACATTAGGCGACTGCGTCGAATAACCCAGCGTTCCAAAAGCACTCATGGTGGGCATGCCGCTGGCGAACTTATTCCTGACGTTCAACTCCTGCAACTTCCGGTTAGCTTCGAGAACCTGATAGTCAGGCCGTATCCGATAATCCCAGTTCTGCTTGTAGGCCTCTACGTTCGCCTCTACACGGACGTCCTGTATATTGCCCTCCACACGTAAAGGGCGCTCCATAGGGTAGTTCATTTGAAACTTGAGTAATTCCAGGCCCAGTTCATTGAGGTTTAAAAATTTATCTCGTTCAGCAGTGAGGTTATTAAGACTGACCTGGATGCGGTCAACATCGATGCTTTCTGCTAAACCGTTTTCATTCAACGCTTTTGTATTCTTCAGCAAAGAATCAACCCGGGAGATGTTGTTGGTAAAAAGACCGGTCCGCTCCTTATTAATAATCACTGCATAATAAGCCTTGGATACCTGAACAATGATCTGTTCTTTCGTTGCGTTGGCATTGCGAAAGGCAAGTTCCTTGTAGGTTTTGGATGCCTTTAATCCGACAAGGTAAGACCCGTTGAAAATCATTTGGTTCGCTGTTACACTCGCTGTGCCGGCTGACCGCAACTGAAAGAAATTCTGGGCCCCGACTACATCTCCATATTGGAGACCTTTTTGAGCAGCAACATCAGCAGGAATAAAAGAAACCCCTTTAGTCGGATCCGTGTACGTTGTAAAAAACCGTTGGAGCTTCGGGTTGTGGATAACCGAACCTGTTGCAGAAATCTGAGGAAGTCCGATACCAACCGTTTCCTTGACTTTAGCCGCCGCAATTTGCTGATCCAGTGCGGCGTTCTGGCCGTTGATGGAGTGTTGAAGAGCAAATTCAATACATCGCTCGAGGGTAAATGTACCGGTCGTATCCTGTTGCGCGGACACGCGCCCTGTCAGGATTATTCCAATCGCCATCAGCGATAGTTTATAAAATAGTTTCATGTTTATGGTTGATTAATTGGGTTGGTTGATTGTTTTCCTTGTATTTCTCGTAGAGTTTTCTTCCTTTTTCGGTACAAAGTCCGTACACAAAATGATCGAAGAGCTGGGACTGCACTTCAGCGAGCGTGAACTTGTCGTTTGGGAAAATCCGATCGTCAAAAGCAGCTTCCACATTGGTTATCCGGAGCGTCGCGATAATCTCCGTGTTGATCTCGGGTCGGAAATACCCTTCCTTGATTCCCTGTTCCAGGTTCCTGGCCACCGACTCTTTGATAAACCTCGTTTTGTGCTGCTGCCACTCTTCCCATGCCTTCGGATGATACTTTTGAAGGTCAAAAAGCAGGGAGGGGTTCAAATTCTCCATGTCCCTCTTCAGGCAAACGGATATCTTGGTCAGCTCGTCAATCGCATTTACCGAACTCTCTGCAATTTCTTCATATCGCTTCTTTCCGCGGAGCAGGTAAACCAGGCAGACCATCAACACGATATCGTCCTTATCGGCGAAGTGCTGGTACAACGTCTTCTTGGATACCGCCAGGTGACGCGCTATGTCATCCATGGAAACACTCCTCGCGCCATACTTCATAAAGAGCTCTTCCGTACCCTTTAAAATCTTCTCTTTTATATCTTGTTCTTCCATAATGGACGCAAAACTATGGAAACTATTGTAATTACCAAAGTTTCCATAGTTTCCTTCAACGCCGTTTCTGACCAAATGTTGAGGTTTTTGAAGAAATATTTTATTGATTTTTGGCGAAATGCCCCCTCAAACGGTTGAAGTGCCAGAATCCTTATCTGAAGCGTTTTCAGGCTCTTTGTAGCACCATTTGTCCTTCATTTTCTGCTTGAACCGCTCGCGCTCCTCCGGTGTCATCCCGGTCCAACGTTGCTTCCAATAGTGATTTCTCCAATGCCCACCATGGGAATGACCTCCTTTGCCCATCGACCAAAATAAAATCTTGGAGAGGACAAGCAAGCCGAGCGCCTGCCAAAACGTGACTTGAGGACCTGCAAACAAAGTTGGCACCAGCCAATTCCAAAGTAGCATGGTCGCCCAACCAAAGAGCCCAACCGCTAGCGTTCCAAACGCCGCAAACTTCAACACCCACAATCCCTTTTTCATAATTTTTTTCCTCACCCCCTGCCCCCTCTCCATAAATGGAGAGGGGGGGAGTTATTTGTTTAGATAGTTTTTTTTAATACTTCAAGGTTCAAGACCCTGCCCTCTCCTGAAAGTGAGCGGGGAGTCAGTTAGTTTTCTACTACGTCGTCGTAAAATTTCTGCAGTCTTTTTCTCAGAGCGATGATCGCATAGCGCTTTCGCGAAAGCAGCGTATTGATCGATGTCCCCGTCGCCTCCGAGATCTCACGGAAACTTTTCTCTTCAATTTCGTTCTGAATAAAGATCTCCCGTTGTTCGCGAGGCAATTCGTCCAGCGCTTCCGTAATCTCATCCCAGATCGCCTCCCGAAGCAGGGTTGCCTCGGGCGTATTATCCAGGTCCGGCAGAATTTCCTGAAGCGTCAGGGGCGAATCTTCGTCCTTACCGGACAGCATTTCAAAATCCGTTCGCTTCGGCCTGGCGGCGTCCCTTCGGTAACGATCAATAATTTTGTTGCGCGCTACACTATAGAGCCAGGAAGTAACCCTGTCGATCGACTCGATGGCCTCGAAACCTGCGACAAACTGGTAAAACACATCCTGAAGGATATCCTCCGCCTCTTCCACCGTAGACACCCTGCTTCGGATAAATCCCAGCAACTTGTCCTTTTCCTTCAGGAATGTGTTCTGCTTGATCTCTTGCATTGCCAAGTCCATCGCCCTGACCATCGTTTGCTGTCTCACAAAAGCATAGTCGCGGCGGCTGATTCAAATATTGTAAGGGAACGACAGAAATGTGTAAAGAGTTGCTAAATACTCAATTCTAAGGCTGCTGTTCGGCTGCACACGCAAAAAAATGAAAAAGCCTGCCCCGATTTTCATCGGGGTCATACCGGGCACGGTAAAAGCTAACCTATGAAAGATGAGTGAGGCCTGACCCGGTACCCCGGGCAAGCAGGCACGGCTACATTTTCATAGCGCATTCTTCATGGAAAGAGTGACCTTCAACAATTCGATTTCACCATCTTTACAGCAATGCTCCCCCAAGAGAACTTCATCGACTATCAAGGCAGTCGCCTTCATTACGCTAAAGCCGGTCACGGTCCTACCCCCCTGCTCCTCTTTCATGGCTTCGGCCAGGACCACAAGGCATTTGACGTATGGATCAGCGCACTGGAAAACAAGTACACCATTTACGCCTTCGATCTGTATTTCCACGGCCAAAGTACCTGGCCTCTCCGGCGGCCTCTCGAAAAAAGCGACTGGAAGCAAATCATGATGCAGTTTTTTAGGAAAGAAAAAATCGAACTCTTTGCGGTCGTTGGCTTTAGTCTGGGAGGAAAATTTGCCCTGGCGACCCTGGAAGCATTCACTGATAAAGTAACGAAAGTCGTTCTGCTGGCACCCGACGGAATCAAAACCAACCTGTGGTACAATCTTGCCACCTATCCCATCGCCGTCCGCCTTCTATTTAAGAGTATGGTCCTCCAGCCAGGGCGGTTTTTTACCCTTGCGCAATTCTTCCAACGGCTTGGTTTGGTCAACAAGGGCATTGTGCGATTTGCAGAATCCCAAATGGATACCGAAGAAAAAAGAAGACGCGTCTATTACTCCTGGGTCTATTTCCGGCATCTGAAGTTTGACATCCCTTCCATCGCCGCCATCCTGAATCACCAACACATTCCCGTTCTCATGCTGGTCGGCAAGTACGACAAAGTGATTCCAATCAAAAATATGGAAGGCTTGCTCAAGCGACTGCACCAAAAACAAGTTGAGATCATTGAAGCGGGACACAACGATCTGGTCAAGGCTGCCCTCAAATTTATTCAGTGATAAACGTCTTTCCCCTATCTGCGCGATGATTCCTCACTGTCTGAACTGTGATTCGTGTGATTATTGTGATTTATATGAGCTGTTAACTCTCCGTCTGCTAATGCCTCTTCTATCGTTGGAAAATCATCTTAATACTGAGCACTAATTTTTTTAAACCAAAAGCGCCGCTATTCCCTCAAATCCTCTTAGTTTTGCGGCAACACCATTGCGCAATGATTGTATTTTTCAGGGCTGCTTCCTCTGCTTTTTTTGCCTTTAGCGTGCGCCAATCCATTGAAAAACAAGATCTTGAAAAACTGACCTGGCTCTTCGGCGACGCGGAACTGGTTCACGATCAAACTTTACATGGCTATTTTATCGGCCCCCGCAAAGAAATGGTTACACCGTGGAGCACCAATGCCGTGGAGATCACCCAAACGATGGGCATCCTGGGCATAGAACGGATCGAGGAATTTGTGGGCGTAGCCAATGCCGCCGCCAAACACGATCCCATGCTCCAGCACATTTACCGCGACCTCGACCAGGAAATTTTTACGATCCTACACCGTCCGGAGCCTATTGTTAAAATAAAGGATCTCAAAGCGTACAACGATAGAGAAGGACTTGCGCTCAGCGACGAAGAAATCGAGTACCTGGAAGGGGTCAGTAAACAACTCGGTCGCCTGCTCACGGACAGCGAGGTGTTTGGTTTCTCGCAAGTCAATTCCGAACACTGCCGTCATAAGATCTTTAATGGCACCTTCGTTATCAATGGCAAAGAAAAACCGTCAACCCTTTTTCAACTGATTAAAAAAACATCGAAAGAGAATCCCAACTTCCTCGTCTCTGCCTATAAGGACAACGTAGCGTTCATCAAAGGCCCGCGCATAGAACAATTTGCTCCGGGCCGCCAGGATGTGCCTGATTTTTTTAAAGTAGAAGACTTTGACTCGGTCATCTCAATAAAAGCAGAGACGCATAATTTTCCCACCACAGTAGAACCGTTCAACGGCGCCGCTACAGGTTCGGGAGGGGAAATCAGAGACCGGCTGGCCGGTGGGAAAGGTTCGTTGCCTTTGGCAGGGACAGCCGTTTACATTACCTCCTACCCTCGCCTCGATGGTGGAAGGTCCTGGGAGAAAAAAACGGAAGCGCGAAAGTGGCTCTACCAAACGCCTATAGAGATCCTGATCAAAGCCTCCGATGGCGCCAGTGATTTTGGAAACAAATTCGGCCAGCCTCTGATCGGGGGAAGCTTACTTACTTTTGAGCATACAGAAAACAACAAAAAATTCGGCTTCGACAAAGTGATCATGCTCGCCGGGGGTGTTGGCTTCGGAAAAGAAAAAGACTCCAAAAAAGAAAAGCTGGAGGCCGGCAACAAGATCGTAATGATGGGCGGCGACAACTACCGCATCGGTATGGGTGGCGGCGCTGTTTCTTCCGTAGCGACGGGCGAGTATGGCAACTCCATTGAACTCAATGCCATCCAGCGTTCCAACCCTGAGATGCAGAAGCGCGTGATGAATGCCATCCGGGCGATGGTGGAAGCCTCCGAAAACCCCATCGTTTCCATCCATGATCATGGCGCGGGCGGTCACCTCAACTGTTTTAGTGAATTGCTCGAAGAAACCGGCGGGATCATCGAAATTGATAAACTTCCTGTAGGCGACCCTACCCTCTCCGACAAAGAGATTATCAGCAACGAGTCGCAGGAACGCATGGGCCTGGCCATCCGCGAAAAGGATGTGGCTCTGTTGCAGCGCGTGGCGGACCGCGAACGCGCTCCAATGTATGTTACCGGAGTCGCAACAGGCGATCACAAACTAAAATTCACCGACTCCCGCCAGGACCTGAAACCCGTTGAACTCGAGGTCAATCAGTTGTTCGGTTCTTCACCGAAGACGATCCTCCGGGACAATACCAACGCCTCCAACTTTGAAGACATCGTCTACCAGCCGGATAAATTGGCCGAATACCTCACACAGGTTTTGCAGCTCGAAGCCGTGGCGTGCAAAGATTGGCTCACTAACAAAGTAGACCGGTCCGTTACCGGCAAGGTGGCTACACAACAAACGTGCGGGCCGGTCCAGCTTCCGCTGAATAATGTGGCCGTGATGGCACTGGATTTTCCAAGTCATAAGGGCGTGGCCACTGGAATAGGACATGCGCCCGTTGCTGCACTGGTTGATCCCGCCGCGGGAAGCCGCCTTGCGATAGCGGAATCCCTGACCAACCTTGTTTGGGCGCCGCTCACGCACGGACTGAAAGGAGTTTCCCTTAGCGCCAACTGGATGTGGCCCGCAAAAAATGAAGGCGAGAACGCCAGGTTGTATGAGGCGGTTGAAGCAGTCAGTGACTTTGCCATTCAACTGGGTATCAATATCCCGACGGGCAAGGACTCTTTGTCGATGACACAAAAATATCCGGGTGGCGAAGTCGTCTACTCACCGGGTACCGTCATCATTTCTGCAGTCGGCGAAGTGGAAGACATCCGAAAGACGGTTTCACCCGCGCTGGAAAAAATTCCAGGTTCAAAACTCCTCTATATTGATTTTTCAAAGGATGATTTCAAGCTGGGAGGAAGCAGTTTTGGACAGGTTGTGAATAGCCTGGGAAAGTCGGCTCCTACGGTGACCGATTCAATTTACTTTAAGAACGCCTTCGAAGCCGTGCAACAGTTGATCCGATCCGGTCATGTGTTAGCCGGCCACGATATTTCTTCCGGCGGGTTGATCACGACGTTGTTGGAAATGTGTTTCCCTGTGCCGGGGGTTGGTTTGAATGTCGATGTAAGCGCCCTGGGAGACGACCTGATAAAGATTCTATTCAGCGAAAATCCGGGTGTAGTGGTTCAGGTTGAGAATGAATCAAAAATAGCGTCCATTCTATCCCAGCATAACGTCGCCTACCATGTCATCGCCGAGCTCACCCTTCAAAGAGAGCTCAATCTTACTTCCGTATTCAACATTCAACATTCAACGTTCAACATTGACTCCCTTCGCGCCGCCTGGTTCAAGACATCCTACCTCCTCGATAGCATCCAGCGCCCCAACGGCCACGCCTCATTGCGGAAAGAAAATATTTTCAACCAGACGCTGGAGTATAAATTCCAAAAGCGCTTTGATGGAAAGTTCAGCACGTACGGTATCGATCCAACGCGCAGGACTCCAACTGGTTTAAAGGCTGCCATCATCCGCGAAAAGGGTGTGAACGGAGACCGTGAAATGGCGTATGCCTTGTACCTCGCCGGCTTTGATGTAAAAGACGTGCACATGACCGACCTCGTTGCAGGACGCGAGGACCTTTCCGGAGTAAACATGATCGTGTTTGTGGGAGGCTTTTCCAACTCCGACGTACTGGGTTCCGCCAAAGGCTGGGCCGGTGCTTTCCTATACAATCCAAAAGCCAAAGCCGCACTCGATCGGTTCTACGCGCGACCCGACACGCTGAGTTTAGGCGTATGCAACGGCTGCCAGTTGATGATGGAGTTGGGCCTTGTCTACCGCGACCAACCCACCATCGAAAAGTTCCGGCTGGCCGGGTTTGGCGACCATCCCAAAATGCACCACAACGGATCGGGAAAATTCGAGTCGACGTTTATCAACGTGACGGTCCCCAAAAACAATTCGGTGATGCTTGCCAGCTATGAGGGCGCGCGCCTGGGCGTATGGCTGGCGCATGGCGAAGGTCAGTTCAGGCTTCCTGCTGATCACTCCATTTATCAAATAGCCGCCGCATTCTCCTATCCCGAATATCCCGGCAACCCCAACGATTCCGATTTTGCCGTCGCGGCATTGTGTTCCCACGACGGAAGACATTTGGCCATCATGCCGCATATTGAACGGTCATTGTTTGCGTGGAACTGGCCGTATTATCCACGGGAGAGGAAGAGTGACGAGGTATCGCCTTGGTTTGAGGCATTTGTGAATGCGAGGGAGTGGGTGGGGGAAATTGGTGATCGGTGATCGATAAGCAGTAGGCAATGGGCAATAGGCAGTAGGCAAAAAGTATTACGTGGTAATATAAAGTTGAATCCCAGTCACCATTGGGAAAAGTAAGCAGTAGGCAATTGGCAAAAGTATTATGCAGTACTATAAAATTGAATCCCAGTCGTCATCGGGAAAAGTTGGCAGTAGGGTGACTGCTGATAATCAAGGTATAAGTCCCATAGGGACGAAATATTGGTAACCGTTGCCCAACTCTTCATTAAAGTCCCGTAAGGGACGAAATCTAACCGGGGATAGGCTCAGGTAGCAAGTAAAAAACATAGCGTATGGACAAACAAAAATTGCAAGAACGGCAGGAACTGATTCTTGACTTCGTGAGAAAATTTTGCGCTGAAAAACTGAATGAAGAATATTTTACGCTTTCAGAACGACTCGTTCGTAAACTGGGACGGAAAAGAAACAATCCCTTAGTAGCCGGACAAGTTGAAGTTTGGGCAGCCGCCATTATTCACGTTTTGGGAACAATCAATTTTCTTTTTGACAAAGCTTCTCAGCCGTACAGTACCGTTGACGAGATCCACCAATTTTTTGGAACGAAAAAAGCGACAACGACCGCGAAATCAAAAATCATTCGCGACTTGCTTAAGCTTGGCTATTTCGACAGAGAATTTTCAACAGGCGGAATGAAAGAGGCTAATCCACTTAATAAAATGGTTATGGTGAACGGACTGATCGTTCAGATTGACACCTTGCCGGCGCAGTATCAGGAAATAGTAAGGCAAGCGAGGGCAGAGGGAAGGGACGTATCATTCACAACACCTTAGAGGAGAGAATGTGAAAGAATCACAATTCTTTGCAGAATCCTCATTCTTCACGATGGCCCAGACCCGGCAACTGCAGACAAACCCGCGGTAGTTTCTCGAATCCTTTTTAATGCTCTGACATTGTTGAATAATGTAAACGGTCCACTATATTGGTAGAATCAGAAATATTTCCCAATACGGGAACATTTGATTACATTTGACAAAACGTTTTATTACGTGAGAGTAATTGCCAAGAGAACACTTCGGGAGTTTTGGACAAAACATTCGGACTGTGAACAAAGGCTGAAGTCCTGGTACCAGGAGGCGGAGAAAAGGGAATGGAAGAATACAAATGAGATAAAGAAAGAATATCCGACAGCGAGTATTTTGGGGGGCAATAGAGTGGTATTCAACATTAAGGGAAATAATTATCGATTAATCGTAAAAATCAATTTTCAGTACCAGATGATATGGATACGATTTATTGGGACACACAAAGAGTACGACAGGATTGATGCCACAGAAATTTAACGACTATGAATGTAAAGCCAATAAAGACAAAAAAGGACTACCAACAAGCTTTGGACAGGCTTGAGGTTATTTTTGATGCCAAAAAGGGAACACCGGAAGGCGACGAACTTGAAATACTGGGAATTCTGATAGATCAGTATGAAAATGAACATTCTCCGATCGACTTGCCCGACCCCATCGAGGCCATTAAGTTTAGAATGGAACAATTGGGCTATTCTCAAAACGACCTTGCAAAAGTAGTTGGACTCAAAAGCAGAGCGAGTGAAATCCTGAGTAGAAAGAGAAAGCTATCGCTTGAGATGATCCGACAATTGCATGACAAATTAAATATTCCAACGGACGTTTTAATTCAAGCCTACTGAATAGACCGCCGAAAGAGTTATAATTTTGGGAGTCTTGAGTCCCTAGTCCTTGGTCTTGAGTAGGTGGCACTTAAGTCCATAGTTATCTCCAGCTCAAGACTCAAAACCAGGCTTTGTGAAGTTACCCATTTAACCCATGGAATAATATGAAAATAATGACCAAGTTCCACGTCTCCTTTTTGGTGAACCTGTTCTTCATCACCTCCCTGAATGCACAAACCAAAGTCTACGATAGCGCATCCATCGCCTCTCTAAAGAAAGAATTATTTCCCATCGTTGCTTCAAAAGAAAAGCAGGTTCAGGAAATGGTGGATATGGTTTTTAGTTTCGGTGAGCTCGGCTTTCAGGAATTTGAAACATCAAAGTACTTAACGGATATCCTGACGAAAAATGGTTTTAGTGTCGAAAAAGGAATTTCAAACATACCCACCGCTTGGTTAGCGAAATGGGGAAGTGGCAGTCCGGTAATTGCTTTAGGGAGTGATATCGATTGTATCCCCAAAGCTTCTCAAAAGCCCGGCGTAGCGTATAAGGACCCCATCGTAGAGGGCGCCCCCGGACATGGTGAAGGGCATAATTCCGGTCAGGCTGTCATTATTTATGCAGCAATAGCCGTTAAGGAAATCATGCAGAAAAATAATATTCCGGGCACATTGCTGATTTGGCCCGGAGTGGCCGAAGAACTATTGGCCAGCAAAGCGTGGTATGTGCGGGACGGCTATTTTAAAAATGTCGATGCCTGTATCTTCACCCATGTCAACAGTCAATTTAATTGCGATTACGGAGATAATGGAAGCGATGGGTTAGTATCCATAAGCTTTTCTTTTGAAGGGGATGCAGCGCATGCCGCCGGCGCACCCTGGCGTGCCAAAAGTGCGTTGGATGCAGTTGAATTGATGGATGTGGGATGGAATTTTAAAAGGGAACATTTAAAACCAACGCAACGCTCCCACTATGTAATAACCGATGGCGGAGATCAGCCCAATGTCGTGCCCTCCAAAGCAAGTGTATGGTATTTTTTCAGGGAAAGAACCTATAAGGATATTCAGAGCATGGTTGACGCCGGAATAAATATTGCAAAAGGGGCTGCCATGATGACGGATACAAAAATGAACTATCAGATTATCGGAACAGCCTGGCCGAACCATTTTAATAAACCCATGGCGGTTGCCATGCATGCCAATATCATGAAAGTCGGATTGCCCGAATGGACTGAAGCCGACCGGCAAATGGCATTGGCCGTTCAAAAATTAGTGGACGCTCCCAAGTTGGATAAAAATGGAAAGCCAATTGATGGGTTGAGTTTAAAAATCGATTCCCTGAAAGGCTCCGTGCCTTTCTCCTGGGGCGGCGGCTCTGATGATATCGCCGATATATCCTGGACTGTCCCGACCATTGTATTAGGGTACCCCGCCAATATTCCCGGTACAAAAGGGCATCATTGGGCCGATGCGATTGCCATGGCCACGCCCATTGCCCACAAGGGTACACTGGCCGGAGCAAAAGTAACGGCATTGACGTTAATTGATTTGTTTACAAACCCAACGATCCTTCGCGACGCGAGGGATTATTTTAAGAATGTGCAGACTAAAGATGTGCACTATATTCCTTTTATCACCGAAAAAGATCCTGCTCCTGTTTATTTGAACAGGGAAAAAATGGCGCCGTACCGGAGTGAGATGAAGAAATATTACTATAACCCGTTAAAATACAAAACGTATATGGAGCAATTAGGCATTGTGTATCCAACGCTTGAAAGCAGTAGGCAGTAGGCAAGGGGCAGTAGGCAATGCGTATTCCGAGGTATATAAATTTGACATTTCGAAAAAAAATTAATTGCATAGCATAAAAAAAGCGCTTTCCGGATCGATTACCGGAAAAGCGCTTTTTTAATTCTGCTTACTATTTCTACATAACGTACTGTTGAGTATCCTCAACGTCCGTTATGATCATCATTACAATTGTTGTTACCGTCTTTTTCATCTTTGTCATCATCTTCATCACCGTCTTTATTGCCGGACTCTCCGCATTTCTTGTGGAGCTGGATGTTGCCGCCCTTCAGTGTGCCCCCGGCACTGTAACCATTAGAGAGTTCCAGGCTAAAGGTGTCGTCGCGTCCGCGCTCGCCTTTGTCAGAAACAATTACCTTGTAGGTGAACGGACCTTGACCGTTGACTCTGGCAATCCCTTCGATCTGACGTGTCACCGCATCGATTACGATGTACGCCGTCACGCTGGTGCTCTTGACTTTCACGCCATTTGCGCAATGGTCATTGTAAGAAAGCTGACCCCAGAACTTGCCATTCTTAATGCCGCCGGAAACACCGAACGTCGCCTTGTCACTACACGACCCGTTGATCCAACCGCCGCCGGTTATGAAATCCGCACAAGGCTTAGGAGGAAATACGCCGCTGCCCGAACCGCTGCAGACCGTGACACTGTCGGTGATCATCGTCACTTCACCATTTAACGCCCACAATTTACCGGAGACGTCTGAACCAGAAGTCATGGTAATAGTAGTGTTAGCAATAACGCTTCCGACAAATTGAGCGCCATCAATCGTCGCGGAAGACCCTACCGCCCAAAACACGTTCGATCCATTGCATGTCGCACTGCTGTTGTTGAGCGCGATGACCTTTGAACCGCTCATCGTTACGAGGGTGGAGCCCATCTGAAAAATGAACAGGGCATCACTGTTACCTTGAAAATCAAGATAAACGGTTCCATTCACCTGCAAGTTGGCAGAAGGTGCAAAACTATAAACACCGGGTGTGAAGGTAAGGCCATTCAGTTGTGTAACCCCTGAATATATAGTATCGGGCACCTGGGCCACGAGAAAGTTATAGGCAGTGACGGCATCATTATGAGCCTGGGCTGCAACAGGACCGGCCGCATAGACCGTTCCGGTCACTATACCTAATCCCCCTGTCACTGTCCCCGGACCACTGATCATGTTGAGCGGTCCCGGTTGGAAGCCGGTGATGGCAGTACCCGGACTAACGCCGAGATCTCCTGTGATGAGTGATGCACCATCGTTAGTAACCGTCGTTCCCGCCAGGACCGCAAAGTTAGATGTACCTACAAGCGTGGCCGTCCTCGCGCTGATGGCAAGATTGCGATCAGTGGATTTAAGGGCGCTTCCATTCGGACTTGCGCTTGCATTGGCAGGAGCAAGTTGATCTTGTTTACACCCTGCAAGCAAAGCAACCGATACGATCGCAAGGGTGGTTAAAAGTCTCTGTGTTTTCATTTAGCTATAGTTAAATTGTGAATTAAGCAATCGCGCGAGGATTTGTCTCGTTTTTGATGCGGTTACCTATATAAAAAAGATGTGCCTGACCCGAATCGCAGAGAAAAGGGCTTGGGATCGGGGGAAGGAAGGCTAAATAAGGACTTTCGTACACTAAATTCCACGGATAATGTGTTGATGCGCGAATGTGTTGATGTGTTGATGTTCAGTTGTTGGGACGAGTGAAAGCAATTCAGCGCCTACCCCGTAAGGGAATCCTACTTCAACACTTCAACACTTCAACACTTAAACACAGTCCCGTGTGGTAGTTTACATGCATCTGAGCCAGCTTAAACTTAAGACTCCCCATTATCCCGCCCCCGCCTCATCATCACATAAAACGGAATACCTGCCATCAACAAAAGAAAACCCCAGTAAACAATTTCTTTGCCGGAGCCGGCGATAGCCCACAAGGAAAACAAAAAAGCGGCCGCTGCCACGACAATTTTTCCAAACCTTACAGCAGCGTTCCTTCGACTGAGGATAACAAACGACGCGGTTGAAAATAAGAACGCTACCAGCGAGGTAAGGGAAGATAACAGGATGATAAACTTATAGGTCTCCCCCAGTGTTCGGCTGAAATTCATCATCATCAGTATCGAGACCAGCACACTGCCGATGACCAGGCTAAAAATGGGGATCTCGTGCTTGTTGGTGATCCCGAAAATCCGGGGGAAAAGTTTGTCGCCTGCTGCGGCGGCCGGAATCTGACCCTGGATGACAATCCATCCATTGAGTGCGCCGAACGTAGAAATGATGGCTCCCGCCCCTACCCAGTATTTCGCCTGAGTACCCCAGATCGCCATCGCTGCGTCGGCAAAAGGTGCATTAGAGTTCCGTAGTTCCTCAGGAGAAATTACGCCCATGATGGAAATGGTGCCGAGGACATAAACAAGGGTAGCGATGCCTGTACCCAGCAAGGTCGAACGGGAAATCGTTTTCTCAGGATTTTCGATACTTCCCGCCGGAATCGTCGCGCACTCCAATCCCATAAAGGCATAAAACGTAAGGGTGGTAGTAGTGATAATCGCTTCAAGATCGGACGTGCCGCTGAGGTTGAAGGGGGTAAAATGTCCGGCATGAATAAAAAAGAGTCCGGCAATGGATATACCCAGCAAGGGAGTCAGCTTTAAAAGGGTGGTGATCAGCTGCACTTTTCCCGCGACCCGTATTCCTTTTGAGTTGATCCATGTTAAGAGCCAGATCGCAGCAAGTCCCGTTGCTACGGCCAACAAAGAATTCCGGGCAAGTGCCGGTATATAAACACTGAGGTAGCTGACGAACGCTACTGCCATCCCTGCATTGGTACACCAAATGGAAATCCAATAACCCCAGGCAACCAGGAAAGCCGGAAATTCTCCAAAACCTTCGCGCGTGTAAGCATAAGGTCCTCCCGTCGCGACGGGCACCATCCGGCTCAGCCAACTGAAGACCAGGGCAAGAAAAAAAGCACCGAGGCTGGAAATCAGCCAACCAACCAGACTAATGCCCCCGTACATGGCCAATGCCGCAGGCAACATGAACAGCCCCGAGCCAATCATGTTGCCCACTACCAGCGAAGTGCTGGTCCATAGGCCGATCTTGTTTCGCGCGGTTGGTTTCAAATTCGCTAAATTTAAACTAATTACGTTAAATGAAAACAAAGACGATCGTTACCATCCTCCTCCCCTCCCTCTTATTACTATCGTGCGCACCAAAAAAAAGTAAAGAGGAACTGGCGCACCTGGACCTTTCTTCCCCCGATCACTTTATCCAGTCTGTTATCGACAATAGAAAGGACACGTACGCCGACAGCAGCGGCTTTGAAATTACGGGGAGGCCTGTGTTTTCGAATGGCGATTTTCACGCCTTTAATTTTAAGGAAAACATAGGCAAGGACTCCTACACCTATTCCATTCTGCTCAATCCGGAAATCTCCGGCGCACTAGATGGAAGCGATAGTACCAGAAAATCAGTCTATGCCGATCTGAACCGCCTGCTAAAAAAACAAATCGGGTTGACCTACCAGGTTCTCGAAGGAAATATGGAGACTTCCAACGACTTCCAGGGCGATGGTGCCCCCGACTTTGTTCTTACACAAACCTACAGCAATGGAAAAAATACGAAAAGCGGTCAGACCATTCTGTTGTATGACGGTAAGCGAAGGTTGGCCAGCGCTGACATCCATGCCCTCAGTAGCTATCAGAAAGGCAGCAGTGAGAGTATCTTTATTGGAGTAAAGGAATTTTTTGAATTCAAAAACCCCGCCCCGGTTACGATTGTCGTACGCCATTGGGAAGACAGTTTAGGACTAAGGTCAATCCGGTATGCCACAACCTGGAAGTGGTCCATCCAAGATACGACGTGGAAAACAGGCTTCCTTGGAACAGACCTTGATCATCCCGGTTTCAAGAAGTTCACCCGGCGATTAACCTATTTGGAAAACAACGCAGGAACATTCACCATCCCGGAAAATTGTCAGAGCGGAGGACCTATTTATTTTGAATTAAAAAGGAGTGAACCGTCGGAGTTGTCCGATTATTACCTGATCAAGACAGGAATAAAAGACGCCGGCTACAATATTGTTTTTCAGATAGCCCGCAAAGATTCATTGACTTACATCCTATATAAAGCCCGTGGCGAAAAATTAGTCGTGCCCAACCCCTTTGGAAAGACTGAAATTCAACGCGATACAATGGATGCGACGATCATCATCAGGAATGACCCTGTTCATCATGACCTCTATTGGTTGACGAATAGCTTTAGTCCCACTCCCTTGCCGTATACTACCGAGCCGGGGAGGTACAGGTATGTGAAGTGTCAATAATGAGTAATTACTATATACAGTCCCGCAATAAGGATAAGGACTGCCGTGATACGCTTAATATAAAGCGGGTTGAATCTGCGGGCGCCCAACCTTGACCCGATCTGGCCTCCGGCAAACACGGCAATCAGCAAAGGCCAGACAAAATTCCAGTCGACTGTAGAGGATCGAATAAGTTGTCCGCCGAGG
>Ga0193731_1000188_pt1 | contig 22042 bp, 22 predicted proteins | sample U1a2metaG_FD_144920 | JGI IMG/M metagenome (GOLD analysis project Ga0193731, IMG submission 144920) | Soil microbial communities from a riparian zone of the East river system, Colorado, United States - U1a2 | ecosystem: Environmental > Terrestrial > Soil > Riparian zone | place: USA: East River...
CCGTCGATGAGAGTCACCCAGCCGGTCGGTGAGCCTTCGCCCGCAGCGGACAGGACAGCCCGGAACGGGCCGATCGAAAGCACCTCGGCGCCGTCATCACGACCCTCGAGCGTGTCACGCTGCCATATCTGAAACCTGTCGCTGTCACTCATGAGGCTTTGCGCTCTGCCGCGAGACCCAATTCTGGCGCAACCATTTCGGGTTCGTTCGCAGCGGCGGCATTGAGGTTGGATGTTGCCGCCGGCGCCCGCCTTCCCCATCCTGAGGTGGCATGACTGCGCAGCCGACCGCCGCAAGCGCTGAGAACGCCTTCGCAAGGGATCTTTTTCATGGGTTGCCTGCGCGTTACGACGCTCTCGCCGAGGTGCTTTCTTTTGGCCAGAACGGGCGGTGGCGCCGAGAGCTGGTTGCGCGAGTCGTGTCGGGCCAACCGAAGCGAATCCTCGACGTCGCGACCGGCACTGCGGGAGTTGCGATTGCGCTCGCCAGGCGCACTGACGCGGAGGTGACAGGCATCGACATCAGCGAATCGATGCTGGCGCGAGGTCGCGAGCGCGCGCGTGCGGCGGGACTCGACGACCGGATCACACTCCAGGCGGGACGCGCCGAAGACCTGCCTTTCGCGAGCGACTCATTTGATGCCCTGAGTTTCACCTACCTCCTGCGCTACGTGCGCGATCCCACAGCGACTTTGGCGGAGCTGGCGCGAGTCCTTCGCCCTGGCGGCACACTTGCAAGCCTCGATTTCTTTGTCCCGCCCAACGCTGCCTGGCGGGCAGCATGGTGGTTCTACACGCGCTCCATTCTTCCTTTGGCCGGCCTTGCCCTCGGAGGAGCCGAATGGTGGAGAGTAGGAAGGTTCCTCGGCCCCAACATCTCTACGTTCTATCGGGGCTGGCCTCAGGCGAGAATCGCCGAGGCGTGGGCGTCGGCCGGGATCGTCGATGTCGAGTACCGCGTGATGAGCGTCGGCGGCGGTCTTGTGATGTGGGGTCGCAAAAGTGCCTGAAACGCTGGCGCCCGCCTACTACGCCGCTCGGTCGGGCGGGTGGCGGCGTGACGTATGGGCAGTCCTCCATCCGCCGTACACCGCCTGGCACCTTTCGTACGTTCTCATCGGCGCAGCCCTGGCCCCCTCAGTCGATGGCGTGCGCCTTTCCGCAACCCTGCTGGCCTTCTTCTTCGCGGTCGGCATCTCTGCACACGCGCTCGATGAGCTCAAGGGGCGCCCTCTCGGGACCGAGCTGCCCGGCGCCGTCCTGACCACTGCTGCGGTACTCGGGTTGATCGTGGCCGTCGGCCTCGGCGTTGCGGGTGTGACACGGGTGGGCTTCGGGCTGCTTCCTTTCATTGCGGCTGGAGTCTTGTTCGTCTTCGCCTACAACCTGGAGCTGCTGGGCGGCAAGCTCCACGGCGACTTCTGGTTCGCGCTCTCATGGGGAGCGTTCCCAGTGCTTACCTCGTACTTCGCCCAGACCGGCCGCATCTCGGTCGGCGCCGTCGCTGCGGCAGCCGGCGCATATGCGCTGTCGTTCGGGCAGCGGAGCCTGAGCACTCCGGCTCGTCTCCTCCGCCGGCGCAGCCGATCTGTCACCGGCACCGTTACATTGTCCGACGGGTCGGCGGTGGAGCTGGACGAGCCGACCCTGCTGCGCCCGTTGGAGCAGGCCCTTCGAGCTTTCTCCTGGGGAGTGGTTGCGCTTGCGCTGGGGCTGACCGCATCGAAGGTTTTCTGACGCGGTATGCTGCGTCGTGTCAAATGAGCTCTCCTAGCCTGTCCCTCTCAAAGCCACTTCTGCGTGGCTGGTCTCACGGCGTGGCTGCGCTGGTCTCGGTGGCCGGGCTCGTGGCGCTAATCGTTGTCACGCGGAACGACCCCGCGAAGCTGGTCTCGATGGTCGTCTATGGGACCGGACTTGTCCTTCTGTTCGGCGTCAGCGCCACCTACCACATCTTCAACTGGCCGCCGAAAGTCAAGGACTGGCTGCGGCGAGCGGACCACGCCACGATCTTTGTTTTCATTGCGGCGACCTACACGCCTCTTGTCTTCAACGTGCTGGACGGCTGGTGGCGCACCGGTGTGCTCGTCGCGATCTGGATCTGCGCCGCGACCGGGGTGGCAGGGGCGGCGCCGTTCCTCCGCATTCCTCCACGCCCCCTGGCAGCTCTGTATCTCGCCATGGGCTGGTTGGCTGTCGTGGCGCTGGTCCCGCTTACCGCCGCGTTGGGCTGGGCGGCAGCCGCGTTGATGGCACTGGGTGGGCTGCAGTACTCCCTGGGGGCCGCCGCCTACGCGTTTAAGAGGCCGCGCCTGTGGCCGAGGGTGTTCGGCTATCACGAGCTGTTCCACGTCGCGGTGATCACCGCGAGCTTGACCTTCTACGTGCTCATCGTCCGCTACGCGGTGCCTTTTCACCGGACCTGACGGCGTCGCTAGATCGGGGGCACTCCGTGCTTGCGGTCAGGGCGTGCTGACAGTCGCGTTCCGTAAGCCTTGAAGCGTGCGATCAGGGCGTCGCGCAGGCGATCGGGCTCGACGACATCGTCAACTATCAAGTTGGCGGCGAGCTTGTAGAGGTCGATGTCCTCGCGGTACTCGTCTTCCAGCTGCTTTCGGCGCGCGGCCTTCTCAGCCTCGGGCAGCTCCGCCAGCTTGTTGTAGAAAACGGCGTTGACCGCGGGCTCGGGGCCCATCACCGCGATCTGCGCGGAAGGCAGCGCGATGACGCAGTCCGAATCGAAGGCGGGCCCGGCCATTGCATACAGGCCGGCCCCGTAAGCCTTGCGCACGATGACAGAGATCTTGGGCACCGTTGCCTCTGATACCGCGCTGATCATCTTCGCCCCGTGCCTGATGATGCCGCGGCGCTCGACATCGGTTCCGATCATGAACCCGGGAACGTCGGCGAGAAACAGCAGAGGGATCTCGAACGCATCACAGAGCCAGATGAAGCGCGCTGCCTTGTCGGCCGAGTCGCTGAACAGCACGCCGCCCTTCTGCATCGGCTGGTTCGCGAGGACGCCCACCGCCTGTCCGTCGAGGCGCGCGAATCCGGTGAGAAGCTCCTTGGCGAACAGCTTCTTGATCTCCAGCCAGCTGCCATCGTCGATCAGCGCTTCGACCACCTTGCGCATGTCGTAGCCGCGGTTGGCTTCGTCGGGGATGAGGTCCGCGATCGGCTTGGATCCCGCTCGGGGCGCCTTGGCGGAGCGCGATTGAGGCTTCTCGCCTGCTCGCTGCGGCATGTACTGGAAGTAGGCGCGAGCGAACTCGATCGCTTCCTTGTCGTCGGCGACCAGCGCATCGCCGCACCCGCTTTCGGTGCAGTGCATTCGCGCGCCCCCAAGCTCTTCGAGGCTGACCTTCTCCCCGACCACCACCTCGACCATGCGGGGCGAACCCAGGTACATCGACGCGTTGCCTTCGACCATGATCACGATGTCGCAGAACGCGGGGATGTACGCGCCTCCCGCGGCCGACGGGCCGAACAGCAAGCAGATCTGGGGCACCTGGCCGGAGAGCTGCACCTCGTTGAAGAAGATCCGGCCGGCATGACGCCTGCCCGGGAACATGTCGATTTGGTCCGTGATGCGTGCGCCGGCGGAGTCGACCAGGTAGAAAAGCGGCACGCGGATCCGCGCCGCAGTCTCCTGGACCCGGATGATCTTCTCGACGGTGCGAGCTCCCCAGCTGCCTGCCTTCACAGTCGGATCGTTGGCCATCACCGCGACCTGCCTGCCGTCGATCGTGCCCAGCCCGGTCACCACGCCGTCCGCCGGCAGCTCATCAGCCAGGACGTTTGCGAACAGCCCATCCTCGATGAACGAGCCCTTGTCGAGGAGCAGGTCAAGTCGCTCGCGTGCTGTGAGCTTGTTCTGCTCACGAAGCTTGGGGAGGTAGCGCTCGCCACCCTTCAGCGCCCGTTCGCGGAGCTCGCGATGGCGCCCCTTGCTGGTCGAGCTCACCGTCCTTTGAAGTCCGGCTCGCGCTTCTCGAAGAAAGCTTTGATGCCTTCCTTCGAATCCTCGCTCAGCGTGATCAATGTGAACTGGCTGTGAAGGTAATCGAGGGCGGCTCGGAATTCCATGTCCTGCTGACGGTAGAACGAATCGCGACCGAGGCGCATCGCCAGCGGGGACTTCTTCGCGAGCTTGTCTGTGATCTCTTTGACCGCGCTGTCGAGCTGGTCGTGGGGCACAACTCGGTTGATGACCCCGAAAGCTTCCAGCTGCGTGGCCGTCCAGCGGTCGCCCAGCATCTCCATCTCGAGCAGGACTTTGCGAGGCAGGTTTCGCGAAAGGATCGCCTGGATCATCATCGGCCAGATCCCCACATTGATCTCAGGGGTGCCGAACGTGGCCGTATCGGTGGAGATGAGCAGGTCACAGGCGCACGCGAGCCCGAGGCCGCCCGCGAGCGCGTGGCCGTTGATGCGTCCGACGATCGGCTTTCCGAGGCTCGCCATCAACGCGAAGAGGTCGACGAAAAGGTCCCGGCTGCGATGGCGCTCCAGGTCGGTCATGCCTCCGTCGAAGCTCGACAGGTCCGCGCCGGCACAAAAGGCCCGGTCCCCTGCGCCTGTCAACACCACAACCCGTACCTCGGACTCCGCCTGGCACCACCTCAAAGCTGTCGCGAGGTCGCGCAGCATGGTCGAGGACAGCGGGTTTCGTTGCTCGGGCCGGTTGAGCGTGGCCGTGGCGACATGGCCCTCGACCGTTAGCACCACCTGCTCGAGCGCCGGAAATTCAGTCAACGGCGTAATCGTAGGGCTGCGCACACCTGCGGTTCAGCCGGTAGCCGGGTGGATTCGTGTAACTCACTTTTGGTGGCCTGCTTCCCGGGCAATCGGCTTGATTCCTTAACAAAAACACATTGCGCGAATAGCGATTGCAACCCAGAATGCATGGAACGTGCAACCGTGTCTGTAACCCAAGGTTAGGCCAGCAATCGCTTAAACGCTATAATCCGCCCGGTCAAGAAGCACATGAAAGCGAAGCGACAACCTGGTACCGCGCCCACGGCGGCGCCCAATGACGCCGGCATCGACCTTGACAAACCGATCTTCACGCTCAGTGTGGCGTCCGAGATCCTGGAGACGCACCCACGAACTCTGATGATGTACGAGCACCTGGACATGATTCGCCCCAAGCGAACGGTGACCAACCGCAGGCGCTATTCGCGGCGCGACGTGCTGAAGCTGCAGGCGATCCAGACGCTCACTCGCAAGCACGGCGTCAACCTCGCTGGCGTCCGATACATCCTGGCGCTGTTGAAGCGCCTTCAGAATGCCGGAGTCGACCCACCGGAGGGCCTTAGGAATCTGGATGTGACCCTACTCGACGTCTAAGTAACAACCCGCGATCGGGCTGATGAATAGCAACGGATGGAGCATATGTCGAAGAAAAGAAGGCGTTTAGAGATCAAGGTCGAACCCCTGCCGGCCCCGTTCCAGGACGAGACGGCATCCTGTCCGGTATGCGGCCGCGACGCGGCGGCGATCGGGAGGCGACACCTGCAGATCGTCTTCCGCTGTGAAGGATGCAAGGTCGTCTTCAAGCGGAACCGAAGCTGGCCGTACGTTTACTGAGCCTCCGCAGCGCTACGTAGCCACGCCTCTCGTACTCTGAACGGGTGAGACCCCGTTCTGCGCTGTTGGGCGTGGTGGCCGGTTTGGCCACTGTGGCGATCGCCGAGGTCGTCAGGCCACGTGGGGGGACCTCACTCTTGCTCGACTGGGACGAGGTTCGGCGTACCGCTCAGGCCCGCCTCGGAACTGCAAACCAGTCGAAGGCTTCCCTGACCGCAGCCGCCAAAAGCTACCGGACGATGGCAGCGAAGCTCGAGCAACCGCTCCTCGACTTCGTCGGCGGGCTTCCGCAGGGCGCCAAGCTCCCTGATTTCGAAGCGCTCGACAGAGCAGGTTGGCTGGATCTGAACCTGGGCATCATGCGTCGAGTTGTCGATCCTGTGCTCGAGTCGGGTCGCCTTCCCAACTCGCTGATGGTCGATTTTGGAAGGTCAGGTCTCGACCACTACATGGGATTCATGCTCGGCTTCCTTGGTCGCAGGGTCCTCGGGCAGTACGACCCACAGCTCCTTGGTGTGGAGTCGATCGACGGCGCCGGCCTCTACCTGGTCGAGACCAACGTGGAAGAGTGGGGCCGGGAGGCCGACCTCCCGGAACAGGACCTGCGGCGCTGGCTCATCCTCCACGAGATGACGCACGCGTGGCAGTTCGCGGCGCATCCCTGGCTGCGTGGCCACATGGAGCAGTCGATGCGGGTGCTGCTCGAGACCGTCACCCAGAAGACAACGCCCGCGGTGAGGATTGCCGCTTTCGCCGGTGTCCTGCCCAAGCAGTGGAAGGTGATGCGGCAGATGCAAGGGACCATGTCATTGATCGAGGGCTACAGCAACCTGGTGATGAACGAGCTCGGGGCCAAGCTGCTTCCTGGCTTCGCCAGGCTCGAGGAGGCCTACCGTAAGCGCAGCTCGAACAAGTCGGTGCTCGACCAGCTGATCTGGAAGCTCACAGGTCTCGACCTCAAGCTTCAGCAGTACCGTCGAGGCGAGGCGTTCGCCAAAGCGGTCTACGACGCGCACGGCATCAAGGGCTTGAACATCGCATGGAAGGGCCCCGACCAGATGCCCAAGCTGGATGAGCTGGCCCATCCCGAAGCCTGGTACAAGCGGGTGACCGGCTAGAGGCCGCTACTCCTCCTGCGCCGTTTCCTCGCTCATGGGGAGGATGGCGACAGGGAGATCGGAGATGTCGAAGTAGCGCACCGGCTTCGACATTCGTTTGGCGATCCCGACCTGCACCTTCACTCCCAGCGACATGTGCCCGAACACCCACACCTCGTCGCACCGGGCTAGCAGATTGTTCATCGCCTCTCGCACCACTTCCTTCGAAACGGTGTGCATCAGGTAGTAGTCGAAGAGCATGAACGGGCTCACCGGCACCATCCCGGAGTCGAGCACGAATTTCTGGATGTGGGTGCGCCAGTAGAAAACCTTGTTGGACATGGCGACGTAGACGAGGCGCTTGGGGTGGCGCAGGGTTTCCTCCGCCTGATCTCTCGCTGTCGGCTTCGTCGCCGGCTGGAAGATCCGCTCGAGAATGTCCTCGGCCGCCTTCCCCGAGATCGCCATGAGTCGGCCTATCCTATCAGCCGTGCCCGAGCGCTCCCGCTTCGACCTCACCGGACGCGTGGCACTCGTGACAGGCGCCAGCCGCGGCATCGGGAGCGCAATCGCCGAAGCCCTCGCCGAGCAGGGGGCAATGGTGGTCCTGTCCAGCCGGAAGCAGGGGGACCTCGACACCGAGGCTGGGCGCATCAACGCGAGGTTCCCCGAGAAGGCGGTGGCGATCGCCGCGCACGCCGGCAAGGAGGAAGATCTCCAGCGGCTCGTGAACGAGACGATGACGAAGTTCTCGCGCATCGACATCCTCGTCAACAACGCAGCCACGAACCCCTACTTCGGTCCAGTGCTCGGTGCCGACGTGGGTGTCTGGGACAAGACATTCGAGGTAAACGTCCGGGGAATGTTCCTGCTGACCAAGTTGGTTTACGAGGCCTCTATGGAGCAGAACGGAGGCGCCGTCGTCAACGTGGCCAGCACCGGCGGTCTCAGGCCGGGTCTCGGCCTCGGCGTCTACAACATCACGAAGGCGGCAGTGATCATGCTCACTCGCCAGCTTGCCCGGGAGATCGGTGGAAAGGTGCGCGTCAATGGAGTCGCGCCAGGGCTTATCAAGACAAGGTTCGCCGAAGCGCTTTGGGGGAACGAGGCGATCTTGGAGAGGGTGCTCAACGCAAACCCGATGGGCCGGATCGGGGTCCCGGACGAGATCGCCGGAGCCGTGGCGTTCCTGGTGTCGGACGCAGCCAGCTACATAAACGGAGAAGTGCTCGTTATTGACGGGGGCGGCGGCGAGCCTTAGAGGCGCCTGAGCTCGCGGTTTTTCTGGTCTTCAGGCCCCCACCTGGCCGCGCTAAAGCGGGGCCATCCTCCCCGGCAAGCGGGGAGGTCCGCGGTCCCGGCGATTCGCCGTTCTCGGGCGAAGGCGTCCTCGAGTGGATGAAATCCTCTAGTTCCTTTTCGTATTGGTAGCCCTGGTTGTCGGGCTCGTATCGCAGCACGCGACGCTGGGAGATGTACTCCTCGAATGCCGCGCGCGTGTCGCGGGCTGCGCGGAAGCCGAGCAGGCGGGCGGCCTTTGACGTCGACAGGACACGACCCCAGCGCAACAGGTCGAGGAGCTGGGGCGAGAGAAACGCGACCCCCGACCGCCGGAGCGCGTATGCGGCGAGCTCGATCCCAAATGGCGGAATCAGCGGCGCGTGCAGTTTGCCTGCGCCATCCAGCAGCTCCGACAATGGCTGCCCGCCCGGCGCGGCGATGTTATAGGCGCCCGCAGGGCCGCGCTTGGCCGCCAGCCGCAGGGCCTCGACGCAGTCATCGCGGTGGGTCAGCTGAAGCGTCGGGTCGTAACCGGCGACAGTTGGCACGACCTCGAGGTCGAGATACTTGGCAAGGGGTTGAGGCTCATCGGCGTTGAGGCTGTTCCCGAAACGAAGCACGAGGATATCGATGGCTGGGTTCCGAGCGGCGAAGTCGTTCACGTAGGACTCGACCTCGACTATGTCGCGCACGAACTGGTGGCGCGAGTTGCTATCGAGGCGATGATCTTCTCGCACCCCGGTGGGCAGGTCGACGCGCGAGCCGTAAACGTGTCCGGAAGACTTCAAGACGAATCGGGTCACAGGACTTCCTTCGCCGGCGCACCCGGCGAGCAGGTTGAGGGTGCCGATCACGTTCGTCTCGTGCGCACGCCGCGGATCCATGTCGAACGAATCGACGCGAGTCAGCGCGTGCACGACGGTGTCGATTCCAACCGAGCGCACCAGCTTGCCGATGAGCGAGTGACGTACGTCGAGCTTCAGGTAGTCGGCGCGACCAAGGTCGTAGCGCGGCTCGCGGGTATCGATGCCGATCACCTCGGCGACGTCAGGATCATCGACCAGCCGCTGAACGACCAGCGCCCCCCACCACCGTGCCACGCCCGTGACGAGTATCCGGCGCTTCTTCGAGGGCATCGCGACCAGTCTGCCTTAAGTGCGCTTGATGACGTCCCGCTCCATCTGCGCGACAGCGCGAGCAACAGTCTCGAAGAGTGGCGATTTCGCTTGACGGACTGCCCACTCGAGCTGGCGAAGCAACGAGTACAGGCTCTTCATCGCTTTGATCGCGTCTCCGATATCGACATTGGCGGGCAACGGGATCTGGTCCAGCGGCTCCCCGGCGGACCATCTGTACGCGAAGTCGATGTAGTCGTGTGACGGCTGCCGGAGGTTGGGCTCGTCGAGATCTCCCTCCAGGTCGGCAAATCGAAAGTAAAGAGAGCGAACGAGCCGGGCGGTTTGGGCGATCGCCGGCGTCGGATACCGCCGGGGGGCGCGCGGCTGCCTATCTCGACCACCGCGCTCCCGATCCTCCGCCGCCAGCATGATCAGCACGGCGCACAGCTCTTCGGGCGCCAGCCCTTCCAGCCACCCAAGCCAGACCGCTTCCGCGACGAGGATCGTGTTCTCTCCGTAGATCCGCGATGCAAAAAGACCTTTGTCGGTCGGCCTGTCATGGGCGAGAAAGCCTGTCTCGGTGAGGATCTTGCAGAGACGGCGCAGCTTGCGGGCGTATTCGTCCATCTGACCCGTGATCTCACGCTCGCCGCCGTCAAGCTCCTTCTGCAGCGCACGGATCTCCGCGTACTTCTGGAGGTACTCGCCAAACCGCGGCGAGCGCACGAGCTTGAGCTTGTGTTGCCGCTCCAGGAGTCCTTTCGCCTCGATCTCAAGCCTTTGTACGAGGCGACCCGCGGAACCCTGGGCACGCGTGTGCTTCCCTCGCCTGCCTCGTCGCTCGGCTCCCGCCTCCCGCCGCAGCCGCTTGAGCTCGATGCGGATGGCCCGCCGGCGGTCCTCGAGCTTGAAGTACTGGGCGACGTCATCGATCGACACCTCTTTGGAGTCCCAGAGATGCCGGATGTCCTCCAGTCGAGCGCGCACGTTGACCAGCCGTTCCCGGGTCTTCTCTTCGGCCAGCCGTTTCTGAAACTGGCCGAAAGATCGCTCCATGAGCCCCTCGGCCTGCTCGGGCGTGTAGATGCGCAGAAGGTTGAGCGCCATGTTGTAGCTCGGCAGGAATTTGGACTCGACGACGAGCGTCGGGCCCATCGCGACCTCGTAGATGACGCCAACCTCGACATCCGACTCCTTGAGGATCACGCCGTGGCCGATCACGTCGATTCCCCGGCGTCCGGCTCGCCCCATCAGCTGCGTGAGCTCGCCTGTGGTCAGGTTGGAAAAGTTGGTGCCATCGAATTTTGTGAACGATGAGACGACCACCCCGCGCGCGGGCATATTGATACCGAGGGACAGCGTCTCTGTCGCGAATACGACTTTGATGAGACCGCGTTGAAAAAGCTCCTCGACCATCTCCTTGTGGTACGGGAGGAGGCCGGCGTGATGCTCAGCAAGGCCTCGGCGCAGAAGGCGCGCGTCGACCATCCGGCGAAACAGCACCTCCTCGTCGTGATCAGTCAGTCCCTGCAAGCGTTCAGCCGCGACGGCGTCGATCGCCTCCTTCTCCGCCGCGGTGGTGAGGTCGATCTCGTGGTACGAACAGCGCTGCAGCGCCTCGCGGCAGCCGCGCCGCGAGAAGATGAAGTAGATCGACGGGAGCATGTCCCCTCGCCTCAGCTCTTCGATGACGTGCAGCAGGTCGTTAGAGGGCAAGCGGGTGTATCGCCCGACGCGATACGAAGCTTCCTCTTCCTCCGCCGCCCTGGTCCAGGTTCGCTGGTCGATGCCGCCGTCGCCTTTGAAAAGGGGAAGAAACCGATTATTGATCGCTAACCACAGCTTTAACTCAACCGGCCTCACATCGTGAAAGACCGTTTCCATGCCGCCGCGGTTCTCCGCCATCCATTCGGCGATCTCGCGGAAGTTGCCGATGGTCGCCGACAGCCCGACCAGCTTGATCGTAGTCGGCGCCTGGATGACGATCTCCTCCCAGACCGACCCACGCGGGAAGTCGTCGATGTAGTGAACTTCGTCGAGGACTACGTACGAGACCATGTCAAGCCTCTGCAGGTCCTCGTAGATCAGGTTGCGAAGGATCTCGGTCGTCATCACCACTACTGGAGCGTCGGGATTGATCGAGTTCTCGCCGGTGACCAGTCCGACGGTAGGCTCCCCGTACTGCCGCACGAAGTCGTGGTACTTCTGGTTGCTCAACGCCTTCAGCGGAGTCGTGTAGACCACTTTGGTGCCGGCCTGCAGCGCGCGGAAGATCGCGTACTCGGCGACGACTGTCTTGCCGCTCGAGGTCGGCGCGCTGACCAGGACGCCGCCCCGGCCCCGGTCGAGCTTGTCGATCGCCTCGCGCTGAAAACCGTCGAGCTTGAACGGCTGCGTCGCCTCAAACTCCTCCACCAACGAGTCGGTGGCTCTCAAAGGCGTATCAGCTCGGTGGAGACATCGGTGATGCGTGCGCCATCGCTGTGCGATTCGATGTAGGACAGGACATTGGCCAGAACCTCGTCAGCGTGGCTGCCTTCGGAGCTGACGCAGACCACCGCCAGCTCGGCCAGCTGCCACCGGCCGCGCTCGCCGACCTCGGCGGCGGCAACCTGGAACTTGGCACGCACACGCCGCAGTAGCCCGCTGACGACCTGGCGCTTGGCTTTGAGCGACCCGGACTCAGGTAGGTGGAGGACAACCTTCGCCAGACCAAGCACCAGGTTGGAGGCCATCAAACCTTACCTTTGACCATACAAGCCACCACCCATATGATGGCTGGAGGCGCTGAAGCGACCGGCGCCGGGAGGGCAGCCGCATCCCAAGAGGAGACGAAGATGAGCCAAGACGAGACAGACGACGAGAAAGCGTTCGCGCTGTTTGACCGGTTCCTGGAGGATTGGTCGCGGCGCGACTTCATCCGCCGGATGGGCGCGACAGCCGCCTGGACCGCGTTCAGCGGTGGAGCGCTGGCATTCCTCGAGGCATGCGCCGGCGGCAACACGGTCGGCGAAACCCCCAAGAAGGGCGGCCACGTCATCGAGGGCAACTTCTCAGACATCCGCACCCTGAACTCCATGCTCAGCAGCGACACCGCCAGCAACCAGGTCATCGGCCTGATGTTTGACGGCCTGCTCAACGTCAAGAAGAACGGGGACCTCATCGGGGCGCTCGCTCAGGATGTGCCCACCGTCTCCGCCGACGGGCTCACCTACACATTCAAGCTGCGCCAAAACCTGAAGTGGTCGGATGACAAACCGCTTACCGCGGATGACGTCATCTTCACCTACGCGCTCGCTTACGACCCGAAGTACGCAGACGTCTCCTCGCCCCGCCGCGGCGACCTCTCCAAGTACATCGCCAGCATCACCGCGCCAGACCCGCAGACGGTCGTGATCCAGACCACTCAGGTCTTCGCTCCATTCCTCGGCAGCCACACGGGATACGGCATCCTGCCCAAGCACATCCTCGGGACCCTGTCAGCAAAGGAGATCAACACCACCGACTTCAACAGCGGGCCCACCGTGGTCAATGGTGCGTTCAAGTTCGTCAAATGGGAAAAGGGACAACAGGTCACGCTGGCTCGAAACGACAACTACTGGGCCGGCCCAGCCCTCCTCGACCAGTACGTTTACAAGGTATTGCCGGACTCGGTTGCGGTGACCACCCAGCTCAAGACCGGCGAAATCGACATCGGCCCAGTCGATCCTTCCCAGTTCGATTCCGTCAAGACGGCCTCCAACGTCGCCCAGGTCGAGTTTCCTGTCCCCAACTTCACTTTTTACGCATACAACCTCGACCCAGCCAAGCTGGGCGGCAAGCTGTTCGCTGATAAAGCAGTACGTCAAGCGCTGCTCTTCGCTCTCGACCGCCAGAAGATAGTGACTGCGGTCTTCTTCGGCCACGGCTCTGTCGCCAACTCGGTCGAGCCGCCGACCTCCTGGGCTTACAAGGAAAAGCCGCAGGTCCTCTACTCGTTTGACAAGGCCAAAGCGGAGTCGATGCTCGACGGCGCCGGCTGGGTCAAGGGGTCGGACGGCATCCGGGCGAAGGACGGGGTCAAGCTGAAATTCGAGATGATCACGAACGCCGGCAACAAGCAGCGCGAGAGCATGCTGACGGTGATGCAGCAGTCCTGGAAGGACATCGGCGTGGACGCAACGCCAAAGCTGATCCAGTTTCCAGAGCTGGTCAGCCAGATTGTGAGCACTCGCACCTTCGATATGTTCCTGGTCGGGTTCAACTGGAGCATCGATCCCGATGAGGCGCCGCTATTCCACTCGCGCAACACGGTGGCCGGCGGCTTCAACGGCGCCGATTTCAAGAATGCCGACGTCGACAAGATCCTGGACGACGCGATCGCGACACTGGACAAGGAAAAGCGCAAGCAGCTGTATTTCCAGTTCCAGGACATCATGTCGGACCAGGTGCCTTCGCCGATCATCCTGTTCAACACGGGGATCTACGGCGTCAGCACGCGTGTCAAGGGCGCCGACTTCGGGCCATTCAACCAGTTCGCGAATCGGCCCTGGATGAAGGACGTGTGGGTGACGGACGGGAAGTAAAAAGGACTATGGAGTAGCGGGAACCGCTGGGCTAGGTTTGTAGACGCATGCTGGCCAAGTTCGTGGTCCGGCGGTTCCTCGCCTCCATCGTTGTCGTCCTTGGCGTGACGCTGATCACGCTCCTGCTCATGGACCGCACGCGGGGCACCTATGTCCCAGGCATCGACCTCAACCCCGCACTGCGTCCGGAAGACATTGCGCGACTCCGGACGAACCTTGGCCTGGACCAACCGTTCTACATGTGGTACGTCACCTGGATCTGGAACGTGGCCCATGGCGACTTCGGCCGCTCGATGATCGACGGCAGCCCCGTCACGAGCCATATCCTCGATCGGCTGCCGAACACGCTAGAGCTCACAGGCACCGCGATCGTGGTCGGCATTCTTCTGTCGATTCCGCTCGGCGTCATCGGCGCTCTACGCCGCGGCAGCAAGGCAGACCATGCGCTCACAGTCGTGTCCGTGGCAGGGTTCGCCGTCCCGCAGTTCTGGATGGGCTTGCTGCTGATCCTGATCTTCTCGGTGACATTCCAGCAAGCCGGTCTGCCCTGGCTGCCCTCCAGTGGCGCCACCAGCCCGCTCAACGGCGGAGACCTCTGGGACAGGATCGTGCATCTGCTCATGCCGGCCACCGTCCTTGCCTTCTTCTACTTATCGGTCTGGTCGCGCTTCACGCGCTCGAGCATGCTCGAGGTCCTGTCCCAGGACTACATCCGTACAGCTCGAGCCAAGGGCATGAGCGAGAGGCGGGTCGTCTACCTGCACGGGCTGCGCAACGCTCTCATCCCTCTGATCACGCTGGTCGGCCTGGAGCTGCCCGGCCTGGTCAGTGGAGGACTTGTCGTAGAAGTCGTCTTTGGTTGGCCGGGTATCGGGCGGCTGGCCTTCGAACGGGCGCTGCAATACGACTACTCGACTGTGATGGGTGTGACCTTCTTTGCAACATTGCTGGTGGTCGCGGGCAACTTGCTCGCGGATGTGCTCTACGCGATCCTGGATCCAAGGATTCGGTACGCATGAGGCTGTTGTGATCGATCCAGGGCAGGCTATTGCAAGTGACCTTCCCGCGCCGGCATTCGAGGGTGACGCCAGGCGCCCGGCACAGAGCTACTGGAACGAGTCCTGGGAGCGCCTGCGCGCAAACCGGATCGGAATCGTTTGTGGATCGCTGATCGTCGTCCTCGCCCTGATCGCGATCGCTGCCCCACTCTTCACCCAATTCCTGACTCACGTGGAGCCGTCTCAATTGGATCTGGATAACACCTTCAAGCCGCCTGGCGGCGCACACCTCCTCGGTACTGACGAGCTCGGCCGCGACACCCTCACGCGCCTCATCTACGGCGGCCGCGTGACGCTCGGCGTGGCGTTCCTGACGATCGCCCTTTCGTTAACCCTTGGGACCGGTGTGGGCCTCCTGGCGGGCTATTACGGCCGCTGGATCGACGATTTGCTGATGCGGTTTGTTGATGTGGTCCTGGCCTTTCCCGCCATCTTTCTGTTCATCCTGATGGCGATCCTGTTCCGCCCTACGCCGATCACGCTCGCAGCCGTCATCGCTTCCGTGGGCTGGGGCGGCGTTGCGCGCCTGGTGCGTGGCGAGGTGCTTTCGGTGAAGGAACGCGACTTCATACTCGCCACGCGGTCCATTGGCGCCCGGGATGTTCGTTTGATAGTTCGGCACTTGCTGCCGAATGTGCTGCCGGTGCTGATCGTGGCGGCTACCCTCGGGGTGGGCCAGATCATCCTGATCGAAGCGGCCCTCGATTTTCTCGGCCTCGGCATCCAGCCGCCCACCGCGAGCTGGGGCAACATGCTCACCAACTCTCAAAGTTATTTCTTTCACTCGACTTGGCTTGTGTACTTCCCTGGGATCACGATCTTCGTAACTGTCCTTGCCGCAAACCTGTTCGGCAACGCTGTCCGAGACGCCTTTGACCCCAGGCTGAAGTAAGCAGTCATGGCGACGACCTTGCTCGAGGTGCAGGATCTCCGCACCGTCTTCGCCACCAAGAACGGCAACGTCAAGGCGGTGGATGGCGTCTCTTTCCACCTGGACGCAGGCGAGACGCTGGGCATCGTCGGCGAGTCCGGCTGCGGCAAGTCGGTGACCGCGATGAGCGTCATTGGGCTGCAGCGTCCCGGCCGGATTGTTGGGGGCAGAGTCCTGTTCATGGGCCGCGATCTGACCAAGGCTTCTGAGACCGAGATGCGCGAGATCCGAGGCCAGGAGATCGCCATGATCTTTCAGGACCCGATGACCTCCTTGAACCCGGTCTTCAGGACCGGTTGGCAGGTCGGCGAGCCGCTGCGCCTGCATCGAGGCGTTGACGGCATCAGAGCGCTCGCCGGGGCGGTGGCTATGTTGGGCAAGGTCGGCATCTCGTCACCAGCCGAACGGGCCAAGAGCTACCCCCATCAATTCTCGGGCGGCATGCGGCAACGCGCCATGATCGCCATGGGCCTGACCACGACGCCAAAGGTGCTCATCGCCGACGAGCCGACGACAGCGTTGGATGTCACGATCCAGGCGCAGATCCTCGACCTGCTGCGGCAGGTCAACCGCGAATTTGGGACCGCCACGATCCTGATCACGCACAACCTGGGCGTGGTCGCGGGGATGTGCGAGCGCGTGATGGTGATGTATGCCGGAAAGGTCGTTGAATCCGGACCCACCACGGATGTATTCGCCCACCCGAAGCATCCATATACGTGGTCGCTGCTCCGTTCCATTCCGCGCCTCGATGCTGAGCGCCACGAGGCACTGAAGCCTATCGAGGGCCTGCCTCCGAATCTCATCGACTTACCGAAAGGTTGTGCTTTCCATCCGCGCTGCCCGTTCAAGATCGAGAAGTGCTCGCGTGACACGCCCGTGTTGAATCGCGTTGGCGCAACCCAGCTGGCGGCGTGCTGGGTCACCCAGGCCGGCACGGAGCTGAAAGGTGCCTGAGACCACTCGTGCCGAGTTGAAAAGGGTCTGGACGGCTACCGAGCCGCTCCTTTCAGTACAGGGCTTGAAGATGTGGTTCCCCATCTCAGCCGGCGTTCTGCAGCGCACCGTCGGCCACGTGCATGCGGTCGATGGCGTCGATCTCGAAATCATGAAGGGCGAGACGCTCGGGCTCGTCGGCGAGTCGGGTTGTGGGAAATCGACACTTGGCCGGACTGTGATGCGCCTCTACGAGCCAACCGAGGGGACGATCCACTTCAAGGGTGAGGACATCACCAAACTTGGCGGTGAGGCACTGCGGGCCCGACGCCGTGAGATGGCGATGATCTTCCAGGATCCTTATGCGTCGCTCGACCCGCGGCAAACCGTCGGCGACATCGTTGGGGAGCCGATGGACATTCATGGCCTCGCCAAGGGTAGGGAGCGCCAGGACAGGATCTATGAGCTGCTCAACGTCGTGGGGATGAACCCACAGTTTGCCGACCGGTACCCGCACGAATTTTCTGGCGGCCAGAGGCAGAGGATCGGCATTGCCCGCGCCCTCGCAGTCGAGCCGACGTTCATCGTCTGCGATGAGCCTATCTCCGCGCTCGACGTGTCGATCCAGGCCCAGATCATCAACCTGCTCGAGCGGCTGCAGTCCAAGTTCGACCTGACCTACCTGTTCATCGCTCACGACCTTTCAGTCGTGAAGCACATATCCGACCGGATCGCTGTCATGTACCTGGGAAAGATCATGGAGATTGCGCCCGGCCAGCAGCTTTACCACCGCCCGCGCCACCCGTACACAGGCTCGCTGCTCTCAGCAATTCCGATTCCTGACCCGGTGATCGAGCGCGGACGCGAGCGGGTGATCCTACAAGGGGACGTGCCCTCCCCCGTGAACCCGCCTTCCGGGTGCCGCTTCCGCACTCGATGTCCGCGGGCTCGGGACCATTGCGCAGAAGCCGAACCGCCGCTTGAGTCGTTCGGCAGCGACCACCGGGCGGCCTGCTTCTATCCATTAGATTGAGTGCGTGATCGCTGAGCGCATCGCGCTTGGCCGCGACCTCGTGGCGGCCTCATATCTGAAAGGAGACTTCATTCTTCGCTCGGGCAAGCGTTCCAACCGTTACTTCGACAAATTCCTCTTTGAGACGGACCCGGCTCTGCTGCGCCGGCTGGGCAAGCAGCTTGCGGCACTGGTGCCGAACGAGACCCAGACGCTTGCAGCTCCAGAGCTGGGGGCTGTGCTCCTGGGCGGCGCTGTCTCGATGCAAACCGGCTTCCCTCTGGTGCTGGTCCGCAAGGAGCCGAAGGGATATGGAACTTCGAAGCAGATCGAGGGAAGGTTTGAGCCCGGTCAGCGGGTCACCGTGATTGAGGATGTCGTCACCACTGGTGGCGACTCTCTCCGCTCGGCCCAAGTGCTGCGCGACGCGGGCCTTGATGTGATCCACCTTGTCGTCGTCCTGGACCGTGGCGAGGGTGGAGAGGAGAACATCCGCACCGCCGGGATTCCCTACTCGCCGCTGTTCCGCATTGCGGACCTCGAGCTTGACTGACGGCGCGGATGCCGATCCGGGCCTGGTAATCGCCGGGGGAACTGTTTACACGCCCGACGGAGCGCGAGAGGTGGATGTCCACATCTCTGACGGGGTCATCACCGGTTTGGTGAACACTAGGGCGCCCGACGGTGCGCGAGTCGTTGACGCTCGAGGCATGTACGTGTTGCCCGGCGCAATCGACGTTCACGTGCACAGTCGCGATCCCGGTTTCCCAGAGAAGGAAGACTTCGGAACGCTCACCGCGGCGGCCGCTGCAGGGGGCGTGACGACGGTGATCGACATGCCCAACACGGTGCCGGGGGTCGACGCCGCCGGCATCCTCCAGGCCAAGGCCGCGCTGGCCCACAGCAAAGCGCGGGTCGATTACGGCCTCTGGGGCCTGATGCGGTCAAGCTCGACAGCCGAGCAGCTCGAAGGCCTGGCGCGTGCCGGGGCGATCGGATTCAAGGCCTACCTCGGGTACGCATTCAGCCTCAGCCGAAAGCAGGTCCTGTACTCCCCTGACGCCGAGGACCCCGACCTGGAGGCGCCGCCCGATTACGGGACGTTACTGCGTTTGGCTCCGGTGGTCGCGGCGCTCGGCCTCCCACTCGTCGTGCACGCGGAGGACCCGGGAATCCTGGCGGCTTTCAGGCGACCGCTTGACTCGTACGCAGACGTGCTTGCTTCACGCCCGCCGGAGGCCGAGGCGGTGGCGATCTCGGCGGCTGCGGCGATCGCCGACTCTTTCGGCGCCCGCCTTCACGTCGCCCATCTCTCCAGCGCGCTCGGCCTGATGGCGGCGGAGGCGGCCATCAAAGACGGTTCCGGCCTGAGCCTGGAGACCTGCCCCCAGTACCTGTGGCTGTCAGAGCGTGACTTCCCACGACTTGGTTCGACGATGAAAGTGTTTCCGCCAGTTCGCAGCGCCTACGACCGGGAGGCTTTGGTCGACGGGGTCGCGCGAGGCGTGATAACCATCGTCGCCACCGACCACGCTCCACACACCGATGCCGAGAAGGCGATGCCTTTCGATCAGGCCGCAGCGGGCACCCCGGGTGTCCAGACCCTGTACCTCAGCTGCCTGGAGATGGCCAAGCGATTGGGGGACGTCTGGAAGGCGCCCAAGTGGGTATGCGATGGACCGGCTGCGCTGGCAGGTCTCTCCGAGAGTAAGGGCCGCATCGCTCCCGGCTTCGATGCGGACATCGCCATCGTCGACCCTCGTCGCGGCACCGTCGTCCGACCTGCTCTGATGCGATCAAGGCAAAAGCACTGCGCCCTCGACGGTTTCGAGTCCAGCTTCTCCATCGCCGAGGTGCTGCTGCGCGGCAAGCCCGTTCTGCGTGGAGGTCGCAAGGTTGGCGCTCCCAGCGGCCGGCTGGTGTCGCCGGTGACGGTTGCATCGTGAAGTCCTTGCGCGCCGCCGCTGTGGTGGTCCTGACCTGCACCATCTGTGCTGGATCCGGCTGCACCGTTTTGGCGCCTGAATCGGCATCATCGGCGAGGGTGTCGCCGGCTCCTTCGGCTTCGCCGCTGGCTTCTCCCAAGGGCAACCTGGATGCAGAGACGCCCATGCCCGCGGGCTTCCCTTCCGACTTTCCGATTTACCCTGGCGCCCGCCTGACACAGGCCGGCAATTTCGCATCCAACGGCAAGGCCAGCTGGGGGATGGGTTGGCAGACCCTCGACAGCCCAAGCAAGGTCCAGCAGTTCTACGTCGGCAAGCTCGACTCCGGCGACTGGAGGGTGGTCTCCCATTCGGGCACGGCGACTGCAACCACCTCGTATTCGGCCACTCTCCGCCGCCGAAGCGACGGCAGGACGACGGGTACCCTGGGTGTCGCTTTCAGTGGTGGCGTGACCAAGATCTCGCTGGTGCTGACGACACCCTTCTAGGCCGTCAGGCTCTGGCTCCGACGCCTCGGAATATGGGGTTCTGCGCCAGCTCGCGTTCGAGGCTTGTGGCCGGCCCGTGACCGGGGTACACAGCGGTGGTCAGCGGCAGGCGCAACAGCTTGGTGCCAATGCTCATCATCTGCCTGCGCAGGTCGGTTTCCGGTGTCTGCTTGCCAATGCCGCCGGCGAGGATGGTGTCGCCTACGAACGCGTGGTTGGCGACCACCAAGCACACGCTGCCAGGGGTGTGGCCTGGCGTATGGAGGACCGAAAGCTTGAACTCCCCGAACTCGAGCTCGTCGCCGTCAAGGAGGTAGCGATCGGCCGAGCGTAGGAATTGCTTGGCGTCAGCCGAGTGGAGCGCAGTCTGGCCGCCAGTCAGCTCTTTCAGGTCGTCCTTGCCCGCGACATGGCCTGGATGGCAGTGGGTGGCGACGATGTACTTGACAGTCAGGCCCTTGACCTGATCGGCCAGCTTTTGGACAGGCAGACCAGGGTCGATTACCACCGCCTCCTTGGTCGACGAGCACGCGATGACATATGCATTGACTTCGCGCTCCATCACGACCTTGACGATCCCTAGCTTCACGTAGCGAAATCTACCGACTTCGCAGGGCGGGCGGGGGATCGATCACCATAGAGCCCATGCAACGCACCGCAGTCATCGTTTTCGCGGGCGCGCTGCTGCTGGTGTGCCTGTACTGGACCTACGGGTACATCCGGCGCCGATCGCGAAAAAGCTAGCGTGGCAGGGTTGGCCGGGGTCCCCCCGGCCATGACTTTGTTCTCCTCACCACGATGCGTCGCGTGGAGAAACTAATTCAAACAATCCCTTCCTGCCCGGGAGGGTGGGTATGGGAGGGAACAGTCTGGTTCCATCCCATTCGCGTTAGCCGGGCGCCACTTCTCCCTGGACCTTGATTCGCAGCGCATCTAGGGAGTCGAACTTGTCGAGCGCCGGCTTGGCGCGTGGCCTGTCGGGGTACTTGGCGGTCTGGATCGCCTCGAGCAGCAGCTCGATCTCCTCCGGCGTGAAATGGAGGGTCCGGAAGACCACTTCCTTAACCTTCGCGGGGCTATCGACTGCCGCCCGGATCACATCGTCGGTGTCGGTGACGACTTGTGGACGGGTCGGCCGGAACAGCTCTTCGGAGCCCGCCAGTGAAACGCGCTTGAAGGTGGTCATATTCGATGATTCTCCATCACTTTCGCCGCGAGCGCACGGTATGCCCTCGCGCCATCGGAATCTTTTGCGTATTGAAGGATCGACTGTCCCGCGAGCGGCGTCTCCGCGAAACGGATCGAGTCGGTGACCCCGAAGTCGTAAACCTTGTCACCGTACTTTTCTCGCACTGCTGCGAGCACCTCTTGCGAGTGGAGGGCGCGCTGCTTGTAGAGCGTCGGCAGGATGCCTGTCAGCTCGAGCCTTGGGTTCAACCTGCGCTTGACGCGCTCCATGGTCACCAGCAGCTCCTGCATGCCCTTGAGCGCAAGGAATTCAGCCTGGAGCGGAACCAGCACCTCGTCAGCCGCGACAAGTGCATTGATGACGATAAGGTCGAGTGAAGGTGGGCAGTCGATGATGATGAAGTCGTACCGCTTCTGAGCGGCTTCCAGCTTGTCGCGGAGGATGCTCTCGCGCCCTATCTCGTTGATCAGCTGGTTCTCCGCGCCGGCCAGCTCGACATCAGCCGGAATGTAGTGGACGCCCATCTGGGCGGCCTCCTGGACGACATCGGTAACCGTCGTTTCAGGGTTGACCAGCAGGTCGTAAATGGTCTTCTGAATGTCGCTCGGCGGCTTCATATAGAGGGTGAGATGGCCTTGCGCATCGAGATCGATGAGCAATATCCGCTGACCCAACTCCGCCAGAGCGGCGCCGAGGTTCACGGCGGTGGTGGTCTTGCCCACACCCCCTTTTTGCATCGCGACCGCGATCGTTCGGGCCAAGAGTGATGCGAGTCTAACCCAAGGCAGGCTATACCGGCCCAAACGGGGGGTCTTTGGGGCGGTGCTTCT
>Ga0193731_1000189_pt1 | contig 22024 bp, 17 predicted proteins | sample U1a2metaG_FD_144920 | JGI IMG/M metagenome (GOLD analysis project Ga0193731, IMG submission 144920) | Soil microbial communities from a riparian zone of the East river system, Colorado, United States - U1a2 | ecosystem: Environmental > Terrestrial > Soil > Riparian zone | place: USA: East River...
AGGGCCGTTGGTGATGTTCAACGGGGGGATACCGAGGGTGGGAATGCCTGGGATCACGCGAAAGTCATTGGTATCCTGAAGACCGTGCACCTCCTGGATTTTCTGGTCCAGGGTCATTTGGGCGACGATCTGAGCGGGCGTCAGCACAACGGACAGGTTCATCGTTGCCGAATGACTCAAACCGCCGCTTGTTCCCGTAATGGTGACTATGGAAGATCCGTATGGTGTCGAAACCGTGGTCAAGATGATAAGTGTGGATGTCCCCGAGCCCGTGATCGGCGCCCCGCTAAAGGTGGCGGTTGCGCCGGCGGGCAAACCGCTTGCTGCCAAGGAGACATTGCCTGTAAAGGCTCCTATGGCACTGACGGCGACACTAAACGCGGCGTTCGCTCCGCCGTTCACCATTTGCGAAGACGGCGTAACCGCCACCGAAAAATCGGCGCCCCCGGGCCCATTTCCTCCCCCACTCGCGCAGCTGCACAGCGCTGCCGCCATGAGCAAACATAACGGAAAATAAGCCATACGAAAGAAAGCCATTTGAAAACCTCTCGGGACATTAAGGCTCGGATACAGGCTCGAAGCCGGAAACCATTCGAGAACAGAACCCGCAAATACTCTCCAAAAGTGTCACGTATGACGCGGCCAGAGGCGGATGAATCATCTGCATTGTAAATCTAAAATCACCTTTGGTTCAGCCGTCAGGGAATTGCGCGCTTCTTACAACAATTCAGGTTTGAGCCGCTCCGCCATCTGACGGGATTTTCGTGTTTGCAACGCCCCGCATTTAGAAATTCCCTCACCTGTTTTCGTAGTCAGTCAAAGCCTCTCCACACTTTTCGGTGTATTCACAAGGGCGCCACGGTTGGCGTCTTCCCGAGTGGGTACGATCGTCGGATATTCGGCGAATTCGTGTTCCTGCCACTGACTTAAGGGTGGTTTCATCATTCGGGTGCCAGAACCACAGTGGTTCTTGTGCAGGAGCGTATCCGCTTCTACCGGCCTCGAGCGAAGATATCCGTGCCGGTCGATCACATTCCAGTTTTCGTAAGGAATCGTTCCATCCTCGTTCCCCGCCCAGCAAATGTCTCCATATTCAAACAGCGCTGCATCGGCGAATACCAGCGTGTTCGGCTGATAGATGCGAAGATTTTCGATGATGCGCACCAGTCTGCGGCAGTGCCGACCGCCTGAAACGTCATTGGCGTCAGAAAACGATAACCGCGTCGGCGCAAGGTTTCTCACTTAGGAACTGGGATGTTCGCCTCGGGCGGCTCCGGCATTCTCGCAAAGAAGAGAGCAACGATTCCAATCGCCACCACGGCCGAATTCAATTCGAACGCCAGCTTGTAACTGTGATACAAGTCAAAAAGTTTTCCACCCAGGTAACCGGCCGGCGAGCAGAAAAGGGCCGCGAGCACTAGCGTCATTCCGTTCACCTTGGGAAAAGCCGCCGGACCGTAGTAATGCCCCGTGACCGTATTCAGGCAAATAAAGGTCCATCCGAACCCCGTTCCATAGAGGATCGCGGCGCTATAGGCGATCCACAGCGCTTCCGGCGAAACTCGAATCGCTAGGAAGGATCCCAAGAAATAGCAGCAGAAGCCCAGCATGAACGCGTAGCGCCCCTCCACTGCGTCCATCAGCCAGCCGCCTATCAACCGGCCGAACACCGCCCCCAGTGTGAAGAGACCCATGGCGAATGCGGCATCCGCGGGACGAACGCCCACTCCTTTCAGGTGCAGCAGCCAGTGGGCTGTAAAGAAAAAAAACGGAAATTGGCAGGCGACGGCACCAGCGAGAATCATCCAGTACGCCCTTGTGCGATAGGCCTGTTGAGGTTCCCACGGGAATTTTGTTACCCGGGCAATTGCAGCCGTCGCCTTCGCCGATTGCGACGAGCCTGGCCCGCCGTCGACCATTTGGCCCAGGTCTTCCGGACGCTCTCTCACAAACACAAACGCGACAATCGCGGACAAAATGGAAATCCCGGCCACAATCCCCCAAGCTTGCCGCCAGTTTCCTCCATTCGCGGTCAGAATTCGGTTGATCAGCGGCGCAACAAAAAACCCCGCGAATCCCGAAGCCGATAGCGTTACCGCCATGGCCCTTCCACGGTAGCGGCTGAACCACCGCGTGATCGCTGTAGCTGCCGGAATGATGGTCCCGAAACTGATTCCAGTAGCTGTCAGCACTCCGAACCCCACCCAATAGTGCCAAGGCCGATAAGCGACGAGGGAGAGCCATAGCGCGCCAACAAGTATCAGCGCCGAGCCGATCCCGAATGTCTTACGAATGCCCCAGTGAACAATGGACGCCCCGACAAGGACCGAGGGGATGCCCACAAAGAGATTTAAGATCGTAAATCCCAGCCCAAACGCGCTGCGGCTCATGGGAATTTCTTTTAACATGTAGGTGTTGATGACCGCGCCACCGTAAAGGGGGAATCCCATGTTGAGAAAATCCACAAGCCAAAGAATGAAAACCAGCTCCCATCCATAAAAGGCCCGTTCCGAGGTCATAGCGAGTTTTGTCCGTGGCCCAATCTGGGCGTATGGCTTTCGTGTTAGTCCAAAAAAACTAAGAGCTTGGAGGATATCAGGTTTTTGAGGAATCAGAAAAATCTGGCAGTTTTGGAAACAATATACGTGACACACAATGTGGCTTAGGGTAGCCCTCAGGCATGACAAACTCACTCCAGTTTCCCAAAACGTTGCAGGAAGCAGGTGCCTTTTTGTCTGACCCACAAAAGACGTTTGACTATGCAGTTTTCCTGCGCTGACTGTAGAATTCTACGCGTGCGCTTCGCCCGCTTTCTGACCTTCTCCGGCTCTTCCTCGACGCGTTGACCCATCATTTCATCCCGCCTTCTGGTTCTGGCACATAGGCTTGTCTGTGTTGTTCGTCTACGACGACAAAGCACTTCTTCGTTCAGCGACATCACGCTTCTTTAATGCCTTAATGCTGGCAGAACGGCAGAACTTCATTCAAGGCGACGGACGCACGTTCACCGTTTCTTCAATTGCCCCAAGGCTTGCGCGTCGTGCAAGGCTCAGTCGCAAATTACCGTGTGCGGACGAGCGTGGCAGCTGACACAAAGCGCGAGAAGGTTTTCAAGCGCGGCTGGCGGCGATTCTCGCGCTGAAGTCCGCGCTCGCGAATCAGCCTAAACCACAATACAGCTCCAGTGCTGTACCGAGTTATCCAATGCTGCATCACGGGGATCCCGCAGAACGCTTGCAGACTGCTCATGAGTAATTGACCCAAACCCAACCGCGAAGAATTCCAGCAATTTCGTTAGGTGAGCGTAAGTTTTCCTTTGAGCAGGCGATGGTAATCGAACCCTTGCGCCCAGCTGCATGCACCTCCACCCCGACCCGTGGTGCCATTGTTTCCGCGTACGGAGCCACTTTATCCTGTCGTAGGTTGCCCTGTTTCGATCTCACGTTGCATAGTCATTTACGTATCGAGACTAGAACCTATCAAGAAATTGGTGAATCTCTGCTGCAACCGTGCTAAAAAGCATTTCAATCATCCTAATCTTTCGGGCGGGAAGGGATCCTTTCCATGTCGCCAAAAATCCTATGTGCTCAGATGGTCTTGGCATTCTTCGTGTTCTTTGCCGATTGCCACGCTTCGTGTCCTCCGACGTTGATCGTCGTTGCCGTCTCACCGCGGTCGGCATTCGTCGGCTCCGGTCAGACACTTCACTTCGCGGCCACAGTCACCGCCCACCCTTCGTCTTCCTTCCATCGGAGAGAAAAAGGGCGTTGCGGATACCGCGGAGGGAGCCCAGAGGGCGACCGGAGAGGCGACGCTTCGGACGTTACCTGGTCAATTAGCGGTTCATCCTCCGGCGGCATCGACGCCCAGGGCAACTACACGGCGCCCATCGTCACCCAAAATTCCATCGCCACCGTCACTGCCACCAGTGTCAAGGATCCATCCAAGTCCGCCTCCGCCTTCGTCATCATCATTGCTTCTGGCATTGTTTCGGCGACAGCTAATGTCCAGGTTGCCCAATACAGCATCGAGGTTCCCGACGGCCTTACCGTTTTAGTACAGTTCGGCGTTGAGAGAGAGTACGGCATGACTACTTGGGCGCTTCCGGCACCCTCCGGGGGTGGGCCTGTTTCTATCCTCGTTGCCGGCATGAAGGGCAACACGAAATACCACATGCGCGCCGTCTTTCAGGTTAGCGGCAGCACCGCTCCTGTCTTCAGCGACGCCGACCATGTCTTCACCACTGGAGCATACCCTGTCGCGAACTTGCCTTCCCTCACCGCTATGACCACTCCTGGTCAAATGCCACAGTCCGGTATCGAGCTGCTCGATCTCATAAACCCGGCAACGACGAATCAACTGACCAAAGTAGTCACTGATTTGGACGGGAATGTCCTGTGGGCTTACGATCCTGGAACTTCCGTGCCTGCGGACGATATTACCGATCCGATCAAGCTGCTACCAAACGGCCATTTCCTAATCAATCTCAGACAAATTAGCGAAAATGGCCTTAACTCAGTCCTGCAGGAGGTTGACCTCACAGGCCAAGTGGTCTGGCAGATGACGGCGGCACAGCTCAACGCGGCTCTCGCTGCCGCTACTTGCACCGGCTGTAATATCACCGTCATTGGGACGCACCACGATTTCGCCGTCCTCCCGAACGGGCACCTAATTCTCCTTGTCTCGACGCAACAGACGATTTCCGGCACAGTTGTGCTTGGTGACGTTCTCATTGACCTGGACCAGAATCACACACCTGTCTGGCTCTGGAACGCCTTCGATTGCCTTGACGTAAATCGCCATCCCGTGCCGTTTCCCGACTGGACCCACGGCAACGCTGTCTTCTATTCTCCTGACGACAAGTCCCTTGTGCTCTCCCTGCGAAGCCAGTCTTGGGTTATCAAGATCAACTACAATGACGGCGCAGGCGACGGCCGTGTCCTCTGGAAGCTCGGCTATCAGGGCGACTTCACCCTCCTACCAGGGACAACCAACGCGGCCAGCCCCGTGGACTGGTTCAGCCTCCAGCACGACGCCAACATCATCAGCTCAATCACCGCCGGCACCCTCGATGTTCTTCTCTTCGACAATGGCAACCAGCGAATCCTCGACCCCTCCGGCACTCTCTGCAGCCTGTCCACCGCTCCTTGTCACAGCCGCGTTCCCATCCTTCATCTCGACGAAAATGCAAAGACCGCGGACATCCTTTGGGTGGATGAGCTCGCTCCCATTTTCTCTTTCTTCGGCGGCTCCGCCCGCCAGCTCAAGAACGGCAACATCGAGTTGGATGAGTGCGTCGCTCAACCTGCACCGGTTAGCGCCACCATCTACGAGGTCACCAGGACCACTCCTCCGACAATCGTGTGGCAGGAGCTGATCTCCGGACAGTACGCTTACCGCGGCTTCCGCATCCCCAGTCTCTATCCCGGCGTACAGTGGTAGGATGGTACAAATTCCGTCTGCCCACGACGCAGCAAGCGCCTGCCAAGTCGCACATTAAGTTTCTTAATGCTGTTGAGACGGTGAGCCTCAAGGCCGACGAGGATTACCAGCAAGTCGTATCTCCTGTCATCTTGAAATCAGGCGTGCGAGCTGCCATCGAGATACAGCAACATTCCCGGCAGCGATGGTGGCGGCCGCCGGCGCACTCCTCGCTTGCGGCTCTCCTTCACCAGTCCAGCGTTTAATTCATTGTGTCCAGCGCAGCTTTGTTTACTCTGCTCCTGGCATGTCTCACCCAACCCGCTTGCAACATTTCGGGAAACTGGAGTGTGTTTGTCAGCCTGCAGCGCCACACGCGTGCCGCACCGAAGGATGGCGCTGAGTTGAGGATTGGTGGAGATCCTTCGCCCAGGATGCGCGATTAGTTAGCCTTGAAGATACGGGCCTTCGCGTGAGAAATCAGGATCAGTCGGAAGCGTAGCGAGTGAAGCTCTCGCGCTCAGCGCGGACATCATCCCCACGCAGCTCGCGCAGTGCATAAGTCACAAACTCAGCGGTAACTCTCTTGCGCCAGGTCATGTCGAAATCCGTGTTGTCGAGCGGCTTGGCGATTCGAGCCGCAAGTGCAGCCGCTTTAGTAATTGTCTCCAGATTCAAGGGCCGGCCTAGAAGTGATTTTGCCGCATCCGTAGCGGACAGCGGACGACAGGCAGCCGCGCCCACCACAATGCGAGCGTCCTCGACCACGTTATCTCTGGAGAGGCGCGCCGCTGCCGCAACCGACAGCACGGGAAAGTCGAACGAGCCGCGGCGCCGGAGTTTCCAGTAGGTGCTCTTCCATCCGTCGAAAGAATCCAGCAAGACTTCCGCCAGAATTTCATCCGGTCTGCGCTTGAGGTAGTCGATCCCGTCGTTGTTGTACAGATCGGAAAGAAGGACTTCGCGCTCTCCCGAGCGCGAGACAAGCCGGACTCTCGCCCCGAGGGCCATCAGCGCCGGGCCCGTATCCGTCGAGGAGACCGCCACGCACTTCGAACTTCCCGGCGCGACCCAGCAGGTGGTGCCGTCTTTTTTCAGGCAGAAATTGATCGACTTCCTCCACTCGTAGCTTTGATCGTAGTAATTGCAGCGCGTATCCAGACAGATGTTTCCGCCGAGTGTCGCCATGTTGCGGATTTGCGGAGTGGCCACAAGCGAAGCCGCTTGCGCCAGCGCCGTGAATCCATTTCGAAAGCGCGGGTCCACCACGATATCGGAGAGGGTGAGGCATGCGCCGAGCCGCAAACCGGATGGGCTCAATTCAATGCCGCTCAAGGATTCGATGTGACAGAGGCTCACGAGCGTCAGCGGCACCTGTTGCCGCCGTTTCATGTTCGGCAGCAGGTCCGTGCCCCCGGCGAGCGGCATGGCATTGGCCCTCTCGCCGTCCAGAACGCGCGCGGCTTCTTCGAGCGAGCGCGGCGCGCGGAATTCGAAAAGTGGCAGCCGCATCATGGCGCTAGCACCTGCTCTTTCTCCTGGCGAGATTTTTGCCTGCGGGGGACGTCGTTCACCGCGTTGCCGTCGCCACCTTCCCAAGGCGGCGGGACGCGCAGTGGCTCCGGCCAATTTACATGCGGGAAATGGCTCGGTCCAAAACGCGGATCACGTCCCGCTTTCTTTTCGGCAAGGGCCTTCATGATTTTTTCCGGAGTGACGGGGATTTCATCAATCCGCACCCCAACGGCATCGTAGACGGCGCTCGCGACCGCGGGCATGATCGGTAGGAGCGGGCCTTGGCCGACTTCCTTGGCGCCAAAAGGGCCGTGAGGATCGGGCTCTTCAATCAGCTCGGTGATCACTTCGGGCATGTCGAGCGAGGTCGGGCTCTTGTATTCGAGGATCGAGGGGAACTTGTGCACTAGCGCATGAGAAAGCTTTTTCGGAAGACGGCGGAACTCTTGCTCCTCCATCAGCGCTTCGCCGAGCCCCATGTAGACGCTGCCTTCGACCTGCCCGCGCGCTAGTGTGGGATTCAACGCGCGACCGATGTCATGCGCAATCCAGATCTTTGGAACGGTGACCCACCCGGTGATCGGGTTCACTGCGACTTCGACGACGGCGGCGGAATAAGAGTAGGTGGGAGACGGCCCTACGCCACCGCCCTTGTACAAAGCGGGAGACTTCGGCGGAGTGTAGGAGCCAACCGTGCCAATCGTGCCGAAACGGGCTTCTGCCAGGCAAACGGCTTCCTGAAAGGTGACGCCTTTCTCCGGTGCGGCGGAGTCGAATACGCGTTTGTCAACAAAGCGCAGCCGCTCTTTAGGTACTTCAAGTTTTTCCGCTACGGCGGCGGCAATGATTGCTTTTCCGCGCTCCGCGGCCTCGAACGCCGCGTTTCCAGCCATCAGCGTGACGCGGCTCGAATACGATCCCAGGTCCACCGGCCCGAGGTCGGTGTCACCGGTGAACAGCCGAATGTCGAACGTGTCGATGCCCAGAACCTCGGCGACAATTCCCGCGAGAACATCGTCCGATCCTTGCCCGATCTCCGTCGCTCCACAAAAAATCGAAATGCCGCCGCTGCGGTCAAATTTCAGTTGCACCCCCGAGTGCGGCATTTTGTTCCAGTAAATGGGAAGTCCGGCGCCGGTCAGGTAAGCGGAGCAAGCCAGACCCACGCCGCGGCCTTCGGGGAGTTTGCGGAATTTTTCTTTCCAATCGGAGACCTTCACAACACGGCGAATGCACTCGGCAAGATTGACGGTTCCGAGGCGGAAGAAATTTGCCGTCACAGCGTTTGAGGACTCGACGATACGGAGCCGCAGATCTGCCGGGTCGATCTTGAGTCTCTCCGCGATCTTGTCGAGTTGGACTTCCTGACCGAAGCGCGGCTGAGGAGTGCCATGTCCGCGCTTGGGCCCGCAGGGCGGTTTGTTCGTGAAGGTGCGGCAGCCTTGATAGCGATAACGCGGGATGTGGTACGTGGTGGTTTGCAATGCGCCGGCATAGAACGTGCTGGCGACTCCGTACGAGCCGTAGGCGCCACCGTCGATTAGCGTCTGGAGATGCATTCCAGTAATCGCGCCGTCCTTCTTGACACCGGTTTTGAATTTCATCAGGACCGGATGGCGGCCGCGGTGACAATAAAAAACTTCTTCTCTCGTCAGGCAGATTTTGACGGGCCGATCGAGCATGAGAGCGGCTTTGGCTACAACGATTTCGTGATTGAACGGATCGCTTTTCCCGCCGAAGCCGCCGCCATTGGGCGTGGCGATTACGCGAATATGCGCAGCGGGCATTTCCAGAACTTTGGCGAGCGCGCGATGAAGATAATGCGGCGTCTGCGTGCTAGACCAGATCGTCAGCTTGCCATCCGGATCCTTGATGGCGACCGCAGCGTGCTGCTCGATTGCGAGATGGGTGCTCCCTTGGAAGAAAAAAGTGTCCTCGAAAATTTCATCTGCTTCGGCAAAACCTTCTTCCACGTTGCCGAACTCGAGCGCCACCAGCTTATGAATGTTCCCTTCTTCACCGTATTCGTGAATCCGTGGCCGAGGAGTCGCCAGAGCTTCCTCGGGACTGGATATCGTCGCAAGGATTTCATAATCGACGTCGATCAAGTCCAGCGCTTCAAATGCCGTCAGTTCCTCGCGCGCGATGACGGCGGCAACCGGATCTCCCACGTGGCGCACGCGGTCGACACAAAGGGCTTGCTCGTCCTGGCTGACGGGAAGAATCCCGTACTGGATGGGAACGTCTTTCCCCGTCAGCACCAGATACACTCCCGGGTGAGCGGCGGCGCGCGACGTGTCGATTTTTCGGATGCGCGCATGAGGATGGGGAGACCGCAGCAGTTTCGAGTGCGCCATACGCGGCAGGAAAATGTCGTCGGCGAAGCGCGTTTGGCCCGTCACCTTAGCGCGCGCATCCACCCTGCGCCGAGGGACACCGATCACGCGAAGTTCATCCCCGTTGGCTTTTGGACCTTCAGCAGGGGTCTTTCGCGAATCCTTTTCCTTCGGCATGCGCCCTCCTCGGTGCTTGTTCCTGCCATCACCCTGGAATCTGCGTTACAGATTTCCTTTGGTCCGCGATTTTGAGCATCGCGGCTTCGACGGCCTCGAAAATCTGAAGATAGCCCGTGCACCGGCACAGATTTCCGGAAATCGCTTCGCGGATCTGATCGCGGCTGGGGTGAGGATTCAGGTCCAGCAGAGCCTTCGCCGTGACCAGAATTGCCGGTGTGCAATAACCGCACTGCGCCGCGCCCAGATCGGCAAAAGCATCCTGCAAGGGATGAAGGTTTCCGCCTTCTCCGAGGCCTTCTACAGTCAGTACTTCTGTTCCACCACAGTCGAGTGCCAGCACGAGACAGGAAAGCACGGGCTTGCCGTTCAGAAGAACGGCGCAAGCCCCGCATTCTCCCAATTCACAGCCGTGCTTCGTGCCCGTGTGACCGAGATCTTCACGCAGTACCTCCAGCAGAGTCTTGTAAGGCGCGAAGGAGACATCGGTCTCTTCGCCGTTCAAAGTGAATCGTATCTGTGCCGATTTTTGCGATTCCGTGGGCAGTGTGGTCACGATCAAACACCTCTCGAAAGTATTAGCTAATCGATGCGCGTTTTTTTTCGCCCTGTAGAACAGGCCCGCGGACCGCGCGATGCGGTTCCTTACCAAAAGAAAGCCGCTGGTGAGCACCTGGCCTGGCCAGCAAACCTCGGATCAGATAGTCCGCAAATCTTTCCGCGATCTCCGCTGCGGGTAACGGTCCCTCGGGGTTGAACCACTGAACGCTCCAGTTCAGACCTCCCAGGATGGCGCGCCCCGCAAGCGCCGCATCGCAGGGAGCAAATTCCCCTGATCGCATGCCGGCAGCGATCAAATTGCGCACGCCCTCTTCATACTTGTCGCGTTTTGCTACCAGATAGCGTTGTTGGCGGGGCGGCAGCGCCGTCGTCAAAAGATGCGCGGCGGAACCCTCGACTTCGTCGAGTACGCACCGTAAATGCGACACGATCACCATGCGCAGCTTTGTCGCTGCGCTGGTTCTCATCCGGCGAGCCCTGTCGAGGGCCGCGATCATCCGATCGAGAGAATTGTCCTGACAAAAAAAGAGGATTTCGTGTTTCCCCCGGAAGTAGTTGTAGAGATTTGCAGGAGAAAGGGCCGCTGCCGCCGCAATATCCCGCATGCCGGTCTCCGCGAACCCGCGTACCCGAAACTCTCTCCCCGCGGCGCGCAAGATTTCCAGACGTCGCGCAAGATAGCGTCGCTTGGGATGGCCATTGCGCTGACCCTTGGCTTGGAGGTTTGACAACTTGATTCTCCAGCGTTCGAACGACGGAAAGGCTGCAGGATCGAACTGCCTCCCTAGTGTCCATCTTCCGGCGACCTCTGTCAAAGAATTCTGAACGATGGTTCAGTAAAAGAACAGGTGTTCAGATATGACTGGCCGGGTGTGCCGGTATGTACCCGATTAGCCTGATTGGTTTTCTGAAGCGCCGTCGAGCCGCCGGAAGCGCCGGGCTTTCATCTCAAAATGGGTGAGCGTGCCCGGCTCGGCCACTTTGACCGTCGGACGCAGCGAAAGCGCGTGGTAGATGGCCTGCTCGACGTGCGTACGCACGTGTTCGGGATCGTTGCCGGACACGACTTCGATTTGCACTTCGAGGTGGCGCATCTCGTCGAGCGTTGTGACTGTCACCTGGAACTCGTCCACGCTTCTAAACTCGCGGATTACGTTTTCGATCGCCGTCGGGTAGACGTTCACACCCCGGATCGTCACCATGTCGTCGCTCCGGCCCAGCAACCCGCCGTCGAAGCGCGCGAAAGTGCGCCCGCAAGCGCAAGGAGCCATGTTCAATCGCACCAGATCTCCGGTCCGATAACGGATCACCGGAAATCCCGCGCGGCCTAAATTCGTGATCACCAGTTCTCCAATTTCGCCGGCGGGCAATTCTTCGCCCGATTGCGGGTCGAGAACCTCGGCAATGAACTCACTTTCGATGAGATGAATTCCTCCGGGCTGAACCTCGCATTCGAAACTATGCGCTCCCACTTCGGAAGCGCCTGCGTGATCGAAGCATTTCGCGCTCCACTCTTTTTCAATGCGCGATTTCGTCCGCGCCACGTTCGCTCCCGGCTCCCCTGCATGGATCAGGATGCGAACCTGCATTGCGCGGATGTCAAAATGTTCCGCGCGGGCAACCTCGGCCAGCCGCAGCGCATACGTTGGCGTGCAGCACACCACCGTCGCTCCGAGGTCACGCATCATGTGCAAGCGTTCGATGGAATCCCAGCCGCCGCCGGGAATCACCATCGCGCCTATTTTCCTTGCCCCCTCGACCGTTGCCCAGAAGCCAATAAAAGGGCCGAACGAAAATGCCAGGAACACGCGATCTGCCGGGGTCACGCCCGCGGCCTTCAAGACATGTGCCCAGCAGTCTCCCCACCATTCCCAACTTTCGGCAGTGTCCACGACGCGCAGCGGCGTGCCCGTGGTTCCGGAGGTCTGATGAACGCGCGTGTAAGCGTCTACGGAGAAAGTCGCGTTGGTTCCAAAGGGCGGCGCTTCTTCCTGCGCGCGCGTAAGTTCCGATTTGTGAGTAAAAGGGAGCTTCTGGAAGTCGGAAAGTGACTGGATCTCCGGCGCGACGATTCCCGCGTCCTTCCATTTCTTGGTGTAGAACCGGTTGCGGCCGGAAATCTCGCGAAGAAGTTTTTGCAACTTCTGGAACTGAAGCGTTCGCAGCCGCTCACGCGGCGCCGTTTCCATGGCCTGGTCGTAGAAGGGCATTGATTTTTTCAGTCAGTAAAAAACTCTGGGATTCCTCGATACGAAATCAACTGCCGCAAACTGAGAACCGCCGGCCGAAAAAAGCATTTCAACGCGGAAACAGCCGCGCTGCATTGTCGTACAAAATCTTGCGCTTCGCCGCGGCCCCAATCGGCAGCGCCTTGAACTTCTCAATGTTCCCCTTGATCGCCGGAACGCCCGGCCCGGGCCAGTCGGTGCCCCACAGCACTTTTTCTGCCACGTCTTCAATTCGCGGAAAATATTCCATCAATTTCTGTGGCGGGATCCCGGAGATATCCATGTACATGTTCTTGTGCCGGCGAACGAGGAAAAACGCCTCGTTCATCCATAGCGGTCTCCCACCGTGGGCGAGGATGACCACGAGATTCGGATAGTCGATCGACACATCATCGCAGAGCATCGGTTGCGCATGCAGATTTCTCGCGCCGGGAAAAATCGAAGTCCCCGTATGAATCATGATCGGCATGCCGTTCGCCTGCGCGCGTTCGTAAACGGCAGCCAGGCCGCGATTGCCGTCCATGTAATCATTCGGCGATAGCACCTGATGCGAGGGATGCATTTTAATGGCGCGAATCCCGAGCTTAGCGAGGCGGTCCACTTCCGCACCCGGATCGAGCACCGTCCCAGGAAGCACTCCTCCGAACGCGATGAGGCGATCCGGAGCCGCGCTGCAGTACTTCGCGCACCAGTCATTCACTTCCGGCGTGAATCCCATGATTTTTGGCGCGACGTAATTGATCAGCCCCGCGCGTTCCACTCCGAGCGTGTCCAGAAAGGCGAGAAATGCCTTTGGATCGGCCGAATATCGCTCCACATCCGCGTAATCCTTGCGCCCATGTTTGATCAAATCCAGCGCTGACGGTTTCACCATGTGATACGGCATGATGTGAACGTGAATATCGATAATCGGTTCCAGAGATCGCCGCCCTTCGCCGAAGCTTGCGCCTGCACTTGGGCGCGCTAATTGAATCGAACGTATTCAAAGTTTAATGCTTGATTGTTAATGCCGCGCGCCGGCGGAGCAATCCAATTCGCAAACTTGCCCGGCTCCACGACTCGCCCGCTCATCAGCGACAGCACGTAGTCATAATCCTTCGGACTTGGCAGCCACGCGAATTCGTGGTTCTTCCATGCCTCTTCGCTCAAGACTTCTCCATCGGGGCTTACAAAATGCCCTGCGAAATTGCCGATCTCGCGATGGAAGCCTTTGTGCGGCAAGGTCAATCGGAATGGAATGCCCGCATTGTCAATCACGCGCTGCCAGCGGCCAACTCCATCGGCAATCTCCTCGATGTAGTCATCGCGCAAGCGTTCGTTCAAGGCCGTCAATGCCGGCACGTTTTTGGTGATGATTTTTCCACCCACAACTTCAGAGACTGGATACACCGCGTCGGCCAGCACGTGATCGTCCTCCAGCTTGGTTTCGCGGAAGCGCCCTTTGAGGCCGCTGGTGTAATAATTTGCGGCGTTCGAAGAAACATCCGAACCGTAAAGGTCGAGCGTCACGCTGTAGTGAAAGTTCAAGTATCTCTGTATCGTCGGCAAATCAATCACGCCGAGCGCCCGCACATCCGGCGGATCTTCGACCTTGTTTTCCTTCATCACCTCGCAAGTCCGCTGAATAATGCGGCTAATTCCCGTCTCGCCGACAAACATATGGTGCGCTTCCTCGGTCAGCATGAAGCGGCAGGTTCGCGCCAGCGGATCGAAGCCGGATTCTGCCAACGCGCAGAGTTGGAATTTACCGTCCCGGTCGGTGAAGAACGTGAACATGTAGAACGCCAGCCAATCTGGGGTCGCCTCGTTGAACGCACCCAGGATGCGCGGGTTATCGGCGTCTCCCGATCGCCGCGCGAGCAAAGATTCAGCTTCTTCGCGGCCATCGCGTCCGAAATAGCGATGCAGCAAGTACACCATGGCCCACAGGTGACGCCCTTCTTCGACGTTCACCTGGAAAATATTTCGCAGATCGTACATCGACGGACAAGAGGCCCCCAGCATCCGCTGTTGTTCCACCGAAGCTGGCTCGGTGTCTCCCTGCGTCACGATCACTCGCCGCAAAGTCGAGCGATACTCGCCGGGAACTTCTTGCCAGGCCGATTGTCCTTTGTGAATTCCGAAATTTACTTCGCGCTTCTCGTCGCGCGGCTGCAAGAAAATACCCCAGCGGTAGTCCGGCATCTTCACATAGCCGAACTGCGCCCAGCCGTCGGGTTCCACGCTGGTTGCCGTTCGCAGGTACACCTCATAGTTGTGGCTCTCGTTCGGCCCCATGTCATACCACCAGCCCATGTACGCAGGCTGCCAATGCTCGAGGGCGCGCTGTAATACCCGGTCTCTGCCCAAGTCCACGTTGTTGGGGATTTTTTCCGTGTAATTAATCATCGCGATCTCCTCAGAAGTCCAGGCTCGAGCCCGTCCATTAAACCCGTTCCCAGTTGAATTTCACTGGCGCTCCCGTTCCATAGACCTTGAGCGCTCCGCTTGCGCCAACCGCGTTCGGGCGGATGAATATCCAGTTTTGCCATGCGGAGAGCCGGCCGAAAATCCGCGTCTCCAGCGTCTCCCCTGGTCCGAAGCGTAGATTCGCTTCGAGCCCTGTGAGTGCATCGGGCGATTGCGCGGCACGCGATTCAATGGCTTGGCGAATCTCGTCTTCCCAGTCGAGATCATCCGGTGCGGCGGTAACCAAGCCTGCGTCGAGCGCCGCGCGCGCTGAAAGCTTTTTTCCAATCTCACCGCGCAACGTTTCCAATTGCGCCTCGTCGCCATAGAATCGCGCCGCCATCCGTGAAATCCTGTTCACCATCGGCAGCGGCCCGAAGTTCATTTTCGAAAGCGTCATGCTTGCGCTGCTTCCGCCCTCCTCGGTATCGCGCATGTAGATGCGGTCGGCAGCGAGCGCCAATTCCAGCAGCGTGCCGGCAAAACAAGACGCAGCCTCGACAATCGCATAGATGGAACGGGACGTGACATCGATCCGTGCAAACGTCCGCCGCATCATTCCCAGCACTTCGCGAACGAACCAATTGTCCTGGTGTTTCAAAATGAATTCGTCGATAGCGAGAACGACGCCGGGATTTCCAGCCGTCTTGATAATCCAGAGCCCCAAATCCAGTTCGCTGGCACGCAAAGCCAGAATGGCGTCATCCAACTCCCGCGCCATTTGCAGCGGCCACCAGCTCGCACCCGCGGCAATAACCTTTTCCAAGCTATCTTCGGTAACGGACTCAGGCGCGCGCACCGTTATCGTTGCTGTGCGTGCTTCGCGATTCCATTGCACATCGACGAATCCGTAGTGCAGCCCACGTTCATCGATCGTCCGCTTCAACGGCGTCAAAGCCACACCTTTTGCTTCGGCGGGGCGATCGCTCTCACCGGCAAGTTTCAACGCGCGCTGTTTAATGTGCTCTGCAAACTGCTGCGGCTTGACGACTTCATCGACCAGCCGCCACTCCTTTGCTCTTTGACCGCGAACGCCATCCGGATTTGTGCAGAACATGTCGGCGTGGTCCCGGCGCACCTTGCGCTTGTCCGTCACGCGGGTCAGTCCGCCCGTTCCCGGCAGAACGCCCAGCAACGGGAGCTCCGGCAGACTGACTGCCGAAGAACGGTCATCCACGAGAATGATTTCATCACAAGCCAGCGCCAGCTCGTACCCTCCGCCAGCGGTTGTTCCATTACAGGCGGCGAGAAACTTAAGTCCGGAATGTAAGCTCGCGTCTTCGATCCCATTCCGGGTTTCGTTCGTGAATTTACAGAAATTCACTTTCCACGCGTGCGTGGACAGCCCGAGCATATAAATGTTGGCGCCAGAGCAAAAAATGCGGTTCTTCGCACTGGTAATGACCACCGAACGAATCTCCGGATGTTCGAATCGAATTCGCTGCAAAGCATCGTGCAGCTCGATATCCACGCCGAGGTCGTACGAATTCAATTTCAGTTTGTAGCCCGGGCGGATTCCGCCGTCCTCGGCCACATCCATCGTCAGCGTGGCTACTGGTCCATCCAACGCGAGGCGCCAATGTTTGTATCGCGAAGGATCGGTCTGGAAGTCCACCGCTTCCTTCTTTCCCTGGGATTCTTGAGTCGCGACAACGTCCACGAGACCCTCCTACTGCAAATTCGCCCGCAATGTGCTTTTCAATCTCGAAAAACTTTCTTCCGCCGAGGTGCCCGAAGTGTCCAGTTCCATGTCCGCTTGACGGTAGAGCGGCTCGCGAGCCTCAAGTATCCGCCGCAAATCTTCCATCGCCTGATCGTTCCCGGCCATGGCGCGAAAGTCACCCTGCGCCATCACCCGCGTCATGTGTTCCTCGGGCTGCGCTTTTATCCACACGGTGTAGCAATGCGAAAGGAGATAGTCAAAAGTCTCCTTTTCGGACACCACGCCGCCTCCCACCGAAAGCACCGCGCGTTCATTTTCGCTCAGCACTCTTTCCAGCGTGCGCTTCTCGATCGCCCGATAACCGGATTGCCCGTAAAGCGCAAAGATTTCCGCGAGAGGCATTCCCGTATCCTTCTCAATCTCGCGATCCATCTCGATGAAGGGCATCTGGCTCTCGCCGGCCAACTTGGACCCCAGCGTTGTTTTGCCTGCTCCGCGCAGCCCAATCAATGCAATGCGCTTTCGTCGCACCTTTTCTTCGGGGCCGAAGTCACGCATCAGCCGGAACACCACATCTTCCAGGCGATGATTTGGGAGGCGTTCGAGGAATCGCTGAATGAACTGTTTTTCGCCCGGCTCTTCCACTTCAGGCGCGAACAACTCAACGAGAGAAACATTCAGGGCGCTGGCGATCCTTCGCAGCAGCACGATAGATACATTTCCTTCTCCAGCCTCAAGCTGCGCCAGGTGACGTTCAGACACATCCGCTTCCCGCGCCACGGTCTTGCGGGTCATCCCGCGGAGGCTGCGTAGCTGGCGAACGCGCTTGCCGAGAAAAAGCAGAAAATCACCATCAGGAGTGGGCGTAACCTGGTGTGGAGTGACAACCTTGGAGTTGGTGCTGGTGTTCATGCCTTCACGAGGTGAGTATGCATTATAATACATGCGAGTGAGGCGCAGTCAAGGGAGATGACTAATCCAACCTCCATCACGCCTCATTCGGGTTCCGGGTGCCCCGATTGTATTTAAAGCATTTGTTTTCAGTGTCATTCGAAGTCGCATTTCCCCTGACAGTGAAGAAGGACATAGTTTCATTTGACAGTTATATGCAGTATTATTCCAAATTCGTCGCGTAATCGTTACTTTCGAGTGCTGCAATCAACAGGACTCTCGGGGCCTTGAACAGATCGACGGAGGTTCGCGAATGAAGCTGCGTAACTATGTTTCCGGTCGTTGGAGTGAAGGCCTGGGTTCCGGAGAACTTCTTATCGATCCCGTTACCGGGGACGAGCTGGCGAGTATCACTTCCCAAGGCATTGATCTTGAGGCAGGTCTACAGTTTGCCCGTGCTCACGGCGGACCTGCGCTCCGCCAGCTCACCTATACCCAACGGGCGGAACTGCTGGGCAAGATCGCCGACGTTCTGGCGGCAAATCGTGAAGAGTACTTTCGGCTTTCTCTGCTGAACCTGGGCGCTACCCAGGCGGATGCTTCGTTTGATGTGGACGGCGCCATTTACACCGTGAAGTATTACGCGAAAATCGGCCGGGCGCTGGCAGAAGGGAAAATGCTGAAGGAAGGCGCTTCGATCGCACTGTCGAAGAGCAACGCGTTCGCCGGGCAGCATTTTCTGATGCCCGCAAAAGGCGCCGCAGTTTTCATCAATGCCTTCAACTTTCCCGCCTGGGGTCTCTGCGAGAAGGCTGCGCCCGCGCTGCTCTCTGGCGTCCCCATCGTGGTGAAGCCCGCTTCCCCCACGGCATGGCTGGCGCACCGGATGGTTGAAGATATCGTGAAGGCGGATATCTTGCCTTCTGGAGCGATTTCCATCATCTGCGGCTCCGCTCGCGATCTTTTGGGCCACGTTCGAGAAGAGGACATCATTTCCTTTACTGGCTCAGCAGACACGGCCGCACGCATTCGCTCCCATGCGAATGTCCTCGGCCGTTCCGTTCGCGTAAACATTGAAGCGGATAGCATCAACTCGGCGATTCTTGGGCCTGACGTGGCTTCCGGCACGGATTTATTCGACTTCCTCGTAAAAGAAGTTGTCCGTGAAATAACCCTCAAAGCTGGCCAGAAATGCACAGCCATCCGGCGCGTCCTGGTCCCGCGTCAGCAGCTCGAAGCCTTTGGCGATGCCGTGTCGGCGCGCCTAAGTTCCATGAAAGTCGGCAATCCCCGGAACCCCGAAGTAAAAGTAGGACCGGTCGTGAACAAGGCGCAGCAGTCCTCTTGCCTGGAAGGATTGGCCAAGTTGAAGGAAGAATGCCAGGTCCTATTCGGCGCTGACAAGGATTTCCAGCCGATCGATGCCGACCCGCAAAACTCCGCCTTTGTCCAACCGGTGCTTCTCTCCTGCAAGAAGGGACTCGATGCAAAATACGTTCATGACGTCGAGGTGTTCGGCCCGGTAGCGACCCTGGTGGGTTATGACGACCTCGAGGATCTCATCGCCATCACCCGCCGCGGATTAGGTTCCCTCGTCGCCTCTGTCTTTTCAAACGATGTGAATTTCACCCGCGACACGGTCCTTGGTATTGGCGACCTTCATGGAAGATTGTTGGTCGTGGATTCGACGGTTGGCAATCAACACACTGGGCACGGCAATGTGGTACCCAGTTGTCTGCACGGTGGCCCGGGAAGAGCCGGCGGGGGCGAGGAGCTTGCCGGCCTGCGTGCGTTGTTGCTCTATCACCGCCGTTTTGTGGTGCAAGGACCAGCCAATTGCATCAAGCAATTGTCGGGATTGTGCGCTGACACTGCTCTGTTATATTCATAATTATCATTTACTTTTGCAGGCACTAAGACTAGTACCATTGGGGCGCAATTTGTAACCTTTCGTTACAGTACTTTAGTACGTGCAACCTAAGCGCCAGCCGCCTAATCCTTTAAATCTAAATAACTTACCTGCAAGAATCAGTTGGAGCCGCACGTGCTTCTCTATGAGTGCCCCAGGTTGGGCTCGACCCAGCAGTTTCGATGGAGCTAGCGAATGAGACCGTACCCGAACCACTGGCAACGAGGCTTCTCCCTGATGGAGATCCTCGTCGCCGTTGCCGTCATTTCCATCATTCTGGGGATGACCATGCTCAACTACAGCACCGTCCTGCCGAATTACAAGGCCAACTCGGCCATGGACCAGTTGCTCTACCAGTTGCGTTCGGCGCGCGAGCGGGCCATCTCCCATCGCCGCGAGGTCCAGGTGCAATTTGTGGGAACGAACCAGCTCACCGTCACAGAGATCTGGCTCCTCGGCACGGCGCCTCCACCGACCACCGTATCTTTCGAAGGTGGGGCTCAGTATACGGTCTTCGGCTCCCCCGTTACGGATATTCCCGCACCCTATAATTTTGGAAACACCGCCCCAATTTACTTTGGCGGACTCTCCGGCGGCCCACCGATCATGAAATTCTCGACAACGGGTGCTTTCATTGATGGTGGAAACACGCTGGTAAACGGCACGGTCTTCTTGGGCATTCCAGGCAAGCCCTCAACGGCCCGCGCCATCTCCGTCCTTGGCGCCACAGGGCGCGTGCGTGAATACCACTGGGATGGGACCCAGTGGCAGGAATAGGGGGATGCCCATGTCGCGAACTAGACGGCGCAGCAATCTAGAGTCGGGCTTCACGCTGCTCGAAGCGATGATTGCCATCGTGATTCTGTCCTTCGGTATCCTGTCCCTCGCCGCGGTCTACGCCCAGGGCATCCAGGTGGCGAACATGACCCAGATGGATTACATCGCCGAAAAGAAGGCCGAGGAAGCTGTGGAGACCATTTTCGCGGCGCGCGACTCCCACTTGCTCCTCTGGACAAACATTCGCAATGTAAGCGGATTGGGCGCAGGGAATGACGGTGTATTTCTCGTTGAGCCGCAACCGCTTCTCGCCGCTGGCCCCGATGGGCTTTACGGCACTTTGGATGACGACAAGTCCAACCCAGATGTGGTGATCCTGGACCCCGGCCTCGACAAGATTCTAGGGACTTCGGATGACGTGGTGATGTCTCTGAGGAACATGACCCGCACTATCGCCATTGCGGACGTTACTGGCGAATCGGGTCTTCGGCAGATCACCATCACCCTAACGTACACCGTCGGTTCCATGTCGCGGCAGTACACCCTTGTCAGCTTTATCGCGCGATTCTCGTGACCGTGGATTGAGGAGCAGCTCATGAAGAAGAGGTCCGGTTTCACGTTTGTGGAATTACTGATAGGAATGGCCGTCACGATGATCGCGCTCGCGGCAGCCTTCGTGTTGTTTCGCGATTCCACCAAGGCCAACACCAATGTCACGCAGGCTTCGGACATGAGCGACAACATGCGCGCGGGACTCAATCTGATCGTCCAGGATCTCATTCAAACGGGAACCGGTATTCCCACTGGCGGCATTACCATCCCAAACAGCACCGCCTCCGGTTGCAACAGCAAGGCCAGGCGGGTTAATCGTCCTCCCGCGGTATTGAACCTGACCTTCGATGGCCCCAACTCCGCCAACCTGGGATGCAACGTAATCCTCCCGGCCATCGAGCCCGGCAACGGTTTGGGTCCTACGGTCACGAGCCCCGACGGGACTTCTGGTCCGGCATCTGACATCATCACCATCCTGTATGCCGACAACACGCTCGCGCTTGATCAGAAGCCTATCAATGGCGCGGCCTGTCCGACGGGAAAAATCGCGCCGGATGGAACCCAAATCGACTTTGGTTCATCTCTAGGCTGCGTGACTCTGGGCGCGGCTGGCATTCCCGTCAACCCCGGCGACCTGCTCATGCTGTACAACGCTCACAATCCCAATGGCATCCTGCAGACCGTCAGCTCGGTCGCTGGCCAAATCGTAAAATTTGACGCTGGCGATGCCTTCAACCTCAACGGGCGCACGACATCGGAAACTTCCGGAACGATTTTGAGCCTTCAGGACCCAGGATTGCCAGCAGTACCTAATGGCAACTATCCTGCCACCTCCTGTACCCGCGTCTGGATGATCACCTACTTTCTGGACTCCACCGCCGATCCCAAGCATCCCATGCTCATGCGTGCGGTGAATTTCAATACCCCGCAGCCGGTCGCTGAGACCCTCGAGAATCTCCAGTTCTCTTACAATTTTGCGGATAGCGCCACGCCGCCCTCGGTGAACCAATTCTTCGTTCCGGCCGTTCCAGCTCCCAGGGGCGACAACGAAAACCAGATTCGCTCCGTCAACGTTTACCTGGGCGCGCGTTCCGCGACCATGGCGGCAGCCACTGGCAAATATATTCGCACCAATCTGGCCACCCAAGTCGCGCTCCGCAGCATGGCCTATTTCAATAACTATCAGTGATGAGGAGCTTCCCGATGAGACCGGTGAAAACAACCATGCGAAAACAATCAGGCATTGCGCTCATCACCACACTCCTTCTGCTCCTGCTGATGTCCGCCATGGTGGTGGGCTTCATGCTCCTGGTCACGGAAGGGCAAAGACTCTCTGGAATGAACAACGAACAGAGCAGGGCTTTCTATGGCGCGGAATCGGGCATGGAAAAGCTGACCGCGGACCTGGGCTCGCTCTTCGCCACCACCTATGCCCCAGCCGCAAAACAGGTTGATGACCTGGCAACCAGGCCCCCGGTTCTTCCTTCCAGCACTGGAGTTTCCTACGTCGATGTACTGGGCAATAGCACCTATTCGATTGCCTACC
>Ga0193731_1000190_pt1 | contig 22020 bp, 9 predicted proteins | sample U1a2metaG_FD_144920 | JGI IMG/M metagenome (GOLD analysis project Ga0193731, IMG submission 144920) | Soil microbial communities from a riparian zone of the East river system, Colorado, United States - U1a2 | ecosystem: Environmental > Terrestrial > Soil > Riparian zone | place: USA: East River...
CTTGTGAGTCTTGCTGGTTTTGCGGAGATACACAGGACACTACATATACCATATACAACAATCATGTCAAGAGAAATACAATTTACATTCGTCACTATTTACGACTTCCAGTAGGGTTTGGCTGAAACGAGAGGACTTGTCTGTCTAAAAAGCGAAAAAATGACCTTCGGCCGCGGAAGTCGGGCTAGGGGCATCCTCATTGCGCCGCTAGCTCGCCCAGCTTAGCAACTTCTCCATGCCAGCGGCAGCATTGGATACGGTGCCGCGCGGCAAGGAAGGTCCGATAGCGATGGCTTCGTTGTGACCTTCGAACCAGACCAGGAACGAAGATTGTTCGGCTCCCGTGAGCCGCTGGAGGTTTAACCAGTTGTAGTAGGCGCCCATGTCCGCATCGATCAAGGAGCCGAGAGGATCGAGTTCGGCAGCTTCACGGCTGGCGGAGAGCATCTCGTTCATGGGCTTCTGGCGCTGGCGCGGGGCGAAGCGGACCAGCAACGTGAGCGGCTGGGCGCGCCGGAGGGCTTCGCGCGCGGTCCATTGCGCGAAGGTGGTGCTAAAAATTTGCGTGCCGGAGCCTTCGGTCAACATCTTGACCTGGAAGCGATCCAGCACGGCGTCGCCGGCTTTGGCGAGACCGAGATCTGCGGGACGAAGTTGCGCGAGGTGCGTGCGCAGCGCCTCAGGCCCCATGCCGGGGCGCCGAATTTCGATGCGAATTTTGGTGGACAACGCAGCGCGCACGGGTTCGAGCGCGTGGTAGGAGACGCAAGTAAGCGCGGGATCGTGAGCCGCGGCTTGGCCGCCATCGATGTACCAGTGAGCGTAGGGAAGCGGATGCTCCTTGGCGCGGGCGGCGACCACGTTCAGCAAGAGTTCGAGGCCGTTGTCCGGCTTGACGCCGCTGAAATAGGTGCCGTGCGAGCGGAGCCTGCGAAAGAGGGGCTCGTCATGTGCGGCGACTCCTTGGCCGATGACGGTGATTCCGAGGCGCGGCACGGGCGGCGGCTGAGGCGGCACAACCGCGCGCAAGCGACCGGCGTAAGCGAGCGCCGCGGTTCGAAAAGCATCCAGTTGATGGGTGCTCCAGAGATGAGAGGAGAGTTGTTCCACAAACTGGCCGGGGGCATTGACCCAATCGGAATCTTCGAGCTGGGAGGAAAGACGGATTTGCGCGAAACCTTGCAGCCAGTCCTTGATTTGTTCGGAAGAGAGAGAGTTCAGGGTGGCGAGTTCTTTTTCCAGGGCGCGGCGCTCGGCGGGAAACTTGAAATCGTATTCAATGACTTCTCGCAACAGGTTGGGCAGGAAGCTTAGCGGCAAGCGTTGCAGCGCGGAAACATAGCTGCTGACCAGTTTCCTTGCTTCCGGTGGATAGCCATTGAACTGCTCCGGTTTGAGATCGGATGGAAGCATAAATTTACAAGAGCTCCGGTATCTGTTTGCCTTGCGCGAGCGAAGCGGAAAATCCCAGCATGGATCCAAGAGTGGGGACGAGATCGGTGGACTCCATCGAGCGGTCGAAAACCACGCCCTCGCGAACGCCAGCGCCCAGCGCCATCATCCAGGTCGTGCGCGAGAGCGCATCGCCGGTGCGATGATGCTGGAATCCGTTGCCGCCGGAGTCGTCATCCGAGTCGCGGCCGAAGTCAGGCAGAATAAACAAGGTTGTTTTGCCGGCATACTCGGGCTCGCTCTGGATGGTTTTCCAGAGGTCCGCGCAGAGCCGGTCGGTGCGGCGGATGCCGTCAATGTAGAGGGAGTAGGCGCCGGCGTGAGCGATATCGATATCGTGCATGGTGATCCATAGAAGGCTCGGGGCTTGCTGTCGCATGAGCTGGCGCACGATGTAGACGGAGAGCTCGTCGGGGCTGGACAGGGTGAGCGCATGGGCCTTGAAGTCGTCGACGGAGAGCTTCAGCATCATTCCCAATTGCTGCAATTCAAATTCGCTGCCGCCCAGTTCCGGAGTGTAGAAAGGCGTCTCATAATTGTCGCGGAGCAGATGTTCGTAGTCCGGGCCGCCGCCGGAGGTTGCGGCCGTCAGAAGATGCTTCGGCAGAATCACTTTCGCGCCAAGTCCCGGGCCGTAGGATCGGTGGCTGCTTTCTCCAATGCGATTGAACCCGTTGCTGGGAGCGACGACCCAGGCATCGGAGGCCGGTCGCTTCAAATCCTTGCGGAAATATTCGAAGACGGTTGGATGTTCAGGGGGAAGGGAAGCAAAATTGTTGATGGTTTCGTAGACGCCAGTCGCCAGGCTGGCAGTTGCGACGTAGTGGCCCAGGATTCCGCGATTCACCACCTGGGTGAAGAAGGCCGACTGAGGAATAAGTTCGCGCATCAGGTGCGGAATGTTTTCCTGGCCTTCGGGAGCGAAGGTTTCCTGGTCGCGGGCGCCACCACCGAAGGTGATGACTACCACTTTCCTTTTGCTGGGGGAGATGCCCGTTCGAGCGATCAGACTGGAGGGCAGTAGGGAGCTGCCCAGGGCCACTCCTGCGGCACTACGCAAAAATTCGCGGCGGGTCCATGCGAGATGGCGCGCGAGTTCTTGAGGAATGGATGCGTTCGCGGCGACCAGGCGAGCCCGGTCCATTGCGCTTCGCGATGAAGAATCGGAACTCATTCAATTTGAACGCTTTCCGTAGAAACTACGACGCGGCCGAACGGGTGTCAAGACATCACTCGGACGCGCCGATACTTTTTTTCATGGCCGCGCCGCAAAGACCGGAGCGAATCACGGTTTCGCGGCAGGGGAATCCTTCGCCGAATAAACAAATTGCCGAATTTCCGCGCGCTGCTTGTCGAGATCGGCGAGGTGCTGTTCGCGGAGCCGCTGATACACCTGGAACTGCTGCTGGGCACGGTCCTTTTTGCCGGTGCGAACGTAAGCCTGGCCAAGACGATAGTAAGCGTCAGCAAGATCGGAATTGAGCTCAAGCGCGCGCACATACTGCGGGATGGCTTGGACATATTTATTTTGGTCGGAGTAGAGATTGCCTAGCTGCAGGTGCGCTTCCGCAAGCTTGGGATCGAGCGCGAGCGATTTGCTCAGCAGGGATTCGATTTGATGCAGATCCAAGCTGGGATCCTGGGCGCGCTTGCCCTTCCATAGGCTCATTGCGTAATAGTAGCGCGCGCGCGCGTTGTTTGGCTGAAGCTCCGCGAAGCGGCGGAAGCGCTGGATGACTTCGCCCGCCTGGCTGGGGGAGCTATCGTAGGCCCTGGAGAGAAAAAGATAGCAGCCAGGATCGGCGGGATTGAGATCGGCCGCGCGCAAAAGGGATTTGACGGCGTCGTCATAGTTGCCGCGGGCGTAGAGAGCCATGCCGAGGCCAATCACCAGGCGCTGTGAGGCGGGATAGCGCTGGGAAGCTTGCTGGAAGACTTCGACGGCGGGTCCGAGCGTGCGATGGAGAAGGAGTTCACTGCCCCAATCAAAAAGATTGCTCTCTGTAGGATCCATGTGGGCGGCGGTTTCGTATTCATTTTCTGCAGCGACGAACTGGCCGTCTTTTTCTTCCACTTCGCCAAGCAAGTTGTGCAATTCCGCTGTGTTCTTGCGCTTTAGAAGATCATGGATCAGTTGCCGGGCGTCCTCGAGTCGGCCGATTTGAATGTAAGCCAGAGACAAGTCGTAGCCGTTATCGTAGGAGGAGGGATTGATTTGCTGAGCCTTTTCGAGGAAGGGCGCGGCGTCGGCGATTTTGCCGGAGCGAACATAGGCTTCGCCGAGGTTGTGATTCGTGTCGAAGTTGCGCGGGTCGAGCTCGACCGCTTTCTTGAACTGCTCGGCGGCGAGATCGAGTTTTCCCAGGTGCGCGAGATTGGCGGCAAGGTTGGTTCTGGCGGGCGCGGAACCCGGCTTCAGGTGCACAGCCTTTTGGAGGTGCTGCGTGGCTCTGGCGTCCTGGGATTGCGCGGCATAGACCAATCCCAGGAGTTCCTGGACTTCAAAACTTTCTGGAGCTTCGCGCACTAGGTTCTCCAGTATTGCGGCAGCTTCGGCGTAATGGCCCGAGTCGTACTGAGCGACGGCGTCCTGGAATTCGCGATCTAGATCGCGACTCTGCTGTCCCCCAGCAGCCGCCTCTGTTGTAAGGCACGCTAGAAGGGCCAGGAAGAAAACTAAACAGATCGACCGCTTTTGCATCGTCACGATGATTGCAGATTACCACCGCGCCGTGGCCGGCGGGAGCAGCGGATACAGCCAAGCCAGGGTGAAACAAAGGGCGCCCCGAGCCAATTGGGGCGCCCTTTGAGGGGTTTCACTTGGGGCCTAGTAGTACAACTTCAAAGCGAACTGAATCTGTCTCGGATCGTGTGGAGCATCACGAGTTGCGCCGATTTCGCCAAAGTTGGAACTGGTGAAATTGGTCGAGCCACTGATGGCGACCACGCCGTTACCACCGAATCCGGGCGAGTTGAAGTTCGGGTGATTGAAAATATTGAAGATTTCCGAACGGAACTGGAGCCGTACGCGCTCGTTGAACGGAAAATCCTTGAAGATCGAGAAGTCCAGCCTATGGAAGCCTGGTCCTGGAATCTGGGCCGGTGAACCACCGAGTGCGCTGAGGCCGCAATTTGTTGGCGTACCAGCTACCAAGGTACATGGCGGAGGCTGGGTGAATGCTGCCGCATTTCCGATCCAGCTCAGTTTTCCGTGGCTGTCGTTGTGCAGTCCGAGCTTCGGGCTCTGGCCGCTAACGACGAGATCATAGCACCCCGTCCCATTGCCGGTGCCGGAGGGGCAAGTAAGCGTAATCGGCTGGCCACCCTGAAGCGTGGCGATCCAAATGAGGCTCCAGCCGTTGACGATTCTATTCGCAACCCCTGAGGCGTCGGACATAAATCGTTTGCCCTTGCCGAATGGAAGTTCGTAGCCGCCGCTGAAATGGAAGACATTCCGGATATCGAAATTCGCCAAGCCATAGTCGCCTTGGATTCCGAAACCTGGAACATACGGAGCTCGGTAGCCTGCCAGGCTGCCTCCGTTGAGAAGGTCTCCAGCGTCGCTGCGAGTCCTGGAGAAAGTGTAGGTGGCCAGGAAATTCAAGCCACCCGCAAATTGTTTTTCCACTTTGGTCTGAAGGCCGTGATAGGCACTGCTCCCCTCGGTTGCGGCATAACTCGGTCCTGCCTGGAAATCCGGGAAAGGCAGGTAGGAGGCAAATGGTATGGAAGACGGCAAATTCGTAGGGACGATTTGGCTGGGGCGGTTGGAGCCTGGAAACGACTCCAAATGACGCGCGAGGGAAGTCACGTAGGCGGCTTGAACGGACATCGAAGGAGTGAGTTGATACTGAACAGTAAGGTTGCCGCCCATCGAATAAGGAGTGAGGTAATCGAATTGAATTCCGCGCAACGCCAGGCCACCGGCTTTGACCACGAGCGGGCTCAGCGGGGTGCAAGAGAACCCGGTCTCAAGCTTGGCGCTCCCAATGGGAGTTGCTCCTGCCGAGGTGCAACCCGGATATGTGACGGGGTGACCGGCGTCGGGTGGCTGGAACGAAAAGTTGAATTGGAAAGGATAGTTTTCACCGAGGTTTGGAGAAAACCCACGGTTCTCGAAGCCGTTATAGAAGATGCCGAATCCGCCGCGCACAACCAATTTAGGGTTCATTTGGTAGGCAAAACCGACGCGGGGTGCAAAATTCGCCTTCTGCGAGTTGCCAAGTCCCTTACCGTACTTGTTGGTGGCCGCGCATTGGATACCGTCCTTGGCGAGCAAAGCGATAAAGCCGGTCGTCGGGTCACTCGATAGGGTGGTGGCATCGCAGGTGTTCTTCCCGCCGGGCATCAAGTAGGTTGGTCCGTTCAGTGGACCGCCCGAAGGGATGAAGTTGGCCTGGTTGCCATGATGCTCGAACACAAGCCCGAAGAAATCCCAGCGCAAACCCAGGTTGAGGGTCAGTTTGGGAGTAATCTTCCAGTCATCGTTGGCAAACCCTCCATAGTAGTTCTTCCCGTTATCGGTCAAGGAGATGTTGGAGATCTGTATGCCGTTATGAAGTCCCCCATCATCCGCATTTCCAGATGGACCACCGACGTAATCAATTCCACCTTGGCCAGCCGCAAGGTTAGTTGTTTTCGGAGTCAGCAGCATCTGCACACGACCAGTGTTGCTACCTCCTACCCCCGGGATTTCTGTGTAGAGGCCACTGAAATCGAATTCACCGCGAGACCAAGGGGGCTGCAGCGTGGAGAATTTGACGTGCTGAAACTCGAAACCCATTTTGAAGGTATGTTTGCCGTAAATCTTTGTGACGCTGTCGGTAAATTGAAACGTAGTACTAACTTCATCAGAGGGAAGGAAGGCGTTACTGCCCAAGGTAGAGAGTCCGCTGATTCCGAAAGCTGGGAGTCCGCCATTTTCGGACGCCTGCGGAATCCCCAAGATGCCGTAATCTGCAGGAAGGCCACCTCCCCCTGCTCCGGCCAGATTATTTGCGGCTGGCGACACGCGCGTAGTGTGCAGGTAGCTCAACCCCGCACGGGCTTCGTTTACCAGGGTTGGAGAAATCGTATGGGTCCAGCCCAAGGCACTCTGCTGCGAATTTGCGGTCTGATTCCCCTCTTGGAAGCCGCCGCCGTCGGGGATACCACCGAAGATGGCGGCAATAAGTTGTGGGTCATCCACATAGCTGAATCTGTAGAACAACGTATCCTTCTGGCTGAAATTGATGTCCATTCGAGAGTCAAAGGCATTGCGTTGCTCCCGCGTGGCCGGAGTATCGGCGAAATTGGATAAAAGGGAACCGGTGGCGTTGTTGGTCGGCTTCGGATAGAGCCCTAGCAGCTTAATGGCGTTCTGGTCTAACATAGCTCGACCGCTTGCGATGGCTGGAGCGAGATTATTCAGGCCGCAGGCCGGGAGTGTAAAGGCCATCGTGCTAGCCGGGCAGGTACCGAAAGGATCGCGGACATATCCAGAGCTGACAGCCACTATGCCTGACACAGGATCCACCGCACCCGCGGTAACCGGTCGTGTGGTGGCAGGGTCTAGAATGGTCCCGACGGGTACCTTGCGGCCCAAGGCATCTGTCTTATCATTTGTCGGCGTCGATTGAGCGAGAATCAGATCTGAGAAATCGGTGTAACCGCTGTTTATCTCCACGAGGCTAGGTACGCTCCCGAAATGAACCGTCCCTTGGACCCTTCGTAGACCTTCATAATCGGCAAAGAAGAAGACTTTGTTTCGACCGTCAAAAAGGTGCGGAATTACGACTGGACCGCCGGCGGACAATCCAAACTGGTTCTGGCGGTACTCGCCCTTCTTAATGTTGTTCGCGTTTTCGAAAAAATCCGCGGCATCGAGCTTATCGTTGCGGAAAAACTCCCAGATGGCGCCGTGCAACTGGTTGGTGCCGGATTTGATGGTGGCATTGAGAATCGCTGCCCCGGAGCGGCCGAATTCGGCACTGAAGCCCGAGGTTTGAACTTTGAATTCCTGGATAGCATCGACGGGAGGAAGAACAACGAAGTTCGTACCGTTCAAGAAGTCCACGGTGTCGGAGTTGTTGTCAATGCCGTCGAGCAAGTAATTGTTCTGCGCGGGCCGAAGTCCATTCGCCGCGAAGGCGCCGGTGGAAGCGTTGCCGCGAGTATCAGCTTGGGGCGTGTTCACGCCGGCGACGAGCTGGGCAAGGAAAGTAAAGTTGCGGCCGTTCAGGGGAAGTTCATTGACGCTCTTGGAGTCCACTACTTGTCCGACAGAGCCATTCTGCGTTTCAAGCACGGGAGGGGCCGCCGATACCTCTACGATTTCGGTTACTTGGCCGGGCTTGAGTGCGAAATTGACGACGACGTCCGCGCCCACGTTGACCTCGACACCTGTCTGGGTAATTGTCTGAAAGCCCTGGAAGGAGGCGCTGATCTTATAATTGCCAATCTTGACTGGCGTGAATTTGTAAATGCCGTCGGCACCTGTCATGGTCGAGAGCAGGGCGGCTGTACCTTCGTTCGTCAACGTGACCTTGGCACCGCGGATGGGTGCGCCCGAGGCGTCAGACACAGTTCCCAAGACGGAGCCGGTATCAACTTGAGCGTGGAGAGGCTGCGCGCTCATGAACACAAACATCGCCAGGGCCATCGTCGCCAAGGAAGCTCGCAGGGTCCCAACTGAAATGGACTTCCGATTCATATCCGTTCCTCCTCAGTCTCTTTGCAACAATGCGCAGCAATTCTTGCAAGCGCTTTCACTCTAAGCCTGCTCCTCGACCATACAGGAGACAAAAAACGCGCTCCCCCGAGCCTTCCTCGAACACTTCCTGCGGACGGCGGCTTGACCGATCAGCCCATCGAACGCGCGAAGCACGATCAAATACCGCTGCGCGGCACCAACGTATATTTTTCTTGAGACCCCTGAGCGCCAGAATGGATATATGACGCGATACCAATCGGGCCCCCCAAACCACTTAAGCGCTTAACCTAGTGGGCCAGCTAGTACACCGTTCATTGCATCTTGTCAAGCAATTTTCTTCATCTATACTTCCCCGGTGGCCGGCATACTCTCGAATGCCGGAGACAAACGGAACCGCCTGCGAGCGGCTGACTAACCAATATGGGTCTAACCATTCGTGATGTCGCGAAGGCTGCAGGCGTCTCCACAGCCACCGTCTCCAACGTCTTGAACAAGACGGGCAAGGTGGGACGGCGCACGCACTTCCTGGTGCTCTCTACGGTCAAACGCCTCGGGTACTTCCCGAACGTTCATGCGCGGCACCTTGCCTCGCGCGACAGCAGGACACTCGGAATCATCGTGTCCGACATCGAAAATCCGTTCTTCCCTGAAGTAATCAAGAGTTTCGAAGTCCGCGCCCGCCAGCTTGGTTACGACGCCATTCTCAGCGACACGAATTATGACCCCAGCAGAACTCGAAAGGCTGCGGAGAGAATGATGGAGCACAATGTCCGTGGTGTCGCCGTGATGACCTCCGAAATCAGCTTGCAATTGATCCACGAACTCGCCCGGAGAAGAATTGCCGTCACTTTCCTCGACCTCGCGCCTGTCGGCAGCTACATGAGTAATTTGAAAATCGATTATTTCTCCGGAGTCGAGCAGATCATCAAGTACCTCCACAGAAGCGGACATCGGAGAATTGCTTTCGTCGCGGGGAGGCCTCGGCTTAAATCCAACATTGCCCGGTTGCAAGCATACGAAAAGTCTATGAGAGATTTGAGACTCCAGGCGGGACCGGTTCTGCCTGGCGACTTGCGCTTCGAGGGGGGCTTAGCGGCGGGGTCAGCTATCGCAAAGCTATCTCCCAGAGCCACCGCGGTTGTGGCCATTAACGATCTCACAGCCGTAGGGGTCATCAAGGGTTTATTGAAAGCGGGCTGCCGTGTGCCGCAGGATATTTCGGTTACGGGCTTCGACAACACGCGGTTGGCCGAGTATAGCAATCCCTCCATCACCACGGTGGATGTTCACAGGGAGATGGTGGGGCAGATGGCAGCCGACGCTCTTCATGAACTCTCCCGCTCCGCTAATCCTCAGGGAAAGGAATATCAAATTCCCGCCGAGCTGATTTTAGGAGATTCCTCAGGACCCGCTCCCTTTGAATAGTTGCCTAAGTATTTGGAGCAGTCTCACCCAGGTGCTAGCATGCAAAAGTTGAGGTATCGCTACCTGGACACCTAAGAATGGCGCGTCGCAAAGACGAAAGAGGCGGTTTCTCACGCCGGAGTTTCTTGAGAGGGATGCAGTGGGCCCCTCTACTTTTTCTTCCCGCTCCCATCCAGGGGTTTTCCTTTCCCGCAGTGCGACGCGACAGTTCCGGAGATCGTAACGCCAGTTTTCCGTTCGCTGATCTTCGCCTGACGCCGCACTATCCGACGAAATCGCCGCTGGAGGATGTTTTGAGCCGCTTAGTTCCGGGCTCCGATGAGTACATCACGGAAAAATACGCATTTGAAATCATGCGGCAACTTAGTGAATGGAGCCAAGCCCTCAAGTCGTCACCGCCGGCTCTTGCCGTTGTGACGAAATTTCTGGACGTCTCGATCGAAGCCAGTTCGCTGATTCCGACTCAGGAAAAAACTTTGCGTTCGGGAAACGGCATCGATGTCTATCGAAGGTGGTTTTCGACCAATGGCATAACGGGCCGCGAGCAATTTCTCGAGGAGATGAAGAGTTACCTTGCGCCGATGTCGCGGGTGGAGACCGCTGAATTCGAAATTGTCGGGATCAAACAAAACGCGGGGACATCGCCAAGAGTGCACATCGACATTGGGTACGACCTTGTCGGGACGCGCACGGACTTGGGGCGCGAGGAGCATATTGGACACTGGAAGATTGATTGGGCACGCGATGAATCCGGCGCGTGGCGAGCCATTCAATGGACAGCGACCGGAGAAACGCTGAGCCGGGCGCGCGAGCCGGTTTTCATTGACATTACTTCTCACGCTCTGGGCCAAACGGCATCGTACAGAAATCAGATGCTCCACGGAGTTGATTATTGGCGCACGGTTTTGGACGGGGCGAGTGGAATTGACGTTTACGGGAACAACGGTTTGGCGGCGGGGGATTTTGACGGAGATGGCCTGGATGATCTCTATGTCTGCCAGCCCGCGGGACTTCCCAACCGGCTCTACCACAATCGCGGCGATGGCACGTTCGAGGATGTGACTGAGAAGGCCGGAGTGGGCGTGTTGGACAGTGCGGCTTGCGCTCTCTTCGCGGATTTCGAGAACAAAGGGCTCCAGGACCTTCTCGTGGTTTGCGGCACCGGGCCGCTACTCTTCTTGAACCAAGGGAACGGAAAGTACTTACTCAAACGCGATGCCTTCCAGTTCGTGCGGCCTCCGCAGGGGACGTTCACACACGCCGCCATCGCTGACTACGATGGCGACGGACGGCTGGACATCTATTTCTGCTTGTACAGCTATTACGTGGGCCTGGACCAGTATCACTATCCCGCTCCTTATTTTGACGCGCGTAATGGCCCGCCGAACTTTCTGCTTCACAACGGAGGGAATGCCACGTTTCTGGACCGGACCGAGGCGGCGGGGCTGAATGTGGACAACGACCGGTACAGCTTTGCGTGCGCCTGGGGTGACTACAATAGTGATGGTCTTCCGGACCTCTATGTGGCCAACGACTTCGGGCGAAGCAACCTCTACCGCAATAATGGCAGAGGAAAATTCACCGCGGTCTCCGCGGAAGCAGGTGTCGAGGATGTCGGGGCGGGGATGAGCGCTGCTTGGTTCGATTTCGACAACGACGGGAAGCAGGATATCTACGTCGCTGACATGTGGTCCGCCGCGGGAATACGAGTTTCGGAACAAGAGTGGTTTCATGAAAAGGAACCGGAGAGCGTCCGCGCACTCTATCGCCAGCACGCACGCGGCAATTCGTTGTATCGCAATCAGGGGAATGGGAAGTTCGAGAATATTGGAAGCGAAGCCGGAGTTGAGATGGGCCGCTGGGCCTGGTCCTCGGACGCATGGGACTTCGACCACGACGGCTACTCGGACCTTTACATTGCGAATGGCTATATTTCAAGTCCAGTGAATTCCGAAGGCGAAAAGAGCGACGTTTCGAGTTTTTTCTGGCGACAGCTGGTAGCGAAGTCGCCTCAGAACCAAACCCCGTCGTTGCGCTACGAACAGAGTTGGAATGCCGTCAATGAATTGATCCGGTCGGACAACTCCTGGAGCGGGCGGGAGAGGAATGTTTTTTACGCGAATAATCGCGACGGCACATTTTCGGAAGTCTCAGGGGCAGTGGGCTTGGATTTTCTTGAGGACAGCCGAGCGTTCGCGCTCGCCGACCTGGATCAGGACGGACGATTGGAAGTCGTCCTGAAAAACCGGAACGCGCCGCAACTTCGGATCTTGCGCAACGCGATGGAGGACCTCGGCAACTCGATCGCCTTCCGTTTGCGCGGACAAGAGAGTAATCGCGATGCGATCGGTGCGGCAGTAACGGTGGAAACCGAGGGACGTCGTCAGACCAAGTACCTGCAGGCCGGTTCCGGGTTTCTATCGCAGCACAGCAAGGAGCTTTTTTTTGGCGTTGGAAAAATCCAAGAAACGGTACGGGCCTCGATTCGTTGGCCCAGCGGTGTGACGCAGGCTTTCGACCATTTGCCTGTTAACCATCGAATTGAAATTCAGGAAGGCTCGGAAAAAGTTGTGGCTAAGCTCTTCGGGATTTCGGCAGTTTCTTATGCGCGAGCTGGTGAACCTCAGAAGCTAGAACTTCTGCCTTCGTCGGTGGAAACATGGCTCATCGAACCCCTCAGCGCACCGGAGTTTACCTTGCCCGACCTCGCGGGCAAGATGCAGGAACTGCGGTCGTTCCGAGGGGGTGCGCTGCTTCTGAGTTTTTGGGCGATGGCTTTGCCGTCCTGCCGCGAACAGTTGCGGCTGTTACAGAAATATCATTCCGCTCTCGCCGCGAATGGCCTTAGTGTTCTTGGCATAAACGTCGATAATCCAGACGATGGACAGGCGGCGCGAACATTTACTGCGAAACAAGCATTTAGCTTTCCCAACGTACTCGCCACCCCGGAAGTCGCCGGTATCTACAACATTATTTACCGCTACTTGTTCGACCGCCGACGGGATCTGCCCATTCCGGTTTCTTTCCTGCTCGACAAGGACGGCATGATTGTTAAGGTTTACCAAGGGCCGGTGCATCCCGAGCGGCTGCTGGAAGATTTTAGATCATTTCCGCGCACGCAAGCCGAGCGCATTCAGAGGGCGCTTCCTTTCAATGGAGTGCTTTACCAGGGCGCGTTTCAGCGCAACGACTTTACCTACGGGGTGGCGATGTTCCAGCGCGGATATTTGGAGCAGGCAGCGGCGTCATTTAAACAGGTCATCGCGGCCAAGCCGGAAGATCCCGAGGCCTATTACAATCTGGGAACGCTCTATCTCCGGAAAAACAATTTGCGCGACGCGCGGCAATATCTCGATCAGACAGTCAAGCTGCGCCCGGATTATCCGGAGGCGTGGAACAATCTGGGAATGGTGGCCGCACAGGAAAGCCAGGCGGACGAAGCTATCCGCAACTTCAAACATTCACTGAGCTTGAGGCCAAGCTATGCCATCGCGCTTACGAATCTTGGGAACGTGTATCGGCGGCAGGGTGACTTCGACGAGGCGGAAAAACTCTTGAGCCGTGCGATGGAAATTACACCGGATGATCCGGAGATCAACTACAGCCTCGGAATGCTCTACGCGCTGCAAAACCAGCTCGAAAAAGCTGCTCGGTACTTGGAAAATGCAGTGACCTTGCGGCCGGATTATCCCGACGCGCTGAACAACCTGGGCGTCCTTTTTGTCCGTGAACGGCGAAATTCCGACGCCGAAGAGCGATTCAAGACCTGCATTAGCGTCGCTCCAAACTTTGACCAGGCCTATCTTAATCTGGCCCGCCTTTATGTGATTCTGGAGGAAAAACAAAAGGCCAAAGAGGTATTGCTCGCGCTGCTGCAACAACAACCGCAGCACAAGGTGGCTCAGAAAGAACTGGAGATGCTACAGTGACCTTGCGGCAAGTGCGATCAGAGCACTTAGGGAGGCATACTGAAGGATGAAGTTCAGTGTTTCAATGCGGCCTTCATCGAAGTTTACGGGTAGAAGTCCCCGATTTAAGGGAATCCTCGTGCTGTCCCTAATTTTCTTGTTTCCAGGAGTATCCGAAGCGCAGCAATCTGTCCCAAGCAGGAAAAATGCCACGCAAACTGCGAAAATCCAATCACATTTTCCGGAAGTGGAAGAACTGCTCCGCCAAGGTCTGATAGAACAAGCCAAAGAAAAAATTCAGGAAGAGCTCCAGCGAAATCCCTCCAGCGTGGAGGCGTACAATTTGTTGGGAATTATCTACAGCGACCAAAAAGATTACGCCAACGCCTTGGAAGCGTTTCAGCATGCGCTGAAGCTTGACCCCAACTCCGCGAGAACTCGCAACAACCTCGGGAACGTCTATGTCGCCGAGGAAAAGCCAGATCTAGCCGAGAAAGAGTTCCTGACACTCTTGGGTCTGGATCCCGCGAATCGTGATGGCAACTACAACTTGGGCCTGCTCCTGATGGCGAAGGGCCAGCCTAGCGAAGCCATTGTCCACTTTCAGCGCGTGCGCCCCGCGAACGTGCAAACTCTCTTCAACCTCATTCGCGCGCTTCTCCAGGCTCGCAGAACTGCCGAAGGCCTGAAAGCTGCAACCGAGCTGTCCGCTCAGAATAAGGACGACGTCCAACTGCATTTCACTCTTGGCGTGTTACTGGCTTCTGAAAAACAATACCCGGCAGGCCAACTCGAACTGGAAAAGGCCATTGCGCTGCAGCCGGAAACGTTCGAGATTCTCTTCAATCTTGGACAGACTTATCTTCGTGGCGCGGAATACACGAAAGCCGAGCGGGCACTGAATCGGGCGCTGAAATTGAAACCCGATTCACCCGAGACGCTTTATCTGCTAGCGCAAGTCTACGCGGATCAGACGAGAGCAGTCGATGCTCTGGATCTGCTGGTTCGTGCGCACAAGCTGGCTCCCCTGAATACGGACATCATCTTTCTCCTGGCGCGGGTCAGCATGTCGCAGAATTATTTTGAAGATGCCATCCCGCTCCTGGAATCCGGTCTGAAAATCGCGCCGCAGCGCGTCGATCTCCACGCCGCGTTGGGCGAGAGCTATTTCATGTCCGGCAAGGCGGAAAGGGCCATCGAAGAGTTTAAGACACTGATTCAACTGGATCCGTCGCCGCGATCCTACACATTCATGGGACTCTCTTATCGGCATCTAGGGCGCTTCGATGAAGCCCGGAAGTATTTTCAAGAGGGACTCAAGAAGGATCCGCGCAACGCCTTCTGTCTGTTCAACATCGGCTACATCGAGGAGCGCCAGGGAAATCACACGCGCGCTGAGGAGTTGTTTCAACAAGCGCTCCGCTCCAAACCCGATTTTTCCGAAGCGCTCTTGGAATTGGCGAATCTGCGAATTACCAACAAGAGATTGGAAGAGGCCGCGGAGCTGCTTCGACGATATGTGAAAGTCAGCCGCAACGCCGCTTCGGGATATTACAAGCTGGCAATGGCCGAGAGGAGCCTCCATCAGCGTGCGGCCGCGCAGAGGGATTTGAATGTTTTTCAGACACTCTCAAAAGACGCTTCGCCGGGGCCGTACCCGTACCAACATCTTTTTGACTACCTCGATAACCGCTCCGGCCTTTCGCCTCAGGCGCGGACTCAACTGGATTTGACCGAGCTGACCGAGCAGATTCAGAGACATCCGGACCAGCCGCAAGACCTCTATCTGCTGGCTGAAACTTATCTGAAACTGGGAAAACTCGAAGGTGCTCGAAGAACAATTGCGCAGCTTGATCAGATCAGCTCGGGCGACTACCGTACACAGACCGGAGTGGGCGTACTGCTGGCCCGCTACCGTTTGTACGGCGACGCCATTCAGCATTTCCAATCGGCCTTGCGCGCCAACCCGGATTCCGACGACGTGAAATTTGATTTGACCGATGCCTACTTTCGCAAAGGCCTCTACCCGCAGGCGCTCGAAGCTTCCCAGCGAGTTTCGACCGCGGGCCAGCAGGACGATGCTTACCTGGCGCTGCTCGGTGACATCCATGCGCGTCTCGGCGACACGGCCCGCGCCAAAGGAATTTTCCAAGAGGCCATCCGCCGCAATCCTGACAACGACCAGTATTACCTGTCGTTGACTCTCGTCGAACTCCGCGAAAATAATGTCAGCGGCGCCGAAAAGACGTTGCGGAAAGGTTTGGCGCGAATTCCCAGCTCCGGGAAAATCCTCTGGGGCTTGGGAATTGTCTCGGTGTTGGAAGGGAAGACCCCGCAAGCCGCGGAAAACCTCGAGCGCGCCGTGGACCTTTTGCCCGAATGGCCCGGGAGTTATTCCACGCTGGGCGTTTTTTATTATCAAACGGGAGAAATCACCAAAGCCCGGGAAGTGCTGAATCGTTTCAAGGGCAGCAACGCAGCCGGTGGTTTGGACGTGAATCGTATTGAAGAAGCGCTGGCCAAAGCCCCGGTGACGTCATCTTCGCTCCGCGAACCCATGCCCATGGCTGCCAGGCAGCAGCTGCTTCAACTGGCGTTGTCGCTCGCTGACCGGACACTGTGAGCAGACAGGGAATGGGGAAAAACACAACGAGCAGCAGGGCATTCAGGCTTACAAACAACTGGAGCGCAATCCTTGCACTCAGTGCTATGAGTGTTGCCGCTATCCAACTAAGAAGTTCCGCTCGGCAGGCTCCTAAAACGCAGGACGCGCGAATCACGGTTCGGTATACCGATGTTCGACAAGCAGCCGGAATCAAGTTTCGCCAGGAATCCACGCAAACCGAAGAAAAGTATTACCTCGAAACGATGGGCACCGGCGTCGGCTGGATTGACTATGATCAGGACGGCCTCATGGATCTATACTTTGTACAATCGGCCGCCACCGACATTTACAAACCGCCGCATCCTCTGCGCTCCGCACTTTACCACAACGACGGTGACGGAACGTTTACCGACGTGACGGAAAAAGCCGGCGTCGGCGGTGAGGGCCACTACGGTCAGGGAGTCGCCGCCGGCGACTACGACAATGACGGCTATCCCGATCTGTACGTCACCGGCTACGGCCGCGCAATCCTTTATCACAACAACGGGGACGGAACATTTACCGACGTCACTTTCAAAGCCGGTGTCGCCGACGAAGGCCAGTGGTCAACCAGCGCCGGATGGTTCGATTACGATAAGGATGGCTGGCTCGACCTGGTGGTAACGAATTACATCGAATGGACGCCTAAGACAAATCTGTGGTGTGGCGAGCGCCGCCCGGGTTACCGCTCTTACTGTAATCCCGGCAACTACAAAGGGCAGAAGACCAAGCTTTATCACAATAATCACGACGGTACGTTTACCGACGTCAGCGATGTGTCCGGTGTTGGCAAGCCCGAATCCAAGGGCATGGGCGTCGTTCTCGCCGATTTTAACAATGACGGCTGGACCGACATCGCCATCGCCAATGATACTTGGCCGAATTTTCTTTTCCTCAATAAGCACGACGGAACATTTCAGGATGTTTCCTTCGTCTCCGGTTTGGCGGCGAGCGAAGACGGCCGCTACGAAGCGGGCATGGGCATTGACGCCGCGGACGTGGACGGCGATGGTTGGCAGGATGTCTATGTCACGCACCTCGATTTTGAATTGAATCGTCTCTACCACAACAACCGTGATGGAACGTTCGACGACTGCACCTATCGCTCCGGCATCGGCAACAAAGCCATCCTGTTGAGCGGTGTGTCCACGAAGTTTCTGGATTACGACAACGACGGCTGGCCCGATATTCTGCAGTTGAACGGCGCCATGCTGGACAACGTGAATCTGTACCACAGCGAAGTGTCTTACAAGGAACCGCTGCTGATGTTCCGGAATTTGGGAAAGGGCCAGTTTGAAAAAGTTTCGGATTCTTTAGGCCCAGACTTCATCCGCCCCATCGCTGGCCGGGGCCTGGCCACGGCTGATTTCGACAACGACGGAGACATCGACATCGCCATCAATAATCGCGGTGACTATCCGGAGCTTCTTCGCAACGATGGAGGCAACGCCAATCATTGGCTGGAAATTCTGCTCATTGGTACAAAATCCAATCGCGATGGAATTGGCTCTTCTCTGAAGCTCACCTCCGAAGGCATTACCCACGTCGAACAGTCCAAAGGCGGCATGAGCTACATGTCGGCCTGCGATCCGCGAATTCATTTTGGCTTGGGCAAGCGCGTGAAGATCGAATCTCTGGAAATCACTTGGCCGAGCGGGCAGATAGATAAGCTGACGACTGTGCCCATCGACAAGATCATCGCCGTCAAGGAGGGCGCGGGAATCGTGCCTCGCAATTTTCCCAAGGTGCCAGATAAATGAAAAGAGACATCCGAAGACGCTCCGCAGGGGATTTGGTTCGTTCGCCAAATTGCAGCTCGGCAACCTGCGCCCCCGGGTGATCACTGACTATGAATCTTTTGCGCCGCCGATTTCTAGGCTCGTCCTTAATCGTTTTTGGCAGTTCACTATTAGACGCGCTCGCAACTCCGCTCTGGAAATGGCGTGGCACGATGAGCCTCGAAGCGGCAACTCTTCCAATTCCATCCGCTTCAAATTCATCGGCAGCCTCGCCGGTCCAGTTCGTCGAAGTAGCTCGCGAGGCCGGCCTAACCGTTCCCAATGTCTGGGGCGGCGCCGATCACAAAAAATACATCATCGAAGCGAAGGGCAGCGGACTGGCCTTTTTCGATTACGACAATGACGACTGGCTCGACATCTATCTCACCAACGGAAGCCGCTTCAATACCGACTGGCCACCCGGCAAAACTCCCACCTCGCATCTTTACAAGAACAATCGCGACGGAACCTTCACCGACGTCACAGAAAAGTCCGGCCTCGCCCGCACCGGCTGGCAGACGGGCGTCTGCGTCGGCGATTACGACAACGATGGCTGGGACGATCTCTTCTGCTGCTTCTGGGGACACAACATCCTCTTTCACAACAATGGCGACGGCACCTTCACTGATGTCACGCGCAACGCCGGTGTTTACGACGAACAAATCCGCTGGGGAGCCGGATGTACGTGGCTCGACTACGACCGCGACGGCCGTCTCGATCTCTTTGTTTGCAATTACATCAAGCTCGATCCAGGAAAAACTCCCTCCAAGACTGACCCGCCTCAGTGTCAGTGGAAAGGCGTCCCCGTAATGTGCGGCCCGCGCGGTTTAACCGGCGACACCAACGTTCTCTTCCACAACAACGGCGACGGCACCTTTACCGATGTCTCCGCGAAGTCCGGAATCCTCAAGCCTGGCCCTCGGTATTGCATCACTGCCGTCTCCTATGATTTTGATAATGACGGCTGGCCCGATATTTATGTCGCCGTGGATTCCGAACCCAGCATCCTCTTCCACAACAACCACGACGGCACTTTCACCGATGTCGCGGTGATCGCCGGCTGTGCCTACAGTGAGAATGGCCACGAACAAGCCGGAATGGGCGTTGCCGTCGCCGACTATGACTGCGACGGATGGCTTGATATTTTCAAGACCAACTTCGCCGACGACACGTGCAACCTCTATCACAACAACGGCGACGGAACCTTCAGTGACGTTACATTCTCCTCGGGAATCGGCATCAGCAACCAGTACGTTGCTTGGGGTTGCGGCTTCATTGATTACGATAATGACGGCTGGCCGGACATCCTGCAGATCAATGGACACGTCTATCCCGAAATCGAGGGCCATGAGCTTGGGCAGACCTACAAAAATCCACGCTTGGTCTACAAGAACTTGGGTGAAGGCCGCTTCAAGGATGTCTCGTCAGAAATGGGACCTGGTATCAGCGAGCGCTTCTCCAGCCGCGGCGCGGCCTTCGGGGACTATGACAACGATGGCGACATCGACGCTCTGGTGCTGAACATGAACGACCCGCCTTCACTGCTTCGCAACGACGGCGGCAACCAGCAGAATTGGATCAAGATCAAGCTGATCGGCACAAAGTGCAATCGCACCGCTATCGGCGTGCGCGTGCGGGTTGTCACGGGCAAGCATGCCCAGATGGACGAAGTCCACAGCGGCTCAAGCGTTATGTCGCAGAGCGATCTGCGCCTGCACTTCGGCTTGGGAAAAGCTCAAACGGTGGATCTCATCGAAGTCAAATGGCCGACTACGCAGAAAGTCGAGCAGTTCAAGCAGGTGAAGGTGAATCAGATATTGACCATCCGCGAAGGCAGCGGGATCGTAGCACGCGTCAACCCCAAGACTAAATAGACTATTCCGATTTTCAACGTGGTCAAGGGGCTGCCGGCTGGTCCTTTAAAATAGTCAGGAATTGTCGAAGTTCCCGCCTTCGGCTCTCGATTGCAGCGGTTTCCGCTTTTTTAATCTTCTCGTACGCCCGAAATTCCTGCTTCCCTTTCGATTCTTCGCCAATCCGTCTGTAGGCGGAACCCAGACGGTAGTGGGCTTCGCCGAGCTGTGGGTTTACTTCGATCGCCTTCTTGTAATCGCGAATGGCCTGCTCGAAATCGCCCCGCTCGGAATGCAAAATCCCAAGCTGTAAATATGCCTCGTCAAGTTTGGGATCAATGTTCACCGCTTTTTCGAGCAATGCTTCAGCCTGCTGCAAGCCTGCCGCATTTTTCTCCGATCCCCGGCCGCGCTTCCACAGCGTCACTCCGTAATAATAGTTTGCGAGAGCATTCCCAGGCCGTTCCTGCGCAAATCGTGCTAGCTTTTGTTCCACACACGCCAGCACTCCGGTCGCCGACTTCTCCATTTTTCCCAGGAAAACGTAAGGCGCAGGATCCGCCGGTTTCAAATCCGAAGCTTCGCAGAGCCGCGCCGCTGCCTCCTCCCTTTTACCCTCGGCGTACAGCGCCGCGCCAAGCCCCGCCAGCATTCTCGCGGAGTCCGGATGCGCGTGAGATCCCTTCGTGAAAACTTCTACCGCCGGTCCATCCGCTCGGTGAAGCAACAACTCGGTGCCCCACTCGAAGTAATTCTGCTCGCTAGGGTCCATCAGCGCCGCCCGTTCATATTCCCGTACCGCTTCCAGTGGATCACCCAATCGTTCGTTGAGTTCGCCCATCAACCGATGCCCGTCGGCAGTATCCGCCTTCGCCAGCATCGTTCGCGCTTGCTCACGAGCTGCAAGCAATCTTTCCTGAGATTCGCCGGAGTTCAGTGACGGCGCCCCAGCTTTGGTATCCCCTGTCGATTTTTCAACCAACTCTCCGTTTTTGAGCGCCAGCGTTTCCTTTGCCAGTGCTTCACTTGTTCTTACGTTCAAGTCCGACCCATGTACCCCCGTATTATTCCAATCCGTGACTCCTGCAACCGTGAAGGTTGGCTTGTCTTCAAATTCCATCGCTCCCACCGCAGAGCCGGAAGAAAAGGGTGTGCCTGAACCGCTAGGAAGATCCGCCGTCAAAGACTCTAAGACCAGGTCTACGCGCTTCTTATCTCCCGCGCTTAGAACCAAGGGATTCGAGACGCCCTCGCACCATCCCGATATTTTCGCCCTCAGCGTATATACTCCTGGGCTCACTCCCGAAAAAACAAAACTTCCATCTGCCTTGGTCTTCGTCTCAAGAGAGTTCGACCGCTCCTTTTCCTCCAGCAGAACAGATGCCCCCGTAAGCAGCTTGCCAGCCGAGCTGCGGACCGTGCCCTCCACAATGTTCGCCTCCCCCTGCGGTAAGGAAGCACTTTGCGCGAAGACCACGCTACTAAAAATGCCCAGCAGCACCCCAACTAAAGCGATGAGGGCCACAAGAAATTGCTCTTTCAGTGGATTAGTTACGTCGCGGACTTTGCGCGAAAAATTCATCATGCAGACCATCTCACTTGTGGGGAACCAGCGTCCTACCTCGTTTGCACCCTTGCAGGCATTCTATCCCCGGTTATGACCGCCCGCAAGAAAGCCATTAGCGATTCAGTGGGCGCTACGGCCGCACTCGCGCCGCCAGGGATGTCACACTTTTCGAGTGCACGAGCTTTCATTTCGAGATTAATCTCCGCGTCCGTGCATCTGCTAAGAGAGCAGGTGGTCACTCTCACGAAAATCTATTAGAATCATATAGGTGTAGGGGGTGTGTAGCTCAGCTGGGAGAGCACCTGCTTTGCAAGCATGCCGAGCCACTCCATCCTTTCCATTCTGCGTTTTGAACTAACATTTTCAACAAATTGGGGAATCTGCTTTTCGCTCGAAGGTTAACCTCAATCGCCACAACCCAGAGTTATTTGGCACACTTTTGGCACAGTGCTCTGGGGTCTTTGGCTACGCCGTCGTGCGCGCTTCGTCGGAATGTCCAGGTGACCCTCAAACCTGCAACCCTTCGGTTAACACCGTGATTCGCGAGGCCGAGCGCTTCGTCAGACTCTTTGCTTAGGAACCGCACAAGAATAATAGCTCATTGTTTATATGAACTCGTACATTTGTTCATTGTTCCAGAAATCGAATCAGCACACCCAGTAGACACCGAAGTCCAATCGTGAAGGGCTAGATTCATCTTAC
>Ga0193731_1000191_pt1 | contig 21941 bp, 16 predicted proteins | sample U1a2metaG_FD_144920 | JGI IMG/M metagenome (GOLD analysis project Ga0193731, IMG submission 144920) | Soil microbial communities from a riparian zone of the East river system, Colorado, United States - U1a2 | ecosystem: Environmental > Terrestrial > Soil > Riparian zone | place: USA: East River...
GCTCGGCGTTTTTGAGATCCTGAACGAAGTCGCTTCTGTTCAGGATTATGTCGTTGAAGTTTTAACCGGCGAACTCGGACTGGATGAGCTTAAACTCCATGTCTTAATTGAGCCAGCGCTGGAACCCGTCGTCAAAACTGCACTTCAGGGTGCGTTTCAATCCCGCCTTCGCGTGATCCCGGAGATCGTCTTTGTTTCATTGCGGGAAATGGAGCAGATGCAAACAGCGGGCTCGAACAGAAAGCTGACGAAGTTCATTGACCGGAGGCTTCCCGGCACGCAAAACATTCTTAGCATCAAATAAGGAATGGACAGTAAATGAAATGGGCCGCCTTGCGGCAGCCCATTGTTTATCAAAACCGCTCCCCTCTCCATTTTGGAGAGGGGCCGGCCTGCCTACCGAAGCCTTGGCGTAGGTGGGGGGTGAGGAAAGCTATTGTTGGTTCACATAAGGATAAACAAATTCCTCGGCTCCTTTTTTTATCTTAATAATGTATTTACCGGCACTCAGTTCAAAGAAGTCCACAATCGTTTTGGCTTGAAGGATATTTTCTGTGCCAACCAGGTTTTGATTCATATCAAAAACCTCTACTGTTCCACCGATCAGTCTTTTGTCCGCTTTGAAATAGAAAATGTATCTTTTGGTTGATATTACTTTCACGGCGTTCGTGTCTGAGGGCGTACCCGATGCAAAGGCAGGAGCGACAAACAGGACGAGGATGATGACAAAGCTTATTATGGTTTTCATACCCATACTAAAGCGAACGGCATGCCATGGGGCAAATGCCCGAAACTAACGGATTTAGCAGGTTTGGGGGATGGGTGTTATCCCTTATTGGGAGGGGCAGTCCCTAATGATGTCTGTTGTCCCTTTTTGGGGCAAAAAGTCGCAATACGGTCACAAGACTTTGTATTGAGCTGAGGCCCGATGTCGTGCTCACCTGGGGACCGGCGGGCTGGACGGGGCACCACGACCACCGGTTAGTGGGATCCGTGGTGACCTAAGTCTTCGCCGATCAAATTGTCTGAACTTTGATTCTTGTGATTTGAATGATGAGCATGATCGTTTTCAAAGAGAGTATAGTATAAGAATCATTTTAATCATTAAAATCAAAAGAATCAAAGCTCAGACAACTTGGACGGAGCGAACCTCACAGATAACTCAACCACATCTTATCCTTGTTGTTTCTCTTATACTGTTCATACCTTTTGCACAAAGGATACAATACCACGATCACGAGGAGCCAAACAAGGTAAACCACACCCAGCGAAAACCCATATCCTGTCAACTCAACTGAATTCGTAATCCACCCGTCGAATACCATATGGCTTGCGGGATGACCGGTAAGAACGGCGGCGGTCAGGGCAACGAGGTGCACCACGTAAATGTGTACGATATAAAAAAATAAGGGTACCCGTCCGATGACAATAAGCGCACCCGACACTCTACCGGCAACACGTTCCGTAAACGCCAGAAAAAGCAAGGACGGAGCCAGCGTCATCAGCAAATATAGAAGGGAAGGTGGATACTTGTTCGTATTCAGGAAGGACAGAAAAGTAAACACAGAAGAAGGCTGGACCGACCAGGGTTCAGGATCGCCATAGAGGTTGCTCCACCGTAGTACAATAAAAAGCAGTATCCCAATCGTCCCCAGGCGAATCAACATTTTTCTCCTCTTTTCGAGAGCGATCGAAGGGGTGTAGAAACTTCCGAAACAATATCCTAATGCCATCACCCCTACCCAAGGGACGAGTGCATATCCAACAAACAGGTTTCGTCCCACTCCCCAAGAAAAACGATTCTGATCGCGAATAATCGACCAGGCAAAAGTGCTCAGACCGTTGCCCGGAAAATGAATGCCGTCGAACGCATTGTGGAAAAGGATCATCGCTATACCAATCCCGAGGATCCATTTAAACCTAAGGTAAACCAGCCCCGCAAGCGCGATCATTCCGACCCCCAAAGCCCAGATGACGGTGAGAGCGATAAAGGAAAAGGTAATGTTAAAAAACCAGGCGAAGTTGATAACGGTCAATTCCAGGAAGATAAGCCACAACCCCCTTTTCAGCAGAAAGGAAGAAAGTGCAGGGATACCTTTTTTAATTCCAATCTGGTAAGCGGACGTACCCGCCAGGAACACAAATACGGGTGCGCAAAAGTGAGTGATCCAGCGGGTGAAGAACAGCGCCACCGAAGTCTGCGTCAGGTCGGTAGGATCGTATAGAAACGCATCGGCATGAAAGTAATCCCGCACGTGATCCAGCGCCATAATAACGATGACGACCCCGCGGAGCAGGTCGATGGATTCTATCCGGGAAGAGGGTAAGGTTGTTGATTCCATTGTTCTGATCTATTCCCGGCAAATCTAACTAATGGAAGCGAGGAGATCACACCGCTTTCTTGCGATCTGCTTTAATATCAACTGGGATTCCGGTGACTATGTCGGTTGAATACTATTTTTTTGATCTTTGCGCCTCCGCGTCTCTGGATGAAATTTCTACAGCAGAGACGCTGGGACGCAAAGGAGGCGCAGTGAATTAATAGAATATTTGCGCCTGGTTTTGTAGTCTTCAATGTCTGGTTCAAATCCAACTCAAGAGTCAATACTTGTTCCTCAATATATGTATTTAATATCCTTTTGCTTCCGCGCCTCCTTTGCGCCTCCGCGTCTCTGCGGTGAAAAATTTCATTATGAAAGTGCCTGAGGCGGAGGGCTGCCGGATGGCTTTGAATGATCGTCAGGAAGAGAAACAAATTCACGATTATCTTTTGGCGGCAAAAGGATCCTGCCTTCCTTCCAATCCGCTTTAGCCTGTTCAATTCTTTCCCTCCTCGAAGAGACAAAATTCCACCATATATATCTTTCTCCAAGGGGTTCTCCTCCCAATAACATTAAGGTAGTTGCATCTTTAGAGAGAATTACCGGATCGGCAGTATTGTTAAAGACAAGCATCTGACCGGAACGATAGGTCTTTCCGGAAACTTCAACACTCCCTTTGGTGATATAAATGGCCCGCTCCGAATGTTCTGTTGGCAGTCCAAACCGGGCATTCTTTTCAAGCACGACGTGTACGTAAAACAAAGGAGAGTGTGTTTTGACGTTATTTCTTAATCCAAAAGCATCTCCGGCGATCAACCTCATCCATACACCGGCTTCCGTAAAGATGGGTAACACCTCCGGTTTATAATTATCGAAAGAAGGAATCGATTCTTCGTCTTTATCGGGAAGCGCTACCCACGTCTGTATCATTTCAAGCGTACTCCCCGCCAGCACGGCAGGGTCCTCAAACCGTTCGGAATGAGCAATTCCTTTTCCCGCCGTCATCCAATTTACTTCTCCGGGTTGTATAACTTGTTCGACGCCCAGGCTATCCCTATGCGTTACCTTTCCATTAAATAAATAACTTACCGTGGAAATTCCAATATGAGGATGCGGCAGAACATCCATGGACGATGGAGGCGACTGTGGCTGTATTTGAACCGGACCCGCATGATCCATGAAGATGAACGGTCCAACCATCCGCCTCAACCGAAAAGGAAGAATCCTGCGCACATCCATTCCAGGTCCTATGGATGCTTTGCGTGCTTCTATAACAATATCGATCATAGCGTTGAATGATATCCTGAATAACGGGGATTTTTGGGAAATTGGCAAGAGTAGCTTTACATCCCTTGGTATTTGCGGATGAGCACTGAGACACTAACAAGCCATCGTAGTGATCCGGTTATTAACATCCCGGAATATGATTCATAAGTCAATTTTTACTCAGAATTTTCTTGCTAATTTCAGTAAATTGAGCCTGTGGTGAGAAAGATCCTTATATTCCTCTTCGCGTATTGTTTCATTGTTACCGGCTATTCTCAAAAGAAGCCTAGGCCAGCGACGGATTCCATCCTGCATAACCAGCAAATCATTCTCAAACAGCTCCGGGAGATGGGGCGTAGGGATAGCATGAATCAGATTTCAAATCCCGATCTTCACAAACCGTTGTGGGATTACGTCGAGGATTTACAGAATGATACCCATCAGCATCGGGAATTCATCCAAGACTACTATGACAAGATATATCTTACCGTGACCGTGATGCTGACTCTTTTCGGAGGACTGCTTGGTTTTCTTGGCTTTCAGTCCTACAAGCAAATAGAAAAACGACTTTCTGACATATTTGAAAGCCGTTTTAACAAGAGGTTTGAGAAACTTTGGAAAGAAAAGTCCGTAGAAGTGGATGAAAAAATTAATGGCCTTCTGGATGAAATCGCCCGACATCAGGAGATCAATAAGGAACAAACCAACCAGATAAATTTTCTTGACCAAGTAGTCAGTGAGATTAAAAAAAACATTCACGTAGAGAGAAGTGCTGTAATGCTGGAATACGTTAAACCCGATGGGAGTGAACTCGTATTCTACCGGGAACAGGAGATCACTTGCAGTTCTAAGGAATACCCGATCCATGAAACGGAAGAAACAATTGAGATTGAGGCGCCAGGCAAGGTTGAGTTCATAGAGGGCACAAAAAACGAACTCGCATCGGCCGTTTCAAAGAATATTCCAAACGGATGTAAGATAACCATGACCTTCAAAAGCCCGCTCGTCATGGGAGCTAAACCATTTGTCAAATTTGTTAAGTGCAAGCTAGTTAACGGGTTCCTGAAGCAACATGAGCAATTCATGATCTTGCAACCGTACCCTTGCGATCATGAAACCTTCGAAATAAAATTTCGGAAAGAAAAAAACTGTAAGAAGATTTGGGTAGAGCGTCTCAGCCAAAGCCCAGGAGGAGAAGAAAAATCTGAAGCCTTCGACTCTGCCATCCAAACAAAAGAGGTCGAAGACTATTATTCCCACAAAATAGAACTTCCGCGAAGCGAAGGGCCATTTGGCTCACCTCGCCGCTACATAATTCATTGGGAATTCTAGTGAATCACCGTAGTTGTTCCACCGCCTCTTTTCATAAGTGTTATTGGAGTAAACATAGACTTGCTTACGCAAATTTAGCCTATTACGCTCACTAAAGCCAGCGAGAATCTGGAAAAAGTTCTAAATCGGGCAGAGAACAGCGTTTTTGACACTAAACTCCAGATTGGCCTCCGAAAAATTTGCCGTAACTTTATCAACGAAGTTGACTAATCAACGATCGCGATGAAGGGATTCCCGGCTTCACTACTCCTCCTGCTTTTCCTGGCAGGCCCCGGAATACGGGTTTCTGCACAACTTCCATTCAACAAAGGAGTCAACCTCACCGGCTGGTTCCAGACCAACAACGCGCGGCAAATCCAATTCTCTAAATTCACTAAAAAGGACTTTCAAAATATCAAGTCGCTGGGATGCGATGTCATTCGCCTCCCGATCAACCTCCACTCGATGACCAGCGGCCAGCCTGACTTTATCCTTGACCCGTTGTTCCTCACCTTCCTCGACTCAGCCGTGCATTGGGCAGAACAATACCAGATCAACCTGATACTTGACAACCATACCTTCGATGTAGCGGCAAACACCGACCCCAACATCGGTCCGGTCCTCGTCAAAGTGTGGACCCAACTGGCAGACCACTACAAAAACTACTCGTCCTACGTGTACTATGAAGTGCTGAACGAACCGCACGGGATCGATAATACCCTTTGGGGTAACATCCAACAGTCCGTCATCGACGCGATCCGCACGGTCGACACACAGCATTACATCGTAATCGGTCCAGCCGATTGGAACAGTTACGCGAGTCTCAGCAAACTGCCTGTTTATTCGGATACGAAACTGATCTATACGTTTCATTTTTACGATCCCTTCGTCTTCACGCACCAGGGAGCCAGTTGGACCGATCCATCCATGGTATCCCTGGGGGGTGTTCCCTTTCCTTACCGCGCAAGCGACATGCCGGCTACTCCCCCATCCCTGAAAGGAACCTGGATTGAAAACAACCTCAACAATTATCACAATGATGGAACTGACGCAGGGGTAAAACAGTTGCTCGATATCGCCGTCAACTTTAAGGCGGCCCGCAATGTGCCGCTGTACTGCGGAGAATTCGGCGTGTACATCCCCAATAGCCGCAATGATGACCGCGTCGCCTGGTACCAGCTCGTGCGGCTTTACCTCGAACAGAAGGGCATCCCGTGGACGACATGGGATTACACCGACGGTTTCGGCTTGTTTAATAAAAACTCAGATGAACTCTTCGACTATGACCTGAACATTCCCCTGGTTGCTGCCCTAGGTATGAATGCCCCGGCGCAACTGCTCCACGACCACAGGCCGGAGACATCAGGATTCCTGATCTACGATGATTTCATCGGCGAACATATCTTTGATTCCAGCAACCCTGGGGCCGGAACGCTGAATTACTATTATACATCGAGTCCGGAGAACGGAGCGTATTGCGTCTATTGGACAAACGTAGCGCAGTATAGCAACATCGTGTTCGATTTCAAACCGAACAAAGACATGTCGTTGTTGAAGAGCAATGCCCACAAGCTTGAGTTCTGGGTGAAGGGCAGCACGCCATCCGCATCGTTTGATATCCGGTTTGTCGATACAAAGTCCAGTGCTGCCGACCATCCCTGGAGAATGGGAAAAACGATTGACAATTCTATTGCATCGTGGGACGGGAACTGGCACAAAGTATCGTTGCCGTTGGATCAACTTGAGGAAAAAGGATCCTATGATAACGCCTGGTTCCCGCCGCAGGGGATTTTCGACTGGACCGCTGTGGACAAGCTCGAGATCGTCGCCGAACAAATGGCGCTGACGGGAATCAACTTCTGGTTCGACGACATCCGCGATAGCGGCGATTCTATCAACTATGTCCTCCCCGTGACAGGGTTGTCGAGTGACGCAAGCCAACCGGGGATAGCGCTCTTCCCGAATCCGATGAGCGACCGTCTCAACATTGAATTTGAACTCACAAAGCCTGGGCCGGTAGCCGTTTCAGTATATACTGTTCTGGGTCAGAAGGTTGGGACGATTTCATACGAAAATCTTACCGAGGGACCTCACCGGATAGTCTGGCAAGACAGCAATGAAGCCGGGGCGGTATTCTATATTGTCCAGGTCACTACGCCGGATAAGACGAGGATCATGAAAGTGGCAAGGCGCTGAAAGGCGGGTTATAAACACGGGGTGGACGTAACATACGTATAATTCAACTTTATGCGTATATTTGGTGTTAGAAGAAAATGCATGAAAAACCACTTAAATATTACGGTCGACGATACCCTTCTTGAACAGGCAAAGCGCTATGCTGCCAAACGCCGGACATCCCTTTCCAGGATTGTGGAAGAATATTTCCGCAGCCTGGTGCGCCCAGCACGCAAAAAAAATATCCTCCAATTACTCAGTGAACTGCCAAAGGCGAAGGTGAAAACGCAAGGTTACGGAAGAAAGACCTATTACGAGGGCCGTAAGACGAAGTATGGCTTCTAAGGTTTTCCTGGACGCCAACTTACTGCTGGACCTGGTATTGAACCGGCCGGGATTTGCCACCGCCAAGGGTATTATACAGGCCGGCATTGACGGAGAAATCGAGCTTTATACCAGTCCCTCCGTACTGCACATTACGGCATACTTCACCGGCAAATCCTTTTCGCAAAAACATGCGAAACAACTCCTGCTAACGCTTTTGAACGATGTAACGGTCATTGATTGTGATCATGCGACTGTTCTCATCGCCTTGGCCAATGGGGATATTGATGACACGGAAGACGCGCTACAGTATTTTACCGCTGTCCGCCATGGCCTGGATTGCTTTATCTCTGCCGATAAAGACCTGAAAAAAGCTGCGTTGCCGCAACTGCCTGTATACACAGCCGCAGAACTCCTAGCGGAGTTGAAAGGCCGGCCCCACTAATACTCCTTATATGGAATAAAAACAGGTAGTGAAAACTTTTGTATTGGAAATGACTACCTTGAATAACTTTCAAATAACCCGAGCCCTAATTGGTGACGTTACTTCAATTCTCGTTAGAATTGAATTAGTTACTCAATTATGGTTGAAGACGAAGTATTCGAGCAACTTGAACGCAAGTCAACTTTTTTGGCTTGCTCAGTGGTTCTTGTTGCCTCACTCGGATTGGCAGGATGGTGGTTTGGCATTGAGTTTCTCAAACATCCCATCCCTGGCGCAGCTACGCAAAACCCCCTCACGGCTGTTCAATTCATTATATTAGTTGCCGCATTCTTTCTTTTGACTCCACCCAGTCCTTCGAATAACAAGCTTCGATTTGGGTCCCTTTTATTGCTCTTGCCTTTGTCCGTTGGCCTGTATACGCTCCTTGATGCATTCTTTCATTTTCCAGTCCATATTGATCAGATTCTTTTTAGAGAGAAATTAATGCTCGATGCCGCTACACGGATTCCGACCCGTATGGCCTTGAACACAGCGGTGAATTTTATCTTGTCAGCTACCTCTGCGCTAATGATAGGTTGGGCTCCTTCGCGGGCGGCCAGGCACCAGGTAGTGAACTTGATCGTAGCATTGATCGCCACCTTTGTACTGCTGGGTTACCTTTATAAAGTACCGGAATTTTATGGCGTGTTGTACTACATTCAGATGTCACCGGCTACTGCTACGTGCTTCGTTCTTTTTGCGGTAGCCCTTTTGTTGTCCACCTCTAACAAGGGGCTCATGAGGGAATTGACCGGACCGTATTCCGGGAGTCTGGTCGCGCGCTACCTGATTCCATCTGCTATTGTTTTGCCCGTTCTCATCGGCTATCTCCGGTTATGGGGGCATTGGCACAAAGTGTTTTCAGTTGAGATGGGAGTAACCATCATCGTCCTTAGTTTCATGATCGTATTTGTTGTTGCCGTTTGGCTCAGTGTTACAGCCCTGAACAAAAAGGACACCCGGGAGAAAAAAACGGACATCGAGCTATCGTCTCTTAACGACAAATTGCAGACCGTCAATAAGGACCTGGCTGTTCTCAACCAGGAGTTCCTTGCTTCTAATGAGGAATTGCTCGCAGGCAATGAAGAACTGACCATTATCAATGAAAAGTGGAAATGGCAAATCGAACAATTGCAAAACAAAGGGACGAACAACTGAACCGGGTGCTGGATTCAAGCAACGATGTTATCTGGTCATTCGATCTCACCGGCAACGGCGAAAACTATCTCAGCCGGTCGGCTGAAAAGATCTACGGTGAACCCCTTGATAAGCTGATCCAACGACCACAGTTCTGGCTAGAACATTTGCACCCGGAGGACCGGACCATCAAGGAGGCAAGCCAGCGCATGCTGGAAGCGCAGGGATTTACAGAGTGTACATACAGGATTTTACTATCCGGGGGCACGCGCTGGATCCACGACCGTTTGAAGTTGATTCGGAGCGAAACAGGAGCTCCACAGCGGCTGGACGGAATTGCCACCGACGTTACTACGATCAAAGAGGCGCAACAGGAGTTGGACCGGGAGCGCAATCTTCTTCGCTCGCTCATCGACAATATCCCGGATTACATTTTTATCCGGGATGACCAGTTTCGCAGTGTCATCAACAATAAAGCCTCAATTGACCTCCTCGGAGCAGCAAATGAGGCTGAAACGTTGGGAAAAACCGCCATTGATTATTTTGGTGAAAAGGGAAGCCCGTTGATGGAAGATGACCAAAAGGTCTTTACATCCGGACAGCCTATCCTCAACAAGGAGGAGACCGTTTTTATCAACAACCAACCCCGGATCATCCTGGCTACAAAAATTCCGTTGAAAGACGACACCGGGAAGACTACCATGTTGATCGGAATTGGCAGAGATATCACCGAATTCAGAAAACAGGAATTCGTGTTGAATCAGCACCGTGAAAACCTGGACATCATTTTCAGTAATTCATCGGGGAACTTTGTCCTTTTGGATGCTAAGGCAAACGTCATCTTATTTAATCAAGCCTTCGAGAATTTCATATTTGACATAGCGGGAATTAAGCCGCTGGTTGGGATGCAGTTCATAGATGCGGTTGCGCCTCATCGTCGCGAAGTGGCTCAGGCACTGTTAAATCGCGCATTAAGCGGAGAAAAGGTATCCACGGAGGCGGAATTTACTTCCCGGTCCGGAGAAAAGATCCATCACCTTTTGCGGTATGAATCCATTATCCGTGAAGGTAAAGTTACTCACGTGAGCATATCAGCAATAGATATCACAGAGAGAAAAGAAAAGGAAAATCAGCTCAAAGAATCAGAAGCCAATCTAGAAAGCATGTTGAAGGCTGCTCTGGTCGGATTCATCTTGCTGAATAGGGACTATGAAGTTCTGATGGTCAACGATAGTTATCGCAAGATGTTCAGAAATGTTTCCGGCAAAGACATAGTAATTGGATCATCTATACTTGACATCGTACCCCCGGAGCGCACGGTGAGCTTTAAATCCATGCTCGACAAAGTAAAGACAAGGGAAATTGTCGAATACGAGGTTAACTTTGAAATCGAATCTGAAATAGAGTGGTATAAGGTTACCATGACAGCGGTCGTCACCGGTCATGACGAATTCCTTGGGTATTGCGTCTCTGTACATGACATTAGCGCTCAGAAACAGGCTGAAGCTTCAATCCGGGTCAGCGAGGAACGATTCCGGACACTGGTGGAAAAGAGCGAAGATCTTTCGATCATTAGCGACTTTGATGGTAACGTTTTATTTGCCAGCGCGAATGTCCCGCATATTTTGGGCTATGAAAACATCACCAACGGCTATGGCGAGTTCCTTCACCCCAACGACAAGGAATTATCCCGTGAGCGCATTTCCTTGTTGAAAGAGAATCCAGGGAAGGCCTATCCTCTTACATTTCGCATTAAGCACAAAGATGGGAGCTGGCGATGGATGGAAGGTACATCAACGAATCTCAGCCAGTTGGAATCAATCCATGGCATTGTATCAACTTACAGGGATGTTACAGTCCGTAAGGCGATGGAGGAAGATTTGAAAGGAGCAGCTTCTTCATTGTTTGAATTTCAAAATGCCATCTATCGTTCTTCCATTGTTTCTATCGCGGACCGGCGTGGCGACATTACTTTTGTCAACGACAATTTTGTGAAAATCAGTGGGTATCCGCGCGAGGAATTGATTGGCCAGAATCACCGGATCATCAATTCGGGGTATCATCACAAATCATTTTGGGTGGACATGTGGAAGACCATCAGCAATGGGGAGATCTGGCGCAAGGAAGTGAAAAACAAGGCGAAAGACGGCAGTTATTATTGGGTGGATACGTTTGTCATGCCATTCCTGAACGAGGACGGAAGAATTCGCGAGTTCCTTTCTATACGCAACGACATTACCGAACGGAAGAAAAATGTCGAGGAATTGAACCGAAATCAATTTTTTCTGGAGAAAGCCTCGGAAGCCGCCAAGATCGGTTACTGGACTTCGGAACCTGGCGTGATCAATGGCAAACTCACCTGGTCTAAAGAAGTATTCAATATCTTTCAATTGGACGAGGCCGACTTTGACGGACGGATTGATACGTTCTACCGTTTTATTCATCCGGAAGACAGGGCCAGAGTCGCTGAAATGTCACTGTCAGCAACAGCGGGTGATCAGGTCTACGACATCGATCACCGGATTGTCCGGCTCAACGGTGAGGTCCGCTGGGTGAATGAGCGCGCTCAGGTAGTGAGAAACGGTGAGAACGAAGTTCTGCTCATGGTGGGTATTATTCAGGATATTACGGAGCGAAAAACGATTGAAGGCGTGCTGCGGGAATATAATGACCGTTATGAAATTCTTTCTAAAGCGACCAATGACGTGATTTGGGATTGGGACATTGTCAATGACAAGGTTCTTTATAACCATGCGATGCAAACTGTTCTGGGATACGCTGAACTCGAAATAAAATCTACCAGAGCCTGGTGGGACGAGCGATTTCATCCTGACGACCACGAACGTGTGTTGATGGAAATGGAGAGCGTATTTGACAAACAACTCCCGACCTGGGATTCCGTGTACCGTTATCATGCTGCGGCAGGCAATTACAAGCACATTCATGACCGTGCCTACGTCGTGTACGGCAATGCCGGCCAGCCTATCCGAATGATTGGCGCCATGCAGGATGTAACAGAACAAACGATGTCGTTGGAAGAAATCAAGAAACTTTCCCTCGTTGCCAGCAAGACAGACAATTCAGTGATCATCACTGATTCGGAGGGGAGAATCGAATGGGTCAACGATGGCTTTACCAGGCTTTCCGGGTACACACTCGACGAAGTAAGAGGGAATTATCCGCAAGAATTTATGGAAGGACCGGAAACAGATAATAATGTCGCTAAGCGGATAAGAGAAAGTCTGCACGGGCTTGAACCGGTGACAGAAGAATTGCTCAATTATTCGAAGTCAGGGCGTAAATTCTGGGTGAGGCTCTCGATCACTCCCGTTCTGGAGGGTAATAACCTGAAGAATTTTGTTACTATTCTGTCCGATATCAGCGAACAGAAGGAATACGAGGGGAGTATTACGTCGATCGCCCGTGAGCTGGCGAACCTGATTGAGAATGCGAATGTGCCGATTTTTGGAGTCAGTGAAGAAGGGCGAATTACCGAATGGAACCGGGTATGTACCGAACTGATCGGGTATTCGAGAGAAGAGGCTTTTGAAAGCAAATTGCTTGGAACAATCGTCGTTCCCGAATCATGGAACCGGTTTAATGAAATGATAATACAGGTCTTAGCGGGCGTTCCCGTCAGTAATTTGGAGATTCCGATCATTTCGAAATCCAAGAAACGCATCATTTTGCTCATGAGCGCCTCTCCGGGACGGGGTTTAAAAGAAGGTGTGGGCGGAGTGATCATCGTGGCACAAAACGTTACCGAACTAACGGAGTACCGGTTTGGACTGGAAAAGAAGGTAGAGGAGCGCACGCGCGAACTTAATCATGCCCTCCAGAAGGAAAAGGAATTGCTGGAAATGAAGAGCAAATTTGTTTCCATTGCATCGCACGAATTCCGAACACCTCTCTCTTCCATTTCATTGGCTTCAGGGTTTATCCGCAAGTACAAACAACGAATGACGCCGGATGAAGTGGATACAAAATTGCAGAACATTGAAAAGCAGGTGCATCACATGTCTTATCTACTGGACGATGTGCTCACGGTCGGTAAGAGCGATGCGGGTAAGATCAAAGTGAACTGGTCAACCCTGAGAATCCGGAATCTGTTTGATAGCCTTGCCCAGGAGGTCACCCAGAGTACGAACGACAGCCATAGGATAACCGTGCAGATAGACAGTGTGAGAGAATCATTCCTTAGTGATGAAAAGCTGATGCGGAGCATCATCATTAATCTGTTGACGAATGCTATCAAATTCTCGCCTGGAAAGGACGAAGTAGAGTTGACGGTCTCTTGTAATGAAATTGAAATGCGTATTCTCGTGCGCGATTTTGGGATGGGTATTCCACCGGAGGATATGGACAAACTATTTGAATCGTTTTACCGCGGGGGAAATGTAACGACGATCTCCGGAACAGGCTTGGGGCTTTCCATAGTCAAAAAAGCCGTAGATTTGCTGAAGGGGGAAGTAAAGATGAAGAGTGAATTAGGCGAGGGTACGGAATTCTGCGTGAGCCTTCCGGTTAAAAATGAGTAAGAAGATCCTCGTAGTGGATGACATCAGCAGCATATTAGAGAACCTTCGGGAGTTACTACTGATGGAAGGGTATGCTGTCGTTACGGCCACCAACGGCATTGAGGCGCTCGGCCAATTGGAGAAGGAAGTACCGGATCTGATCATCACTGATTTGGTCATGCCTCAAATGGATGGGTTTACCTTTATCCGGGAAGTGAAGAAGCAAGGGAGGCTGAGGAGGATTCCAATATTGATTTTTTCCGCAAAACCCATGGAAGAAGACGGTAAGAGAATAGCCGAGCTAGGCGCCGACAGTTTCGTGCTGAAGCCAAGTTCTACTGAAGTTATTTTGAATTCTGTAACGGCGTTGATCTCAACATGAAAAATACAATTAGAATTGCCATCGCCGACGATCATGGTTTGATGAGACAGGGATTTGAAGCCATGCTGAATGGTATGGACGGAATAGAGGTGGTAGCTTCGGTGAGCAGTGGCGAAGAGGCGGTGAACCTGGCAAACGAATCTCCTCCTGATGTTTTTCTGATGGACATTGTCATGCGGGGGATGACCGGTATAGAGGCTACCCGATGGATCAAGGAGCAGAATCCACAGGTAAAAATCATCATTATCTCCAGCGAAGTCAATAAAGACTTTATCCGTGACGGAATCAAATCGGGGATTGACGGCTACCTGCCAAAAGACTCCGACAAGGGGACTCTCTTAACAGCCATTCGCACGGTAATGAAAGGGGAAAAGCATTTTAGCTCAGAAATTACTGCACTCGTTTTTCAAGACTTTTACCTTAAGGAAACGGAAGGAAAGGGCCTTCCCTCCCGAAAGGACAGTGAATTGACCCGGCGTGAGGAAGAAGTATTGAGAATGATTGCCAGTGGGAAGACCCTCAGAGATGTCGCCGATGAGCTCTTTATCAGTGTAAAAACAATAGAAACGCACAAAGGCCATATTCAGGATAAACTCGGTCTCACAAACACCGCTCAATTGGTAAAATATGCGTTTGACAATGGGCTAATCGAAATAAATAAGCCTAAAAAATAGCATTTAACGCGCGAGCCAGTCACACGCAGGGCATTTCCCTCGCGTGTCAGGGAAACCCTGATATTACCAAATCCTCTTCCTGCCGATGTTATGCAACCTCTCAGGCTGCAACTTTACACCTGTATGCATTATGAAAGTTACGATAGTAATTGGGAGGCCAAGCGGCTAACCGAATTGGAAAATTATCCCCTCGATCTACCGGTTCCTGATCCTTTTCTGGATGGAATAGCGCACCGGTTGCTCAAGATCTCCAAAACAACAACCGTTCTTATTTCGTTCTTCGGGGTCCAGGACACGCTGATCAAAGCCCGGGCCGGCGAAGCTTTGGGATCCAACGCTAAGATCATCTTCTGCGACCTGGTTTTTCATCGCGGGGTCTATGTCGAGGTCGAGGATACTCTTCGACATCCATTGTTCAAGCACAATCCAGCAGTTCTTGGCAGCCCATTGATCCGTTTTTTTTCAAGTACTCCATTGATGAATCACAACGGCTTTGTTCTTGGGTCACTTTGTGCCTTGAATAAGAAACCAACCCGGTTTGACCCGGTGCAGCGTAAGGAAATAGCTAAATTAAGTGTTGAAGTGATGGATTATTTGGAGAGTAGAAGGTCAAAATAACTGATTTAGAATCAGGGGATACCCCCACAACTCAGCGCATCCCTGATTTTTTTCAAATCCACTTGTCACTTATCTGCAGTAATGAATAATACTCCAATTTTGAATCGTGACTCAAAACGAAATTGTATGAAATCATCACTACAGAAAGAAATTCAAAACCCGGGAGAAATGATGGCCGACATAGTAATCTGCCGGGAACTGGATAAGGCAAATCTGGTGATCAACCAATTTATCAAAAGTTGCTCTCACTCCATGCGTGGCCCGTTAAAGTCAATTCGGGGGCTGGTCAACATCCTTAAAGACAGAAATCCGGATACGGACCTGGACCCCGCCATGGTCATCAGATTCATTGAAGAAAATACTGAAAAAATGGAAATTATCCTGGAGGAATTGGAGCCGTTCATGCTCAATTCCAGTCGGGAGACCAAAAATAAGTCGATAGACCTGGACGAACTGATCCTTCAGGTAACAACCAATTTTCAAAAAGAGATCAAGAAACAGGCCATCGATGTCACCATTCAGGTACAACAGCCCGGTCCATTTTATTCCGACCTTGCCCGGATTCGATTGATCCTGGGCCACCTTTTGACGAATGCGATCACCTTTCAGAAAGCCGAAAATCCGAACAAGAAGATCAGCATTCAATGTTCCGTTACCCTGAATGAGTGCGTCCTATCTGTGGAAGACAATGGCATCGGGATCGAATCCGATCAACACGGAAATATTTTCGGGATTTTTTATCAGGCGACGAGCAACCCTCACGGTTCCGGAATAGGGTTGTTCATTGTCCGGGAAGCGCTGGAAAAAATGGGCGGGACCATTACAATTGATTCCCAACCCGGACAAGGGTCCATTTTCAAGGTCACTTTACCAAACCTGGCAGCACCCGCTCTAGTTCATGGACTTTGAAACTTTCAATCCTATTACAAACTACTTGCCAAGGAGGGCAAGTACCTTATCGATCAATTCTTTTTCGTTTTCGGCCTCAAGATTTTGCAACACTTCCTTCCCTTCGCAGGTCTTATTCAACTTGAGGAAAATCTTTCCTTGCCCTTGTTTGTACTCGCCGCTCAGTTGACAACCGTCGGGGTACTCTGAAACGTCACTGAACAATAAAGGCGAGGATTCTCCTTTTGTGGAGGCTTCATTCAAGCGCTCGTCGATTTTCTTTCCTAAACCCAATACGTCGCGAAATTTTTGCTCGTCGATAAACGTCGAGCGGATGTAAACCGGCCGGGCCCGGGCAAGAGGTATTTGGTTTTTGTCTTCGGTGGTCAATTCGCCGAAATCAAAACTTTGCGAACCGTTGGGACTGAATAGCTGGGGAGTCTGAATTCCGCCGATGCCCGAGGCCAGCACGGGTACGCGCTCCTGGGCAAACTGAAATAACGTGCTTACGTCGACAAATTTTTCCTCCCGTAGCGCAAGACCCCGCAAGCCCTCCAATAAGCTGTACGTCAAAACGCCCTGACCGTAGCGGCTGGCTTCGTAGCTTACGGCATCGGCTGCGCATCCGGTAATGATGTGCATCCCCGTCCTGTCTTTCATGCGGTCCAATGCTCGTAACGTACTGGACTCGATATCGCGTTTGGCCATCAGATTGTCGACCACCTTGCCGGAAGCACATGCATCGATGATGAGCACCTGTTTTAGCGCGGGTACCTTCTTGAATAACTCGACCAGTTCCTGACTGGAGAGCGTGGTTTTCTGCTTGATGGCGGGGTCATTGTACGCGCTTGCACTTGCTGTGAATGCCTCCTGAGTGAGGTAATAAAAATCGCCTTCGGAACCACCCAGGTTGATACCGTGCCCGGATAAATAAACCACCAACACATCGGCGGACGAGGCCGTGGTCGAAATCCTTTCAAACGTTTTAAGAATATTGGTCTTCGTAGGATACAGGTTTTGGCTCTGATCCGTTGTCAACGTGTACAAATAACTTTTGCCGGTACCGAATAACCTTTTGGCGCCAAGCTCCAATGCAAAGGACATCTCTTCGGCATCTTTGGCTGCATATTTTAAATCAATTTCGTCGCCGGTATAGTCTGAAACACCGCAGACCAAAATGTGGATGGACGGTTTGATCTCATTGCGGCTGGGGGGCGTGTACTTCACGATTTTTCCGCGGCTTTCAATCCATTGACCCGCGTTCCAGGCCTTCACGGCTAAAAAATTCTCCATTCCCGGAATCAGGCTTTTGTTGGAACCCATGGGAATGGAAAATGACAAGGCGGAAGCTTTCGAATCGGCGCCAGGCTTTCTAAGGTCCCTGATCACTTCCTTTCCATTGATGTAGAACGCCACTTCACCTATCCCGCCGCCGCGATTGATCACGTCGACAGCCAGATTTCCTTTGCTATCCACCGTTCCTACGCGAATCTCCGGAGGCAATTCCACCTTGTTGAACCCAACCACGTTCCTCAGCTTTTCGCCGCCGACAATTTTTTTCAACAAGCCAGGCTCAAAATAACGGGTCTTTAACTGATCCAGTTCAATGGTTTGCAGGCCGTTGATGAAAAAGAGTTTGGCCAGGCCTCCCGCCGAGCCATCGAATAACCGGTCTTTATTGACTACGACCCAATCCTTACCGTAGAACAAGATACTTGCAACGACTTCATAATTCTTCAGATCCCAGAGACGAATAGATCCGTCTGTTCCAACAGCGATCATGAACCGGTTGTCGGAGCTTATGTCGATGGACCTTACGCCTGCCTCGTCGGCAGCCATGGTCTTGAGTATTTTGAAATTGTCAGGATCGATAAAAATAATCTTGCCACTACCAACCGCGACTGCCAGGAATTTTCCATCCGGAGATGCATCCAAAGAAGTTATATCGGCAAGCGAGAATTCCGGTTTTCTCAGGTCATACAATGGATGGTAGTCGCGGTCTAATACCACTTCGTCATTGTCATTGTATAATAATGTCAGCGTATCAAGAGTGATGTGAGACCGGTAATCCCTCACTACAATTGTGTTACTGGTGTTTGCAATGAACAGCCGGTGACGTTGGGGCAAAAAGGCGTTCTCCACGCCATACTGGTGTTGGGTGGAAATTGTGTCGACCAGCGAAAAATCCGTTGAACTCAGAATCCTGTTTCCACAAATAAAAAACTTGCCGTCCCTGGAGAACCGATAAGAATAATTTCCGCTGCTGTCGTAAAAATGATATAACGACCTCTCATTGGAAAAATCCACAACGAAAAGTCCTTTCTCATAATCCCGAAATGCAAGTTGTGGAAGTATTGGATTCAAGCTTACGGCATTGCCGTTGACCTTGATCGGGCGGTCCAGCTTACCGGTGTTCATGTCTAGAAAACCGGGATTTCCGTACTCGTAACTTGCATCTACCCCAATCAAATTCTGATGAGTTTCCAAATTGTCCGACGGTAACAACGTGTGATTGAGAATGTAATTATTTCCTGTTGTAAGGTTCCATATCCAGGTGATGGCATTCACCTCCACCAACAAGTTTTTTCCATCAACTGAAAATTGGGCACGTTTTGTGGCCGGGTTGACGCCGTCATACAATGTTTTTTCACTCGTCCGGAAGTTTTCGATACCCCTCCGGGTAGCGATTTCCTCGTTGCGAAAAGAAAAAGGAAAGTCAAGGTCTTTGTTTTTTTGGAGGTACTTCGTTTTTCGGTGGCCCAGGTCCCACACGGCAATCAGCCGGGTCGGAAAAGTCCTCCGGCCGTCCAATTCCTTCTGCAGATCAGTCCACATACGATCCAGATCAGCGGGATCCACGAAGCCACTGTTTGTCGTTTCCCCGATTTCTTCAAGGTTGCCGGCGCGCGAGTAGTAGGCAAGCAGGTCGCCTGATTCTGTGAATCTTACTTCTCTCACAGGATATCCAATCACTATGGAGTCTTTGACAATGCCCCTTTTGTAGTTACCTGACCAATACGATTCATAGAGCCGGAGGGAATCGATTCCTTCCTTTCCGTTAATTCCGAGAACATGCACCAGCCCGTTTTTCAACCCTATCGCAAGGGTTGAATTATTCTTATGGAGGGCCAGGGATTGAATTGAATCAGGATTTATCGATTCCAGCGGAATCGTAGTAAATCTTCCGCTTGCCAGATCAACAATTTTAACCAGCCCGTCATTGATAACAAGTTTTTGGCCGCCCTGCGAATAGCTGCAGGATCTTGGGCGGGATGGGGTGGTCAAGGTCCTTGTTGCCTGGTAGACACTTCCGGTTTCCCGATAAATGGAAAGTATCGAATCTTTCAATACAAGGAATTCGTTCCTCTTCGGGTTGGTTGAAACCCACCCGGCGTTCACCTCTATTTTCTGCCGGACATCATGACTGCCAATGTCACGGATCACGATTCCATTGGAGGTATGAATCAAAAATGTTTTGCTGTCGGCCAGGAACCGTATGGAGCGAATTTGGGAATCTTCAAACTCTCTCAGGTAATTGCCGGTCGAAGCCTCGCGCAGAAAAATCTTCTGGTCGCTGCCGGCGCTGATGATAAATTTTCCATCGGGGCTCAGGTCCATGCTGATGATGTCCGCATTGTGGTATCGCGGCACGACCAATTCAATCCCTTGCGAAAAAGTACAAACGGGGAGCGTCAATAAAATAAAAAGTAAGGCCGATCTCATTTCCTGTAGTATTTCAGTGGGCTGGTGTTCAGGACCTGATAAACCCCTTCCCTTCCTTCGAACCATCCGGCTATTCGTTTCAGCAAGCCGGCATCCCTCATCAAAATAAATTCCTTCAATCCGGCTGCGCTGACGAATCCCAGGGTACGATAGCTGAAATCATGGGCGCACCTTAACCCAATTGAAACCGCCTCCTTGCTTACCAATTTGCCGCTGTTGGTAAAAGTGATTTGGTAACCAAAATCAAGTTGCTGGATGTCATCGGGCTGAACTATTTCCTCGTTCTCCAGCTTGACGGTCCATTTTTTCTGTTTTTTTGGCGGAGGCGTTCGGGAATCGTCATTTTCAGTCGCAACGTAGACCGCTCCATCGTAAAATACTTCGTCCTCCGGGTGGTACGCAGTGGCAGGATCCCAAACTCCGGGGACCGGCTCCGTAGTCCATTGTTTCACTAATTCCCCTGGAGTGTAAACTCCGCTTAAACTGTCGGATGAGTAGACATCGATTCTTTTTTCCGCGATCCCGGCATAAATGAGGTTCACCAGATCGCCGGCATTCCTTTCAAGAGCAACAGGATTGCTTCCCTGGTCATTCAGCCCAAATCGTTCGCTAACCATGCAGGTGATGGTATCGACCGGCAGGATTTTGGTTTGTTGCCCATTGGTGGTCAGACGATCCAATTCCACTGTTGGATGAACGCTTGACACGTGAAGGCAACCCGGTTTCAAAAGGGCATCGCCCATTAAAAAGAATTCTGTACTGTCCTTATCCAGACTCTTCCGCAAGAGGGAGATCGGAAGAGTATCCAGCTTGACGGATTCATCTCCATAATGCTCTTCCTTTGTTAAAATGAATTGGCTTATCGTTCCGTTCATGTAGACCGTCCTTACTCCAACGAATGTTCCGGTGCCGTTGTTAGCTTCCTTCGATAATTGCAGTTTTGCGGTGTCCAGGTAAGGAAAGACATCGTAGACCTTCTTTTGACCATAGTAGTCAAAGAGAAAAATATCACCGGCGAGATGATCCATGAAATGGTCTTCGATCCGATACCACAACATCCCGGAGGTATTCAGGAAACTGATCGCATCGGCCCCATTAAAGGAGGCTTCGTAGGTGAAATCATCGGTGTAGAAATGAACATAATTCAGGAGTCTCCCTCCTTCGGAATCCTCCTGATAGTCCAATCCTATAATTCTATGCGTCGGCTGAAAATACTCCCATGTCCCCGAATAGTAGGCTTCTGCGGGAGATAGGGTGTTCTTTTCGCTGAGTGATCGGTAGCGATAGCCTCCGTCGCTCACCACAGCACCCACCTGATACTCCTTGTCTTTTTTCCACGGCCGGAATCGCCGCTGGTCCAGTTTTTTCAATTTGTCGTCCAGTTGTTTCCATGAAAATAGCGCTGGCGGTTTTTTGAAAGAATCAAAATGGTAAAGTGGAACTAATCCCTTTCTTGCTCCATCGAACAGGATCTCAGCAACATCTGACCCGGGTCTTTGAAGGGGCTGGTTAAGAGGATCGCTTAGTTCAACGTAAGAGATGACTCGCTTTGACGGAGCTTTCTGGGCGCCGGCTGGTAGGCAAAAAAGGAGGAAAATGATCGGGAGGGAAAAGTACTTCATAAATAAAGCCACTGGACAACATCCTTTCCTTAAATCTACTAATAATTGAATTCGCGTTGATCAATATGGTTTATTTTTCCCTCACGCGAAAAGTCTCCTCTCCGATTTTCTGATCTTTCAGCATGACACTCACCTTGCAATTCCTCAGACCGGGTTTTGGTGTGACGGTAAAAACCTGTCCTCCTTCTTTCTTGATTTCTGCATCCTCCGATTGAAGTTCATAGTCGCCCCATTGGTGGTGAAGCAATTGATCATTTTCATCTTTGGTGACATCCAGCGCTATCCGATTTCCCTCGCCTTGTTTCAAATAGTCAATACCTCCTCCGGGAATACTGAGAAAAATATCCAGACTCCTGGCTACTTCCTTTCCCGCAGCAGAAAACGTTGTGGGATTCTTCAATTCTTTTTGCGGGTTGGGGTGGTTGGACTTAAAAGACTCATTGTCAAGAGGCGGAACCTTGCACTTGGCCGGTACATCTGAAACCCAATACAGTTTTCC
>Ga0193731_1000193_pt1 | contig 21869 bp, 23 predicted proteins | sample U1a2metaG_FD_144920 | JGI IMG/M metagenome (GOLD analysis project Ga0193731, IMG submission 144920) | Soil microbial communities from a riparian zone of the East river system, Colorado, United States - U1a2 | ecosystem: Environmental > Terrestrial > Soil > Riparian zone | place: USA: East River...
GTTGTTTATATCATATTGTGGATTGCCCTGCCGGAAGCGAAGACCATCACCGAGAAAATGAAGATGCAAGGCGAACCGGTGACCCTTTCCAATATTGAATCTTCCGTAAAAAAAGGATTGAATGAAAAAGACCAGCCGGAAGAAAGTACGCTGGCAAAAATCATACTCTTTCCGTTTCGGGTGATTGCCGCTGTACTCAATGGCATCGGCAGGGTGCTGGGCCCGTTACTCACCGTCATGGTCGAAGTTCTTCGGGTCGGCATCGGGGTCATTATCAGCCTGATCGGGTTTGGTTTTATCTTATCACTCATCTTGACCTTCGGTATACTGGTGGGCCTGTTCTCTACTTCCTCCTTACCGGCATGGTGGGACACACACGTCTCTACCATGAGCCTTCCCCTGGAAACGATTCGCCAATCGTTTCCGACCTGGACAGCGGTATTTGCCTTCCTGGCAGCGTTTATCCCTGCTTTGTTTATTATGCTTATCGGCAATTCGATCATAGCAAAAAAGATGGTATTCCGCCCTCTCTTTGGTTGGACGATGTTCGTATTGTTTTTTATAAGCATCGCCTTTTTGAGCTTTAGCATCCCGCAATTGGTATATGCCTTTAAGGAAGATGGCGAATACAAGGTTGAAAAAATATTTACCGTCAGGGGAAAAACACCGGTGCTGAAATTGCGTGAAGTCGGATTGGACGACTATAAAAAAACGGACCTCTCCCTGCGGGGATACGATGGTGCTGATCTGAAACTCGTGGAGCGCTTCGGGGCACAGGGGATAACTAAAATGAATGCCCGGGAAAACGCCGGCCAGGTCGACTACCGGGTAGAGCAGACCGACAGCGTGATCACCTTTGACTCCAATATATCGTTTAAGAAAGATGCTAAGTTCAGTTTCCAACGACTTGACCTGGATTTATACATCCCCTACGAAAAGCCATTTGTGGTCGATGAAGATCTGTGGGACTTGATTGAAAATCAATGGCGGAATGATTACTCCGAACACGATCGCGCACAAACCTATAAAATCAAGAAGAACGGAAAAATGGAATGTGTCACCTGCCCTCCCCCGGCAAAAGACATGTCCGGCTTGAGCGCCAATGATCAGTTTGGACTAAAAGATTTTAACGAAATCGAAATGACCGGGGCCTTTAACGTGGTCATTCAGAAAGGCGATGAGTATGCCATCCAATTGGATGGAAACGCCGAACAGAAACGGCTGTACACCCTGGACGTCCACAGTGAAACCCTGGAGGTAGCCTATCGCACGCGAAACAAAAACTTCTGGAAGGGCGATTTTAAGAATGATGAAATGACGAACCTATCGATCACCCTGCCGAGTTTGCGTAAACTAAAAGTGACCGGGGCCGGTAAAATAAAGATCAGGGGGTTTGATGAACACGAGGCTCAGATTTCCCTGGTCGGCGCCATGATCGGCGATGCCCGCATAAATGTCAACCAACTATCGGTTGAAACAACCGGACCGGTTGTTTTTGAACTTTCGGGTGAGGGTGACTTTCTGGAGGCTTCGATTTCAGGGCCTTCGCAATTTAAGGCCAGTAATTATCCCGTTAATCACGCTATCATTGAGGCGCGGGGGTTGGGCCAGGCAAGGGTTAATGTAAAGGGTACGCTGGAAATCGATAAGGATTTTACGAGTACTGTACGGTATACAGGAAACCCGGAGGTAATCAAACGGGATTGATCTACCGCTAACAAGTAGAAAGGGGCGTTCGCCCCTTTTTTGTTTTCAATCCATTCCTGGTACATTTAAAATTAAACAAATAAAAATTCTGTCATGGACGTGAACATCCAATTTCTGGGAGCTGCCAAGAGTGTCACCGGCTCAAAATACCTGCTTGATATCAGCGGTAAGAAAATAATGGTCGACTGCGGCCTCTTCCAGGGCTTAAAACAATTACGGCTTCGCAACTGGAACGATTTCCCTATCCCTCCGAAAGAGGTTGAAGTAATCATCATCACCCATGCCCATATCGACCACATTGGTTATTTACCAAGGATGGTGAACGGCGGCTTCCATGGCAGAATCATCTGTACCCAGGCAACGGAAGATTTGATGAAAATCATGTTGTTGGATGCGGCTAAACTGCAGGAGGAAGAAGCGCGTTTTGCTCTCAAGCGAGGTTACTCCAAGCACGCCAAGCCGGAGCCCCTGTTTACCATCGACGATGCCGAAAGGGTCCTAACACTGGTAGAGAGTTACCCGATGGAAAAGCAAATTGACATAGAAAATTCCGTCACCATCACGTTTCACAATGTCGGTCACATACTGGGTGCCGCTTTTGTTGAAATGGATCTCCGGGGCACAACGCAGAAAAAGAAAATTGTTTTTTCAGGCGACGTAGGTCGATACGACGACCCCATTTTGTACAATCCCAAAGCCATCCCGCAGGCCGATGTAGTCTTAGTGGAATCCACCTACGGCGACCGGCTAAACCCCATGGACAAGGTTGCCGTAGATCTGGCGAAGATCATTCATGAGGCCGTTGATCATGATGGTGTGATTGTTATCCCTGCCTTCGCTGTGGGGCGTACACAAACGCTGATTTACTATTTCCATCAGCTCATGGAGGCCAATGCCATTCCCATCCTGCCGGTTTACATCGATAGTCCGATGGCCATCCGTGCCACTGATATTTATGAACGCAACAGCGCGTACCATAAAATTGAAGTGAAAAAAGTACAGGAGGAGTTTATGAGTATTTTCGACTCATCGAATATTCACTTTTGCAATACGGCGGAAAGCTCCAAAGCGCTCAACGACATAAAGAGCCCTTGTATTATCATTTCGGCAAGCGGCATGCTTACGGGAGGTCGCATCTTACACCACTTATATCACCGGCTCAGAAATGAACAGGATACCTTCCTGTTTGCCGGCTTCCAGGCTGAAGGAACACGAGGCAGAACTATCCTGCAAGGAGGAAAATTCGTCAAATTATTCGGGGAACAAGTCCCCGTAAATTGTCATGTTCGTGAAATCCATGGTCTTTCCGCCCATGCCGACCAAAGCGAACTTCTCCGATGGCTCGACGGCCTGAACGTGGCCCCAAAGAAAATATTTATCACACACGGCGAAGAAACCGTTGCCATGAACTTTGCCGCCACCATCAGGCAAAAGCGGGGCTGGGATCCCATCGTTCCCAGTTACCTCCAATCTTTTGAGTTGTTCAAGGGTATTTGATATCCGATAAGGATGGGGTGGTTGACGTGGCCTAAAACACATAGGTACATAGGTACATAGGGTTGAATTGAACATTATTTATGTATTCTTGCTATCCTCGTATTGCTGAGCGTTAAACACATAAATGTACGTCAGCGACATTTCTCTACGTGCCTATGTGTCTATGTATCTATGTGTCCCATGGCGGTTTAAATTTCTTTCGGGAAGAACAATAAACTGGGAAGCCCATGCAACCTCGGGGCCCCCTTATGCATCTTGCCAGTGAATTCATTTAAATGAGATTCCAGATTTACCGGGCCAAGGAAAACGAGCTGATCGAAGGGTGTAAAAAGCAGGATAGCCATGCTCAGGAGGCCCTTTTTAAGCAATTTTCGGGCAAAATGTACGCGCTCTGCTGCCGGTATGTGAAAAGCAAAATGGAAGCGGAAGATGTGCTGGTGATGGCCTTCTCTAAAATCTTCGAACGGATAGATCAATACAAGGGCGAAGGAAGTTTTGAAGGCTGGATCCGGAAAGTGATCGTGAATGAATCCTTGAGCTACCTGAGAAAGAACAAAAACATGTATCTCGAAACCGATATCGAAGCTGCCGATCGTGAACCGGACTATGCACAACTGGAAAGTCAGTTGGAGGCAGAAGATTTGCTGAAAATGATTGACTCACTGCCAACGGGCTACCGCATCGTATTTAACATGTATGCGATTGACGGATACTCCCATAAGGAAATTGCGACCCATCTCAGCATTAGTGAAAATACGTCCAAGTCGCAATTAAGCAGGGCGCGTGCCTTGCTTCAACGAAATTGCCTGGAACTGGAAAACGATATCCGGAAAGTAAAAAATAAGAAATAGGAATCAGGTGAATAAAGGACGAATTGCAAACAACAACGAACATGCGTAACCCATTGGACCACTTATTCAGGAATAAACTATCCGACCATGCCGTTGTCCCTTCGGCCCAGGCGTGGGACCGGGTCAGGGGTGGCCTTACAAAAAAAAATGACAAACTGTTCCTGATGCGGATGGCCGCAGCGGTATTGCTGGCCGGCGTGCTGACAACAACTCTCCTCTGGTTATCCTCCCACGATCCGATATCCAATGCATCTTCTACCTCTTCCGTTGGCTACAAGGCTGAACCAAAAACGAATGCGTCAAAACCGATGAACCCATCACCCCAGGCCCTTCGCGACGGGAAGCAGCAGACAACCGCGCAGCAGGTTCCCGGGAAGAAAAAACAGACCGTAGAAACGAACCACGAAAAAATTCAGGTTATTGAAAATCAAAACAAATCCGTTACAAAGACGGAAGAACCACCGCCTTCCCTTATCCCTACCGGGTCAGCCAGCCCCGGCTCCGTCGAAGTCACAACCGTGACCAGCAACCAAAACGCAGAAAAGCCAATCGTTTTAGTCTATCGATTGGAGACAATCGAACCTCAGGCGGTTGAGGAATCTCCTTCGGTGTCAGAGCCGAAAGGAAATTCGGGACTGTTGAAAGTGATCAATTTTGCCCGCGATGCAAAAAATGGTGACGGCAGGCTGGGCGACTTGCGTCAGGCGAAAGACGAACTCTTTGCCTTCAATTTTAAAAAGGACAAACAAAACAATCATAAATGAAATAGTATGAATAAGCGACGGACGATGTTTTTGATACTCTTTTTTCCGGTCATGGGCCTTGCCCAGAACAAGCCAGCCGACTCGGTGGTGATCCGTGTAGGCGAAGCGAGCAAAGTGATTTTTGCCATTCACGACAGGAAGGACCTGGAGACCCTGAAGCACTACGACTTTCAGGCCCTGATGGACGATATGATCACCAAGCTTGAAAAGAAAGATACGACCCAATTGACCAGGCACGCAGAGAGCTACCTCAAAGATTCAGTGAAAGAAAGCCGTACCCGGCCGACTCAAACCATCTCCTCCCCGGACAGTTCCAGGAATTGGACCAAGCGGACCAGGAACCATTGGAACAGACGGACCTATCACGCATTCAACCTGGATTTGGGAACCAACAATTACCTTTCCAATGGAAGATTCCCTGATCAGACCAATCAACCTTATGCCGTTCGACCCTGGGGCTCCTGGTACGTAGCACTCAACTCTGTCCAACGCACACATGTAGCTGGAAAATTTTTCCTGGAATGGGGCGTGGGCGTGAGTTGGTATAATTTCAAATTCCAGAACGATATGACCGTGCTGTCAAAAAATGACAATGGCGTCAGCTTTCTGCAAGATACCCGCAGCTTTGATTTTATAAAAAGCAAATTGACGGCAACCTATTTGAACGCCACCTTTGTACCCATGATCGATTTCGGAAAAGGAGGAAAGAAAACAACACTTTTTGACGGTTCGCGAGTCGACTTTTCGTCCCGGGGCAATCACTCCTCTGCCTTCCGCATCGGGGTTGGGCCTTATGCCGGATACAGGATTGACAGTTACGCCAAGCAATCTTACCGCGACCAGGGTGACAAGCATAGGGACCACGACCACGACACATTCTATTTGAACACGATTCGCTATGGCGCACGCCTTCAGATGGGGTTCAGGGATGTGGACCTGTTCTTCAACTATGACATGAACAATCTTTTCGTGGACAACAAAGGGCCTAAGTTGAATGCGTTTAGTTTTGGAGTGACCTTTTAATGCGGAATTGTCTCCCGCAGATCGAGATTTTGTTTCCCGCAGATCGCGCAGATTTACGCAGAAAATCCTTCAGCGTAAGTCTGCGCCTTCAAGCAAAAGTGCCTTGCAGGCAGGAAAACAAATGCCGCATCCTCTGCGAAAATCTGCGCGATCTGCGGGAAACAATGCCGCATCCTCCGCGAAAATCTGCGCGATCTGCGGGAAAAAAATGCCGCACCTTCTGCGAAAATCTGCGCGATCTGCGGGAAACAATGCCGCATCCTCCGCGTAAATCTGCGCGATCTGCGGGAAACAATTCCGCATCCTCCGCGTAAATCTGCGCGATCTGCGGGAAACAATTCCGCATCCTCTGCGGGAATCCAATTTCAAAATTTGTCTTTCTTATACAGCACCATATCGTACTCATCCCCTTTCAATTGCAAGTCCTGGCATGCCCTCTTCGACGTCGGCCATTGAAGAAGGGTCCACAGGAGAATCCCAATAAAAAAGATCCCAAAAACTTCGCTGCCGGTAAGTAGAAATCCCGCTGCCATCATCAGAGACGAAGCGGAGCTTGCCGCGATCCGAAATAGCACAATCTCATGGTAGCGGTCCAGCTTACGTCCCAGGCCCAACTCGGCAGCATACTTTTTCAACCTTTGTACCGACACTCCGTGAACAGTCGTTAGGTTTACCAATCCGAACACACACAGCGTTACAATAATAATATTGACCAGGGGTTCATCCTGAACAATAGGTTCAATTTGTCTGGTCATCAATTGTTGAAAGAGATAGATGAAAAGGCCAAGGGGTAGGAGTACCAGGAGGTAGCACCGGTTGCTGAGTTTGTAGAAGTATTCTTGGAGGGAACTGAAATTCATTCTAAGGGATGTGCTTTATCAAATTTAATTAATTAAATTAGCTCATTGATACGGGGGCATATGGAGGCAGTAGTGAATTTATCGCGCAAAGAACAAGTTATTCGCAAGGCGGCAGAACTTTTCAGAGAAAAGGGTTATGCGGCCTCGTCAATGCGAGACCTGGCTCAGAAGCTGGGCATTGAGGCGGCAAGTTTGTATTCGCACATCAAATCCAAGGAGGAGATCCTAAGAAGCCTTTGTTTTGATATGGCCGCCGAGTTTAGAAAATCGCTTGAGGAAGTAGAAAAACAAGGCGGATCTGCCAGCGAAAAACTGAAAAAAGGAATCATTGGTCATATTTCAGTCATGGCAAAGGATTTAACAGCCTCCGCTGTATTCATGAACGAGCACCGGCACCTGAGTCAGCCCTATCTCCGGGATTTTCTTTTATTGCGAATCAATTATATCAACCGCTTTAAGAATATCATCGAGCAAGGAGTCAAATCGGGCGAATTTAAGAATAATATCGACAAGAAACTTGCCGTCATGACCCTCTTCTCTTCCCTCAATTGGATGCCTCAATGGTATGATCCAACGAGCAATATCGTACCGGGCGAACTGGGCCAGCAGCTTGCCGATATGTTGGTCAACGGACTGAAAAAACAGTCTTAACGAATCAAATCGGGCGTTGTCTTATTTCTGCCCAAAGCATCATTTTCCTCTTTCTTCTTTGCTAAATTTACCAAACAATCGTTAGGTACGTATGTACGGAGGAGGAAATACATTTGAAGGTGTCAAGACGGATAGTGTAGCTCAAGAAGACCAGGTCAAATTGGGTGAGTTTGAAGGCAGAATAGCCAGGGGCGAAAAAATAGAGCCTTCGGACTGGATGCCGCAACTTTACCGCAAGCAGTTGATCCGCATGATCGAGCAACATGCTCACAGCGAGATCATAGGAGCCCTGCCGGAAGGAACCTGGATCACGCGGGCACCGGGGTTCAAGCGCAAAATGGCATTGATGGCAAAAGTGCAAGACGAGGTTGGGCATGCTCAACTTTTGTACAGTGCTGCGGAAACCCTCGGCAAGCCACGGGAGCAAATGATCGATGACCTGATCACCGGCAAATCCAAATATTCAAACGTATTCAACTACCCCACCTTCACGTGGGGAGATTGCTGTTTTATTTCATGGCTGGTGGATGCCGGTGCGATTGTCAATCAACTGGCAAACGCAAAGGGAAGTTACGGGCCGTACTGCAGGGCATTGGAAAGAATTTGCGCCGAAGAATCCTTTCATCTAAAATACGGTCATCATTGTGTGATTTACCTGGCGACGGGCTCCTCCATACAGAGAGAAATGTTTCAGGACGCAATCAACCGTTGGTGGCCCCCCATGATGCATTTCTTCGGACCTGCCGCTATGATTTCCACCCATACTCCTGTCCTGATGAAATGGAAAGTGAAAATGGGCACCAATGATGACATGCGCAATCAATTCCTTGATATGTATGTGCCGAAAATATGGGAACTTGGCTTTACGCTCCCCGACCCGAACCTGGCCAAGAACAGTAAAACCGGCCGATGGGATTACACCGAACCCGATTGGGAAGAATTCAAACGCGTCATCAGCGGAGATGGGCCGTGCAACAAAGAAAGACTGGAAGTTCGAAGGATCGCTGAAGAAAGAGGGCGATGGGTCCGCAAGGCGCTAAAATCTCCGCAGGCGGCTTATGTACCTCCCCTGGCGTAAATCGCAATGGACATGAATTCGCTGGATCCCCGCGTAAATCGCTTATCGACCAATACCTACCCGGTCCCGAACGAGCCAACCGCCCCGCTGGATCAGTTTGGAACGTTTGAGGTATTTGTTCAGCCAAAAGGGGATAAACCTTTTCAACACGAAGGGATTGTTCACGCTCCCAATCTTGAAATGGCCTATGTACTTGCCAAAGAAGCCTTCACACGACGATTTGTTTGTGTTTCCTTGTACGTAGTCGACACAGCGAACGTAGCAGCCTCACCGATAACAGAAGGGGATGTGAACATTTATCAACGAATTGAAGATCGGTCCGATCAACCGGGGGAAAAGTTGAGTTACGAGATCTATCACCTCACCAGGCGTGGGAAGCAACACGTGCACGCGGGAACGGTGCAGGCTGTCAATGCACAGGACGCGATGGTCAAGGCCAAGCATCAATTCAATTCAGGAAAAGGGATTTGCAGCGTGTGGGCTGTCCGGACAAAAGATATCCGGTTCACATTGCCTGAGGAAAAAGATTTATGGAATACATTGCCCGAAAAGAAATTTCGCGACGCCTCAGCGTACAAGGGCGGTGATAAGCTCAGTGTATTCTTGCAGAGTAAGCAGAAGTCTTCTGATCATTCGGGCCATTCTGATAATGCTGATCAATGAACAACATCGCCCTTAAAGAACTCCTTTATAAAATAGCCGACGACCAGCTTATCCTGGGCCACCGCAATTCCGAATGGACCGGGATGGGACCTTTGCTGGAAGAAGACATTGCCTTCTCCTCTATGGCCCAGGACAAGGTGGGACAAAGTCTTGCGATGTACACCCTCCTTCACTCATTGGGCGAGGGGGACCCCGATACGGTTGCCTTCACCCGCAGGGGGAATCAGTTTCACAACTGCGTATTGGTGGAACTGCCCAATGGAGAATATGATTTCAGTCTTGTCCGGCATTTCCTGTTCGACACCGCAGAGGCCATCCGCTTTGAACTCCTCAGCACTTCATCGTACGAACCGCTCGCGCAGCTGGCGAAAAAGATCAGGGGGGAACTGCGCTATCATACCCTGCACGCCAACACCTGGATCCGGCAGCTGGGTTCCTCTACAGAAGAAAGTATAGCCAGGATTCAGGCTTCATTGAATTTTTCACTGCCGTTCGCCATGGGAATCTTCGAAGCGTCGCCTCATGAAAACGAATTGATTGAATCCGGTGTTTTTGCAGGAGAAAAAGAACTGAAACAACGGTGGCTTGCGAAAGTGGAGGAAATCATCCATCAAACCGATCTCCACCTTCCCGATTTGAATACCGTTGAGCCAGTCCTGGGGGGAAGAGTTGGAAAGCATAGTGAACATCTCCAGCCGTTACTGGACGAAATGAGCGAAGTCTTCAGGATTGACCCGACGGCGGAGTGGTAATCGGTGAGTGGTGGTTAGATCTTGATACTTGGAGTCCAGTGCCAAGATCATTCATTCACCTTAATTATTCATTAGTTATTGGTCATTGGTGGTGCGGAGTAAGCCCAAGCAATAGAATAGGGGAACAAGGACACTCAACCCTTAAACTTGAAAACAGGATGAAATTATTGCCTACTGCCCTTTGCCTACTGCCTACTTCTCAGTTCCTGGGCAAATAAATATCGAGAGCTAAAAATGAAAATATCTGTCGATCAAATATACAACTACCTCGAGGAGGTAAAAGATCCGGAAATACCGGTTTTATCCCTGGTGGATTTGGGGGTGATCACGGAAGTGACCATTGACGGGAGTAGGGTAAAGATTGAAATGACGCCGACGTTTGTCGGTTGTCCGGCGCTTGATATCATGAAGGCAGATATCCTTACGGTGTTAGAAAAGCACGGTATTGGCGAGGTACGCATCGACGTCACCTTCCGCAAGGCCTGGACGTCGGACCGGATCTCAGAGAAAGGGAAAACCGCCCTGAAAGAATTTGGACTTGCACCTCCGCCACCTAGCATGATCTTCACTCAACTGGAAGTCCTGGAAAGCACGCAATGCCCGCGGTGCGACGGCACCAACACCGAACTCAAAACTCCATTCGGGGCTACGTTATGCCGTGCCATCTACTATTGCCACGATTGCAAAGATGCTTTTGAGCAGTTCAAGCCGCTCTAAATCCGTCGTTCTTGCCGAAAATATTACATGGACGCCTGAAACCAGCTTAAACTTTTATACTTGCGCCCCGTATTTAGTCCATAGTTGGTTATCGTATGAAACATTCAGGAATTTACCTTGTTGTGACTTGTTGTATCGCCGGTTTGGTTGGCTGCGGGGGAGGACCCTCCAATGGACCGGGGGGCGATTTTACCAAGATAGACTCCCTCACGGAAACGTATCTTGCATTACAGGATACGATGCTGCAATCCTGGAATGTCATGGTAAACGATGAAAATGAAAAAATCCGGTCGATGCATGAATTGCTTCATACACTCCTGTCTTTACAGAATTATGACAAAGACCAGCTTATTTCATTAGAAAAGCGCCTGGAAGAACTGAAACGCATTCGCTTTACCCAGAAAACCATGTCCGACCCGCATAGTGTAGAAGAATACGATTTTGCTTCCAATTCCTTGATTTCTGAAATTATCAGCCTGACTGAATCCGATCTGCAATTCGCTACAAGCAATGAACTGCAGGCCCTGGTGGATCAAATCCGGACGGCCGATCAGCGTGTAAATACCTACCGTTCCGATTATGACATGGCGACTATCCAATTCAATCGCTTCCTCGAAAAGTACCAGGATGACCTTAAAGAAATCGATCAAAACAGCAGCCCGCAGAAGAGGCCGCTCTTTCAAATGGCGGGGAATCAGTGATCGGTGATCGGTGATCAGTAATCAGGTTGTCGATGGTGGTAATCTGCAAGCATAAACGGCGATCAACTACCAGTTTGCTATAAAACTTCCGGTGTACTCGGCTCTACCGATTACCGATCACCAAATAACCCGAATATCTAATGCCATGATTGATGTAAGACGATGCTAATATCTCTTCTTCCCGGCTCGGACCGTCTTCCTGGATCCACCACCACCGGCACCGCCCCAGAATTTTTCTTTCTTTTTATCAGAATACTTTTCTTTGTGCGGGCCGGTGAGTTCAAGCCTTATTTTTCTTCCCCGAAGCTCCACTCCTTCAAATCCCGTCATTACCTGGGCGGTCACCTCCTTCTCAACTTCAAAAAACGAGTAGGCGCCTAATAAATCGATTTTGCCGATCTTGTCTTTTTTGATCTCGGCAAAATCACAAATCAACCCCAGCAAGGACCCCTTGTCCAGGCCATCCATCTTTCCAACATTGATAAAGATACGATCGCCTGTTGTTACATTATCCCTATCCCTAACGATCTCTCCTTCCACCATCTTGCCCTTGTCGGGCTTGTTCATATCTTTTGCATCGCGATAGTATTCGAGGAAACGGTTGAATTCGATGGAGGCAAAACGTTTGATAATATCTTCCTTACTCAAGTCCCGCAATTCATGGTATACTTCCGGTAAGAAGGAATCAATCTCTTCATCATTTACTTCCACCTGACGTACTTTATGAACCAGGTCTAGTATTTTCTTCTGGCAAATCTCGTCTCCGGTAGGAATCGGTACCCGGGTGAATTTCCTTTTGATGCTCCGCTCGACCTGTTGGACTCGTACGACTTCCCGTTTGGAAACAATCGCCAGGGAGATCCCTTTCTTGCCGGCGCGGGCCGTCCGGCCGCTTCGGTGAGTATAATACTCCATTTCATCGGGCATGTTCATGTGGATGACATGCGTGATGTTGCTTACATCAATACCGCGTGCTGCCACGTCCGTCGCGACCAGCAATTGCAAGGTCTTATTCTTGAAACTCCTCATCACGCGGTCGCGTTGCTGTTGTGTAAGGTCACCGTGCAGAGAATCCGCATTATAGCCGTCTTTGATCAAATGTTCGGCGATCTTTTGCGTATCAATCTTTGTGCGGCAAAAAACCAATCCAAAAATATCGGGTGTGTAGTCGACAAATCTTTTCAACGCGAGGTACTTATCCCGTTCATCGACCAGGATGTACTGATGATCGATGTTTTCATTCCCCACGTTGCGTTCCCCCATGGTCAATTCCTGAGGGTTATTCATGTATTTTTTGGAAATCTCTCTGACTTCCTTCGGCATGGTAGCGGAAAACAGCCAAACATTTTTCTCTGCCGGGGTGGTGGATAGAATCTCGTCAATATCCTCCTTGAACCCCATATTGAGCATTTCATCGGCCTCGTCGAGGATCACATACTTAATGGTGGTAAGGTTGACTACTTTTCGCGAAAGCAGATCAATAAGACGGCCCGGTGTAGCGACAATGATGTGTGCTCCCCTCCTCACTTTTCTGATCTGATCGCTTATACTGGCCCCTCCATATACAGTAACGATATTCAGGTTTTTGACGGCCTTGGAAAATTTCTCCAAATCGGCTGTGATTTGCACACTCAGTTCACGGGTTGGCGCAAGGATAAGGGCCTGGGTGGTGTGATCTGACTCGTTCACCAATTCGACCAAGGGCAGGCCAAAGGCGGCTGTCTTTCCAGTGCCGGTTTGAGCAAGGCCCACAAAATCAGTATTTCCGCTAAGTAAGATCGGGATAGATTGTTCCTGAATCGGTGTAGGCGTTTCAAAGCCCAGCTGCCGGACTGCTTCCAGCAATTCCCCGGAAAGTCCCAGGGCATCAAATGATTTCATTATTAATGATTAAATAAGCCGCAAAGGTAGGGAATTAATAAGCAAAATCGGCCGGCTTGTGGCCGCCGTCTAAACCGGAGGTTTTTCTGAACATTCCTTACTTTTAAATTGCTCATCTGTTACTTTCACCAAATTAAGTAGCCATTATTTTTGGTTTATAAAAAAACAACCTACCCCAACCCTTGAAAATCCTGAAAAGAGTATCACTCGCATTACTGGCCGTAGTCGTGGCAGCAATTATTTACATGGTCATCCGTTTTCTGCCGATCATGACGGGGATGGCGGCCAAAACGATGTGCTCGTGCGTGTATGTCATGCAGCGTGATCCGGAAAGCGTAGTCCGGAAGGAGCTTTCTGTATTCCCCGGCCTTTCGAGCGCCACCATTACGTTTCATCAGGCCGACTCTACCGTTACCGCCAGCTTGTTAGGGCGGGAAAGCAAAGCGATTTTTCGTAAAGGGTTGGGATGTACACTCCTTGCCGAACGATCAGAACAAGAACTGCGTCAACAAAAATTTGATCTGCCAGACCCTCCTGCTTTTTCCCCGAACACCGATCGCTGGCCTTCGGGCGATCTGAATTCCGATACGCTCCTAGCCGGAGTAAATTACCGACAACTGAATGAGGCCGTCGACAGCGCATTCGTAGATATGGATCCGGGAAGTCCCATTTACACTCATGCAGTGGTGGTCCTTTATAATGGACAACTTGTTGGAGAAAAATACGCTCCGGGGTTTACACGCAATTCCAGGATGATGGGATGGTCGATGACGAAAAGTATTACTAATGCGCTAATAGGAATTCTGGTCAAGGAAGGCAAACTCAAGATAGAAGATCCTGCACCCGTTCCCGAATGGCAAAAGGATGACCGGCATGAGATTACGCTCAACGACCTTCTCCATGCGAGCAGCGGGCTGAAATGGTCGGAGACCTACTTCTTTCCCGGCGACTTCCATACTATGTTTATCCATTCTGATGATAAAGGGGGGTATGCCGCCGGTAAAAAGCAGAAATACAAACCCAACGAGCATTTTGCGTATTCCAGCGGCACAACCAATATTCTGTCTAAAATTGTCCGGCAGACCGTGGGTGATAAGGATTATTACCGGTTTGCCTATGAAAAATTATTTAATAAGATTGGAATGAATCATGCTCTCCTTGAACCGGACGGCTCCGGAACTTTTGTTGGATCCTCCTATGGTTACGCATCGGCCCGGGATTGGGCACGGTTCGGATTATTGTTTCTCAACGATGGTATCTGGAACGGGGAGAGCATCCTTCCGGAGGGATGGGCAGCGTACTCTTCCACGCCTGCTCCTGCCGCGCTCCTCCAGCAGTATGGGGCCCAATGGTGGCTGAATGCAGGCGAAAAAGCAAATCCTACCCACCGCCGGTATCCGGATGTTCCCACGGATGCCTTCGAGGCGGAGGGCTTCGAGGGCCAGCACGTGCTGGTCGTACCCTCAAAGCATCTGGTGGTCGTGAGGCTCGGCGTGACACACGGTAGTGGGGTTAACTTTAGCAAATTTGTTGCGTCTCTTATTCGTTCTTTACCGGAGTAATAATTAAATGTCTGGACTGTGAGTTATGGAAAAAGAGAGAGACCGCCCCTTCACGTTCAAACAATTTGTAATTCGTGATGACCGGTGCGCCATGAAAGTGGGAACGGACGCGGTGTTACTGGGCGCATGGGCTAGTACAGCCGGTGCCGAAACTATCCTGGATATTGGGACGGGGTCCGGTATTCTTGCATTGATGCTCGCCCAACGCATGCCCTCCGATACTAGAGTCGATGCTGTTGAAATCGCTCAGTCTGATTTTATTCAGGCAACGGAAAACGCACGGAATTCACCCTGGCCGGAAAAAATCAACATGCACCATGTGGCGATCCAGTCGTACCGAACCAACACAGCGTATGATCTGATCGTGTGTAATCCTCCTTACTTTATTAATAGCCTGGTACCCCCTACCCTATCCCGCGAACGGGCCCGTCACGCTGGTTCTCTTTCAAGCCGCGAATTGCTGGCAGCCGTGAAAGATCATTTATCAAAGGCCGGCACATTCTCAATTATTCTCCCCACTGTAGAGGGCATTCAATTTCAATCCGCAGCAAAGGAATTCGATTTATACCCATCACGCCGGCTCGCATTCTATTCGCGAAAGCAAAAACCGCAGGAACGGTGGCTGATGGAATTCAGTTTTGAAGAAAGGGACTACATCACGGAAACGCTCGTCCTCCATGGGTCTGGCAATGAATGGTCGGAGGAGTACCAGTTGCTTACCCGTGACTTTTACTTGTGAGTAATTAATCTTCAGTAAGGTAGCTTAGCCGCTTTTCTTTTTTTTATTAAATCAAGTTGTGCCATCCGGGCAAGGATTTTGAGATCCTTTTTCATTTCTGAAACATCTCCTCTCAAATCCGCAATATCAGCCGTGATGGCCGTTTTCATTTCTGAAGCCCCTGCCCTCAAATCCGCAATATCAGTCTTGATGGGTGCCAACTTCTGATCGAGTTGGACGTGGAGTTGCTTTGTAACGATTTGCTCTATCGCCCTCAAGTCATCTTTGTTTAAGGCCATTGTGCAGTGTTGTTGACGACACAAAATTACAATTTAATTCAGAAAATCATGGTTAGGTGGGAACAGGAAAACCTGACAATTTCATATGAATGAGCAGAAGGCAGGTAGACGAAGTATTCAGATACAGGTTGGAATGACTCTGTAATTGTTCCTAAATAGGGACAAAAAGAGACTTCCTGTTTTGCGGCCCTTTGACCTGTTTCCCTACGTTCCGTACTAGTCATCAGGCTGCCGCCCAAAAAAACTTTCACCCTGACCATCAACCAGTTGCAAATTAAAAAAATATATGTTTAAACATATATTTAATTTTGGCGTTCTAACCATACATCAAACGAAAACCTAACTATTTATGAAAAAAATCAATGCACTCGTGATTGCTATGTTGGTGGCCGGCGCAGCATTTGCTCAGGCCAGTTGGTCAGCGGACAAAGTCCACTCTACAGTCGGTTTCAATGCTACCCATTTGGTAGTCAGTGAAGTTTCAGGAGCCTTCAAAGATTATGATGTTAAAGTCTCCAGCACGGCAGACGACTTTAGCGGAGCCGATGTAGAATTTACTGCAAAAGTAGGTTCTATTTCGACCGGCGACGAAAAGCGGGACGGCCATTTAAAGTCCGATGATTTCTTTAATGCAGAGAAATACCCTGAACTGAAGTTCAAAGGCAAGCTGGTAAAGAGTGGTGGCAAATATATCCTGAAAGGCGACCTCACGATCCGGGATGTAACCAAACCTGCATCATTTGATGTTACGTACGGCGGCACCGTAAAAGCTTTTGGCGGAACAAGAGCTGGTTTCAAATTATCAGGAAAAGTGGATCGCTTCGCCTATAATCTGAAATGGGACAAAGCGCTTGATGCCGGCGGACTCGTTGTTGGCAAGGAAGTTGAAATCGTTTGTAAAGTCGAGTTGGTCAAGGCCTGATCACTGTTGACTTACCCATTGGTAGTCCATAGTCTTGGGGAAACTCGGAAAAGGCTATGGACTATTTTTTTGACTTTTTGAAAAGATGAAAATTGAAGACGAAATCCAGACAACCAGGTTCCGGAGCCCCTTCCACAAGGCAGCCGTTAACCTGATTTTTACGGCTGGCTGGGTGGAAGATAACAACAGGGAATACTTCAAGTCCTTCGGCATTACGCCGCAACAATTCAACATCCTCCGGATCCTGCGCGGACAGCATCCCGGCAAAATTTCGGTAACGGAAATAAAAGCAAGGATGCTGGATAAAAACTCGGACGTTTCCCGCTTGTTAAGCAGGCTCATTTCAAAAGGGTTCATCGGCAAAAGTCCGTGTCCTAACGACAAAAGGGCCGCCGACATCCTGATCACAGAACAAGGCCTCAGCGTGTTGAAAAAAATAGATCAGGGTGTAGACCAAACCGACCTGGGGTTGTTTAACCTCACGAGCACAGAAGCCGATCAGCTTAATTTCCTCCTCGACAAATGCAGGGGTTAAATCGCGGCCAATTCTTTTCTTACAAAATCCATCAGTTCCCTGATATAACTCCTGCTGAAGTTAAATTGGATGCCTGCCGCCTTATAGATCTCCGGTATGGTTCGCATGTACCCCAATTTAAGAGCATTCCGGTATCCTTCCAGCCCCATTTGTTTATCCTTCCTGAAGTTTCTCCAAACCGCAATGGCCCCCAGTTGCGCCATACCATATTCGATATAGTAGAACGGCACCTCATACAAATGAAGTTGTTTTTGCCATAAGTAATCTTTGCCCTTCTGCAGTCCCGACCAATCGGTGACCTGATCCGCAAACTGACTGCAGATGGTATTCCAGTTCGCTTTTCTGTCGGAGGGTGAATGCGTTGGGTTTTCGTAGATCCAATGCTGAAACTTATCAATGGTGGCCACCCAGGGAAGCGTTTCAATAATATCCTCCAGGTGTTCCCGTTTGGCCCGCTTTAGATCGGATTCGTTGGGAAAGAAAATGTCCCAGTGATTCATGGAAAGCAATTCCATTGACATGGACGCCAGTTCCGCCACCTCCATTGGAGGATTCTTGAAGTCGCCCAACGGCAAATCTTTGGTAAGAAAATTATGAACGGCATGGCCCCCTTCATGCATAATGGTGGTCACATCGCGCAGGGTGGATGTTGCATTCATAAAAATGAATGGAACGCCGATCTCGGCCAATGGATAATTATATCCTCCGGGCGCCTTTCCCTTTCGCGACTCCAGGTCGAGGTGTCCCATTTCTTTCATGATCGACAGGCATTGACCAAGGAAAGGATCAAGCTGACGAAAACAGGCGATGGACTTTTCCGCAAGATCATTACCATCTTTGAATGCTTTCAAGGCTTCTCTTCCTTCTGCATCCACTGCTTTGTCCCAGGGGCGCAATTCAGCGACGGCCAATTTATTTTTGCGATCCTGTGCCAGTTCGTTGAGGATGGGTACCACCTCTGACTCAATGGCTTCATGAAAATTGAAACAATCCTGCGGGGTGTAATCAAACCGGCCGTACGATTTGAACATGTAATCCCGGAAATTGGGAAAGCCCGCATTTTTTGAAACCCGATGCCGGAGCCCAATGAGTTTCGTAAATAATTCATCCAATGCATCTTTATCCTGAAGCCTTCTGGAGGTTATCTTCTGGTACGCTTGTTCCCGTTTTGCGCGATCCGTAGAGAGTAAAATGACTCCTGCTTGCTGGAGCGTTAATTCCTTGCCTTCTATTTCCACCATCATGGCGCCTGAGAGCTGACCATATTTTTGCGTCTCCGTATTCAGCTCGGTGAATAACGGCACATTCTCTTCTTTAAAAATCTCAATATCCTTCTTGAGGTTCCGGATCAGAATGTCATATCCCGGCTCGCGGATAAGGTCATTCAGCCACGGGGTTTCAAACGACTTCCGGTTGAGTTGATCGGAAACGGGCGCCATCTTCGGCTGAATATGTTGTATAAAATCCTGATACGAATTCCTATAATCCTCATTCTCCGTATAGCACGTCATCCTGATGTAGCGCCACCCCAAATCCTCACTGATGATCGACTCCAATTCGCTGCGGTCATGCAGCCATTTTTTAAGCTCCGGTGACGAATTTATTTCCCGTATGAGCAAGTCATCAAATAGGGGTTTCAACTTCTCCCATGTGGTCACCTTAAAATCAGCGGGCAGAAATTTTCGGATCGGAGGTGTAGGGATCTCAATGGTTTCAGTCATAGCTCTATCTTCAATTTATACGGATGGCCAAGATAACTAAATTCTCCTTTGTTTGAAGAGAAATTTAACGCATAGCAACATAGACCTATAGGCACAAAGAATTCATAATTTGCAGGAAAACCAAATCAAATGGACTTCTCCGGCCACACGATCACCCAGGCAGGCTTTGTTGTGCTCACCATTACTTTCTTTGGTTTGCTGCTTAAGGAATTTAAAATAGCGTTGACCAAAAGCGCCCTTGACCATCAACAAAAAAAGAAAACCTTCAATCGACTTCTCCTTGGATTGGTCCTCTGGGCGGCCCTCGTCAGTGGATGGTCGATGAGTGGACGGATGGCCGATTTTTCAATGTTTCCCTTCAATGTACTTCCTGTCTGTTCAGGCCGCCACCAACGGTACTTCCTGAATCAGAACGTCTGCGGGAAGCTGTAACATTTCACTTAAATTGCGGATCATACGCAGCGACAGCGGAATTTTTCTATTCAATACTTTAGAGACCGTGCCCTTATCCCCGATGGCAGGAACCAAATCCTTCGCCTCAAGCCCCATATCTTCCATGCGCGTTTTGATGGCCTCAATCGGATCCGGCAAGCCAATGGGGTAGTGCGCATCCTCATATTTCTCCACCAGGTAAAGCAGGAGTTTCATTTCTTTACCGGCATCTGTTCTCGGTCCGGGATCAGCATCCATCAGCTCATCGACCCTCTTCAGGGCCGTTTCATATTGTTTTTTGTTTTCCAGCACTTGCCAGTGTTTCATAAAATGCCTTACTCTTAAACTTCCAACGCATTAATTTTATCGTACTCACCATGCGTACCGATCCATTTTATCTGGATCACCTTGTACCGGAAACTGAATCGCACGACGTGGCGGTATTTATTCCCTTTAACATTGAATACCATCCGTCCATCCCCAACTACATCCGCGTTTGGATAGGCTGACTGCACCTCATTGAAATTATTCCAAGTCGCTCGCTTACTTACCCTGTACCAGGTCTCTAACGGATCCCTGGCATCGGCATGCTCGCCATAAAAAGCTGCCAGGGTCTTCCGGCTGATAACATTCACAACGTAAAGCTAGTCAAAAAAGTTGGTTTTTTACCAACTTTTTTGATTCAAACTATTTTGACATCTCACCCTCATCCGCCATCCCTTAATTCTTTGTCTTCAAGCTAATTTTTACTAAACTTACGCAACGAGTCAACCCCATTCCGGATCCAAGCGGAAAATAAGATCATTAAAAACCATTATCATGAGTAGAAAACAAAACTTAACATGGATTATCTTATCCCTGTTCATCGGCTGCAAGCCGGTCAAGGAATTAAAAACCATCGGAAGCATTGAGCGCCTGGATCCTTCCCTTGATCAAATCATTTCTCCCGGGGCGAAACCGGAAGTGATTGCCGAAGGCTTTACCTGGAGTGAGGGACCCGTATGGGTGGAGAGTCAGAAGATGCTCTTATTTTCGGATGTGCCCCAGGATACGGTTTACAAGTGGACGGAGGAAAAAGGGAAGGAAGTTTACCTCACTCCATCAGGCTATACGGGCAAAACCCCTTCGACCAGCGGGGAGAGGGGGTCCAATGGATTGTTGATCAATGCCAAAGGTCAACTCGTCCTTTGCCAACACGGTGATCGAAGGGTGGCCGTGATGAATGCCCCGCTCGACCACCCTGCTTCGGATTTTACAACCATCGCCGACAACTATCATGGCAAGAAATTTGACAGTCCGAATGACGCTGTCTTCGACAATAAAGGAAACCTGTACGTGACCGATCCTCCTTATGGGCTGGGTGGTCACGAAAAAGATTCGCTCAAAGAAGCCCCTTACCAGGGCGTCTATAAGATCACACCGGATGGAAAGGTATTCCTGCTTGTCGATACCCTGACCAGACCCAACGGCATTGCACTTTCGCCCGATCAGAAATCTATTTTTGTTGCCAACTCCGATGGCCAGAAAGCGCGTTGGTATCAGTATGAACTCGGCGACACGGCGGTGACGTCCGGCAAGGTATTTTACGATATCACCGCCCACGACCCATCTGAAAAGGGGGGTCCGGATGGTATGAAGATTGATAGCAATGGCATTGTTTTCGCTTCCGGACCCGGTGGAATTGTTGTTTTCAATTCCGGTGGCAAATTAATTGGCAAAATAAAACTGCCGGAAGCAACGGCAAATTGCGCACTGAGTCCGGATGAAAAGACCCTCTACATTACTTCCAAAAATGTTGTATTGCGTTTAAAGATGCGATAAAGATGAGCTCGCCGATCTTGAGGCTTAGTTGAATCCAGCTCAAGACCAGGGACGCAGGAGCAATTATCACTGAAGATTAAGCCGGTTAGATTAGAATTATCTTATCTTCGTCACCCTAACCAAAAAAAACCAACCATGAAAAAACTAATTTTTTCGGCCATTGTCCTTGTTGGATTGGCCTCGTGCAGCAAGCCCGGCCCGCCGGTTGATACCGTGGGCGAACAAAACAAAGCGCTCGTGCAAAAGTACAGCGAAGCGATTGTAAGAGGGGATACCGCCGACCTCGAATCATTTCTTTCCGATGATTTCAGGAGTAGCGGTCCCGCAATGAAAGATTCAAGTAACCGCGAACAGCAGGTCGACGGCTGGAAAAAAAATTGGAGAGATTCCTGGGCGTCAGTCGATTTTGACCGGCAAGCCATGGTCGCATTTACTATTCCTCCTGGCGAGAAACATCCCGGCGACTGGGTTGCCGATTGGGCAAACATAACCGTGAAGTATAAGCATAGAACACCTTCTGCAACGTTCTATTACCATGCCGTTTCCCGTATTAAAGAGGGTAAGATCGATCGGACAATCGTGTATTATAATGTTAATGATATCTTAGTCCAGCAAGGATTTACCATCACTCCCCCCGCATCAAAGGAGTCGGCAAAACCGAAAGAAATAAAAAAGAAGAAGGTAGTAAAGAAGAAACCAGCCAGAAAGAAGTAG